>ERZ808240.190-NODE-190-length-85190-cov-5.699841_pt1 | contig 85190 bp, 67 predicted proteins | sample MGYA00521084_ERZ808240 | MGnify/ENA primary metagenome ERZ808240 (study PRJEB31516, sample SAMN03275571) | gut metagenome | biome: mammalia-associated habitat; material: feces | host: Papio cynocephalus | place: Kenya | collected 2012-08-06 ...
TATTTTTGAGAAGCTGTTATTTTATGCCATCTTTCTAAGGGTGGGAAACTTCAGTACATTAATCATGCACAGGTATTTTTTCTACTCTTCGTTCATGGCGTCCGCCTTCAAATGGTGTTTTAAAGAAGGCGTCTAAAATTTTGCCGGCTGTCTTGTTATCAATGAATCGAGCTGGCAGTACAACTACGTTAGCATCGTTATGCTGACGTATAAGTTCTGATATTTCCGGTGTCCATGCTAGTCCTGCGCGTATGGTTTGGTGCTTGTTGAGTGTCATGCACATACCTTCGCCACTGCCACAGATGCCAATGCCAGGGAAGACTTCACCAGATTCTATACCTCTGGCCAAAGCGTGCCCAAAGTCAGGATAGTCGCAACTAACATCGCTATAGGTGCCATAGTCTTTGTACTGGTATCCATGTTCTTCCAGATATTGGATGACATATTTTTTTAATGCATAGCCTGCATGATCGCTTGCAATGCCAATGGTTTTAATTTCCATGACGTTAAAATTTAAAGGGTTAACAATGCTTTATTGAAAAATAAGACACAACTTGCAAATTGAGCAATCAATAGTTGCAAGTTGTGTTGAGTTATTGTTTCTGCTTATTCAGCCAAGAATGCCTTTACTTGATTGTAAACATTTTCAGCGGTGTAACCTAATTTCTCATCAAGCACTTTGTAGGGTGCCGAGAAGCCGAAACTTGGCATGCCAAACATTTTTCCATTAGCACCGACAAGACCTTCGAGTGTTACAGGAAGTCCTGCTGTCATGCCAAAGATTTTAGCATTCTTAGGTAAAATACTCTCTTGATACTTTTTGCTTTGACTGCGGAACAAGCCTTCGCTTGGTACACTGACAATGCGAGTTTTGATGCCGTCTTTGTGTAATAATTCTGCACCAGCTACGAGGGTAGAAACTTCAGAACCGTTGGCCAATAAGATTACATCATAGTCGCTGTCTGAACCAGCTACAATATAAGCACCTTTGCGCGCTTGTTCATAATCGGTTCCAGCAGGTAATTTAGCAATATTCTGACGAGAGAAAATAAGAGCAGTAGGAGTTTCCATGTTTTCCATGGCCATAGCCCAGCAGACTGTTGTCTCATCAGCATCGGCAGGTCTAAACACTCTTACGCTGTCTTTGCCATGATGATTCTTGAGTTTTTCCATCAAGCGTATTTGTGCTTCTTGCTCTACAGGTTCATGAGTAGGACCATCTTCGCCTACACGGAATGCATCATGAGTCCAAATGAACTTGATAGGAACTTCCATTAGTGCTGCCATACGTACAGCAGGTTTCATGTAATCTGAGAATACAAAGAATGTTCCACATGCAGGAATAACACCACCATGGAGATACATACCGATACACATGCAAGCCATAGTTAGTTCGCTGACACCTGCCTGAAAGAATGCTCCACTGAAATCGTCTTTCATCAGTGCGTGGGTCTTTTTCAGGAAACCGTCTGTCTTGTCGCTGTTGGAAAGGTCTGCAGAAGAACAAACCATGTTAGGTACTTGCTCTGCCAATACACCGAGGCAAGCTGCAGAGGCAGCTCTTGTAGCTGATCCCTCTTTCTGTACAACGGCAGACCAGTCTACTTTAGGCGCATTTCCGCTGAACCACTCTTTCATGAGCTGGGCTTTCTCAGGATTGGTTTCCGCCCATTGCTTTTCTTCTGCATGTCTTTTAGCTGCAATCTCTTTCAGTTCGTTGCAGCGATTGGCATACAGCTCTGTAACTTCAGGGAATATTTGGAATGGATTTTCTGGATTACCGCCAAGGTGCTTAATTGTCTTGATGTAGGCTTCGCCACCTAAAGGTGCACCATGGGTCTTGATATTGTGCTCATAGCTTGTACCATCATCTTTCAAAGCGCCTTTACCCATGATTGTCTTGCCGATGATAAGGGTAGGACGGTGTTCTTCTTTCTGTGCGTCAAGCAAGGCTTTTCTAATCTCATCAGGATCATTGCCGTTGATGGTCATTACATTCCATCCCCATGCTTCATATTTGGCAGCAGTATCTTCTTTCATCACTACGCTGCACTCAGTAGAGAGCTGGATGTCGTTAGAATCGTAGAACATAATGAGATTATTCAAACCTAAAATGCCTGCAATACGACCTGTGCCTTGTGAAATTTCTTCTTCTATGCCACCATCAGAGATATAGGCATAAATTTTGTGTTTGATAATGTCTTTACCGAGACGTGCCTGCAAGAATTTCTCTGCTACCGCAGCACCAGCGGCAAATGTATGGCCTTGACCTAATGGGCCAGAAGTGTTTTCTATGCCACGTGCCAAGTCGCGTTCAGGGTGTCCTGGGGTAGGAGAGCCCCACTGTCTGAACTGCTGTAACTCATCTAAAGTGAATTTACCTTGAAGGCACAATGCACTGTAAAGCATAGGAGACATGTGACCTGGATCGAGATAAAAGCGGTCTCTACCTTCCCATGTGGGATTTTCCGGATCATAAACTAAAAATTCAGAGAAGAGGACATTGATAAAGTCTGCACCACCCATAGCACCACCTGGGTGCCCTGATTTAGCTTTTTCAACCATAGATGCAGCCAAGATTCTGATATTGTCGGCTGCCTTGTTCATCAAATGTTTGTCATTCATAAATAGGAAGTATTTTAATGTTGTGTATATATGCTTATTATATTTGTGGAAAAGCGATAAATCTTTGATAGCTATTGCACTGCAAATATACTTAAATTCATTTTATATTCAAAATAATCGGGTCTGTAAAGTCTTTTAAATTACTAAATCCAAACCTATTATTATTCAGCTTCTATAACAACGATAGACTTTGCAGGTATTTTTACTTGTATTTCATCTTGTTTTATTTTAGCACCTTTGAAAATGGCTGGCTTAACCTTTGCTGGCTGGTCAAAATCATTATAGTCAGTAATGGCATTGCAAGTTAAAATACGTCCTGCAAGTATTTTTGTTTTTTTACCGTCAAGTTGTATTTCTACTGTTTGGGCATTGTCTGTATCAATGTTGGCCAATGAAATGATAATTGCACCATCTTTCTTTAGAGCGGCGGACGAACTGATAACCGGTATATTACGCTTCTCATCAGCCTTGATGCTATCACAAGTAATGTCTAAAGGCAAATAAGTGGCATTTTGAAAACCCTTATACATTTCAAATACATGATAGGTAGGGGTAAGTACCATGCCTCCTTTGTTGTTGGTAAGTATCATGGATTGCAGTACATTGACTATCTGTGCTATATTAGCCATCTTGATGCGGTCTGTATGTTTATGAAAAACATTGAGAGTAAGTGCGGCAACAAAGGCATCTCTCATTGAATTTTGCTGATACAAGTGCCCTTTTATTGTGCCAGGCTCTTCATCCCACCATGTTCCCCATTCATCAACCAGTAGTCCTACATGCTTATTGGGATCATATTCATCCATAATGTTAATATGTTTTTTTATAACATCTTCTATTTCAAGACATTTTCCCATTGTCCAATAGTATTGGGCTTTGTTGAATTGTGTAGCAGATCCTTTACTTCCTGTCCAACCAGTTACGGTGTAGTAATGAAGAGAAATGCCATTCATTTGCTGTCCTACATTTTTCATCAATACTTTTGTCCAATTATAGTCATAGTCGCTTGCACCACTTGCAATTTTGTATAGTTGATTGCCATCATAGTTTCTGCAATATACGGCATATCGGCGATAAAGGTCAGCATAGTATTCCGGGCGCATATTTCCGCCACATCCCCAGCTCTCATTGCCAATGCCAAGGTATTTTATATGCCAAGGTTTTTCTCTACCGTTTTGCTTTCTAAGTTTAGCCATAGGAGTGTCTCCCGCAGAGGTCATGTATTCTACCCATTTGGCTAATTCTTCCACTGTCCCACTACCAACGTTTCCGCTAATATAAGGCTCACATCCAAGCATCTCACATAAATTAAGAAATTCATGTGTTCCAAAGCTGTTGTCTTCAATAGTACCACCCCAGTTGTTATTCTGCATTTTAGGGCGTTTTTCTCGTGGGCCTATGCCGTCTTGCCAATGATATTCATCTGCAAAGCAACCACCAGGCCATCTTAAAACTGGAACGTTTAAATTCTTCAACGCATAGAATACATCTTTTCTGTAACCATTTATATTTGGAATGGTCGAGTTTTCGCCCACCCATAAGCCCCCATAGATACAAGAACCAAGATGTTCTGCAAACTGGCCATATATCTCTTTGTTAATTATGTTTTTACCTTGTTGTGTGTGAATGGTGATATGACTATCCCCTGCATGGCTTGGTAAGACCAATAGTGTTGACAAGATAATACTTGTGAAAATTTTATTCATAGTGTATAGATTGTTAATGTGAAGATAATGAGTTAGTTGCATGTATACAAGAAAAGTAGAAAACCTTGATAGCAATAATTTCATTTTGAACTTAATGTATCATACAGATGCCAACGTTATTCTTTTTGGTAAGTTATATTAAGTAATGAATAATGTGTACGGAAAAACCTCATTAGTAGGCGCTCTACAGTTTGCACGAGCACCTACTAATATATTTTAAGCTTTGTGCTCTACTGCAGCCTGCTCAATAGGCAAGGCTTGTTTGTAATTCTCTATGTATGCATCAAAACCTACAACCTCTTCTTTAGTAGGAGCGATTTCTTCGCTTGAGTAATCTGCAAAGACATATTTATCAAGGAAGTCTGCTAAAGATTGCTTTTCCGCATTATTGACTAAGTAAGATGCTAAAATAGCTACACCCCATGCACCACCTTCTCCTGCTGTTTCCATAACAGAAATCGGCGAATTGAGTGCGGCTGCTAATATGCGTTGACCTACGCCTTTGGTTTTGAATAAACCACCATGACCTGTAATTTTGTCGACTTTTATATGCTCTTGCTTAAAGAGAATATCATTACCTATTTTCAGTACGCCAACAGAGCCGTAAAGATGTGCTCTTACAAAGTTAGCCAAGGTAAACTTGTCATTTGCAGAACGAACAAAGAGTGGACGGCCATCAGTAAATCCTGTTACAGGTTCGCCTGATATATAGTTGAAGGATAAGAGCCCTCCGCAATCAGCATCACCTTTGAGGGCATTGTTATAAAGTTTTCCATATATATCATTCATATCAACAGGAAGTCCCATCAATTCTTGATATTCTTTAAATAACCCTATCCATGCGTTGAGATCTGATGTGCAGTTATTACAGTGAACCATGGCTACTGGACTTCCATCAGGAGTTGTTACCATATCGATAACCTCGTAAGGTTTAGACAGTGCTTTCTCAAGGACAATCATAGAGAAAGAAGATGTTCCTGCTGATACGTTTCCTGTGCGTTTACGAATAGCGTTAGTTGCTGTCATGCCTGTTCCTGCATCTCCTTCTGGTGGACAAACAGGTGTACCTGCTTGCAAATGACCTGACAGGTCAATTTTTTTTGCACCAATTTCTGTCAGTGTGCCTGCATCTTCTCCTGCCAATAGTACTTTTGGCAGGATGTCAAGCAAGGTCCATTTATACCCATATGGCGTAATAAGTTTATTGAACTTATTCACCATGCTTTCAGAATAGTTGTTAATGGCAGAATCAATAGGAAGCATACCTGATGCATCGCCAATTCCTAATACACGCTTTCCTGTAATTTGCCAGTGGATGTATCCTGCTAAGGTAGTCAAAAAGTCAATGTCTTTGACGTGCTCCTCATTATTGAGTATTGCTTGATACAAATGAGAAATGCTCCAGCGTAAAGGTATGTTGAAATTGAAAAGCTTTGACAGTTCTGCGGCAGCCTTGCCAGTATTGGTATTTCGCCAGGTTCTAAAAGGAACTAATATATTTTGGCTTTTATCAAATGCCATATATCCATGCATCATTGCGCTGATACCAATAGAAGCCAATTTGCATATTTCTGTACAGTATAGTTTATTAACATTGTCCCTAAGGTCTGCATAACAATCTTGCAGTCCTGCCCATATATCTTCTATACTGTAAGTCCAAAGTCCATTGATAAGTTGGTTTTCCCATTCATGGCTACCTTGAGCAATAGGTTTGTTATTTTGATCTATTAATACCGCTTTGATTCGAGTAGAGCCAAATTCAATTCCAAGAATAGCTTTACCTGTTTCTATCGTTGTTTTTGCATCTAAATTATTCATATTTTACCGTTTTCTTGTAGGAAAGTAATATCTTTATGTCTTAATAAACAGGGATAAAGACGCCTTATTGTAACTTGTATGTTATTGTTGCAAAAGGCTATTGTTTAGTTTTCAAATATAAGTAGATGTTCAAAGAATTGAATAAACGTTTCTGCCATAGCAGAATGTCTACTTATAAAATAAAAAGAATGTTACTTAAAAGGTATTCACACCTTGCTTGTTGAGGTGCTAAGAAATATACGCACCAATACAAGCAAGATGTGTGAAAGTTAGATAATTACATTAATGCCTTGTTCAGCATGTAATAAACTTCATTGAATCTTAATTCCTTTCTGAACTCATCTACAGTTGTATCCTTGTTGATGAGGAGGCATTCTATACCTGCTATTTCAGCATAATCTTGCCAATATTCATCAGTAAGGTCGTATGAGAAACAACTATGATGAGTACCACCTGCATAAATCCAGCAGCCTGCACCAACTTCAAAGTTTGGTTGTGGTATCCATAAAGCAGATGCAACAGGTAATTTAGGAAGTGGTTTTGGCTCAATGCACTTAACATCATTTACAATCATGCGGAAGCGGTTGCCCATATCAACAACAGTAGCTGTAACGCCAGTTCCTACTTTTGATGTGAATACCAAACGAGCTGTTTGACTCTTGCGTACACCGATACCTAAGAAGTGCACTTCTAATCTTGGCTTAGATGCAGCAATAAGAGGACAAACTTCCAGCATGTGGGATTGCAAAATAGCACTTTGCTCGCCATTAAAGTTTAGGGTATAGTCTTCCAAGAAGGAACATCCATTAGGCAGACCTTGGGTCATTACCCATACACTGCGATATAAAGCTGCTGATTTCCAATCGCCCTCAGCTCCAAATCCATAGCCTTCTGCCATCAACCGTTGTGATGCCAAACCTGGAATCTGGTCAAATCCCATTCCTGTAGTTTCTACGTCTACATCGCCAAGATCATCGAAGTTAGTGGTGAAACCTTTTGCACCTTTATCTGTCAAAACTGCACGCAATGTAAGTTCTGCTTTTGCTGCATTCCATACTTTTTTGTAAGCTTCGCTATTTTTATCTTCTAATGCAGCATCATGATCGTATTCTTTAAAATATGTTTCTACTAAAGCATTTACGTCATTGTCTTTTATCTTCTTGAAATAAGTCATTACCTCGCTGAATGGACAATAGTCTACATGATAGCCTAACACTTGCTCAGCAGCTACTTTATCACCATCTGTAACAGCAACGTTGTTCATTTGGTCGCCAAAGCGGATAATAAGTGTGTCTTGTGCATCAGCCCATGCTGCGCATACGCGTTCCCACACAGCTATGTGCTCTTGAGTTTTTTTGTCTTTCCAATATCCGACAACTAATTTTCTGCGGATTCTCATGCGTGAAATGATGTGGCCAAATTCACGGTCGCCATGTGCACTTTGATTTAAATTCATGAAGTCCATATCCATTGTGTCCCATGGAATTTCTTCATTAAACTGTGTATGCAAGTGCAAAAGGGGCTTGTGGAGAATTTGTAGACCATGTATCCACATCTTTGCAGGTGAGAAAGTATGCATCCAGGTAATGACACCAATACACTTCTTTTCATTGTTGGCAGCTGCAAACAAATCAGCTACTTCCTTGCTACTATTGGCGGTACCTTTATAGACAACTTTGATAGGCAGAATACCAGAATTGTTCATGCCATCAACCATTTGCTTTGAATGTCCGTCAACTTGTTTTACTGCATCTCCTCCATAAAGAAGTTGAGCACCAGTAACAAACCATACTTCAAAATTTTCGAATGCTTTAATCATAGTTGTATATTTAAAAGATTATAAATTGATAGTTAGATAATATTCAAATGTAAAATTGCTTTTATTTCTTTTTTTGACCATAATATGCGTTAGGACCATGTTTCCTGCTAAAATGTTTCTCTATGAGTAGAGGATTCATGGTAGTGTTTGGATTAACCATAAACGAGATAAAAGCCATTTTTGCTACTTGTTCCATTACAACAGCATTGTAGACAGCATTATCAGGATCTTTGCCCCATGAGAAAGGACCATGATTTTTGACTAATACACCAGGTGTGTGCTCATAGTTAATATTCTTAAAGCGTTTGATAATAACCGTTCCTGTTTCTTTTTCATATTCAGCCATTTGGTCAGCAGTCATATCTGCGGTACAAGGAATTTCATCGTGAAAATAGTCTGCATGAGTTGTCCCAATATTAGGGATGTCTTTTCCTGCTTGAGCCCAAGCTGTTGCATACGTTGAATGCGTGTGTACAATGCCTCCTATGTTGGGAAAAGCTTTATAAAGTTCCAAATGGGTAGGAGTGTCTGATGAAGGATTCAAATTTCCTTCAACCACTTTTCCTGTATGTAAATCAACAACAACCATGTCTGATGCTTTCATAACATCATAACTTACACCAGATGGCTTAATGACAATTAAACCTTTCTCTCGGTCAATACCGGATACATTACCCCATGTAAAAATCACAAGATTGTGCTTTACCAAGTCAAGATTTGCCTTGAACACCTTTTCTTTTAATTCTTCTAACATATTCTTATAATTTAAATGATGGGTCTTCGTTGTATGCTTTCTTGTTAAAACGGTACAATACAGCCCCACGTTTAGATGTTTGTTTATCTATAAAATCTGTTTTTTCTATAAAATCTATGCCTTTGATACGTTTTCTAAAGTTGCGCTTGTCTATTTCTTCACCTAAGACAGCTTCGTATACGTGTTGTAATTGGGTTAAAGTAAATAATTCAGGAAGCAAATTAAAGCTAATTGGTTCTGTAGAGATTCTTTTTCTCAATAGTGAAATAGCTTTATTGACCATCTTATTGTGGTCAGAATATAGTTTTGGAAGTTCTTCCAAATAGACCCATTCAAGTTTATGATCAAATAATAATGCCTGATCGTAGTCGTTGACATTGATGAGAGCACAGTAGGCTATGGAGATAACTCGTTCACCGGGATCACGGTCAATGGCTCCAAATGCACCGACTTGTTTCATATAGATATCTTTGAGTCCTGTCAATTCATATAGTACTCTATTTGCGGCTTCTTCCAAACTTTCATTTTCATTTACGAAGCCTCCATACAGTGACCACATACCTCTTCCTGGATCCATTTTCCGCTTGCCAATAAGTAATTGTAATTTGTTGTCTTTAAAGCCAAAAATAATACAGTCTACGGAAACATATACCTTGGAGTGCTCGTCATAATATTTGGTCATATAACTTTTACTGTTTTTATCAATATAAATTTCAATAAGTGAGTCTAAAACTCACTTATTGAAATGAAATACTAATTTGTTTTTACCAGAAGTAAGCATAAAATGCTGCACATAGAGCTACTACGCCAATAGTGGCAATTACATCCCAAGCATTCCAGCTCTCTCTAATCATTTTCTTATAGTCGTTGGTAAACGTTATAGCTGCTATTTGTTCCGCTGATGGTTTTGGTGTAAACAAAGAGATAATATACATCATTATGACAATGAATACTAATAGCCAACATTCAAAGATAAGCCAGTTGGTTTGCCAAAACCAAGAGGTATATTCCCAAAATGCGCCATCCATAGTAGCTTTGCCACTTTCGGTAATCACGTTGGTTATTAATCGAATCATACCTATTAAGAAACCGCCAATAAGTCCCCATTCACCTGCTTTAGGAGTAATGCGTTTAGAGAAAATTCCAAGAGTAAATACGGCTACCATAGCAGGAGCAATAAGAGACTGGATATCTTGCAAATAAGAATATAAGTTACCCATGCCCATCATAATTGGCATCCAGGCTAATCCTAATAATACAACTACTACTGTAGCAATTCTTCCTACCATGACATAGTGACTCTCGCTTTTACCTTTTTTCATAGGCTTATAGAAGTCTTCTGTAAATAAAGTGGCACAGCTGTTAAAGAATGCAGCTAATGATGCTACGAGGGCACAAATAAAACCAATAGTAACAATGCCTTTTACTCCTGCTGGTAAAATGTTCTTTACCATCATTGCAAATGCACCGTCAGTATCATGGGTATTGGTGATATCCATTTCTATACCATATCCTTTTTGTGCAAGTGCGTAAGCTACCATACCTGGAATTAAGAACATGAATACAGGTAATAGCTTAAAATAGCCTGCGGCAATAGTACCTCTTCTGGCGCGGGCTATAACCTTTGCGTTGTCTTCGCCTTTTGTTTGTCCAAGAACACGTTGAACGATATGTTGGTCTGTACACCAATACCAAAAACCAATGATGGAAGCTCCTAAAAAGACTACATAACCAGGAAATTGTGGATACATAGGATCTGCTGGGTCTGTATGGAACATATGGGTAGTGCCAAAGCCATTGTGAGCTTGATTGCAAACTGTCATCATCTGCGACCAACCTTCTGTGATGCTACCATCACCTAACATATTCAAACCAAGGAATAAAACGAGGAAAGAGCCGATGATTAGTATAGGTGTTTGAATAGCTGAAAGTGTCATAACACCTTTCATACCGCCAAATACAGTAAATACGGCTGTAATAGCAATCAGTCCAATTGCGCCATACCAGAATGGTAATCCAAGAAGGTATTCAAAGAATATACCACCGGTAAATGCCGTTACGCTTACTTTTGTCAATACATAGGCAATTAGTGTAATGATAGATAGCCATGAGCCTGTGCGCTGTGTATAGCGGAATTTTAGAAAATCAGGCATTGTGATTATCTTTCCTAATTTATTATTCAGTAATTGGTAAAATGGTACAAATAGCCATCCAAGAATCAAAATCATCCATCCTTGCATTTCCCAATGCGCCATGCCTACACCGTCTTTCGCACCTGTACCGGCTAATCCTACCAGATGCTCTGAACCTATATTCGCTGCAAAAATAGCTGCGCCAATGATGTACCAAGGCTCGCCTTTACCGAATAGATAATCTTGGCTATCAGCACCTTTCATTTTCTCCTTATCTTTCTTGATTGTTCGATAGATAGCCCATGCTATACCTATGACTCCGATGGCGAGTACAACCCAATCGAGCCATATAAATTCATTTGCACTCCAATTCATAGTTTTAATTATTAGATTTTTATAAATGTGTGATTATTTTATAATATATGTACTTTATTTCTTTATGCTAAATTTATAAGCTACATGGCTATAATATTTCTCACCGGGTTTGAGGTAAGGAGATGGCCAGTTCTTTTTATTGGGTGAGTCGGGATATTTCTGACTTTCTAAGCAAACTGACACATGTTTAGGATATTTGATACCTTTTTTGCATGTAACACCTGTACCTTGGAAATTTCCTGTATATACTTGCACTCCTGGTTCATTGGTAAACATCTCAAGTAATATGCCAGTCTTTGGAGAATAAAGTGAAGCTGCTACAGTTTTGTCATCTCCTTTTCCATTTTTATATGTGTTTAAGCACCAGTTTTGGTCATAGCCAGATGCATATTTTATTTGGTCAAAAGAGGTGTCTTTGATAGTCTCTTCTATGGCATGAGGCTTGCGAAAATCCATAGGAGTTCCTTCTACTGGTTTTATTTCTCCTGTTGTCATATATGTAGAATCAGCAGGCGTGTATTTATCTGCATTTATATACAAAACCATGTCCATACCTTCTTTTGATGGGTCGCCATTTAGGTTGAAATAGCTATGGTTCGTCATGTTAACCACAGTTTCTTTATCCGTAGTAGCTTGGAATACAATATCCAGCGTGTTATTACTACGTACCGTATAAGTAGTAGTAGCAGTTACTTTTCCTGGAAATCCATTGTCGCCGTCAGGTGAGACAATGGTTAGCTGTAATGTTGAATCATTTGGCTGCTTAGCATCATAAACTTGATACATCCAGCCAGATGGCCCGCCATGCAGACAGTGCCCAAAATTATTTTGTGGCAATTGATAGGTTTTGCCATTGACTGTTAGCTTCCCTTTTCCTATTCTGTTAGCATATCTTCCCACTGAAGAACCATAATCACTTGGGCTATTTACAGTATCTGCATATTGTGCGATGTTATCATAACCTAATACAACATCAGTTGGCTTGTTTTCTTTGTCTGGTACAGTTAGTGAGACTACGCGTCCTCCGAAATTCGTTATACACACTTCCATACCATTGTTGTTTTTTAATGTAAATAACTTGACTTGCTTTTGATTGATAATGGTATCAAACGCAGTGGGATTTAATCCTGATACAGTAGTATTTACATTTGCTTGTCCTGCACAAGAACATAAGGCGATAGTAATAAAACCCATGCCTCCAAATAATGTCTTAAGGTCTTTCATAAATTGTTGTTTGGTTATATAGTTTTATTTTGGGTGTAAAATTACTACTTATTTTTTATAATGCAAAAAACTTATCAATTATTTTTATCTGTTTTTTCGTTTTTGTATTTTTTAAGTTTTACTTCGTTTCAAGTAATCTATGAAATGTTTGTTGATAGTAGAGAAACTAAAGGTCTTTGGTATAAGATATTTGAAAGCGAAAGAGAATATACCAAGACTACTTCTTTTTTATGTCTTGATACATTCTCTTTATCAGTAACTGTTAGTAGTGTAAAATGCTATTTGGTTTTAATTTCTACTATATCTTTTTTTTTTCCATATTCTTTTACGTATTTATGCTCATTGCCTCTTTTATATAGATTCATCGATTCTATCTTGTCGGAAGGAATTTTCATTACTTCAGAATATGTCATTTCAACACCGTCTACAATATATATAATGGGATCTTCTTTTTGTTTTGTTGTAACAATACGGATGATTCCATTTTGTAAAGCGGATTGTTTTAATCCCATTTGTGTATAGACAGATAATAGCTTAGGGTCTTTTATAATAGTCATAGACTTTATATCTGTTGGTTTTACAGCGTTTACCCCATTAGCATTTAATATGCCATCAATGAAGACTAACGGCTTTTTATAATTATAATTTTTTCCAGCTGCTACTTCATCTGTTATTATTTCATGTAATAGTAGTACATGTTGTTTGCCCCTTCCATCGTTATCTTTATAGGTAGAGGGTAAAATTCGATAAGTCTTAATGGTTTTACCGATTAATTCTGCTCCTGTAAAGTTTTTAATTATTTGATGGTTTATAAAATAGACTTGAATGGTGTCTGTAGGTTCTTTCACTTGAGCAAAAGTAGTTGTTGCCGTGAAGATAAGGGCGGCAGATGTCATAATAATTGTCTTTCTCATTGTAGTATTGTTTTTATAAATTAAACTTAAAGTGCGGTTAAGGATATACCATCCTTATTTATTTCATTTACTCTATAATCTTTTCTTTCTTTATTATCATTTATGATGGATACTGACAGGTTATTATCTTTTTGCTCTATAATGATATTTGCGGCATCTTGAAATGCTTCCATGGTCAATTGACAAGCATATGTAAGATTACTTTCTCCTGTAATGGTACTATTTCCTTTTTGAGCATTTCTTTTATCATTCTTGAGAGAAACTATGTGCGTGGAATCATTTTGCTTATTGTGAAATGGAGCATTAGTCGGTGCCGTTTTTATGTGATGCGCTATATCTTTGTCTTTGGTCTGTGGAATAGCAGTGGCAAGTATTGTAGAATCTTGGACTGTAGTATTAAAAACATTCTTTCTTGCCTTGTTGATAGCCAAATTTCCTTTCTCATGGCCTGGCATGAAGTTTATGGCAATACCAATAAAGATAAATACTGTTATACAGACAGCAGCTATCCATCGCCAGGAACGTATGGCTAATCTGGGTTTAGAAGAATTTGCAGGGCTTGTGTTGCTCTGCTTCTGTAATTTCACAGTAGCCATAATAATTTCAGCTATTTCCGTCTCTTCTTTGGGTATATTGCTCTTTTGCTTGCAATGTATATAAAAATAGGCAAGTTTATGTTCTTCTTCAACGGATGTTTCACAGTTGAGAAAACGTCCTATCAATGTTTTACGATAGTGATTATTATTAATGTCGTGCATATTTTCTGTATTTTTGTTTATTGTCTTTTCATTTTTACTAATAGTGTCTTTCTTGCTCTGGCAATGAGTGTCTTAATGCTATTTTTCGGCATCTGACATATAGCAGCTATTTCATCAAGTGTCATACCTTCACTGCGCATTTTTATCAATCGTTGCTGTGTGGTGGGCAATTGACATATATAATGGTCAATCATGCAATGTATGCTTTCAGTACTAAGAGATGTGTCCGCTGAGCATTCCGTGAGCACTTGAATGTTTTCTATTGAATCAATTGGAGGTACAGGATGCCGTAATATATCTATACATATATTTCTAATGATGGTTATGGCCAATGCTTCTATATTATGGCAAGTATTGAGCTTTTCGCCCATATGCCATAGCCTGATAAAAGTTTCTTGTACAGCATCTTCTGTGTTATCATTTATTTGCAACCCTCCTTTCAATATCCGCTCTGCTGTAGCTGTCAGTCTTGGATGCAATTGTTTGACCAATTGTTCAAATTCTCTATCATTCATGTATTGTAAATTTCTGTGGCCTTTTGCTATATTGTTGACTTTTCTATATATATAGACGAAAAAGATGAGTGTGGGTAAACAAAAATAAGATGCCAATGGTAAAATAGGTGCCCTTAAAACATTTTTTGCTCAAAAAGATGTGTATTTTTGTAATAAAGCCTTCTTATCTACGTTAATCAATATAGAAAATGAAAAAATGGAAAGCCTATGGATTATTTTACCCTTGAAGGAAAGAAGCCGTCTCGTGCCACATTAAATCTTATCAGGCAGATAGCTTATACCTATCGCGTGATGAAATTAAACGGTAAAAACGAAGCATTTTGTCTCAACTAAAAACAAATAAAATACAGAAATGGCAGTATTGATATCACCATCATTGTTGGCAGCTGATTTTCTTCACTTGGCAACCGACATTGAAATGATTAACAGTAGTCAAGCAGATTGGTTACACTTGGATGTGATGGATGGCTCTTTTGTGCCGAATATATCTTTTGGATTTCCTGTGTTGGAGGCGGTGTCAAAAGCGTGCAAGAAGCCGATGGATGTGCATTTGATGATTAACAGCCCAGAGCGTTATATTGCCCCGATAGCTAAAGTAGGGGCTATGATGATGAATGTGCATTATGAAGCTTGTACGCATCTTAATCGTGTTGTCCAAGAAATACATGAAACTGGGATGAAGGCGGGGGTTACACTTAATCCTTCGACTCCTGTGTGTATGCTTGAAGATATTATAGCTGATGTGGATATGGTGCTTTTAATGAGTGTAAACCCTGGCTTTGGCGGTCAAAAGTTTATTCCTAATACCCTTAATAAAGTGAGAAAGTTAAAACAGTTGATTACGCAGAGTGGTTCTCATGCTCTTATAGAGGTTGATGGAGGGGTACAAGCTCAAACGGCTCTGCCATTGGTACAGGCTGGGGCAGATGTATTGGTTAGTGGTAGTTATATATTTAAAGCTGCTGATCCTAAAGCTGTTATCAGTTCTCTTAAAGCATTGAAATAAACGGCTTTAATCTATACCTTGTGCTATAAGTCAGTAAGGCATAGATTAAAGTAGCCTATTGCTAATGGGGTAGATAGAGAGTAAATGCTTTTATAGTATAGTATTGAAGAATTGACGTATTAATCCATCTGTAATGTGATGTTATGCTCTTTGGTCATTCTTCTCAAGTTCAATATAGCATACCTCATGCGCCCTAATGATGTGTTGATACTTACGCCAGTTGTTTCAGCTATTTCTTTAAAAGACAAGTCTTGATAATAGCGCATAAAGACAACTTCGCGTTGGGTAGGAGGGAGGTTGTCCATCAATTTCTTTACATCCGTCAGTACTTGATTCTTTACATAGTGATTTTCTATATTGGATTCCAATACATCTGATTTTGAGAGGTTGTAAATATCGTGCTCTTCAGATTGTTCTACCATGTTATGTGTGCGCAACTCTCTGTACCAATCCATCATTACATTGTGAGCAATACGCATAATCCATGCTCCAAACTTTCCGCTGGTAGCATATCGCCCTTCATGAAGTTTGGTTATTACTTTGACAAAGGTCTCTTGAAACAAGTCATTCGCCTTGTCTTCATTGCGAACAACAAACAATATGTACGAGAATAGCTTGTCTTGATTGCGTGCAAGCAATTCGTCAAAGGCCTTATTGTTGCCTTTTATGTATAAGAGAGCCAACTCTTCGTCTGTCAGCTCATACAGATTTTCCTTCATTTATCCATTAATTAGTTAAGTAATGGTATTTCGATAGGCTAAAAATTTTAAGTTATTAAATTATTCCTTTACTATTTCAACAATGCTTGTTAGTAGCTTTAAAGGCTTTTTTGCACAGCATTCAGTTACCTCTTGCATTGCAAACAGCGTTATGTATTAATGCAAAATTACAATAATTTGTTTATTCTGACAAATAAAATCTAAAAATAACAACATATATTTTGAATATTAATATTAAATATATACCTTTGCAAGGTAATGAGGTTCGAATGAACACGATTAAAAAGGGAATGGCGTGTAACTCGCCAACTGTCTCGCAGCTGTGAGTTCCTTTATGACCTTAAGCGTAATACCACTGCCGTTTCGTGGCGGGAAGGTGCTTAAAGAGTGGAACAAAGTCAGAAGACCTGCCTTGTTGATAACAGCCTTTTTCTCTCGATGTAAGGGGAGAAGGATTAATTAAATATATATTTGGATATCAGTCTCTATGTTGTATTAAGTATGGGCTGTCTGTTATTGTGGATTTGATGTATGACTACACTTATATGTTAAAGGCAATAATGGCGTGAAAATGATGACCTGAAAGCATTCATGCAATTTAATGCTTCTGCTCATATAAGCTACAATAATGATAAAGATAATATTGCTTGCATTCTGATGGTGTGGCTTTATTGGAAATGAGATACTGTCAATAAGGGGCTTGTAGCAGTTGTCAGTTGTTTAGGCAATGCAATTTGCTGTTATTGCAGCATATAGTGAAATGGAATTATTGTAACCGTACGTGTATTATTATATAAGTTTATTATGAGAGAGGCAGCACCGTGAGGCGCTGCCTCTTTTGCGTATGCTCGCGCCTAACGAAAATGCCGTAACATTTCAAGGTTAATGTGTATACGGCCATGTAATATAAACAGGCAAGTACTCTATGTTCTATGTATAGAGTACTTGCCTGTTTTGTATTGTTATTGATAATTGTTATCTTCTAAAGTGAATACAATAGCTTAATATTCATCTTCCTCATCTGCCACATCATCAGCGGTGAGGTCAAGGTCAGCAGGGTCTTCTTCAATGGTGGTGCGATAACTTTCTTCTGTCAGTTTGTCATCGTCAAAAGCGTCATCATCGTCATCATCATTATAGTTGTCATCTATTTCAGGTAAATCTTCATCTTCATTCTCCTCATTGTTAAAGTCATCATCTTTATCATTGTCAACAGTAACATGAGGCTTTTCCACTTCTGGCTTTAATTTAGCGAATATAGCTTCAATCCATGCACCTTTAGGTATTTCAAGTACATCAAAGCCATCAGCTACTTTTTTCTCATACATTCCACCTGGTTTGTGCAGACGATCTTTAGGAAGTGTGGTTGTGCTGATGTCAAATCCACTTTGTATGATATCTTGTATGCTTTGTGACAGAGAGTCCCAGCCTCCACCAAAGTTGCGGTCAATGACTTCCATCAGTTTTGCAGCAGATATGTGGCGTATATTTTCATAGGTTAAGTCGGTAACGCGCAAAATGGGGCGTTTTTTAATACCAACTTTTACCCGTTGGCTGTCATCTATACGAATGGTGCCAATTTTGAAACCACGTGCTTCATATTTATTTATAATTTCAGGACGGTCAATCTTAATTTCTTCTATTTCAAAAGCACTCTTGATAATATCCATGTAGTGGCGGATATTATCTTTGATGTCTGCATCTTTTTCGCCGGTTTCAAGTATTCTGAAAATATCGCTTTCCTGAAGATCCCAAACGTTGCTTTTGTTAAGTGTCTTTAATGTAAGTGCCTTCTTGTTATTATCTTTCATATTTCTAATGAATTAATTTATTCTAAAGTTATGTAGCCCATGGCTAATTTGTTGTTCCTTGAATTGCCTGTCAATTTTGCTCTTTTGTAGGTGGCATTGACCGCTGCCAGCAAAATTCGTCACTGTCTGCCCACACAGGAAATCTATTTCTGAATTGTATTAGTTCTTCTTTCTTTATGTTTGCAGAAATGGCGTCTGGCGTGTTGAAGAGAGCTTGCGCTATGGTGTGTCCTTTTGCATCGATAATGGCTGTTCCTCCTGCATAAGTGCAAAACAAATCTGTTCCCACACGGTTTACTCCAATTATATAGCATTGGTTCTCTATAGCTCTTGCTCTAAGCAATATTTGCCATGCATTTTGTCTGCTGCGTGGCCAGTTTGCTACTACAATAATGGCATCATAGTCGTTCCGCTTGTTTCTGAGCCATACAGGAAAGCGTAAATCGTAGCAAGTAGCCAATAGAAAATGCATGCCTTTCCATGTAGCAATGATACGTTTGCTTCCTGCTTGATAATAAATGTTTTCGTGCCCGTAAGCAAAGAGATGATGCTTGTCGTAAGCTGTGATAGAACCGGTTGGCGTTACAAAGTAAAGCCGGTTGAAAAACTTTCCGTTATCTGAGATGGCTAAGCTACCACATATCGCGCAGTTGAAGTGTTGAGACATTTGTTGCATCCATTCTAAGGAATTGCCTGCTTGTAGCAGATCTTCGGCATGTTCTTGGGGCTTCATGGTAAAGCCTGTAGCCCACATTTCAGGTAATACATACAAGTCTGATTGTGGACACGAAGCTATCATGCTTTCTGCAACCTCTTGATTAGCTTTGCGTTGCGCCCATTTTATGTCTGTTTGGAGTGCTGTTACTCTCACTTTTACTCTTTTTGTTGAAGTAATTTTGTGCTGCAAAAGTAATACATTATCTTTTATTCACAAGTATTTATCATGAATTTTTTATATGGCTACCTATATTTTCCGCTTATCTTATTCAGCTGTTGTTTTTAAGTTAATTCTTGCCCAACTTGTGGAAGCCTTGTTTTCAATTTGTAAAAGCAATGCTTTTGGCTGTTGGAAGCACAGCAATTGGCATGCAAGAACAATGCAATTGAAGGGCGGAAACATAGCTCTTGCAAATGGTTGCCTAAAGTCCTATATAGAAGTCTTTAGTTAGTGTTGTGTACCATTCGCTTTTTTCCCCATATTCATCATTGATGCATGCCTCCGTTTCTTCTGTAGTGTTGCATCTGCCTTTGGTATATGCCAACAGATATCTGCTGACAGGCTTGTAAGGAACAGTGTTGATGGCACAGACGCGCGATGCGGATAGTCCATTCATTAAGGCTTCGGTGTCAAATTCGGCTTTATTGGCCGCAGGAATAATTACAGAAAACTCGCCTCCTTCGGTTAACAATCTTGCCACATGGCGCATTAAGCTTGCAGTTGGCAAAGATGTAGCTTGTCTGGCTAATGTGCGTTGCTGATTGGCAGAAGGCAGAGAGTTTTTATAAAAAGGAGGGTTGCAGACGATGGCATCAAACTGCTCTGTTGCTGAATAGTCTTGGACAGCAGTACATGTTATGTGGATACGCTTGTCAAAGACCGATATAGCAGCATTGGCTGTAGCTTGCTGGCAAGCGCCAAAGTCTATGTCAATGCCTGTTATGTCTGCTTTTGGGTACCGCTGAGCCATGAACAAGGCTATTAGTCCTGTGCCGGTGCCGATATCAAGTATATGCTTGCCACCTTGTGCCCACGCTCCTAATAAAACACCATCTGTGCCTACTTTCATGGCACAGAGATTGTGATAAACGGTAAATTGCTTAAACTGAAAATAGTTATTGCTCATTTTATATGCTTCTAATCCTTGAATATATTAAATAGAATAACACCTTACTATTAATAAGAAGGCACTAATGATGACCTAAGCACTTACTTGGTCAAGATGTTTGAAAAACATCAGCTTCTATGCAAAGATAGGCATAAAACATGATTTTCCGATAAAAACATTTTTTTAATAGATATTGGTTGTCTTTTCGATTATGAAGTATGAAAAGTTTGTGAGCCTGAAAATGAAACAAAAAGATACTTTTCATGTTATTTGTTTCGTTTATATCAGCCTTTTTATGTACTTTTGCATACGTTACGTTGCTTCATGATAAATGAAATCGACATTTCGGATTTCCGCTTCCAGACGGCAGCATTAGGCAATGAATGGGGTCTTAAGGAAACTGATATACAAGTATTGCTTACACTGAGTGATGCTTTTCAGAAGGAAGCGATTTTATGCTTGAGGCTATCAATTACACGACATTGAATTTACCTTAACGGCGAAGTAACGATGAATGGTGCTAATGCTTGGAAATAGATACATATCTATGGAAAATATGCAAAGTACAATCATTGTAAAAGCTATTGAAACATAAAGATTGAAGATATATGGTAACTATCGAAGACAACAAAAACGAAGAGAAGAAAAGTCTTAGCTTTGTAGAACAATTAGTAGAGAACGATTTGGCCGAAGGCAAGAATGGCGGTAGAATACAGACTCGTTTTCCGCCAGAGCCTAACGGATATTTGCACATAGGTCATGCTAAAGCTATTTGCATGGATTTTGGTGTGGCAGAACATTATCACGGTGTGTGCAATCTGCGTTTTGATGATACAAATCCAAGCAAGGAGGATACAGAATATGTAGACTCAATATTGAATGACATTAAATGGCTGGGCTTCCATTGGGGCAATGTGTATTATGCGTCTGACTATTTTCAGCAGTTATGGGACTTTGCTGTGTGGATGATAAAGCAGGGTAAAGCTTATATTGATGAACAAACCAGTGAAGAGATTGCTGAACAGAAAGGTACTCCTACTCAGCCTGGCACACCATCACCTTATAGAGACAGGCCAATAGAGGAAAATCTTGAGTTGTTTAATAAAATGAATACTCCAGAGGCAGTAGAAGGTTCTATGGTATTGCGCGCAAAACTGGATATGGCAAATGCAAACATGCATTTCCGAGACCCTATTATGTATCGTATCATACAGACACCTCATCACCGTACAGGCACTAAGTGGCATGCTTATCCTATGTATGATTTTGCTCATGGGCAAAGCGATTATTTTGAAGGTGTAACCCATTCTATTTGTACCTTGGAGTTCGTACCTCATCGTCCTCTTTATGACAAGTTTATTGATGAATTAAAAATATACAAGGGGGAGGGTGACAATTTACATGATTTCCGCCCCCGTCAGATTGAGTTTAATCGTCTGAATCTTACCTATACGGTGATGAGCAAGCGTAAACTTCATGCCTTGGTAGATGAGCATTTGGTAAGCGGATGGGACGACCCCCGTATGCCTACCATCTGTGGTATGCGCCGTCGCGGTTATTCTCCAGACAGCATCAAAAACTTTATAAAGAGTATCGGCTATACAAAGTTTGATGCACTCAATGATGTGGCATTGCTTGAGGCTGCGGTGCGTGATGATTTGAACAAGCGCGCTATTAGAGTATCTGCTGTTGTAAATCCTGTAAAATTGGTAATTACCAATTATCCTGATGGTAAGGCAGAAGAGATGGAGGCTATTAACAATCCTGAGAATGAATCTGATGGTTCTCATACCATTACCTTTACCAAGAATTTGTGGATCGAGCGTGATGACTTTATGGAAGATGCTCCTAAAAAGTTCTTCCGTATGACACCTGGTAAGGAGGTAAGGCTCAAAAATGCATATATTGTAAAGTGTACAGGCTGTACCAAAGATGCAGATGGTAATATTATGGAGATTCAGGCTGAATATGATCCTAACAGCCGAAGCGGGATGGAAGGAGCTAACCGCAAGGTGAAGGGTACATTACATTGGGTAAGTGCAGACCACTGCAAGCAGGCTGAAGTAAGGGAATACGACAGGCTCTTCAATGTAGAAAACCCATCTGCGGATGACAGAGATTTTAGAGAATTGCTGAATCCTCAATCTCTTACTATTAGAACTCACTGTTATGTTGAAAATTTTGCAGCAGAGCGCAAACCAGGAGAATATTTGCAGTTCCAACGCATAGGATACTTTATGGCTGATTTGGATTCTACAGCAGACCACCTTGTATTCAACAAGACAGTTGGTCTGAAAGATACTTGGTCAAAAATTAAGAAAGGATAGACGAAATGCCATATAATGACGATTATTTTAACTCAAAAAGTTTTAGGTGTCTTTTGGAAAAGTTTAGGAAGAGTGAACAAAATATGATTCATTCTATCTTTGATCCAGAGGAATATGTAGATTTGGCGGAATATTTTTATAATAATAACCAAAAAAGTAAAGGGTATAAGATAATCGACTTGGCTTTGCAGATATATCCGGGAGCTTTGTCACCACTTCTTTTTAAAGCAAGGGTGGAGCTCCTGGATAATAACAATCCTGTAAGGGCAGCTTGGTATGTTGAGCAAATTGAAGATAAATCTGACCTTGAATATATTTATATTAAAGGTGAAATTATGGTAGCCCAAAAACAAATAGAAGAAGCTGACAATTATTATGAACAGCATTACATAACACTTGATGCGGAAGAAAAATCTTATTATGAAATAGATATATCCAATATATTCTTTGATTATGAAGTTATAGATAAAGGATTAAAATGGTTTGCGCGTTGCAGTAATAAGCAACTGTTAGAGTATATGGAGCTTGAAGCCAAAGTAGAAATGATTAAAGGCAACTTCAAGTCAAGTCAGAAACTCTATAACAAGCTGATTGATAACAATCCTTTTAATATACAATATTGGAATTCGCTGGCCTCTTCTCAATTTTTTAATGACGAGATAGAGGAGGCTATATCCAGTAGTGAATATTCCATAGCTATTAATCCTGATAACGCAGCAGCATTGCTTAATAAAGCTAATGGACTGTATAAACTTGGCAACTATGAGGAAGCATTGAAATATTATATACGATATAATCGCATTAATACTGCTGACGAAAGTGGCGAAATTTTGATAGGATTGTGTTACTTACTGCTTGAGAAGTTTGAGGATGCTATTTCTTTCTTGAGTAAAGCTGCTATGCATTGTGAGAAAAATTCGCCCAATTTGGTGGATATCTATAAAGACTTATCTTATGCTATGTGCCGACTTGGTCGTATTGACGAGGGGCTTGCTATGCTTGATAAAATGGACGAAATAGTAAAGAATCCTAATGACTTGTTGGTAAATAAAGGCATCATTCTTATAGGGTGTGGGCACTTTGATAAAGCTAAGAAATATTTTGTAAAGGCGTTGAAACAGTCAAATTATGACCGTAATATCTTTTTGAAAATAGCCATTACAGTTTACGAAAGCGGTGATCCAACCTTGGCTTACCGTATGTTTACCACTGTTTATAAGCAAAACGAACATTGGTATAAGGGCTATGCGTTTTATGCCGCTTGTTGCCACGATTTAAATAAAAAAGAGGAATTTCTGCAGAGCTTGCGGTTGGCAGTTAAATATACGCCCTATGAAACGCAAGAGGTGCTTGGAGTACTGTTTCCTGATAAAATGCCCGTGGAAGAATATTATGATTATATGCGCCAAAAGCTTCAGCATAAGTAGGCACATAGCACATCATGTGTGTATGTAGGCGTTTCTTAGTTGTGTATGCTTCCTTGATTTCATCCGTGATATTACGAATAGAATAAGGTTATTATGATATTGATGCAAAACCATTAATCTTTCTAACCTCAATGGGTAGTAATCATTTATATTGTAATTGACGGAATCCAACCAGTTGGTCTGTCCTTTCTCCCTGTCCTTTATAGTAAACCAGTATTTGGTATTTATTTTCTGTTTGATAGAAGCTCCCTTCTGACGGCATAATTAGGCTTTTGCCATTATTGCGGCATAGAAATTGGTAAGAATAGTAGCCCTGCTTTTGAAGTATTTTACATTCATAGCATTTTTCTGCTGCATTATATGTCATTTTGTATTGTGGAGAGAACTGGTTGATAGTCCATGCTCCGTTAATATACACGTCATCAGTAGGCAATGGGTCTGTCATCAGCCTATAATGAATCCATGCATAGTCTGAGGCATAATCGTTTTCAATATTATTGCTGTTACGAATATAAAAAGCGCCATTGGCATCTTCGTCATAGATATAATTGTAGCGAGGCTCACAAACAAAGGGATATACATGATAATCATTGCCGTCCCATGCTATATGGTCAATACCCATAGTAGGATGCGTGACATCCAGAAATTCAAACTTATGATATTCGTTGCCAGCTTCAAATATCAAGTCTTTATTGTGGTCCCATTTTAAGACCTGTGCAGATATAAACTGTGGCCTTGATGGAACTTTTACATTATCCCATCTGCCATTTTGTAGTACAAATGTTTTGATTTGTTCTTGAGGATTTATCGCTTTAAGTTGGGAATAATTGACTTCAAAGGAAACTTGCTGATGCTTATTGTTCATGTCAATATCGGTATTGCTTGTAACTGACATGCTGATAGAAACTTTAGAATTAATGACCATGAAGCAAGCGGTAAGGACGGGTTGATTGTTATTGTTTTCGTCATATACTGTGAGTTTGTAGTTACCGCTTAATTTTATATTGCATTGTGAATTGGGTATGCAAAATTTGTAATGGGTATACAATATATTGGTATTGACTGACTCTTGGCTGTCATCAATGGTATTCCCGTCAGCAAATCCATCAATATAATCGCTGGAAAATAATTGGTCAGATTCTTTCCAGTCTGCTTCGCAGTGTACCAACTTGTATGCATACCTATGGTAGGTATGCGTTAAATCGTCGAATGAAATGTTGATTCTTTCATCTGTATTAAGTTGAATAACAGGCATAGATAGCCAATTATCATCAGCTACGACTTGCAAGGATTTAATATTGTTATCGTATATCTCATGATTTTGTGATAAACAATGATATGTATGTAACAAGAGAGCAGCTATTATAAATGTGGCTTTCTTCATAAGCAGTTCCAAATATAATTTTATAATCGAGTTTTAAATTCGAAATCTTATATAACTTCTGTCATCAAAAGATTTATTCCCTTCTTTAAAACCTTTTGTAGCTTTGAATAAATGAATACATAAAGGGTCTGTTTGCAGTATATCTTGTAAAATTGTTTCACTTGCTGCAAGCGTTGGTTTCAGTATAGGATAGCCATCACTGGCCAAAACAATCTGTTGAACATCATCTGGAAGACTAACTATTTTTACCTTTGACATTGGAATGTTAAAGCCATCTATTACTGCATAATCTATGTTTTGGCGTTGCATGCATTTGACGAGTTCACCTATAATAGCTTGTCTTCCAATGTCATTATCTCTTAATGAGTCTATGCTGACATGATCTTGTGTGATGGCTTTTTCTAAAATTGCAGCACGCTTTCTTGCTATAAAAACTTCTTGTGGCTTTGTATTGTCATAGTGCTTGTTATCCACAAGAGCTTGGCAATCGCCTATAAGCCATAATTGCTTGTAGTAATCAGAATAAATTACTAAACTGGCTGTTAGCCTTTCTTCAGGGTGGGCAATAAGCTTGTTTGTATCTATTCCATATTTTTGGTAAACAGCATTAATGGCTTGGGTTAAGCCTGTACATAGCGATGACACAGAGGTATCAGCAGGTAAATCTTGTAGATACCTGCTGATAATCTGCATACAAGTGAATCCATTTTCTTGACCTGTTATTATTTGCTGTCTGGTTTTGCTCGTACTTCCATCAATAACTGCCACGAAATGAGGATTAATAACGATTCCGTCTTCGCATGTTTCTGGACTTTTCTTTCCGATTATGCATTTCTCTATAATGTTTATCATTGCTCTCGCTTTGTTTTACTGCGTTATTATTTCCAGTAGTATTGATTCTTTTCCCAACTTTTATGTTCTCATTTTTACGAGAAGCGGTGGTCTTATATGTCCTGCCATTTTGTGATGTTTGGGTGTATGGAGGTACATAGTTGCCTTGGTATAATTTTTTTATTAAGTCAGGTCTGCCTATTCGTTTTAGCTCTTTTTCTATATTTTTTCTTTCTTCAGGCTTATACCAAAAGAAAAATTCTCGTTGTGCCAATTTCTCTTTTGACGTTTTAGCTGAGAAAATGGGTTCAAGAGTATAAGGATGATATCCTGTATACCATGTTTCCGTGCTTACTGTCATTGGAGTGGGGGTGAAATCTTGTACTTGTTCCAAATGAAAATTCAGTTTCTTGGTAATTGCAGCCAATTCTGCCATATCCTCTTCGTGGCAGCCAGGGTGACTACTTATGAAGTAAGGAATTATTTGTTGTCTGAGATTTTCTTTGCTGTTGATGGTATCAAATATCTTTTTAAACTCTTCAAACAGTTTGAAAGAAGGCTTGCGCATTAATTGAAGCACTCTGTCCGAGGTATGTTCGGGAGCTACTTTTAGTCGTCCACTTACATGATGGCAAATGAGTTCGTGTATATATTTCTTTGCTGCTACGTTGCAAACCTCATCATTGCTTTTGTGCAGTAAAAGGTCATATCTGACACCACTACCTATAAAGCTCTTTTTGATACCTGGTATAGAATCAACAGCTTTATATATTTCTAATAAAGGTGTATGATCGGTATTTAAATTTGGACATATCTGTGGATGTATGCAAGATGGACGTTTGCAATGTTCACATGCTTTATGATTGCGTCCTCCCATTTTGTACATGTTGGCAGATGGACCTCCAAGGTCGCTGATATATCCTTTAAAGTCTGGCATTTGAAGTACTTTATGTACCTCTTTTATGATGCTTTCCTTACTTCTGGAGACAATGAATTTTCCTTGGTGTGCACTGATAGTGCAAAATGCGCAGCCACCAAAGCAACCTCTGTGAATATTTACAGAGAATTTTATCATTTCATAAGCGGGTATTCGTTTCCCTTTGTATTTAGGATGGGGTAGGCGTGTATAAGGTAAATCATAATAATAGTCAATTTCCCTTGTACTCATAGCCGGATAAGGTGGATTAACTACTGTGTATTTGTTATTTACCTCTTGCAATAATCGTTGGGCATGGAGCTTGTTAGACTCTTCCTCTATATGTTTGAAGTTTTCAGCTTCGTATTTTCGGTTTTGCAGACATTCTTCATGAGAGTGAAGTATGATATCATCATCTTTTATTCCATCAAGAATATCATCTTTTGAAGCTAAATATACAGTTTGTGGTATCTCCTTAATGTCGTGTATATTTCTGCCTTTTAATAGCTCATTGCATAGCGCGGTAATAGGCTTTTCACCCATTCCATATATGATAAGATTGGCTCCAGAGTCGCACAATATACATTTTTTTAACTCATTTTTCCAATAATCATAATGAGTTAAACGGCGTAGTGAAGCTTCAATACCTCCTAAAACCACAGGCACATCAGGGTAAAGCCGTTTTAGAATTTTTGTATATACTATTGTCGGATATTCGGGTCTGCAATCATGTCTGCCGTCAGGACTATAAGCATCTTCAGAACGAAGCCTACGGTTGGCTGTATATTTATTGACCATGGAATCCATACATCCAGGTGCAATACCGAAGAATAGTTTAGGTCGTCCTAATTTTTTAAAGTCGCGGTAGTCTCCGTGCCAATCTGGTTGTGGAACTATGGCTACACGTAGCCCAATAGCCTCAAGGGTACGGCCTATAACGGCCGCACCAAAGGATGGATGATCAATGTATGCATCGCCAGAGAAAAGAATGACATCCAGTTCATTCCAGCCTCTGAGTTCTACTTCTTTTTTTGTAGTTGGTAACCAGTCTGTTAGCCTATAATTATTCATTTATCTTCTTTTCGTCAACTTCTTTGTTAGGCTTATTGCTTTCCCATTTAATAAATAATAATACGAGTTGATGAAGGCCAAATGCTTTCATATTGCTGTTGTAAATGACATCAAGGCATAAATCAAGAAGGTCTTTGGTGCCTTGCTCGTCAGATTAAAGAATAGAACGTACATTGAGCTTCAATTTGTCCAGTACAGATTCATCTATGATGCCATTGCTGTCTATAAGATTCTTTAAAAGAGAATACTTTTCAATTGTCTGAAGGTGTTTCTCTGTAATTGTTATATTCCTTGTACCAGATACATTGGTTTGAATTTTGTATGTTTCCATATTATTTAGTTGTTATAGTGTGAATATTATTGCTGCATTGCAATATTGATTTTCATTTGCGTTTTAATAAAAAATTGAGAATGCCTTGCATGAGTGATGCCTGCATTTTAGCGGATTTAATACATTCAAATGGAAAGCTCATGGCTAAAGTATTGTTTGCATTACCTTGATAAGCTACGCAAACAGATTTTCCATCATCCGCAGTCAAAGCACAAAATGCAGGGAAAACAGGCGAAATAAGATCGATAGATGTACAAGCATAATGATCTTCATTGAGCCTTGTATATATATCAAATTGGCTATTCATTCCGACTACAATGTTGTTGTTTTGCAGTTTGCTGTTTCCACTCAGTTGAAGGTGTAATATGTTTTCAAGAAATTGTTTTTCCTTTTCACTTGTCATATCACTTGCAATGAAAGCACCGCTGACCAATATATTACCTTGGCTTTTATAGTATTGTGCAATTTTTTTTTGCAACTCTTCACTGAAAGTCTTGTAATATCTTGTTGCATGGCCATCATTTTTCTCTAATCCAAGTATTAAGTCAATACAATCATATTGGTTTATATTGATTTTATCTTTTTCCACAGCCATCTTGGAGCAACTTACAATATTATACTTATTATTAGCCATGATAGCTTTAGCATGTATGGGTACATAATTAAACTCATTACCCATAATAATAGTGCCTTCTAACTCATTGCCGCTATATCCCAGTCCATTGAGACCTTCTTTTCCTATTTTTGTTTTATCAAAGCATATTTGTGCTCCACAAAATCCTGGCATTTTTCCATAGTTTACGCCAATGTCTTCATTAATATCAAATCCTTGACTAAAGCTGTCATCTATCACGGCTGGTGATGATAGCCTATTAAATCCATTGATGATAAGAATGTTCTTTGCTGTAGCGGAATGATATACAGCAGAGAGAATTTCAGAAGTAAAACTTTCGCCTCCTTCATTAACAGCAGAAACCTTAAAGTTGTATAGTATATCAGGACGAAGCTTGATCTTGCATGCATTGCTTTTGATGGAAATGCCATTGTCAAAATCAGAGCTTCCCGTAGCAGTGTATAAGATAAATGATTTTGCCTGAGCTGTAGACTCGTACTTATCTGATTGTGCATCCCATTTCAACAAGATTGTATCGTTTTTTAAAAAACAAATTCTAAAATTGTGAGGAGCCAATGGTGTTACCGCATACGCTTTGTCATGCTGTTTTGCTATGTGTTTTAAAATTGTTTTATAGATACTTCTTGCCATGTCAAACCTAAAGTTTGGATCTTGTCCTAACCGCATATCTGGAAAGTTCTGATGAGACATGGTTTCTAAAATAGCAGATGTCATATATGGGCATCGAGTTTCCGAATAATTCCTGTCGTATAAATCTCTTTTATTCCATTTACCATATATTTCTTCCATTTCGCTACTGACATTATTAAGTAGCTTTGATGCAAACTTCTTGGACAAATCTCTTGGTAATCCTGATGGGTATCTGGCTCCTTCTTCTTTTGTTGTGCAAATGGCTAATGTGCCAAAAATAGATTTGTAGTCATTTGTAACCCCTGCATCACTATGCACAGCTAATGACAATTCTATAGGAACGTTTAAACCTCCGTAATTTGGAAGAAAACAAGAACCTCCAGCTAACCAATTTGTCATGTATGATCTTGCATTGATGTCTTCTTTATAATCATCAGTGCCGTCTTTTGAATAGCAAATGCTGTCTGGAGCGCCAGCCCACTGTGTATAATAGCGTGAGCCTTCCAAAAAGCGAGGTAAACCACTCGTTTTGCCATTCCTGCTAATATTGCCCATGCCTCCACCAAAGCGAACGGCATCTGCCGTAACGACACCATTGTATGCACTCTCATTTGAAAGGACAACCCTATTTTTAGGTGAACAGCCTTTGTCAAAGTCAAATGTTCCTAAGTAAACCCATGTGCCACCTCCCATTCTTTGATTAACATTAAAAATGGTTTTACTGCCTTTGTGGTATACAGTATATTGGGCATCTGGTACATTCTCCGTCGTTTCTGGGTAGCTTACATAAACAGCATACTTATCGGCCTTTTCAAAATTAGGTTGGTATGATATCTCACAGGTCTTAGTAATAGATGCTTTTGCTTTGCGAGTAGTTCCTTGCTTAAACGGATTTTGTCTATCAACAATTATCGTAGTATTGCATTTGAAGCCAGGTATATTGGCATTAGTCCACATGTTATCTATACCTAATTCTGTGTAATAAGGTAATAGCACTTTATTATCGTTATCAATAATATATTCTTTTTTTTGCCAATCTCTTTCTCTTGGTGTAAATACAATAGCTCCTGCTTTCTCAAGCATAGGTATTAAGTATGGAATTACAATGGTTTGTGTAAACAAGTCTTCTGTTGTGCAAAATAGTTTAGGCCTTTGCCAAGTCCATTCATCTGTTTTTTGATTATAATATTTTCCATGGCTTGCCCATAAAGATAAATGCTTGTTTTGTAATCCTTTAGTAATGTTGATAGGCTTAGATGCGTTAGTTACCCATGGCGTGCCTTGATATTCAATATCTTTGATTTGTTCTTTATTGGATATGTTGTCTGTTCTTTTTTGAGAATGCAATGCCTTTTTATGGGTTCCACAATCGACCAATAAAAGACAGACAATAATAATTATAATGTGAAAAAGACCTTTTTTCATTTTAATTAATTCCCAATAGTAAATTTTTCTGGATACTTTCCTTTGAAATTCTTATAATAATTTTTGATTTCTTGCATGTCTTTGTCTATATCGCCAGATGGCCATATGCATTTAGTACATTCAATAAGTTTTCTATCATAGTCGAGACCATAAAGTAGAATAGGAATTTTTGCGTTGAGTGCAATGTAATAAAATCCTTTTTTCCAATCGGGGTTTAATGAGCGAGTACCTTCTGGGGTAATGCATAACCTAAAGCAATCTGCTTGTTGAGCAATATGAGCTAATTGGTCAGTCATTTTTGTATGTTTGGATCGAAATACAGGTATGCCTCCAATTTTTTTAAAGAAGATTCCTAATGGACCCCAAAACCATTCTTTTTTCATTAAGAAATTAATATGCAATCCTTCTGCTCGCATATACATTTGGCCAATGATAAAATCAAAATTACTGGTATGTGGGGCTAAACAGAGAATGTATTTTTTTGGATGTTCAATAGTTACCTTTTTGGTCCATCCTCCTCGCTTGTAAAGTAAATATCTAAAAAAAAATTGTAGCATTATTTTTATTCGTCTCTTTATTGTGCAAACATTTTATTTCTTACACTTTCAGACTGTATGCATCAGTTTTATGAATATTCACCTTATTTGCTGACACATGCAGTCTGAAAACAGCCTATAAGTTTATGTCTTACCTTATGTTATAAAACATTGGCTATCGGATTAATTCCGTTAGTTAGTATTTTATACTAATTATATGCGCAAATGAATGTTTATGCTAATCTGAAGAATTTATACTATTTTAGTTAAGGGCGACAATATTGTCAATTATTTTACTTACTTCCTCATTAAAGTTCTTCTTAAGATCAAGAAAATAAAGCTTTGGCTTTATTCCTGGCTCTACATGTGAAATACGTTTTAAGAAACTATTGTGTGTAATAAGAATAGATGTCAGGATAGATTTCACGTTTTCTTCATCTTTTCCTTCATACAATGATGTAGCGATACATTCTGCAAATAGATCACTACAGATGTAGTTAATCATTTTTTTTAAATCTCTTTTATTAGCCATGGTTAAAAATTGATATGTTTGTATTACAAATGTATGAATAAAAAAAGTAATTGGCAAATGTTTTTTAGAAAAAATAATAATTAAAGCTCCATTTTGTTTTGTTTCTTTTCTTCGGTTGGTAAGAAATTTGTAAATTTGCATACCAAAATTACGGCATATTAATTATAAATTATCTAAGTCTTATGAAAAAAAGTGCATTACAGGAAGCAAGAAACTCTTACATTCCTAAATTACCAAAAGCTTTGCAGGGCTCAGTAACAATAAAAGAAGGTGAACCGACACAAAGTGTTGATAATCAAGCTGAGATTAAAAAGCTCTTCCCTAATACTTATGGAATGCCTGTTGTAGAGTTTATTCCAAGCACAGAAGAAAATCACTATTCATTTAATGTAGGTGTAATTTTAAGTGGCGGGCAAGCTCCCGGTGGACACAATGTAATCACAGGTTTGTTTGATACCATTAAGAAGATGAATCCTGAAAATCGCCTTTTCGGATTTATCTTGGGTCCTTCAGGATTGGTAGAGCATAACTATATTGAAATCACTTCTGAATTTATTGACGAATATCGTAATACTGGTGGTTTTGATATGATAGGCTCTGGTCGTACTAAACTTGAAAAAGAAGACCAATTCGAGAAAGGACTTGAAATTATACGTAAATTGAATATTAAAGCTATTGTTATCATTGGTGGTGATGACTCTAATACGAACGCATGTGTATTGGCTGAGTATTATGCAGCTAAGAAATATGGAGTTCAGGTAATAGGTTGTCCAAAGACTATTGATGGCGACTTGAAAAATTCTCAAATAGAAACATCTTTTGGTTTCGATACAGCCACCAAAACTTATTCAGAGTTGATTGGCAATATTGAGAGAGACTGTAATTCAGCTCGTAAATATTGGCACTTTATAAAGTTAATGGGTCGTTCAGCAAGTCATATTGCTTTGGAATGTGCTCTTCAATGCCAGCCTAACGTATGCATCGTTTCAGAGGAAGTAAAGGCTAAAAAAATGACTTTAAATCAAATAGTAGACTATTTGTGTGAGGTTATTGCTGCACGAGCTGCTGAAGGAAATAATTTTGGTGTAATACTTATTCCTGAAGGTCTTATAGAGTTTATTCCTTCTATTGGTAGCTTGATTGAAGAACTGAATGATTTGTTGGCTTCTCATGGAGCAGATTACAAAGATCTTGATAAAGATGCTCAGCGTGAATATATCTTGAAACATTTAAGTGCTGAGAGCGCAAGTACGTTTGAAACCCTTCCTGATGGAGTGGCTCGCCAATTGTCTCTTGACCGTGATCCTCATGGAAATGTTCAAGTTTCACTTATCGAAACAGAAAAGCTACTTTCTGATATGTGCGAGGCTCGTCTTGCAAAATGGAAGAGTCAAGGCAAATATGTAGGGAAGTTTGCAGCATTGCACCACTTCTTTGGCTATGAGGGTCGTTGCGCAGCTCCTTCTAACTTTGATGCTGACTATTGCTATGCATTGGGCGCAAGTGCAGCTCATCTTATTGCTAACGGCAAGACAGGTTATATGGCTATTGTTCAAGATACAACTAAGCCTTCAAGCGATTGGAAAGCTGGCGGTGTACCAATTACAATGATGATGAATATGGAGCGTCGTAATGGCGAGATGAAACCTGTTATCCGCAAGGCTCTTGTAGAGTTGGAAGGTAACCCATTTAAGGAGTTTGCCAAGCATCGTGAAGAATGGGCAAAGAATACTTGCTTCGTTTATCCTGGTCCAATACAGTATTGGGGACCAACAGAGGTCTGTGATACAACTACAAAGACATTGGCTTTAGAACAAACTAAGTAAGATTATTTACTTTTATAGTATTTAGGGCAGTTGCATTAAACTGCCCTAAATTTTTATGGTGTTTTGCGTATTCTTACTAATACTTATAAATTATAATAGCCCATTTGGCAATACCTTGTTATCTTTGAATTTAATTATTTGAACAGAAGCTGAACATAACATAGATAAGCGGTTAAAATACGAGTTTTGCAACTGTTACAATGATATGAATAGAAGGTTGCTTTGATAAGGTCAAAGCTTTTTCTTACAAAAAGAGTGAGAAATTGTTTAACTTATATGTTAGTTTCAACAGACCCTTGATTTATATATGGTTAAAGATATCCATCATAATACGAATGAACCACAATATGTGGATAAAGATATTACTATGGCGAATACTAAATCCGCTTTATGGTTCAATTGGCGCAAGAAGCGTCATAGATGGATATTGTGGTTAGGTGGGCTATCTGTAATAACGGTTTATATATGGCTTTTCTACTATATTTTTGTGGGGCCTTTTGGCTTTCGTTGGCGTGCGCTATATGGCGACCCTAAGTATCCAGAAGGCTATGAAATACGTGGAATAGATATCAGCCATTATCAAGGTAGCATAGATTGGGACATGCTTAGAAATGCAATGATAGAGCGTTGTCCTATTCGGTTTATCCTTATTAAGGCCACAGAAGGAAACAGCTCTGTTGACGAAAACTTTGATGATAATTTCGACCAGGCTCGAGAATATGGCTTTATTAGGGGAGCATATCATTTTTGGAGTAATAAATCATCAGCTCGTGAACAAGCTTATTTCTTTTTGGATAGAGTTCATTTAGAAGACGGCGATCTTCCTCCTGTTCTGGATGTAGAACATAAGCCTAAGACAATGTCTACTGAGGATTTTCAACGTGAAGTATTGACTTGGCTTCACATTGTTGAAGATCGTTATCATGTAAAACCAATTATTTATACCTATTATAAATTCAAAATGAATTATCTTAATGGGACTGTGTTTGATGATTATCCTTATTGGATAGCTCATTATTATGTAGATACGATAGAATACAAAGGGGCTTGGCGTTTTTGGCAGCATACAGATGCAGGAAAATTACCGGGTATTAAAGGGTATGTTGACTTTAATATTTATAATGGCAGTTATTATGACTTGAAGAAATTTACAATAGGGAATGATTGAAAAAATCTTTTCATGTGTAAAATGTTTAGGTACTTGGCAAAACAAAGCCCAAATTGATATCATCCTTATCTATATTTCTAAAAAGTCTTTCTATTTTTGAAAGGCATTTGAACGGCATTCGAAGACCGTTCAAATGTTACAGATTTTTCATTTAGCTAAAATAGAGACAGCCCGCAATGACTTGTATTTGTTTTTGGTTTTTATGTGTGAAATGTTTAGTGCGTTTTGCTTTTTCTGAAATTCGAATATATTATTTTGTTGGTTTTCGACAACATAAGTGTCTTTAAAATTGCTTCATTATGGGTACAAAAAACTGCACAGACCTGTATAGCATAGGCTTTGTGCAGTTTGTACTTCCAAGAAAAACAAGAAGCTGTTCGTTGTTATCTTTTTAGATACCTTCTTTTTAAAGTTGAATTTAAAAATCGGCTTTAATCATTACAGGGAAATGGTCGGATGGGTATCGGCCGTCTTTCATGTCGTTGAGTACACCGTACTTTTCCACCTTGATGTCTCGTGTGATGAAAATATGGTCGATGCGACTTTTCATTTCAGATGTATGGTCGAAGCCGTTGTAGGTGCCAATAGTTCCATAGGCAGGTTGCCTCGTTTCGTGATAAGCATCCTTGAGAAGACCGTCTTTCAGAAGTACTTGTATTGGTTCATCCTCCTCAACGGCATTAAAATCACCCGTAACAAATACAGGATATTTGCCATCAGTTATTTTCTTTATATTTTTAAGCAGCAGCAGCGATGAGTTACGTCGTGCAGCTACTCCCTTGTGATCGAAATGTGAATTGAATACAAAGAATACCTTTCCACTTTGCTTGTCGCGGAATTTGCCCCATGTGCAAATGCGGTTGCATACAGCATCCCAGCCGAGTCCAGGCTTGTCTGGAGTTTCGGAAAACCAAAAATCACCGTGGTCAAGAACAACGAAGCGTTTCTTCTTGTAGAATATAGCAGAATGTTCGCCTCCATCTTTTCCATCGTCTCGTCCACGTCCGAAGTATGTATATTCATTAAGTTCGCCAATACCATCGAGCATGTGCTTGAAGCCTTCTTGCGTTCCCATGATATCGAAATCATAGAATCTTACCAAGTCTTTTACCATTTCTTTTCTGTTAGGCCATGCGTTCTTCCCGTCATTTGGTGTGTCCAGACGCAAGTTGAACGTAGCCACGTTTAAGGTGCATTTTCCGGTGTTCTTCTGTGCTGTCATAGCGGTGCATACGAGCAACAGTGCAAACAGTAATGTCGTGAATTTTTTCATCGTTTTATTATCTTATTTGGTTCTAATTAATAATCTCTTTTTGCCGAAACAGAATGTTGGACATAGCAAAAACATTTAGCTTCAGTGCGTTTTACCATCCAGGGTTTTGTTTCAGATTTTTGTTGTGAAGAATGGCTGTTGCAGGAATGGGGTAGTAGTACTGTCTTCCATCATCATACCAGGTACGTGGGTCTGCATCTGACCATGTGAGATTTCCAGAATTTTCACCTGTCAGTCCCATCATCGATTTTCCACCCACAGCCACAGGTGTGCATGTAGATGGGATATCAGTAGGTTTCTGTGTGCCATCCTTATAGAATATAACATCGGTAGTGCCGTCGTGGTCAAGATCCATTTGCACGTTTAGTTTAGGCACATACATGCCAATCCACCGTGTCTCCATGAGCTTTCCTTCTTTCCAGCGTTTGAGATCGTTGAATCTGAAACCTTCAAGAGCAAGTTCAATACTGCGTTCTCGTCTTATTTCAAGTATGACAGGGTCATTGATGTCTTTGTAGAAGTTTTCTTTGAGATATGTATCTATTTGTGTGGGCTTATGGTCTATTCCGCCAGTAATACCAGCACGTGCTCTCAAGGCACCTATTGTGTTTTTCCAGTCATTGTCTGTCAATGTTCCGAGTTCGGCTTTGGCTTCAGCATAGTTGAGCAATACCTCAGCATAGCGAAATAACGGTATTGCATTGGTATTCAGTTGTCCGCCATCGTATTTAGAGTCGTCAAGTGTGTATTTTATTGGTTGGTACCCAGTAAGTGAATAACCATTGAAGTTTGGTGGTGCCGGCATGCCGTCGCGTTTATAGCCTGGTGTGCGTATAGTCTGTTCAAGACGCTTGTCGCGATTTTGGCATTCATCGTAAAAATCCATGGCTTCATACCCTGGACGTGATGTGAACGGTGTGCCGTCAGCGTTGAGGAAAGTGTTGATAAATGTCCGTGTCATGCTGAAGCGCGGTCCATATGTACCAGATGTCCACCACCAGTTGGCACTTCCAAGTACTGCCTGACTTTCATCGCAGCAACTTGCAAGCATCACCTCCTGCGTTACAGGCTTGTCGCTTGTAAAGAGTGTGCGCATAGAACGGTCTGTACCTCCACCCGTATACAGAGAATATCCTGACTCGTCCATCACTGTCTTGGCAGCAGCGGCGGCCTCTTCATACCATTTGTTGGCGGTAGACTGCAATCCAAGTTCAGTGTGGTATTTTCGAAATGAAGCTTCATACAGGCAGATGCGTGATTTCAGTGCATATGCCACCCATTTTGTTACCATTGATCCTGTGGCATCCTCAGTGCGTGATATATTATCACATGCAAAGTTGATATCATCGAGCACATGGTTCATCACGGTTGTGCGCGAGTCTCTTGGATTATAAAGTTCATCGTCCGTGTTTTTCAGTACATGGTCTACCCATGGCACATCACCGAACCGCTCCACTTTGCCCAAATAGAAATATGCACGGAAGAAACGTGCTATGCCAATATAGTTGTTGCGCACTTTTTCGCTTATGCGGTCGCTTGTGCAATTGTCTATAAAGTAGTTGATATTGCGCAGGTCAGACCAGCTCCATCCGCTACTTGTTTCGGCAGAGTAGGCCCCATCGCGCAAAAAAGAGTTGACGCTTGTTACTGCTCCGTAATCGCACATTTCGTCTTGGCTATATCCATTGGTAACTGACGGAAGCATGTTGTAAAACGAATAAGCGTATGTCTCCAGTCCGCTTTCATTGGTGAATATGGCGTTCTTGTCGGCAGACGCTTCTGGTGCTTCATCAAGCGAGCATGAAGCCAAACATACGGTTGCTGCCATTAGCGATAATATCTTGATTGTATTCATTATTGTATCCTTTTATGTCTTTTTGTCATTATTTTTCTTGTAGTGTAATTTTAGAATGAAATCGACAAGCCAAGCGTGATGCTCTTCATCTGCGGATAGCTGTTGCCATCACCGGAATTTCCATTGGTAAGGTCGCGGTCAGAACCGTTGATGTTGGTTACGTCAAGGTCGCGTGTGTGTTTGTAGAGTGGCGACCAGCACCATAGATTTTCAGCAGACACGTAGATGCGGGCACTTTGCATGGCCAGACGATGAATCCATGTTTGGGGAAGATTATAGCCAATTTGAAGATTCTTGAGTCTGATGTATGCCACGTTTTGCAGGTAGCGTGTCTGTGGCGTTTCCTTCAGCGAATTATTGTATCCGCAGTAGCGTGGCAGATAGGCGTTGGGGGTATCTTCTGTCCAGTAATTGCCTTCGTGCCATTTCGGCATGTTGTTGTATGGGCGGTTGTATTGCCCCCAGAATATACATTCTGAACTGGGATACCAGTCTTGCTTGCCTACGCCTTGAAAAAAAGCAGAGACAAAGAAATTGTTCCAGTCAGCACTCAAGTTTACACTGTATGTATAGCGTGGCAGACTGTTTCCTATCACTTTTTTGTCGCCATGGTCAGCGAGCGTGTTCTTTCCATAGTCGATGATATGGTTGTCATCGAGGTCTTTGAATTTTACGTCTCCCGGATACCATTTCTTGTTGGATGACTTGAAGAGCTTTTGAGAGGCGTGGCTGTCAATATCAGCTTGGTCGCGGAACAAGCCTTCAGTTACATATCCCCAAATTTCTCCTACTGTCATTCCCTCATAATAGTCGCTGAGGCTTTTGGTGGAGTTGTTATAGCGGTCTATTTTTGAGTAATAGTCGGCGAGTGTGCCCTTTACTTCATAGCTGAAAGGCTTTCCTGCAAGCTGAAATTGGTCTTTCCATGTAAGGCTTATTTCCCAACCGTATGTACTCATATCGGCATAGTTGCCTTTAGGTGAGCTGGCACCGAATATTTCAGGTAGCGTCAGTCCTACGGTGTACATGTTTTTGGTCTTGCGAACATAGTAGTCGCCTGTGAAAGAGAGACGATTGCTCAGCATAGAGAAATCGAGTCCGAAGTCAGCCGTTGTTGCCGTTTCCCAGGTAAGTCCGTCAGGAATGGGTTCAGGCGCTGTTACATATTTGTGCTTTCCTCCGTTGATGATGCGTCCAGAAGTGTAGATGCTCATCAGTTCAAGATAGCTGTAAGGCGACACATTTCCGTTGCCGAGCGAACCATACGAGGCGCGCAGCTTTATTTCAGGAAACAAGTCGCGGCTCACTTTCCAAAATGGCTCTTCTGTGATGCGCCATCCAGCCGACACGGAAGGGAAGAAAGCCCACTGTTGGTTGCTGGGGAATTTGGAAGAACCGTCATAGCGTCCATTTGTTTCAATGAGGTAGCGGTTGCGATAAGAATAATTCAAGCGGTAGAATCCGCCGGCAACACGCCATTTGCTGTATCCGCCAGACGTGGTAATGGCATCGCCGAGAGCCATGTTGATATTGTTGGCATCGGGCGAGAGAAGTCCGTTACGTGTAGTATTGATACCTTTGTAGGTAGACTGCTCATAGTTGTAGCCCACCATAGCCTTGAAATAATGGGCATCGGCAAAGGTCTGCTCATAGTCAGCGTAAATATTTGTGGCAAGATATTTCGTAACCTTTGATGTCTCACTCAAGTCATTGTATTGCTGGCTCAATAGTAAGGTCTCTCCCTTCACCTTGCTGTATGGTACAGGAACACGGCGTTGCGTCTGCATATTGTCAGTGTTACGGAATGTGAAATCACCCTTCACATGCAGGCGATTGTCGAGAAATGATGCCGTCATGCCGATCGTGTTGGACAGCACACGGTCGTCTGTATCTATACCGTTCTTTTCATATATAAAGTCGCCCACGGTATAGGCAGCTGAATAGGTAAGTGTGCCGTCAGGGTTGAATATGGGTTCCGTAGGGTGTCCCTCATCGGAAATGTTGCGCCAGATGGAGCCACCCTCACCCACATTCATGGGATTGTGATACTTCATGCTGCTGAACTCGGTGTTGTTGTCGATCTTGAGCCAATCGAACACCTGTATAGAACCCTTGGCTCTGAAATTGAGCATGTCGTATTTGTCTGTGTTATAGCGGAACAGACCGTCATATCCATAATATCTTCCAGATAAATAATAGTTCAACTTTCCGCTATTTCCTGAAACTGCAAGATTGTGGTTCTGTGCAAACGTGGACTTCTTGTAGAGTGCATCATACCAGTCTGTGTTTCCAAAATACACATATTTCCCATTGGCATCCACAGTAGTCTCTTCGGTGATACCTTGTTCTTTTCGTTTCTTGAACTCATCAAGCCATGCAGACGAAAATTCCTGAGTCTTGTTGATGTTTTTCGGGTCAACCGAATAGTCATTATAAGCATGATATGCCTCATAAAAATGAGAGGCATATTCGTATCCGTCGGTTACAAAATCAGGTACCGTTACCGGCTTTTCTACAGAGAAACTTCCTGAATAGGTTACAGACGTATGTTCTTTCTTTGGATTCTTTGTCGTAATCAGTACTACACCGAAAGTTCCGCGTGCACCATATATGGCAGCAGATGCAGCATCTTTCAGTACAGACACGCTTGCAATGTCATCAGGGTTAAGCATGGAAGGATCACCTTCCACACCATCTATGAGTACAAGTGCGCTTCCACCCTGTCCGATAGATGTTGTTCCACGCACGTTATAGCTTGCTGTGCGTGTAGGCTTCCCATCGGTCAATGTAATATTGAGATTAGGCACAGTGCCTTGCAATGCTTGTGTTACATTTGCTACGGAGCGGTTTTCAAACACCTCTGAGCCTACTTGGTCTACAGCTCCTGTCAAGTTGGCTTTTTTCTGTGTGCCATAGCCTACAACAACCACTTCATTGAGAGTCTTGTTGTCTTCTTGAAGGACAATGTTCATTGTCGTGCTGCTTACATTGACAAGCTGCTTTGCAAATCCAATGTATGACACACTGAGCTTGTCGCCCATGCTGGCTTCTAATTTGAAGTTTCCGTTTACGTCAGTTACTGTTCCGCTTTTCCGTCCTTCACAATAGACGCTTGCCCCGATGATGGGTTCACCCTGGTTGTCTTTTACTGTTCCTGAAATGCTCTGCTTTGGCTTTTTGCTTGCTAATCCTGTAACAATCTTTTTCACATTGCCGTCATCTCCGGTATGCCCGGCTGCGGGGAGTCCTGCATAGGCACATGCCACAGCAATGAAAGCAATGTTAATACCTTGGTTAAAATTCATAAATACTTTAGGTTTGTTAATAAAATCTGGTGCAAAGATATTTTGGCATTGTTACAAAGCCTATACATAGAACTTACAATAGTTTTAAGTGAATATAACAAAGGTGTATCATCTGATCGCAATTTTCTTCGTCTCATCTTGTGCATATGCTTATTGATGGTGTATTCACCTATTTATAATAATATATAACTATGCTCTTTCTTTGTGCCCACAGTGTGGGCATAAGGTGAACGGTATGTGGGCAATGAGTGCCCAAGCCTTGGGCACTCGTTGCCCATGTTGATTGGGCACTATAAAGTCATTCTAATTCCGACTGCATATTTTATACTTATGAACAGAAATGCATATAACTATTGTCAGGTTCATTAATGTTATTTTCAGAAAAGCGTTTGTACATCTCAAGTATTCTGATGGGTTTTGTAACGAATTTGTATTGGAAAAAACATGGTATCGAAATCTGCTTCTTTCAAATTATTCGTAGTTATTGTAAGATAATATAAAGAGTAAATAGTTATTTTACACCCAGAAATGGCAAACAAAAAATACACGAAATTCAGGAAAATAATTTTGCCCATGGCTCTTGCCATGTTGGCAACAGCGGGAACAGCTCAAACAGCCACTGTTTACACAACAACATCAGATGGAAGTCTTAAGCTTTCAAAGACAGCAGTACCAGTACAGCCTGGCGAATCATTGGCAAACAGAAAATTACTTTTTGGCACCTCAGTAGAACACCAGACTATAGAAGGTTTTGGATTTGCCCTCACTTATGCGTCATGCTATAATCTGATGAAGATGTCTCAAGACAGCCGAGACCGTTTTCTCCGTCAAACTTATTCACCAACCGATGGCTATGGAGTAAGTTATGCCCGGATAGCTATTGGTAGCTGCGACTTCTCCAGCAAGACCTATTCATTATGTGATGAAGAGGGGCTAGAACACTTTGCGCTGCAACAGGATGAAATCGACTATATTATACCTATACTCAAGGAAATATTGGCCATTAATCCCAACATTAAAATAATAGCAACTCCTTGGTCATGTCCGAAATGGATGAAATCGCTCACACAAACTGGCAATATAGCCTATAATGTGTGGAAAGGAGGTTATCTTAATCCTAAATATCGACAGGAATATGCTGAGTACTTTGTCAAATTTATCGAAGCAATGAAAAAGCAAGGAATTGATATTTATGCCGTAAGTCCACAGAATGAACCGCTAAATGGAGGCAATACAGCCAGTACAAGAATGCCATGGAATGCTGAATCTGAATTTGTAAAGGTACTCGCATCAACATTTAAGCAAAAAGGTTTGAAAACAAAGATATACGTTTACGACCATAATTTCAACTATGATGATCAAAAAGCTCAGAACGATTATCCCATAAAAGTATATAGCGCTCTTGGTGAAGATTTTGAAGGTAGCGAACTTGTTGTAGGTTCAGCCTATCACGACTATGGGGGCGATCCTTCGGAACTGTTCGATATTCATAGCCAGAGACCTGATAAGCAAATAATATTCACTGAAGCATCGCTTGGCGACTGGAATGATGGACGCGATTTAGGACGCGGGACAACCAACGTTAACAGCGAAACTCATTTGAACGAGGACATGGAACGCTTGATGATTGGTTTGCTCAATAAGTATTGCACAGCGGTAATATATTGGAACCTTATGCTTGACAATAATGGCGGACCAAAGTTGAGAGGTGGCTGCCAGACATGTTGCGGTGCAGTAGATATAGATTCAAAAAATTATAGTAGTCTCAATTTTAACCGGCACTATTATATTATAAGCCAAACCTCAGCAGTAGTACGTCCAAGAGCTGTATGGATTTCTTCATATAAAATGGAAGAAATAGCAAGTGCTGTATTTCGCAACCCAGACGGTTCTTATGCCATGCTTATATCCAACAACGGTGCATCTGACATGGAAGTAGGGGTATCAGACCATTCTTTTGCGTGGCACGTTGATGTGAAACTTCCTACTGAAAGCATTGTCTCGTTGCTCATTCCGTATAGAGGAATTGTCAGTTCTATAAAGAAAACTGAAACCGAGCATTCTGCTGATAATAAATATTACAGCATTGATGGTAAACATATAACAACACCTACTGTTGGACAAATCTTCATACATAAAGGAAAAAAGGTCATCCAATAAGTAGGTGTACAGAATTAAATTAGAAATATCTTATTATTGATAACAGTTTCATATATACGTTTAATTTTGAATATCTACTTAAAGAGAATCATACTAGAATCTGCACATAGCTTGTATATTCCAGAGCTATGTGCAGATTTTAGTATTAAAAAAACTCAATGAGCTTTTTTGATTCCTTTAATTCGGCAATGCTAATCGTTTAAGTTTGCCAACGATATTTTATTTTCCCTTTTTCCAACCTTTGTAGATAAGAAATGCTACTACCAGTACAGCAAGTACCAGCAATACATGTCCTATCTCTTTGCTGTAAGTTGAGGCCAATAGATATACATCATTAGGAGTCTTTAATTCTGTATAGCGATAGATTAAATAGCCTAAAAGAGCTAATACAGAGTTCCATACACCTGCGCCTAAAGTAGTATAAATCAAAAACTTGTCAAGACGCATGCCAGATAGACCGGCAGGAATACTGATAAGCTGTCTTACGGCAGGTACTAATCGGCCAAAGAAAGTAGATGCAGATCCATGTTCTCTGAAAAAGCTTTCTGCCTTTTCGACACTTTCGCGTGTGATAAGGCATATATGACCTATACGGCTATCGGCAAAGCGGTAAATAATAGGACGACCCAGCCATTTTGCCAAATAGTAATTGACAATGGCACCTATATCAGCTCCTAAAGTGGCAAATACTACTACCAAGAAGATGTTCATGCCTTCTGTTGTCATAGCTTTCCACGCAGCTGGTGGAACGATTACTTCTGAAGGAAAAGGAATAAAAGAACTTTCAATGGCCATAAATAATGTAACCACCCAATAGTTAAGGTTCTCAAGAACCCATCTGAATAATTCTGCTGAATCCATTAAATATAATTTTTTGTTCGGCTGCAAAGTTAATGCAATTAGTATAAAAAGCAAAGTATTGGACTTCGTTTTTGGCCTTTATAACATTATTATTGAGCTTTTTGACCTTCTTTATGTTCTTGATTAAAGCGCACAAGTTCTTGGTAGATGCGCTGTACAGGCAATCCCATAACATTAAAGTAGCTACCGTTAATGGCTGTAACGCCTATATAGCCAATCCATTCCTGTATGCCATAAGCTCCTGCTTTATCATACGGCTTGTAGGTAGCTATATAATAGTTGATTTCTTCATCAGTAAGGCGTTTGAAAGTAACGTCGGTGATAACGGAAAATTTTTGTTGGCGTTGCTTGGTTGTAAGGCAAACACCTGTAACCACCTGGTGCGTCTTTCCACTTAGTTCATGCAGCATGCGACGAGCTTCTATTTCGTTGGCAGGCTTTCCTAATACCTCATCGCCCAATACGACTACTGTATCTGCTGTTATCACCAAGTCATTGTCTGCCATTTCTTTCTTGTAAGCATCCGCTTTCTCTTTAGCTATGTATTGTGCTACTTCAAAAACGGGCAAATCTTTTGGATAAGACTCTTCTATGCCTGGAAGTACATGCACGTCAAATTTGACATCAAGTCCTGCCAATAATTCTTTTCGTCTAGGACTGTTGCTACTTAAAATAATATGATATTTAGTATTCATTGTCTTTCTATTTTTGCTGATTATTTGTACTTAAGTAAAAGCCATTGGTCTTTTTGATGGCGCTTGTTTGTTTATTACCATCCGAAGGCTTTGGCATCTTTTAGCCATTTGCCTTGTGTCCGTAGTACTTGTTCTATTACATCACGTCCACAACCGTATCCACCCTTGCGCTGGCTGATATAAAGGCTTATGCTTTTTATATCGGAACATGCATCTGCGGGGCAGCAAGGACAGCCACAGCGCTTCATTACTTCATAGTCAGGGATATCATCTCCCATATACATTACCTCTTCATCATCAAGCGCATATTTGTCAAGCAGTTCGTTATAGGTCTTTATCTTTACAGCACATCCCATATAGATATCCTTTACCCCTAACCCTTCGTAACGCTTGCGTATAGCAGCTGTGTTGCCACCAGTCAGGATAACAATGCGTAGCCCTAATTTTTGGGCTAATTGTATTGCATAGCCATCTTTTATGTTTACCGTGCGCATGGGCTCACCTGTTGGATGCAGCGTGATTGTCTCTGCACTGAGCACTCCATCTACATCAAATATGATAGCTTTTATTTTCTTTAAGTCGTAATTAATCATGATTATTGATTTTTATTCTCGCTTGTATGATGTATGCTGAAGCTCATGCTCTCATATATCTGCTTAAATATGGGATTGTCTTTGAGTAATTCAGATTGCTTTCTAATCACGTTCTGATCGTATCTTACCGCAGGTCCTGTTTGTGCGTCTATGGGCTGCATGCTATGTACCTTTGCTGCGGTCTCATCTATAAGTGGCAGCATGATGTCAAAAGGAACATTGTGCTTTGCCAATATGTTTGCTGAGATAGCATAGCAGTGGTTTACAAAATTGCAGGCAAATACTGCTGCCAAATGTAGATATTTGCGCGTATCGGAAGATAATAAATACACTTTGGTAGATATGCTGTTGGCCAAATCATTTACTGTGCGGAATGTCAAGTCGTCATTGCTTTCAACAAAACAAGGTACAATGCTGAAGTCAATATCACGTGTTTTACTAAATGTTTGCATAGGGTAGAGCACTCCATAATGCATTGCCATGCCTTCAAAAATATTCATGTCTACACTTCCTGCTGTATGCAAGAAAACTTTGCTTTCACGCCCTTTACACAATATGGGTACTACATCAGCCAAAGCACTGTCTTTAATAGATATAATATACACGTCTGCTTGTGTGGTAATACGTGTCAAATCGTCAACAGGAGCTCCGCCTACTTGTTCTGCAAGCATAGTGGCTGATTCAAGAGTGCGACTGAATACTTGCATTATGTCGTGTCCTGCAGCCAATAGAGCTTTACCTAAATGAGTGGCTAAATTGCCTGCTCCTATTAATACTATCTTCATAATCTTATACGTTAAAACTTGTCTATGTGTACGTTTTCCCAGAGAAGTGCTTCTTCATTCTGAGGCTTACGCTCTTTAGCTTTATATCCAAAGGCAACCACACAGAGTACATTATACTCATCGGGTATATTAAGTATGCCTTTGATTACTTCGTTAGCCGTAGTGCCGTCTGTTAAGCCTCTGCCTCTTATTTGTATCCAACATGACCCTAATCCCAATTCTTCAGCCTGATATTGCATGGCAATGGCAGCGATAGCACCATCTTCTATCCAACAGTCATTCTCGGTGGAATTGCCTAACACCACCACTGCCAGCATGGCATTTTTCAAAAAGTGGGAACCTTGCTCTTTGGCATCGCTCATTTGCTCAAGAGTTAGCTTGTTGTCTACGACTATAAATTGCCACGCACGCTGGTTCTTGGATGTGGGAGACATCAAGGCCGCACGGAGCAATAGTGTAACATCTTCGGCATTGATTTCTTGATTAGTATATTGTCGGCAACTTCTTCTTTGTTGCACAAGTTCTTTAAAGTGTGTCATTATTTAAGCCTGTTATCGTAAGTAGGTGTTATACTTTCTATGTATTACTGTGCAAAGATAACCATTTATCAGCAATAAAGTTGTAAATGTGGCGCATTTTAAATGCTCATAGTCCCCCCTATACCGATTTATTTCATATTATTTTAGTGCTTTGAACACTTATTGATAGTTTTGAAGCCTTATTTTTGTGGTGATGAGAAACTGATGTCTGACACTATCTCAACTTTGCTGCTCGAATTGTTTCCTTCTTGGTTTACCTGTATTTGAACTGGTATACGCTCTCTCAGTTCTTCTACATGTGAGATGATGCCTACATGGCGTCCTGCTTTAGTGTGTAGAGAGCGTAGTGTGTTAATGGCATTTTGAAGCGGCTCGCCACTGAGTGTACCAAAGCCTTCATCTATGAATAGAGTGTCTACACAAAGCTTTTGGTCAATATCACTTAGTGCTAATGCCAATGAAAGCGAAACAAGAAAGCTCTCGCCACCAGATAATGTGCTGGCAGCACGAGCTACAAACCCTTGATAAGCATCTTCTAAAGTGATGACAAAGGTGCCAGGTATGACTTTTAGTGTATAGCGGTTGGTCAGTGTAGTCAAATAGTTATTGGCAGAGTGTATTAAACTGGCGAGCACATAGCTTTGTGCTATTGTGCGAAATCTCTTGCCTGTGGCATCGCCAATCAGTTGGTTGAGGCGTGACCACTTTTGATAGATGATTTTCTTTTTGCCTGCATCTTCTATCAGTGTGTTTTGTTTCAATTTGTTGTCTTGGTCAGTTTTCAGCTCTTGATGTATTGCACCCTTTCTTTCTGTTATTTCGTTCAGTTGTTTTTCTAAATCAGTTATTTGAAGTGTAAGTGTGGATAATGTATCATCGTCTGCTATTTGAGGCTTTGTCTGTTGATGCTCTGCCAGTACTTTCTGTGCATTGGCAAGTAATGTGTTTGCAACTATTACAGCATCATGCTTTTTCTTTAACAAAGCTTCTATGCTGTCAATGTCATTATTGGTATAGGCGCAGAGCTTTTGCAGCATTCCTATTGTTACTTGTTGGTGCGTATTCAAATAATCAGCAAGCAGTGTTTTGTCGCTGTTGTAAGTGCGTTGCGCTGTTCTTATTAGGCCTTGTATGGTTGCCACAGCTGTATTTAAGGTGTTGGCATAACTTTGTATACTTGCTATTGTCTTGTTTTGCACAGGTTCTATTTGCTTCCAGGTTGGCATGGCTTGAAGTATAGCTTTGATGATCTCGTCAGTGTTTTTATAGATTGCTTTTGCCGTTGCTAACTTTGCTGATAATTTTTGCTGCTGTTGCAGCTGGATGTTATAATTTTTTGCAGCTGCTGTCAAGGCTTGGGCAAAAGCTGCTGGCTGATGGTTCCAATTTATATCCCATTGATGAGAACATACAAGGTTGGATACCTTCTCTGCGGCAGTATGAATATCTGTTTCCTTCGTCTTGACAGTAGCCTCTAAAGCCGCAATATTCATTTTGCATTCGTTTATGCTTTTTTCAGCTTTTGTTACTTTCTCTTTGGCATTATCTATCTCTTTCCGTTGTGTGTCCAATGCTTTACGAAGAAGTTTCAACTGGTTTTCTTTTGTTTCACCTTCTTTTATGCGTGTACAAAGAGCATTGCTTTTTGCTTGCACTTTTGTATCCATCGTATCTAAGACTAATGAGACCGTAGCATGAAGCGTTTTGATACCACATGCCTCACATGCTTCTTGCGCTTTTTGACAGGCAAGACTTACAGACTGGTCGTTGTCAAAGACACTTTTGTCTCTTTTGTATATTGCCCATTCTGATTCTATGGCAGCTTGCAGACTTATTTGTCTGTCGGATACAGTTTTATATTCTTGTTCTGCTGTTTCATAATCTTTCTTGAAACTCATGAAAAGTGCAGATAATTCATCTTCATGGGGTAAAGCTTGTGTAATCTTTTGACAACATACAGGGCATGTATCGCCTACTTTCATTTTTAGGCGTAAGGTAGAAGCAAACTTGTTGACAGTGTCGCTTTGTTTCTCCAGTACTTCTTTCCTGATGTTCATTTTCAATTGTGCGTCATGTACCAGTGAAATTGTTTTGCTCAATGCTTCTTTCTTGTTATTTACCGACAGCAGTTGTTTTGTCAGCTTCTCGCTGTTCCTTTCATGTTGTTTTTTGGCTGTTTCAAGTATATCTATGCGGTCTTTAGCTGTAGCTATTTTTCTCAACAGCTCTTGTGTTTTGTCTTGCTGTTCGCGCAGTTGGGGCAGCCTGATATCAGTCATAGCTTCCTCGCAGTTTTTTATATTTTGTTCTGTTTCTTGAGAGTGGTCTTTAGCAGCTTTCGCCTCTTGTTTAGCTTTATTTAGTATAGGTATTAGCTCTTTTTGTAAACGCTGTTCTGTCTTTTCTATATCTATTTTGTTCTTTTGTATGGCAATGCGCCCTATATCAATAGTGCTTAAATTGTTTGCTATGGTCTGCGCATTTTCATATACAGTGGCTCTTTCGGCTTCCTTTTGCAGAAAGTCTTCAATGGTATTGCACTCATTGTCAATCTGTATTATTATTTGTTTCGCTTGTAATTGTGCACCTTGCAAAGTGGCAAAGTCTTTAGAAAGATTATTGAGTTTTGCCAATTGCTCGTTTTTTGTTCTTTCAGCCTTTTGCATCTCTTCAAACAAGCGTCGTGCGTCAATGGTCGCTTTCCATGTACTGACTTTATGTGCTTTTTGCTTGAATTCTTCGTTTGTAGTAGCTTCTATGGCCACGTGATGTGCTTTGGCAGCATTGCTTAATTGCTGGTTAAGTTCATGAAATTTTTTTATCCAATTATATTTGGTTGTCAGCGTATCGCTTTTGGCTTTCAACTCTTTGTGCTGGAAGTCCAATTGAGACAGCACCTCTTTTTTCTGTGTTATCTCTTCGTCTGAAAGTAAGCGTATGCCTTTGATGTGTTGCAGTGCATCCTCCCACAACTGTTTCTTTTGGCAGGTAACGTCAAACACCTTTGCACCAATTTTTGAATAGATGTCTACACCTGTTATTTTTTCAAGAATATCTGCTTTTTCTTCATCTTTGCTGTTCAAGAATCGCGTAAATTCTCCTTGTGCCAACATTGTGGTACGGCAAAACTGGTTAAAATCCAATCCTATAGCCCCCTTTAATTCCGCCTCTATCTCTTTGTCTTTGGTAAGGGTATGTCCTGTATCCAGATTGGTAAGTTGTCTGCTTTTGGGTTGTAGATTGCCTGTTACTTTCTTCCTTGCTCGCTGTACAGCCCATGTTGCCTCATAATGCACTCCATTGCTACCTAAGAAAGTCAGTGTGCTAAATGCTTCGCCCGTATTGCGGCGCATCAATTGTCGGGGATCACTGATGTCTATTGCTTTTTCACCGTCTGCTGTTTTACCTTGCATTTTGGTACTATCCATTCTTGGCGTGTCTGCATATAGTGCCAAGCAGATAGCATCAAGGATAGTAGATTTGCCGGCTCCTGTCTTGCCTGTAATCAGAAAAACTTCGCTGCTGGCCAAAGGCTGTGCTTCAAAGTCAATGGTAGCATCTTCAATAGATGCAATGTTGTGTATGATTAGTTTTTGAAACTTCATAATTGTCTTTTTCGTTGGATGCTTAAAGATCTATTTCTCTTGACGTGAGTCTGTGTTGACCATTTCAACCACTTCGTTGAAAAGGCTTTTCATTTCGTCATCAAAAGCTATATTTACATCTTTGGCATAGCGTTGTGCTATGTCGATAGGAGCTTCCGACTGAAACTCTTGTACGGTAAGCAGATGCAAATCAGCCTTCTTCTGTGCTTTTCGCCTAGCATTGATATAGCAGAAACGGCATTGCTTGCCTTCGGTTAGTGCTTGTGCTTCGGCATGGGCTTCTACTGGCAAAAAGTTGTCTATTTCTACATTCAGCCGGATATAAGCAGGTATGTCGTCAGGAAAGCTTTTCAATAGTGCTTTTGCTGTTTCCCATGTAGCCATGCCTGTGGCCGGCAGCGATACCAGTGGACGAGGATTAGCTATTTCTATTTTTCTTATAGTGGGCAAATCACCGTGTTTGTTGATTTCGACCATACTTACGGAATGGGCATAACACTCATCAAAACTGATAGCTATTGGTGAACCACTGTATCGCACATTATGCTTGCCAGTATGTACAAATTGTTCATGATGAATGTGCCCAAGCGCCAAGTAGTCATAGCCTTTGCCCATTTGTTGAATGTCTAAGGTGTCTATGCCACCCACGCTGTATTCTGTAGCATGGTCATGCCCGGTAAAATCACATCCTTTTACTGTAGTGTGAGCAGTGAGTATTACAGGTTGATTATCTTTGTTCTTTTCCCTTACAATATCAAGTAGCTGTTGGAAAAAATCTGTTGGAATATTACGTTCATTGGCATACGGTACCGCTATGATATAGCCTTTGTCTTTCACTGCAATGATATGCTCTTCCATATTTTCTTTGTTCAAGTTGCCTATGGTGTATACATTAAGTGTCTTCCATGGTGTACTGAATATTTCATGCTTGCTGCCACTGTCGTGGTTGCCTGCTGTAATGACAATTGTCATAGACGGGTTGGCTTGATGGATATTTACCAGTGCATTGGTAAAAAGCGTCTGCACTGCTGCTGAAGGTTGTGGCGTATGGTATACATCGCCACAGAGCAGAAATACATCAGGCTGTTCTGCTCTGACAATATCTGCCATTTGTTGTAGCATAGCTGTTTGCTCTGCTGTCCTGTCATAGTTGTAAAGCATGTGGCCAAGATGCCAATCGCTTGTATGGAGTATCTTCATGATGATAGGAAGAATGTTTATTACCGTAAATTGCATACTGAAAGTCTTGATCAGATAAATGGGGATAAGGCTTTCTTCTACAAAAGTAATGAGATTTAGCGAAAAAACAGCAATGACAGAGTGAAATTCATGATGAACACCTACTTCTTATAATAGAATTGCAAAAGATGCTCCACTGGCTAAAGTATTCATCCACTCTTTACTGGCTTTATTCTGTGAGGGCAGCCAAATTATAGTCCAAGAAGAATCTTATACCATAGTTTTCTGTTGCTTTGAAAGTAAAAGACACTCCATTTCCAAAGCAAGCTCTATTCCTTGCAGGTATAATAAACAAAATGGTTACATAAACAACAAACTGTGTCATGGATTGGTGCAAGAGGTTGTGCAGCTTTTTATCGTCTTTTTTGTTAGGTCTTTTGCTCATGCTTCTTTTATAGCCCATACCATACTACACATTTCGTATGCAGTCCTTGCATCCTGTGGCAGCCAATTTTGCTTTTAGGTTTTTGATGTGTGTATAGACAAAGTCATAATTATCCATCATGTCTGCCATCTCGCCACTGAGGTGCTCAGCCAAAGCACTTTTAGATATTACACGGTCTTGGTTGCCAATAAAAAATATCAGTAGCTCGTATTCTGATTTTGTCAGCACTACGGGCACATTGCTTACCATAACCGATTTGTCGAGAAGGTTTATTCTTATGCCGTTGCTTTCGATGAAATTGCTTGCCGAAAAGTCGCGCCGCCTTATCACGGCAAATATGCGCATGCTCAGTTCTGCCAAATGAAAAGGTTTGGCGAGACAGTTGTCTGCTCCGATTTGTAGTCCTTTCACCTTATCGTCAAGTGAATCTTTTGCCGACAAGATAATTACTCCCACAGGATAGTGTCCCTTGCGTATATCGCGCAGGAGGTCGAGTCCATTGCCTCCAGATAACATCAGGTCAAGCAGTATGCAGTCGTAGCTGTAGACATTTACTTTCATGTGTGCTTCATCAAAGGTAAAAGCCTGTTCACACAGATATTTCTCACCGTTCAGATAGCTTACAATGCTGTCTGAAAGTTTGTGTTCGTCTTCTATTGTCAGCATTTTCATCCTTTTATTATTTTACTTATAAAGCATTATGATGCTGCCTGCCGTTATGAGCAATGCCCCGATAATGACCTTGCCATTGACAGGCTCCTTGAGAAATAAGAATGAGAGGCAGATAGTGATGACTACACTTAACTTGTCGACAGGAGCCACATGTGCCACATCCCCAATTTGCAAAGCTTTGAAATAAAATAGCCACGACAATCCTGTTGCTGCTCCTGAAAGAATCAGAAACAGCCATGTATGGCTGGGTATGTATTTTGCTTCACTTACATGGTTGCCTGCTAAAGCAATACCCCATGTTATGAAAAGTATAATGGTGGTACGGACAGCTGTGGCAAGATCCGAATTGATGTCTTTCACTCCCATCTTGGCGAAGATTGTTGTCAATGCAGCAAAGAAGGCTGAAAGTAATGCGTAATACTTCCACATGTTTTACAGAATTATTTCTAAATATAACGCAAAGTTATGCAATAAAATTGTGAAAAGTTTGAAGATAATAAAGTATTTAAGTAGGTGATCAAAATTAACTTTGAACGCCTACTTAATCAAAATTGCACACTTTCTTGTTTGTTTACAAAAACAGAGCCTTTAATGCGTTAAAGCAGCCTTCTTTCTGCGTGAAAAGATAATTGGTGCAAAATAACCATAGTTTTCGTGTGCAAATATAAATGGCTATTATACAAACTGTTATCAGTATTTTGATAAAAATGTGCAGTTTTTCTTGGTATAAAGCAGTGCTTTATTTTTGTAAACCTATGCTTTATGAGCCAAAATCATATCTGTGGCATGTAAAAAACAGTGCTTTTGGAGACAGAAAGCACTGCTTTTACCTTCTAAAAGCGGTGAAAACGCAGATAAATGGCTGTATAGAACAGTGATGGGTGCTGCTCAACTTGTCTAAATTTATCTACTTTATGCTTTTGCTTTGTTGAGAAATTTGCTTGCACACTGTACGAAAATACCTTTTAAAAGAAATAGAATAGCTACTTCAAATGCTTTCAACTCGCAATGCTTTCTATAAATTATTTGGCTTTAAATTTAGGATAAGTTTGCGCATTTTATTTATTTTGACGATTTTTGTAGAAAAGTTATGTTGAACGAAATAGATATGCAGAAGCAATGGAACCAAAGTTTGTTGTTACACTTGATGGATATTTGCGTATTGGTCATGTCTGTATGCATAAAGATTTGCTTTTGCCTGATGATGTTTGCATAGGCGGAGGCTTTTGGGAAGTTGATGAGGCAGGGCATCAACTCTTGCTCTCAGGAAAGTCTTATGACTATGGTAAACCTAAATGGACTTTTATAGACAGCAAACTTTATGTGCCTAAAATGTATCAAGGCCTGTCTATTGTGTATGAAGGAGATGTCTGGATAGAGTATTATAATGTGTCAGAACAACTGAATATACATTATTATGAATAGATGTTCAGAATTAAATTAAACAGAAAGTGCAAGATTGTGTAAGCGTATCTCTTTATCTTATCGACTTCATATATGCGATTAATTTAGAACACCTACTTAACCCTTAGAAAAAAGATGAAATAAAATAAATTTTTGTCCAAGACATTTATTTTATGCATCTGTTGTGCAGTTATCTGATAAATATTTTATATTTTTGAATTATAAAAACAAAAATAATATGAAAAGCAAACTTGTAATGGCTATGGCTATAGGATTTACAGCCTTGTCTGTATCAGCCCAGCATCTAACATATCCTGAGGCTCCGCATGATGCAACAGTAGACACCTATTTTGGTGAGAAAGTGTCAGATATGTTTCGCCCGTTGGAAGATGATAATAGTGAGGCTGCGAGTAATTGGGTAAAGGCAGAAAATAAGCTTACCCGTTCGTATCTTGACAATATGCCACAGCGTGCGGCATATTTGAAACGATTAAAGCAAGTGTCTAACTATGAGAAAGTTTACGCTCCTTTCTTTGAGCACGGCAAGTGGTATGTCTATCGCAATGATGGCTTGCAGAACCAAGCTGTGCTTTATCAGATGGATAAGCTTGGTGGCGAGCAGCATGTGTTTCTTGATCCTAACAGGCTCAGTACTGATGGCACCGTTGCATTGAAAAGTATCTCTTTTTCTCATGACGGCAAATACTTTGCTTATGTCATATCCCGCAATGGCTCTGATTGGGAAGAAATATATGTCAAAGATGTTGCCACAGGTACAATGCTTGACGATCATATCATTTGGGCTAAGTTTACCTCTGCTGCATGGAAAGGTGATGGCTTCTATTATAGTGCTTATGACGCCCCCGAAAAAGGGCATGAAACATCAGCAAAAAATTCTATTCAAAAGGTTTATTATCATAAGCTTGGTACCTCTCAGAGTGCAGACAAGCTTTTTTACCAGAACCCTGCTTGTCCTCTCCGCTTTTATAGTGTTGATGTAAATAGGGAAGAAACAATGATGTTTCTTTATGAATCGGGCATGGATCAAGGTGTAAATCTGTTTGTACGTGACCTAAGAGAGCCGGATGCCCAGTTTGTTCAGATGACAGGAGATGCGTCTAAGGATTATGAACCTCTTGAAACTATTGGCGACTCTATCATAATCAAGACCAATGCAGGAGCAGAACGCTATCGACTGATGGTGGCAAACATACATCAACCTGGCTATCAAGACTGGACAGAGTTAGTGCCAGAAGCAGATGCTGTGCTGGACGACATAGCTTTTGCTGATCATGATAAGATGGCACTTACTTATATGAAAGATAATTGTAGTGAGTCTTTTTTGTATGACGTTACAGGCAAACGCTTGGCAGAGATAAATTTGCCAGGTGTAGGAAATGTGTCGTTTATGGGTAAACGCGAACGCTCCGAGTGCTTCTATCTATATACATCTTATACAGTTCCTACTACGGTATATCGCTATGATATAGCCACAGGAAAAAGTAGTATCTTCAGTCAGCCAAAAGTTAATTTTAAGACTTCGGACTATGTAAGTGAGAAGCATTGGTATACAAGTAAAGATGGTACACGCATTCCCATTTTCCTCACCTATAAGAAAGGTCTGAAGAAAAACGGAAAAACCCCTGTACTGATGTATGGTTATGGCGGTTTTAACATTACTGTTCCTCCTGCTTTCTCTGTCATGCGCTTGCCCTATCTTGAGAGTGGTGGTATTTATGCTTATGTAGTTCTTCGTGGTGGAGGCGAGTATGGCGAAGCTTGGCATCTTGCCGGTACCAAATTGCAGAAGCAAAATGTCTTTGACGATTTTATCTCTGCCGCAGAGTGGCTGATGCAAAACAAATACACAGATAAAGAGCATCTGGCCATTATGGGGGGCAGCAATGGAGGATTGCTTGTCGGTGCATGTATGACACAGCGTCCTGATTTATTTAAAGTATGCATACCGCAAGTAGGTGTGATGGATATGCTTCGCTATCATAAGTTTACGATAGGTTGGAACTGGGCACCTGATTATGGAACAAGCGAAGATTCAAAAGAAATGTTTGAATATTTGAAAGGCTATTCTCCATTGCATAACGTTCGAAACGGTGTCAGCTATCCTGCTACATTAGTAACAACTGCTGATCATGATGACCGTGTAGTTCCTGCACATTCTTTCAAGTTTGCAGCAGCATTGCAGCATTGCCAGTCTGGCACAGCACCGGTTCTTATTAGTATTGGCAGTAAGGCTGGCCATGGTGGAGGTAAGCCATTGTCGAAACAAATGGAAGAGGCAGCCGATATTTACGGATTTATAATGTATCAGATGGGTGTGAAGGTGAAGTAAACAATCGACAGGTGCAAAATGTTGATGGTGTGTCATAAGCTTCAGCCAACACTCAACATAAACAAGACTCGCAACGTTAGAGCATTTTTATTGAAGTTGCGAGTCTTGTTTATGTTTTCTTAAGCCCAATTCAAACATAGCTCATATTACATTCAATGGGGTAAAAACGATGTTTCGTTAACATGCCCATCATGCATAATCTTTTTGCAAAGTTGGCATTTTTCTGATATTTATCGTAAATTTGCACGGAAAATAAATTTATATCAAACTATGCAGAAAAGACTATCTACACTTCTGATTTGTTCATTGGTATCAGTAGCTGCTGTTTCTGCCGACAAAGATTTGACGGTAACAGTGGCTAATCATACAGGAATGGACAAAACTAACGAGCCCATTGTGCTAAAAGTAAATAAGTATGGTATGGAGGTAACTTCTGCCTTGGTAACATTGGATGGTAAAGAGATACCGTGTCAGTTGGATGATATGGATAGAGACGGTGTCTCTGACGAATTGTGCTTCCTGACAGATATTACCAAGAAGAATATGCAGACATTCAAGGTAACTCTTTCAGATACAGGTAAGCCACGTGTGTATTCTCCCAAGACTTATGCAGAGCTGATGGTGTTGAATCGTAAGGTGAAAATAAAGAACAAGCAAGATCTCTATCTCTCAGAGATGACAGTAGAGAAGGGCGTTAACCCGTATCAGCAAATGAATCATCATGGGGTGGCTTTTGAAAACGAGCTGCTTTGCATGCGTGTGTATTTTGACCATCGGCAGACAGTGGACCTGTATGGTAAAATAAGCAAGCGGTTAGAGCTGAAAGATACTCAGTTTTATCCTGATGCAGAACAAAAGGCCAATGGCTATGGTGATGATGTATTGTGGGTAGGAACTTCTTATGGCTTGGGAGCCTTGAGAGGTTGGAATGGTACCAAACAGACAATGTTGAATGATGTAGACCGCAGGTCGCAAAGAGTTATTGCAAGCGGTCCGCTGAGAACGATTGTAGAGATAGAAGATCGCGGATGGACGCAAGATGGCGGTAATGAAACAGTGGATATGACAACCCGCTATATTTTGTATGCAGGGCATAGAGACTGTGATGTAAATGTATGGTTCAGAAAGCCTACATATAGCCTGTATTCTACAGGATTGGTCAATGTAAAAGGCTCTGATGAGTATAGCAATAAAAATGGCATACGCGGATGTTGGGGTACAGATTGGCCTGTAGCATTAAAAGATACGGCCAACCATAAGCGTGAAACAGTAGGTTTGGGCATATATATTCCAAAGCAGTATATCGTAAGTGAGGAAAAGGCCGATGCTGATGAATATACTTTTGTGATAAAACCTCAAGGCACTTCACTAAACTATAAGATAACATATTGCAGCGCTAATGAGAATTTTGGCTATCATTCAAAGAAAGAGTGGTTTCAGTATTTGAAAGAGTGGGAAGAGCAACTTTCCAAGCCGCTTGTTGTAACTGTAAGTGAATAAGCAAAATGCAGTCAATGACTTGACGTAGCAAGAGGTATCCATATCCAAAATACTGGCATAGCGAATGCTTTGCTGGAACTATGTAATATTTATTGGATATGTTTTGCTATGTCAAGATCTATTCTAACAGGTATGAATGGATATGGAAATAAAATAAGGGCAATATCACAGCGATATTGCCCTTGTAAAATTATTATAAATTATCAAACGTCTGCTGTTAGAGAATGGTCTTGACAGCCTCAAGCATACCCTTCTCTTGAATAAGGTCAAGATCTTTCTTTACGAGTTTCGTCAAGCCAGGTACGGTCTTGTTGAGGTCTTCATGCCATACATAGTCAAATGCGAGAACTCCCTCTGCAATTTTCTGAGTATCGCCTGTAGCCCAAAGTTCCTGTAATTTCTCAATAATCTTTGGATCATCATTTGGCTTGATTTCTGCACCATCTTCACGCACACCACCTTTATAGTAAGTAATGATGGCAGCAAGACCGAATACCAATCCTTGAGGAAGTTCACCCTTACGCTCCAAATAAACCTTAACACCTGGAAGGTCGCGAGTTTCGTATTTAGGGAATGAGTTCAACATGATACTGGTAACCTGATGATCTACAAATGGATTCTCAAAACGCTCCAATACGTCAGAAGCAAACTGCTGAAGCTCGTCCATAGGCAGGTTAAGTGTCTGCATTAATTCGTCAAACTGTACCTTATGGATGTACTTGCCTAATACAGGATGCTCACAAGCATCACGAACGATGTTGACACCGCTCAAGTAAGTAACAGGGCTTAATACAGTGTGAGGACCATTCAGCAAGGTAACTTTGCGCTCATGATATGGCTTTTCATTATCAGTAATAAGAACATGCAGACCAGCCTTATGAGCGGGAAACTCTTCTTTCATTTGCTCTACTGTCATATTTTCAGCCTTTTCAATGACCCAAAGGTGGAAACTTTCTGCCTTGACAACAAGGTTATCCTTGTAGCAAACCTTTTGCTGGATTTCCTTGATGGTATCGCGTGGGAAACCAGGAACGATACGGTCTACCAAAGTTGCACATACGTAGCAGTAATTGGTAAACCAAGCTTTGAAGCCTTCATAGTCGGCACCCATGTCTTTTTTCCAAAGCTCAATGTACTGATAGATACATTCTTTCAAGTGGTGTCCGTTCAAGAAGATGAGCTCACAAGGCATTAAAATCATACCCTTAGAAGGATCACCGTCAAAGAACTTATAGCGATGGAACAAAAGCTGTACCAGCTTGCCTGGATAAGAAGCGGCAGGAGCATCTGTAAATTTACAGCTATCGTCAAAAGCAATACCTGCTTCTGTTGTGTTAGAGATTATAAAACGCATTTCTGGCTGTTCTGCCAATGCCATGAAAGCTTGGTTTTGAGAATATGGATTTAATGCACGGCTTACTACGTCAATACGTTCCAGAGTATTGACAGGCTGGCCATTTTCTTTACCTTGAAGGTTTACATGATAAAGGCAATCTTGACCATTCAGCCAATCTACCATACCTTGAGCCAAAGGCTGTACGATAACAACAGAGCCGTTGAAGTCTGTTCTTTGGTTCATCTTCCAAACAATCCAATCAACGAATGCACGTAAGAAGTTTCCTTCACCAAATTGGATGATTCTCTCGGGCATTACGCTCTTTGGCGCAGTCCTTTTGTTTAGAGCTTGCAATTTTTTCATGATTTGTATTTAATAAATAAATTTGATTTGTTTTTCTTTTTCGTGTGCAAATTTACTATATATTTCGATAGCGTGATATACTTATCTCTGTTAAAAATACGTAAAGGTTTACGTAGATAGACTGTGCTACTATCAACTTGTAACTTTCAGTTCTTCCCTGCTTGAATATGTCTCTCTTGCACTGGCATAATGGAGACAATTATTGATATCTGCTATTGTCTGAAACTGTAACAGCAAAAAAGGAGACGTGATAACACATCTCCTTTACATGAAAGTATAAGTATTTTCTTGATTACATAGCATAAACATTGAAACCACCATCTACAACGGCAACTGTGCCTGTAACAAACTTGGCAGCATCGCTCATCAGATAATGAATCGTTCCGCAGAGTTCTTCAGGATCACCCATGCGGCCATAAGGAGTCTGGCGGATAACATCATTGCCACGTTTGGTATAAGAACCGTCTGGGTTGGTAAGTAAAGCGCGGTTTTGGTCAGTGATAAAGAAACCGGGGGCGATAGCATTGACACGGATGCCTTCACCGAACTTTTTGGCACACTCTGTTGCCATAAATTCAGTGAAATTGCTTATGCCTGCCTTTGCTGCTGAATATCCACACACGCGGGTAATAGGACGGAAAGCTGCCATAGAAGAGAAGTTGATGATAGAACCTTTTCCTTGTTTTACCATGGGTTTCAAAAATACCTGAGTAGGAATGACGGTACCGGTAAGGTTTAATTCAAGAACCTTTTGGAAAGCATCTACCTTTAAATCAAAGAAGTTGCCATCAGGAGCAATGACCGCACCTGCCATGTTTCCACCAGCAGCATTTAGCAAAGTGTTTACTCTGCCATATTTGGTCAAAATGTCATTGCAGTTTTTCTCTACTATTGCTTGATTCATTACATCGGTCTTCATGAATTCGCATTGGCCACCAGCCTGCGCTATATCAGCTACTATCTTGTGACCTACCTCTTCTTTACGGCCGAGGATAATTATTTTGGCTCCGTTTAGAGCAAGGTATTTAGCAATTGTGCGACCTAATACACCTGTACCACCAGTAATGACAACTATGTTGTCTTTAATGTCAAACAAGTTTTTCATAATCACTGTTTATTAATTGAAAATTAGTTTTAATTATGCGATAATGTACTTACTGCTATTTAATTATTTAACAGAAGTATGGTTTACCTTCTTTATTCAAAGAATCCAGGTTGATGGTAGGTAATGCCTAATTCTCGGTCTACAGTAGCCAGAATGCCTTGTACCTGCCCCATGGCAAACATGCGACCCAAGAAACTGTAACCAGCATTATAGCCACGGTTCTCGTCACCAAGCATTGTCATACCATGATCTACGCGCATAGGCAAGTGGGCTATATTTGAATTGTCTTTGCGTGTTTGCTCCTCTTTCTCAAATATACGTGCAAGCTCTATCAAGTCAGCACGACCGCCTAAATGTGAGGCTTCTGTAAAGTCGCCATTTTTGAATATGTGGCAAGAACGCAGATGAACAAACCATGTACGATCAGCATATTTATGAGCCAATTCAACTACATTATTGTGAGCTCCTGCAGAAAGAGAACCTGCACAGAAGGTAAGCCCATTATGAGGATTGTCTACTGCATGAAGAAACCAATCAATGTCAGCATCGCAGGTTACGATGCGTGGTAAGCCAAGAATAGGAAATGGTGGATCGTCTGGATGGACGCACATATACATGTCATATTCATTGCATGTAGGCATGATGGCGGACAGAAAATACCGCATATTTTCGCGTAATTGCTCTTTTGTAATACCTTTATAAAGAGCCAGCAAATTGCGGAATAGTTCAACAGGATGCTCATCGCCTTCTTTTATATTGCCACTTACAAAGCCTTGTGTCTTGACGATGATATTTTCTACCAATTGGTGATCGTCTTCTGCTGTCATTGTCTTTTTTAATTCTTCTACTTGTTTGAGAATGTCAGCAGACCAATCCTTTTCTGCACCTTCGCGTTTTAAAATGCAAATATCAAAATAGGCAAATTGTGTATGCGAGAAATACAGGTTGGTGGTTCCATTCGGATTCGGATGAGATAAATCTGTACGTGCCCAATCCAATACAGGCATAAAATTATAGCAAATGGTATGTATTCCTTCTAAGGAAAGATTTTTCAAGCTCTCTTTGTAGTTTTCAATCAGTTGGTCTCTGTCGGGACCGGCATATTTAATGCTTTCACATACAGGCAAGCTCTCTACTACAGACCATCTCATTCCGTAGCTTTCTATGTATTCACGTAAATCTCTGATTTTCTCACGTGTCCACACTTCACCGTTTGGTACATCATGCAAGGCTGTTACAATGCCTTCAACTCCAATTTGTTTTAGCATGGCAAGTGTTATTTTGTCATTCTTGCCAAACCATCTCCACGTTCTTTCCATAATTAAATATAATGTTTTTATATGTCCAATCCTATTTTTGCAAATGACGTTATTGTTTATTCATGGTGATAAGGCTCATTACGGATAATGGTGCAGGCTCTGTACAGCTGTTCTGCAAAAACCAAGCGCACCATTTGATGAGAGAAAGTCATTTTAGACAAAGATATTTTCCCGTCAGCGCGGGCATATACATCATCAGAAAACCCATAAGGTCCCCCGATAATGAAATAAAGCTGTTTGACAGTCTGTTGTATTTTCTCTATCCAGGCGGCAAATTCAATGCTTCGATATTCTTTGCCATGCTCGTCCAGCAAGATAACGGTGCTTTTATTTTCAATACTCTTCAGTATCAGTTCACCTTCTTTCTCTTTTTGCTGGTTTTCACTGAGATTTTTATTGTTTTTTAATTCAGGAATAACTTTGATAGAAAAAGGTATATAGTGATTGATACGTTCCTCATAATCTCTAATACCTGTTTCATACATTTTATTAGCTGTTTTTCCTACTAATATCAATGTCGTTTTCATTTTTTCTGTCTTTAAGTGGATGGCTGTATGATTTCTGATGGTGCTTATGTGCTTATTCGTATTCAGATTTTCTCTTGGGGTTCATAGGAAACCAGCCCTTCAAAACTCTTTCACGTTGCTCAAACAACTCTTTTATACTCCAAAGAGAAGAAGCTCCGATAATACCCAACACAGCAGACAAGAGATACGAGTCAATAAAAAGTGCACCGATGATGCATCCCAATCCTACAATCAAAAAAATCCACCAATATTTTACACCCGTATAATATTCTGTTTTGATGACGATAGGATGGAAAATGCCAATGATAAGGAACGAAATAACGGCTATGAGTATTCCGGAAAAATATAGTTGCATATATTGTTATAATCAATTAAAAACTTGTGGCAAAGTTACTTTTTTTTTCTTTAATAGCAAAGGCTATCTATTTAAATAATCTCGTTGTATTCAAAAAAGGATTAAAAACTAAAAAATATATGATTTATTAATGTGGTTTCAAAATTAAATCATTACCTTTGTGAAGTAGAAACAATGTTTCTATACAACATAAAATACATTAATCGATAAAATTATTAACTATTATAACATACATAAAATGGAAAATAATTCTGAATTAATCTCAATGTGTGAAGCCAAAGCCAAGCAATGGCTTTCACCAGTATTTGATGAAAAAACACAGCAATTAGTGAAAGATATGCTTGCGAAGGAAGATAAAACCGATCTCATTGAGAGCTTCTATAAGAATTTGGAATTTGGTACAGGTGGCCTACGTGGAATCATGGGCGCAGGTAGCAATCGTATGAATATCTATACTGTGGGTATGGCAACTCAAGGTTTTGCTAATTACTTGAAAAAGAATTTTGCAGACATGAAGCAAATCTCAGTTGTAGTATGCCATGACTGCCGTAACAATAGCCGCTTATTTGCCGAAACCGTAGCAAATATATTCTCTGCCAACGACATTAAAGTTTACCTTTTTGATGATATGCGACCAACTCCAGAATGTTCTTTTGCTATAAGACATTTAGGTTGTCAAAGCGGTGTGAATATCACTGCCAGTCATAACCCTAAGGAATATAATGGCTACAAAGCTTATTGGGCTGATGGAGCTCAAGTGCTTGCACCTCATGATACAGGTATTATTGATGAGGTAAATAAAGTTAAAGTAGAAGACGTTAAGTTCAAAGGAAACAAGGAGCTTATCCAAATTATTGGAGAAGACATAGACAAAGTTTATCTTGACCTTATACATAGAATATCCATAGACCCTGAGGTAATCAAGCGCCAACAAGACTTGAAAATTGTCTATACGCCTTTGCATGGAACAGGTATGACACTCATACCACGTAGCTTAAAGCTTTGGGGCTTTAATAATGTTCACTGTGTAAAGGAACAAATGGTAAAGAGTGGTGATTTTCCAACCGTAGTAAGTCCTAATCCTGAAAATGGTGAAGCCTTAACCCTTGCATTGCGTGATGCAAAAGAATTAGATGCTGATATTGTAATGGCAAGTGATCCTGATGCAGACCGTGTAGGTATGGCATGTAAGAATGACAAAGGTGAGTGGATACTTATAAATGGTAATCAAACCTGCTTGCTCTTCTTGTATTATATTATCAAAAATCGCCAAGCAAAAGGCTTGATGAAGCCTACAGACTTTATTGTAAAGACAATTGTAACGACTGAGGTTATCAGAAAAATAGCGGATAAGCAGCATATAGAAATGCGTGACTGCTATACAGGCTTTAAATGGATTGCTCGTGAGATAGCTCTCTCAGAAGGTAAACAGCAGTATATTGGTGGTGGCGAAGAAAGTTATGGATTCTTAGCTGAAGACTTTGTACGTGATAAGGATGCCGTATCAGCATGCTCATTGTTGGCAGAAATTTGCGCTTGGGCTAAAGATCAAGGTAAGACACTTTATGATGTATTGATGGATATCTATTTGGAATATGGCTTCTCTAAAGAATTTACTGTTAATGTGGTAAAACCTGGAAAAACTGGTGCTGATGAAATTAAGCAAATGATGACAGACTTTAGAAATAATCCACCTAAGGAGTTGGGTGGAAGCACCGTTACAGTATGGAAAGATTATCAGACATTGGAGCAGACAAATGCCGATGGCAGCAAAATCAAACTCGCTATGCCTCAGGCAAGTAATGTACTGCAATGGTTCTGTGAGGATGGTACAAAAGTAAGTGTCCGCCCATCAGGAACAGAACCTAAGATTAAATTCTATATTGAAGTAAAAGATACTATGAAGTGTGCAGGTTGCTATGACCGTTGCAATAATGCAGCAACAGAAAAGATTGAAGCGATTAAGAAATCCTTAAACTTGATTTAATCATTTAGTAAATATATCTATTTAAAAGTCAATGCGTCAGTGCCTATATGCTTTGTTAGGCATGGGTGCTTGACTTTATTTTATGAAAAAGTGTGGATAAATAGATATGCAATATAAATGATTATTTTACGATCTAAAGCAAACTACTATATTCCTTTTATTAATTTGAATAAGCATTTATTTACTTTGTAGAGTCAACTAGCAAGTGCAAAATTAAGAATAAACTTGCTAGTTGACTCTATACATTATAAATAATAAAAGAGGTCGTATTGTATTTTTTTAGTTTACGGTATAGTCTCTTTGACATTTTTTGCCATATATATATCACTATCTACTTCTATAAGCAATAATAAAAGAAACAGAACCATAGTTTTTGATTAGAAAGGTACAAAAAATCAAAATTTTGCAGTACCTTTGCATTCTGCACAAAGAAGGCTAATACGTAGCATTATCATATAATGCTACGTATTATGCCGAATGTATAAACATAGATAGTACAGAATAATTATTATAATAATGGCTAAAGAATTAAAAGATCTTACTAAACGTGCTGACAACTACAGTCAGTGGTATAATGATTTGGTAATTAAGGCTGATTTAGCAGAATTGTCGCCAGTGCGCGGTTGTATGGTAATCAAGCCTTATGGTTATGCAATTTGGGAGAAAATGCAGCAGCAACTTGACAAAATGTTTAAAGCTACTGGAGTACAAAATGCTTATTTCCCACTGCTCATACCGAAGTCTTTCTTGTCAAGAGAAGCGGAACATGTAGAAGGCTTTGCTAAAGAGTGTGCAGTAGTAACCCATTATCGTTTACGTGCAAAAGCAGATAAAAGCGGAGTTGAAGTTGATCCAACAGCTAAGTTAGACGAGGAATTGATAATACGTCCTACTTCAGAAACCATTATTTGGAACACTTATAAGAATTGGATTCACTCATGGCGTGATTTACCGTTGCTTTGCAATCAATGGTGTAATGTAATGCGTTGGGAGATGCGTACTCGTCCTTTCTTAAGAACTTCTGAGTTTTTGTGGCAAGAAGGACATACCGCACATGCTACTCGCGAGGAGGCAGAAGCAAAAGCACAAGAGATGCTCCATGTATATGCAGACTTTGCCGAGCAATGGATGGCAGTGCCTGTAGTGCGCGGTGTAAAGAGTGAGACAGAACGCTTTGCCGGTGCGCTGAATACCTATACTATTGAAGCTATGATGCAAGACGGAAAGGCGCTGCAAAGTGGTACCAGCCATTTCTTGGGACAGAACTTTGCAAAGGCATTTGATGTAACCTATCTTACCAAGGAAAATAAACCGGAGTATGTATGGGCTACCTCATGGGGTGTGTCAACTCGACTGATTGGTGCGTTGATTATGACCCACTCTGATGACAATGGTTTGGTATTGCCACCACAATTAGCTCCTATTCAGGTGGTTGTTATTCCTGTCAGTAAAGGTGCAGAGCAACTAAAAGCTATTACAGAAAAATTGGCACCTGTAATTGAAGAATTGCGCAACGCAGGCATATCTGTAAAATACGATGATGCAGATAATAAGCGTCCTGGTTTCAAGTTTGCTGATTACGAATTAAAAGGCGTGCCAGTACGATTGGTAATGGGTGGCAGAGACTTGGAAAGCAATACTGTAGAAATAATGCGTCGTGATACGCTGGAAAAAGAGACACTCTCTGTTGATGGCATTGCAGCACACGTAGAACAGCTGTTGAAAGAAATTCAAGAGAATATGTTCAACAAAGCCAAGGCTTATCGTGATGCTCACATCTATGAATGTGATAACTATGAAGAGTTTAAGGAGAAAGTTAAGAATGGAGGTTTCTTCTTATGCCATTGGGATGGGACAGCAGAAACTGAAGCAAAAATTAAGGAAGACACCCAAGCAACCATTCGCTGCGTGCCTTTCGGTGTAGAGCAGACACCTGGCATAGATATGGTATCAGGCAAACCTGCTACTCAAAGAGTAATCATAGCTCGTAGCTATTAATTTCTTTATGCACAATACAGCTAAGGTCGTATATGGGTTTTCTGGCTGAGAATCGTTAGTTACGCCTTAGCTTTTTTCTTTTTATCACTTTTAGACAACATTTAACGACTGTACTTTATATTTGTAAATCTATGCTTTAGCCTTCGTAACCCATAGGTTTATTGATGATAATCACATGACTTAATGAATAACCGTTTATGTATATATTCAACAATTTATTGGCAAGACTGTTGGATACAATTGCACCAAGACCGTGTGCAATATGTGGCAGGAGGTTAGCTATCAGTGAATATACGCTGTGTACGGTATGCAACATGCAACTGCCTCGAACAGAATTTCAGCGTTGCCCATACGACAATGAGATGGCTATGGAATTTTGGGGAAGAATACCGATTGAGAAAGCCGCGGCCTTATTCTTCTTCATGCCCAAAGACCCTGTAAGTAGTGTTGTCTATGCCTGTAAATATGCTCATCATCCAGATTATTGTGAGTATATGGGCAGACTGATAGCAACAGAATTTTGCCGTTATAAATTCTTTGATACTATTGATGCTATTATGGCCATGCCATTGGCAGGAAACCGCCAGAAGGAAAGAGGATACAATCAAAGTTATGAAATAGCAAAAGGCGTCAGCAAGATAACGGGCATAGCACTTCTTGAAAATATAGTAGCACGCAAGACGTTTGAACAGACTCAAACCAAGCTGAACAGATGGGAACGTATGGAGAATGTAGAGCATGCCTTTACATTATTAGAACCTGATAAAATAAAAGGAAAGCATATTTTGATAATTGATGATGTGGTAACTACTGGCGCTTCTATTATAGCCTGTGCTACAGCTATGATGGCATGTGGAGATGTTAAGTTCAGTGTGCTCTCATTGGGCTTTACCAAACATTAATTTTTGATACCTGCTTGTTTGAGGTAAGGCTAAAAATATCACCTCCAATTCATTCTGACCAAATCATTCACTACCTACTTCAGAAAGAAAGCTATCTAAATTCTTTGCTTTTAGCTTTATTATTTATACCTTTGCAAATATATGTTTGGGCATTGCATCATTTCTACTGATGCTGCCACAAGATAGAAAATGTATTTACGGTTTGCTTATAACGCGATTAAAAGGGAAGCCAGTGCAAATCTGGCACAGTCCCGCTGCTGTAAGCGGTCATTGCAAAACATGTACGATGCCACTAACATTTTATGGGAAGGCGCATGTTTTGAGACCGCAAGTCAGAAGACCTGCCGTAGATATGTACCGCTTTATGTGTTTCGAGGATAGATGCATGGGCATTTTTAATAATAACAAATGAGAAAACTGTTGACCATTGCTATGTGTAGTGTGGCCATAGAATCTTTTGCTCTTACAGCAGTAAAAGACACTGTGGAAACTCAAACACATATGTTGCAGAATGTTACCATAACAGAAAAGCGTACGGGTAAAGACGTGATGAGTAGTGCGCCTACACATACTCTCAATAATGGCGATTTCAACGCATTGGGAATTACTGACATTGCTGATGCGCTAAGTCGCTTGCCCAGTATTGCATTGAAAGATTATGGTGGAGCTGGTGGTATGAAAACTGTGTCTGTAAGAGGATTTGGCGATCAACATACCGGCGTCTGTTATGATGGAATAGCACTTAGCAATTGTCAAAGTGGACAAATAGACCTGTCAAGATATTCACTTGACAATGTGGAACGAATGGCACTTACTATTGGCGATAATGATGACATATTCATACCAGCTCGAAACGCATCAGCAGCTGCTATGCTTAACATACAGACGCCACTGCCTAAAGCCGATGACAGAAAACCGCATCTAACCATGCAGATGAGGGTGGGAGCATGGGGATACACCAATCCCTTTGTCAGATACATGCAAAGCTTGAGCAGCAAATTGACTCTTAGTGTGATGGGAGAGTATATATATGCTGAGAATGACTACCCTTTTAAGCTAAAAAACTTGTCTGTTGTTACTAAAGAAAAACGTACTAACAGTAGAATGAATAGTGGGCATAGTGAAGTAAATTTCAGATGGATACCCTCTGACAGACAGCAACTGTGGATGAAACTCTATTATTATGATAATGACAGACAATTGCCTGGCATTGTAAGGTACTATACCAATCTATGTAAAGAGACTTTGCACGATAAAAATGCTTTTGTCCAAGCGCATTATAATCTTGTAGCGAGCAATAAAATAGCCATTAAGGCTTATGCAAAATTTAATTGGTCCGCGTCTATTTATCGAGATCCTCTTTATAAAGATGGTATTAACGATGCTGACTATTGGCAGCGCGAAGCCTATGTTTCAGCGTGTGTGTTGTGGTCGCCTACTGTTAATTGGGCTTTTGACTATTCTGTAGACTATAGTTTTAATAATCTGAATAGTAGCTTGTCAACAGATGTACGTCCTTTTAGGAACAGTATATTACAGAGCCTTACAGCCAAGTGGCGTAGTGGGCGTATGACCGTATTAGCTCGATTGCTAGGCTCACTCTATTATAATGATGCGAAAGAGGGGGCTTCTTCGCGTGATATGCGCAAACTCTCTCCTGCCATTTCACTATCATATAAAGTACTGTCAGGTGAAGATTTATATATAAGGGCATCTTATAAGAATATATTTAGAACACCAACTTTCAACGAATCGTATTTCTTTCATTATGGCAGTACAAACCTTGACCCTGAAAGTACAGACCAATACAATGTAGGGCTGACTTGGATGCATCATTATCAGGCATATACACTTGAAATGACAGTAGACGGATATATAAACCATGTTACAGACAAGATAGTGGCAGTGCCTTACAACATGTTTATATGGACCAATATCAATGTAGGAAAAGTAAGAATAGCAGGTATGGATGCCACCTTTAATCTTGAACATAAGCTCAATAAGAGGCATGCGCTTAGGTTGGCAGGTACCTACAATTTGCAGAAAGCACAGAACCGTACACGCAAAGATTCGCCTTACTACAACTATCAATTGGCTTATATTCCTGTCCATTCAGGCAGTGCTTCCATTACTTATGCCAATCCGTGGGCGGATATTACGTTGCACGCCACAGCTTCCAGCAAGCGATACAGCAATAATGAGCATTATGAAGGTACATCGGTATGCGGATACATGGAAACAGGACTTACACTATATAGACAATGGAAATGGCAGGGCAATACATTGGAGCTAAGGGGAGACCTCAAAAACTTGTTCAATAAGCAATATGAAATAGTAAGAGGTTACCCTATGCCCAGAATGGGTTATATGATAACTGCTACTTGCAAATTTTAATTCTTTAGAAAGAAAACTCAAAGCTTGTAATACTTAAATTTACAAAAAACGTTCAATAATTAAACAATATGAAAAAAACATTTTTAAGTTTTGCGGTATTGCTCATGGCAACCGCTTCGTGTGTAACATTCACCTCTTGTGATGATGACAATGATGACAACAACACTCCTAAAGAGGTAGCCGTTAGCAACGGTGCATTCATTATAGGTTCAGGCAACAAGTCTGGACAGATTTCAGGTAACGTTACTTCTTATGACTATGCCAGTCAGACCTCTACCTTGAATGCTTTTGCCGCTGCTAACAGTCGCAATCTTGGTTTGACAGCCAATGATGCAGTGGTTTATGGTGATAAGATGTACATTATGGTGAGCGAAGAGAACACAGTAGAAGTAGTAAATAAGAATACTTTGAAGTCTATTAAGCAAATCAAACTGACAGACAAGGCCTATTTAGGTGAGACCAATGGGGTAAAGCCACGTCATGGTGTAGCTTATGACGGCAAAGTCTATGTTACAACTTATGGCGGATATGTAGCAGCTATCGATACTGTTACATATAATATGGGTGCTTCTTATGCTGTGGGTTCTTATCCAGAAGGTATAGCAGAGGCTAATGGCAAGCTTTATGTAGCCAATAGCGACTATGGCAATGGCAAGAATCCGTCTATTTCTATTATTGATGTGAAAGCAGCTACTGTTACAGACTATAAGAATAGTTTGGTAAAAAACCCTGTTGGCATTATAACCGTTAATGGTGTGCCTTATATTCTTGACTCAGGTTCGTATGATGCAAGCTGGAACCAAGTAGGTGCTGGTGTCTACAAGCTTGAAGGCAACGTAGTAACCAAGGTAATAGATGCTACCATGATGGCTGCTGCAGGTAATTTGATTTATGTGGTCAATGCTCCTTATGGTGCAAGCACCGTAACTTACGATGTCTATGACATTACTACCGGTACAAAGAAAACGTTCCTTACAGAGGGTGTGTTCAGCCCTGCAGCCATTGCGGTAGACCCTGTTAACGGCAATGTACTGATTGCTTCTTATAGCAAGAATCCTGATACAGGTAAAGCTAACTATAAGGGAAACGGTTATATGAATATCTATAATAAAGAAGGTCAATTAAAGAAAGAAAATATTACTATCGGTGTAGGTCCTTCGGCTATTGTCTTTAATACAGGCGTAACTTATGCAAAGTAATCTAAAACTTTTTTATCTTTTTACAATAATGGTGCTGCTCTCTTTGCTCTCTTGCAATGGGGGCAGCACTCCTGCTGATAGGGGAGGTGATACGGTAAAGTTGAAATATGCTGAAAATATTACTATTGTCAAGCATAAAGGCTACACTGTTGTATCACTGAAAGACCCTTGGAACGCTGGCAAAACGCTTCATACTTATGTTTTGGTTCCTGCTGATGAAACGCTGCCTGCCCAACTTCCCCAAGGTACTGTGGTGCGCACCCCTTTACGAAGAGCTGTTATCACCACTTCTGTACATTGTGGTTTGGTGTCTAATTTAGGAAAGAGTAGCAGCATTAAGGGCATTTGCGAGCTTAAATACATCAACCTTCCTTGGATTCATGAGCAGTATAAAAAAGGTAATATTATTGATTGTGGCAGTGGATTGGCACCTACCCTTGAAAGTATCATTGAGGCAAATGCCGATGCAATCATTATTTCTCCTTTCCAAAATAATGGTGGATATGGTCGGTTGGAAGAATTGAAGAAACCTATTGTTGAAGCAGCCGACTATATGGAAACTTCCGCCTTGGGAAGGGCAGAGTGGGTAAAGTTTTATGGCATGTTGTTTGGAGCAGAAGAGAAAGCCAAGGCTATGTTTAATAGTGTTGAGGCCAATTATCGGAAACTTCAGCAATTAGCTGCTACTTCCACAATAAAGCAAACTGTAATGATAGACAAGAAAAACGGTTCTGTATGGTATGTACCGGGTGGCCATAGTACCATAGGAAGAATTATAGCTGATGCCAATACGCTTTATCCTTTTGCCGATAACGGCAAGAGTGGCAGTTTGGCATTGCCTTTTGAGGTCGTACTTGAAAAGGCTGGCAATGCAGATGTTTGGATGTTGCGCTATAACAGTCCAAAAGATTTGACACTAAATGACCTTCGTTCCGACTATCAGGGGTACACTCAGTTTAAGGCTTTTCAGCGTCATGAGGTGTATGGCTGCAATACAGGCAGCAACAACTTCTATGAAGAGACACCTTTCCGTCCAGATTTACTGTTGCGTGATTTTATTATCATCACTCATCCTGATTTAAAAGCATTGGGCAAACCTACCTATTTTACAAAAATAGAATAGTAAGTATGTGGGTACTTAAAAGTATCTTGTTAATCATAACGGCTTCATATATGAGTTTAATATTTAACGCCTATCTTAGAATAGAGCACTTTTATTCATGAGACGATTTATTCAGTTTACTGCTGTTTCAGTTATTGTCATATTGATTTTGTTTTGCCTTAATTTGGTGTTAGGAGCTGTAAAGATACCTGTTGCCGATGTAGTGAGTATTCTCTGTGGGCAAGTACACAACAAGTTGAGTTGGCAATACATAGTACTACAATCCAGACTGCCACAGGCTATTACTGCCATTTTGTGTGGCAGCTCTCTGGCTGTAAGTGGTCTTTTGTTGCAAACTGCCTTTCGTAATCCTTTAGCAGGCCCTTCTATCTTCGGCATTAACAGTGGTGCCAGTTTAGGAGTAGCTTTTGTCATGCTTCTGTTTGGCGGAGGTTTCACGGCAGGTTCCACTTCGTTGAGTGGTTTTATAGCTGTATTGGTAGCCGCTTTTGGTGGTGCCATAGCTGTTATGGCCATACTGTTGCTGTTTTCTACCATTGTCAAGAACAACGTTATGTTGCTTATTATAGGTATCATGATTGGGTATGTATCATCATCTGCCATATCTTTGCTCAACTTCTTTTCAACCGAAGAGGGTGTTCATTCTTACATGATTTGGGGATTAGGCAACTTTGGCGGGGTAACCTTAGACCAGCTTCCAGCCTTTGCCGGTATCACTTGTATAGGTTTGCTTTGTTCGCTATTGCTCATCAAGCCCCTCAATGCACTATTGCTTGGCGAACAGTATGCTGAGAGTTTAGGTATTAATACCTTGCACTTGCGAAATTGGCTTTTGGTAGTAACCGGTATCTTGACAGCTGTAACAACAGCTTTCTGTGGTCCTGTTGGCTTTATAGGTTTGGCGGTGCCACATATTTCACGCATGATGCTTGCTACTGACAATCATCGGTTTCTGATACCTGCTACCATTTTAAATGGTGCTACTATCGCATTATTGTGTAATCTGATTTGTGTGTTACCTGGCGACAAGGGTATTATTCCGCTTAATGCAGTAACACCTATCATGGGCGCTCCAGTCATTATATATGTCGTTATGAAAGGTAAAAGGTAAAAAGATAGTGTATTATGATAACAAAAGACAGTATAGAAGCTGCTTACTGCTTCTTTCATCAAAAAAGACGTATTTACATACATTCCAATATGGACTGGCAAAAGGACGATATAGAGTATGCTATTGCACAGTATGTTGAAGGTATGAACGCTGAACTCTACGCTACATTGGCTAAAGGAAATACAGAATATCTGATTTCACATTCCAACTTTGAACATGATTTGGCTGATGCTGAAAGACAATTGGAACAGATAATGTCATCTTTTTAGAAGTTGCTTTCTATCGTATTGAGCATTTACAATGTTCTTGAATATAAAAAAGGCAGGTGTTTAACAAGTTAATATAGGCGAGTTAGACACCTGCTTTTAGCAACATTATTACTTATATAGTAAAGTTACCTTAGCTTACGCACCATGAAAGAGGTAGTCTTTTTGTATATCTGCCGTAAGTCGTGTAAAAAGTTCTTCTGTCAGTTCTCTTGCCACGTCTAATGCATGGTTCAATACGCTGTCGGAGAAGTTTTGCAAGAGGTCAAGAGCCTGCATAGGCGAAGTCTTGTAGATACTTAGATAAGCTGCTTCCATCTCTTTCTGCCGTTGGTCATTTTCTGCCTCAAGTTTTGCATATGTCTCTTTTATGATAGGTGCATAAGCATTGTAGTTGACCATACCCAAAGTCATTACTTTGCGGAATGTCCAGTAGGCAGAAGAACTGTCAGCTTTGTTGGAGCTTACCTTTGTGTATGCCTCAGGAAAATGTCTTACGCCTTGATAGACAGGCAGAAATACGCCCAGGTCTGCCATTCCAAAGGCTACATAGCCTAAGCAACCAATCTCTTTGGGCAACTCCTTGCGCACTTGTAGCAAGTGTGTCTGTGTAGTACGGAAAATGGACACTGGGCGATAAGGTTCATGAGGATTATTGTTTAGATAAGGATCATGACTGGTATTGTCATAGTGGAAGCGGAAAGCTTTTCTCAAGTCACTGATGCTGATAGGTTTTTCTGCTTTGGCAAATACAGGGAAGGTGTTGACCGTTACATCATTGTGTATGGCAGGGCTGAACATTTGTTGCAAGCCCCATACACGTGGATAGTTGTAAGTGGTGTCTAATTTTTCGTCTCGTGCATAAGCTTTATGAAAGTCAAATTTCTCTTTTTTAGGGTCGTAGAGGTGGTGTTTCTCTGCAAAGCCAAGCAGATTAGTTGACGCTAAAAAGTTCTCTTTGTCGTAGGGGTCGTACTCGCGAAATCGGCTTTGGTTACCCGTTACAAAATACTGGTCTTTAGGCATGCGGCAGGCTAACCAATGGTGTCCACAGGCATTTTCCAGATACCAAGTTTCCTTGTTGTCTATAAAGCTGATGCCGAATCCTTCTGCCGAACCATATTTTTCTATCAGCATACCCAAGCGCTCTACGCCCTCGCGTGCAGAGTGTATGTAAGGCAATACAATATTATATGTGCAGTTTTCTGCCAGTCCGTCTTCTACATAAGGGTCAGCCTGTAAAGCCTTTGTGCTGCTGAAGATTGTTTCAGTAGAGCTCATGCCTACGCCGAGCGAATTGAATCCTGCACTGCCCCATTCGCCAGGAAAACTGTAATCGGGTAGGGCAGTATAACCCAAGGCTTCTGAAGGCAATTCACAGGAGAACCGACTGTCTTTAGCTATGAACTTCTCAGGACCAAAGATTGTGTCTTTGTGTACTTCAATGTTGATGGCTTGCATGGCGTCAAAGTCGCTGGAACGAGCTACTATTCTTGACCCGTCTGCACTCATCTCTTCACCTACAATAATGGTGGTACATTCTGATGGAAGTTTTTCCATTCTGCTGTTATTTTTCATATTCTATTATAGTGAATTGGTTTATTGCTTGTTTACCTATTGTGTAATTGATGTGCAAAAGTACACTATTTTTATGAATTACACGTCATTTTGATGTTTAAAAAATGCTATGGAATTATTTCAGTCAAAGAATGAACTGGAATAATGATGTCAGTCTATTCTTTATTTATTACATTTTATTGCTGTCAGGAAATTTTGCCTTAAGATAAATTAAGGCTGATATTTTTCTTGAGGTATCAATCTGCTGTTTTGTCTTTGTTTTGCAAATTTATAGCTATGGGTGAAGATATTCATTTTACTGGGCAGCTGGCTATAGACCAACCGCAAAATAAGCATTCATGGTTGGAAGAGGTAGAGAAGCATTTTTCAGCCCTATAAAAGCCTTATTCCTGTTATACGTTTATGTGCGTTTATAGACAAAAGTAATATTTGCTACATGTTTTCATTAAGAAATTCTTATTTTTATATTAAAATGCTTACATTTGCACTTCAAATTAAAAAAGTAACAGCATAATGATGATATGTATAAGTAATATACATTTATGTGGTTACAGTAAGGATAATTATTGAGCTTATGAATCAAGTGATAGCTTTAGACATGCTGCAATCAACAGGTATTGGAGCATTAGCACTACTTTTAGGTATGTTTTTAACGCGTAAGATAGCATGGTTACAGAAATTTTGCATTCCTTCGCCTGTGTCTGGCGGTATGCTTTTTTCTTTAGCCACATTGGCTTTGTATAAAATATGGCATATAGAGATAACCTTTGACGGTACGCTGAAGGATGTCTTTATGTTAGCATTCTTTACCTCTGTGGGTTTCCAGTCTAATTTAAAGGTATTGCGGCAGGGTGGAAAGACGCTCGTCATGATGCTGCTTCTGTTAGTTTTTATCATTGTGCTTCAAAATGCTGTGCCACTGCTTATCACCCGCTTGCTTGATGTAAATCCGCTGATAGGCATGGCAGCAGGGTCCATCTCTATGGCTGGCGGTCATGGCACAGCAGGTGGATTCAGTTCTGTGCTGGAAGGCATGGGGTTGCACGGTGCAGGCACCATAGCCATGGCGGCTGCCACCTTTGGACTTATAGCAGGTTCTGTCATCGGTGGTCCTGTGGCGGAAAGGCTTATCCGCAAGTACCTTTCTTCTGAACATCTGGAACCTAAAGATTATGAGATAGACCCTGCCATGGCGGGTATTGAGACGGATGAGGCATCGCCGGCTGGACGTGCCAAGCGTATCAGCAGTCATGAATTGGAGTTTCAGCGTTATGCTTCTGCCACATATTCTCTGCTGATAGTTATGGCTTTGGGCACCATTGCCAGCCAATTGCTGCAAGACACGGGTATTACGTTTCCTACCTATTTCGGTGCGTTGACTATGGCTGCCATTGTGCGAAATGTGTTGGAGCAGACTTCCTATGCCAAGAAACTTGAGATAGAAAAGATAGTCAGTGTGGGCAATATTTCCCTTTCTTTGTTTTTGGGTATGGCTATGATTTCTCTGAAACTGTGGCAGCTCCAGAGTTTGGCGTTACCCTTGTTGGTTATTTTGCTTTCGCAGGTTATCTTGATAGCCTTGCTCACTTATTTTGTGGCTTTCCGCATTTTGGGGCGCAACTATGATGCGGCAGTGTTGGTAGCGGGCATCTGTGGCTTTGGTTTGGGTGCTACGCCTAACGCTATGGCCAACATGAGTGCAGTGTGCTATAAATACCATTATAGCATAAAGCCATTTTTGATTGTACCTATCATTGGCGCTATGTTTGTAGATTTGCTGAATACAGGCATCATTACTATGTTTCTTAATTGGATAGGATAGCATAAGGGTTTAATATTTTATTAGGTTATTGGGAATTTGTTGTTCATAATAACTGTATGCAAAAGGGCAGACTTCACGAGTAGTCTGCCCTTTAAAAGCATAGCAATCATCTTCTATTTGCACTGTTATTGTCTTATTGTTTCATAGCTTTTGTTTTCTTGTTGCATGGCTCTTGCTTTTTTATTGCATGGCAATGGAACAAATCTTGCATAATGAGATGCAGGGTTCCTTATATTTTGTAATACTTTCGTAATGTTATATAATAATGATGTATTTATGGACTAATGATAGGATGGAAGGTTGATTTATGTCAAAAAACAAGACTGTTAACGCAAACAGTTTAAAAAATGTTTGGTGAAAAGGCCGAGAATGTATTATCTTTGCAATGTCAAATAAAACAAGAAAGCACTTTTGTAGTGCATTTAGAGAGTATTAATTAAGGATAAAAGGTGGAGGTTATTCGTGATGAAGGAATCGATACCTAAGGTAAAAGAAAATTTTAAGGATTATGAAAAGATTGTTTTTAACCGTTGTAGCTGTGCTCAGCATGACTATGACATTTGCGGAGAACGAGAACATGAACGCTACCAACGCTACAAGCGCTTACAACATGTCTGTTAATTACAATAAACTGGCAGATTGCTTAGGTTTATCCCTTGATCAGGTAGAAGCAGTAGAGGATATTCACTCTTCTTTCTGCGCTGAGATGATGAATGCTGGCAATGCTAATGTTGACGAGCGTAAGGCAATGGTAGAGAGTGCATTGAAGAAAGATTTGAAGCACATGCGTTATGTACTCAGTGAGGATCAATATCACAAGTATCTGATGTTGCTCAACACTACATTTAACAACCGTGGCTTGGAGTGGTAAATATTACTTTTAGTTGGCAAAAAAAGTTGTAAGCTTTTTATGACCGGCATAAGATTATAATAATGAAAAAGGTTCGTATCATTATGATACGAACCTTTTTCATTTCTCGTTTGCACCCTATATGCCGCCTATGAAGAAGATGCTGTGGAACAGGTGTGTGGGAGAGAATTTTTATAAGTAGGTGTTCTGTATTAACCTTATGGCATTGAACACCTGCTTATACATAGAGTGCCTTACTCCTTTGGAACAGCATATTTTTCATTCGTCTGTTTTACCAGTTCGCGAGCGGTATTCTCTGGATAGCCCGGTCTTTCCACTTTAGCTCCCAAACCTGTGGCTGTGCGTTTAAAGCCGTGTTGGTCTTCTGGTTTGATGGTCATATCGTTGTATTTCACGATAAGATAAGTGGCCAGTTGTTTCCATCTGTTGAGCATTTGTGCGCCTTTTTCGCAACTGTAACTGTTGAGATAGGAAATAGCTTTATTCGTGTCTGTCTTATATAACTCTAAAGCTCTTGCCTCTATGGCTGGTTGTGCTTCAAAATAGCTGTTTTCAAGCGAATCTCTTACTGCTTTCAATGAACCGAACATCATGGAGTAGCGTGGATAGACCATGTTGCTCACCCAGTTGCATACCCAGTAGGCATTGTCCATGCTGAATGTTACAGCGTCTGCCCCTGGAGTGTTGTAACAGGTGGGTTGTACTGTGTTGCCACAGTATACAGGTGTGTAGGCTACCATGTTGCCGTCATCGTTGCCGAACCACAGTATACCGCCTATTTGCCGAGGTAGCCAGCTACGGAGTTGAGCCACGTAGGAGAATCCTGTTTGTTGGGTAGAGGTAGGCCGCTCATTGAAGTATTCCTTGCCGTCTACCTTGAATACCAGAGGAGTGGGGCGATAAGGCATGTTCCAAATGCCCTGTCCCAGGTCTTTGTCGAGTGCAAAAGGTGTGCCTTCGTAATGGTCGCGCATGCATGCCTGCACATCTTTCAGCGATACTTTTCTATTGGGTACAATCCATAGTGGCATAGGCTCAGCATTCTTTTCTTTTCCCATGGCGTAGGGCAGGTATTTTTTCATGTTGCCGGAGAAGTGGTTGAAGAAGCTCCACACGCGTGCTTCGCAGAAGCGGTGGCCTTGGAAATCAGGGCGTGCATAGGCATCGTTGAAGCTGAAGTCTTCATCTTTTCCATTAAAATAGCCTTTCTGTCGTGCAAATTTAATGCAGTCTTTTGAGAAAAGTACATTCTTCTTGTCTTTTTGGTTGAAAGTGCGTATTCTGCTTTGGTTGGCGTGTGCGCAGATGGCATCGTCTGGGATGCGCAGCGCTACCCACACGGCTCCTTTGTTTTCAGGTCCTTTGCCTACCATTTCCATAATCCAAGCTTCGTTAGGATCGCAGATGGTAAAGGTCTCGCCCTCAGAACAGTAGCCGTATTTCTCTACCAGACCTGTCATTACCTGGATGGCTTGTCGTGCTGTTTTGGAGCGTTGCAGTGCTATATAAATGAGTGAGCCATAGTCTATAATGCCTGTTGTGTCTACCAGTTCTTCGCGTCCTCCGAATGTGGTTTCGCCTATGGACACCTGATATTCATTGATGTTGCCTATTACATTGTAGGTTTCGGCAGCTTCAGGAATCTGTCCGTGCAGCACGTGAGTGTCCCAGTCATAAATTTTGCGCATGTCGCCTTTGGCATGTTTGGCAGCGGGGTAGTGGCAGAGACCGATAAACATGCCGTAGTCATCAGCATTGTAGGAGCACATTACCGAGCCATCGGTACTGGCTTTTTTGCCCACAATAAAGTTGGTGCAGGCACTGGCGTAGGTTGTTGCCAGTACCATGAGTGCAGTCAATACTGTTTTCTTCATTTTTTGATGTTTTATTTTATTTTGTTTGAAGTGATTTCAGTGGATGGAGCATGAGTTTTCCAAAAAACAAAAGACCCCCGGCAAAAGTTCTGATGACAATCATGAACCAATGCCGAAGGCCTACTCTCTAATATATCAATGTATCAAGTCGGTAACATAACTTCAACAAGCCTTGAAACTCATGTCAAGTCCTTTTACAGAGTGGGTCAGGGCACCTACCGACACATAGTCTACGCCACATTCAGCATAGTCACGTATGGTGTCAAATGTGATGCCGCCGCTTGACTCTGTTTCGTATTTTCCGTTGATGATGTCCACTGCCTTTTTGGTGTCTGCAACCGAGAAGTTGTCGAGCATGATACGGTTTACGCCACCGCATGTCAGTACCTGATTCAGCTCGTCAAAGTTTCTCACTTCAATCTCTATTTTCAGGTCCAGCCCCTTTTCTTTTAAGTATGCGTGGCAACGCTTGATGGCATTCTTGATACCGCCTGCAAAGTCTACATGGTTGTCTTTCAGCAATATCATGTCAAAGAGTCCTATGCGGTGGTTTACGCCACCGCCGATTTTTACGGCCTGCTTCTCAAGCATGCGCATACCAGGTGTAGTTTTTCGGGTGTCCAGCACATGTGTGTGCGTACCTTTGAGTCTTTCTACATATTTGGCGGTCATGGTGGCAATGCCGCTCATGCGTTGCATGATGTTGAGCATCAGTCGCTCTGTTTGCAGCAGAGAGCGCACCTTTCCTGTTACGATCATGGCTATGTCGCCTTTCTTTACGCGTGTGCCGTCACCCATGAGTACTTCTACTTTCAGTGTAGGGTCAAAGCGGTGGAATACTTTTTTTGCCACTTCTACGCCTGCCAGCACACCGTATTCCTTGATCAGCAGGTGCGATTTGCCCATTGCGTCTTCAGGAATGCAGCACAGAGTAGTATGGTCGCCATCGCCGATATCTTCGGCAAAGGCCAGGTCAATAAGTTTGTCTTCTAATTCGTCTACGGAATACATAAGATTTTATTTTTTTATAATGTTGCTTGTCATTGTTGGGGTGTTTTTTAATATAGGAAAAGCACGCCAATGGATGATGACTTTTCCTCTTACAGATAGATGCCCAAGCCTACTTTGAAGCCGATTTTGGAATAGTCGGAGTGGCTCTTGAATGACTGGTCGTAATAGAGTGCTGGCTCTACTGTAACGTGGTGGTTTAGAAAAAAGGCGTAGCCCACCTCTACGCCAGGCATCAGGTCGTTATAGCTGTGATTGGCATGTAGCAACTTGGCATTAGCACCCAAATAGAGTCCGTTCTGCACGATATAGTATCTGAAGCCCAAACCCACTTGTGCGCTGTTGGCTATGTTGTCGTCGCCACTGTGTTGAAAGGTGGCTTGCGCCGTGAGCATCCAGTTCTCTTCAAACAGGTAGCCTGCCTTTGCTTCCAGCCCGAGACTCAATTTTTCTGCTCCGCTGTAACTCAGGTTGAGCCCTGTGAGCGAACCAGCCACGTAGTATTTTCCCTGTTCGAACTGTGCTTGACAGGTAAGTGTGGTTATGATGAAAGCCATCAGTGAGATAATTTTTTTCATAATTCTTTTGTTATGTGTAAAACTGTCTTGTCTTTAATACCATTGTACAGCGTTGCTGTATCCGCTGCGTTTGTCATATTTCAGTGCATCTGTCAAGGTGGCGGCATTGCATCTGAACGAGAAGTTGTAAGATGTGTAGGGGGCCAGCACTACAGAGCAACTCATGTTGAAGCAGTGCAGGTCGCGCTGCAGCGAAGCCGTGGTCATGGAGATATCGTGGTTCTCAAAGTCGTAGCCAGACGAGAAACTGATGTTCCATCCGTCACTGATACGCAGGTTTCCGCTGAAGTTCAGTGTCTGTGTAAACTTGTATGGATAGCGCATAGTCTTTTTATTGAAGCGGCCCTGTGTGTTCTCTCTCATGGTGATGCCATAACCGAAGGTGAGTGACCACGGCATATTGAAACGCATGTATCCGTCGTAGTCTGTCTCAGCTTTGCCTGTGTCTTTCTTGCGTGCAGCGCGCTGTGCTTTCACCAAATCATCGTCCACATTGGTATCCACATCGTTGTCTTCATCATCGGTCTCCTTATTGTCTTTTTTCTTGCTGTCGTCTGTTCCGCCACCGAACCATTTCTTAAGTTGCTCAGGGTTGAGTGTAAACGAGAAATTCTGCGACATGCCCTGAAAACGTCCGAAACGGCCCTTTCCCCATTCAGTGTGGTTGCCTACGTAGGGGTTGCCTTTTTCGTCCAGCTCATAGGCATAAGTGGCAAATACGCCCGTCATGTTGAATGTATAGTTTTTCCACCATTTCAGACGCAGGTTGAGTGTGAGGTCGCTCCATGGCTTTTCCTTGGCGGCCATATTGTAAGACATGTTGGCTCCTAACTCGTCGATAATGCTTATTTTGCGGAAGCCAGTAGAGTCTTTGTCCGACTTCACCTTCATTTCAATATTGTTGGAGAGCGACATCGAGACGCTTCCTGTCTTGCCTCGTCCTGGTACGCCGAATATGCCGTTGGAGTAGGGCGAGTATTCCACCAAGCTCACGTTGCCGCTTGCATCTGTCTTTTGGTATGTTTGGTAGTAGCCGTAGCGGCTGGATCCGAAGTCGGGTGCATAGTTGAAAGACACAGTAGGAGTGAGTACATGGCGTATGGCCTGTATCTTGTCACCGAATATTTTTCGTGCGGGCTTGTAGAATACATACATTTTTGTGGAGGCGCTTAGGCTCATGTTCCAGTTGTAAAGGTTATAAAAGCCGTTGATTGTGTCTGTTACCTCCTTTTGTGTGCCAGCGTCCCATGAGCGCATCACCTTGTTAGAGTACATGATGTCGTTGAAGTTAAACGAGGGGTTGATGTTGATGTAGTTGAACAAGGTAAAATTTCCACTAACAGGTATGGAGTGTTTCATGCCGTTTTTCCAGTCTTTTATGAGGTTCGACTTGAACAGCTGGTCTTCTTTTGTGGTGATGGAGTTGCTCAGCTGTCCTGTATAGCTCATGGCTATCTTTTCATACCAGCGTTGCTTGCCTGCCATGTGTTTGCGTTTGAACGGGTAGAAGCGACTGACCGAAATATTGAGATCGGGCAGTTTCAAATTGATGATTGAGTCGCGCATGTTTTGGTCTAGGTTGGCTGTTCCGCTGAGCGTCATGCCTATACTTGAGAAGGTGGTACTCCAGCTCACACTTGAGGTGCGTATGCTCTGTGTGTAACTCTGGGGGTTGTACAGGCTGTTGAGGTTGTTGCGTTCATAGCTGCTGGTGGCAAAGTTGACGCTGGCAGAAAGCGAGCTGAATGGGTTGGCTTTAGCGTCCTGTCTGTGGCTCCACTGTATTTTGAAGCTGGTTTGTTCTGTAAAGTCGGGCATTCCCTTGTCGCCGTTTTTTGTGTCCTGGTAGCTGAAGTAAAAACTGCCGCTGTATTTATAGCGATTGCGGTAGTTGCTTGCAGCAGACAGACCCCAGGAACCCTTTGTGTAGATTTCGCCCAATAGCTTTAAATCCCACTTGTCGTTCATGGCAAAATAGTAGCCACCGTCACGCAGGTAGAAGCCGCGCGCGCTTTCATCACCGTATGACGGCATGATGAAACCGCTTGAATAGCTTTTGGTAAAAGGGAAAAAACCATAGGGAATGGCCAAAGGCAGCGGCACGTCTGCTACTACCAGATAGGCAGGACCGAAGGTTACATCTTTTCCTGGACGCACTTTGGCGCGGGAGAGTGAGATGTAGAAGTCAGGGTGTTTCTTGTCGCAGGTGGTATAACGGCCGTGCTCCAAGTACAGAACGCCAGAACTGTCTCTCTTGGAGTGTTGGCTCGACAGAAAACCGTCTTCCTGCTCTGTATATACATTATTAATAAAACCCTTCTTGGTTTTGAAGTTGAACGACATGGCGTCGCTCTCATATTTGTCTTGTCCCATTGTAAATACCGGTTTCCCAGACAATTTACCTGTAGTATCTGTCGTACCTGTAGCATGCACCACATTACTGTCAAGGGCCATGCGTATACGATCGCTGGCCAAATCCATGTTTTGGTATTTTACTTTAGAGTTGCCGTATAACTTGGCTTGCTTGGTAGAGGTTACGTACACCAGTGAATCGTCAGAAGAGAAGTCTACGGGGGCATCCAATCCGCTGGATTTTTTGCGGTTAATGCTGTCTAACCTCACAGAGTCGTCCACTTCTTTGTTGTGTCTGTAAATGGCCAGTTGGAGTGAGTCCATCTGCATCGTATCCGGTTCATGACTTGTCGATCCGATATTCATCAAGTCTGAGTCTTTTACAACTGTGGTGCCTGTGTTTTTGCCTACACTTCTTTTGCCGGCATAGCCCCAGTACGGCAATGCCGTGTCCGCCATCACAAATAGAAAGGCAGACAACAGTATGAATATAATGGTTTTGGTTCTCATTGCAATGTAAAGTGCAAAATTACAGAAAATAGAGTTAATACTGCACCAAAAAGCCTATTTTATGTATATTTTAACGTTTGGTTTTGATTCATTGACGATGTAACTTGTGTCTATTTCCACTGCATGAAGTCTGAAATAGATAGGTTCATGGTGCGTAATACTATTTCTTAAACTGTTCACTTTGCCAAGTTTATTGAATATGTAGGCGTTGTTGTATTGAACAGTCGCCGATGAATGTGGCTTATTTGGAAAAACCTTAGCAGACAATGTCCTGTCGCACGATATTGTAGTGAGGAAACTGAAGTTTCCCACCCTTAGAAAGATGGCATAAAATAACAGCTTCTCAAAAAT
>ERZ808240.191-NODE-191-length-85176-cov-12.904454_pt1 | contig 85176 bp, 86 predicted proteins | sample MGYA00521084_ERZ808240 | MGnify/ENA primary metagenome ERZ808240 (study PRJEB31516, sample SAMN03275571) | gut metagenome | biome: mammalia-associated habitat; material: feces | host: Papio cynocephalus | place: Kenya | collected 2012-08-06 ...
GTCAATACTCGTCACCGTATCAAAGTCCGCCGTGAAGAGCTTCTGGTGGCGCAGCACGTCATAGGAAACATCCGTCAGCGCGTCAAATTCCGACTGTGTGATCTGATAGACAATCTGTGACTCGCCAACGCGGGCATAGCACGTCACATCGGGAAGCTCATCTTCCTCATTTGCCAGCGCTTCTTCATACGCTGCCAGCTCCTCCGGATTCTGCGACAGATGCAGAACCAGCGTCCCGGCATCCGTTTTCTTTCCGTCCTCGTCAGAGCTGCTGTATTCGAGCGCGACAGTCAGTTCAGGGTCATCCAGTCCGAAGGTCGTAAGCTCCTCGTCGGTCACATTGTAGCTGACATAGTTGGTCAGGCTCAGAGACTGAATCGCGCTCAGAAGGGTATCCACATTGTCCGTATCCAACGGCTGGCCGTCTGTGAAGTAAATATCGTCCGCACAGATGCTCTTGCCGTCCTCGTCACGGAGGATCGTGTAGTTTTCACTGCCGGAGAACTCGATCTGCTCTGCGGTATCAAATTCCGGAATGGTATCGTCCAGAATCATATCCCGTAGAACTGCGTCAAATTCATCCAGTGGGTCATGGCTGACAAGATATGCCTTGCCGTCACCGATGGAGACATACCGCTGCTCGTCCATTTTGCTGAAGTCGCCAAGCTCAACGGTATAGCTTTCCTCGCCAGCGGTAATACGGATCGTGCAGATTGGCTCGTCAAGGCCGTACTGCGCGTAGTCTTCTACATCGTCAATGGCAAACGCAGCCGCAAAGGATGTAAACTGTTCCAGCAGGTTATTGATCTTTTCCTCATCCACGGGGAAAGCGTTATCATCGTCGTAGACCCACGTTTCGTCTTTGGTAAAGGAGAATGTTCCGCTTTCATTCGTCCACGAAAGGGCGGTGACGCTGTCCGTGGGGATTTCCAGTATTACTTCACCGCTGTTTTTGATCTGCTCTTTTTTCTCCTCGTAGTGGCTGATGGCAAATGCGGTGATGCAGACCGCAAGCAGCACGCCCAGCAGCACATATAGCTTAGTGGCTTTACGCATGACGCTTTTTCCTCCTGTCAATTACGGTGATGACGCCGTACAGCACGAAGGCTGCCGGAATGATACCGATCATCCACGATTTCAGCATCGAAGCCGACGATTCGGAGATCGTCAGGTAGTTATAGCTCAGGCTCTTGCTGCGGATGGATACCGCCTCCCGTTCGCCCATCAGGGAGGATAGAGCGTTCATGGCAAGGTCAAGGTTTGCGCCGGAGGAATAGGCGTTATACGATTCTTCCAGGAAATGGTTAGACGAGAACCAGATGAGCTGTCCGTCGCTGCCGGTATCCACAGAGACTGCCACGGCGAACGGGCCGTCGATGTCGCCGTCTTCCTTTTCGTAGGTTTCAAGCTGGAATCCGGCAATCTTGCTGAACGCCGAATCCGACGTGGTCAGCAGCGCCGTTGCGGAATCGCCGGTAATGGTAAGGCCCTGTGCAATGGGGATGATCGCATAGTAGTTTTCTTCCAGCAGCGGATCGGTGATCTCGCTGGAGGAAATGTCGGGCAGAAGGATGTACGGCTGCTGGAAAGCATAATGCTCACGGTCGCTTTCCACAACGATACCGTCCGCGGCTTCTACGCCGTAGGCCTCCAATACGCTGTAAAGGTTCGTGAGCGTACCGTTCTCTGTCGGCCCGGCAATGACCAGCAGCTTGCCGCCGTCCGTCAGATAATCTTCCAGCAGCGTCGCTTCTTCCTCGGAAATATCGCTCTGCGGCGCGTAGATCAGCAACGCATCCGCATCTTCCGGGATTTCATCCGTATTCAGGAGGGAGAAGGACGCAAGCGCAATGTTTTCCTTTTCAATCTGTGTTTGGAACTCGCTGGGGAGGGATTCCTCACCGTGTCCTTCCAGTGTGTAGACCTTCGGCAGCTCGTCGGAGACCACATAGTCAATGGCCGAGGTGATAGCCCCTTCTCCGTCGAAGGAGTAAACATAGGAATAGGTCGTATAGTCCACATCGGTGAGATAAATGTCGTTATAGCTGATATAGCGGCTCTTGTCGCCGCACTCCACGATCAAGCTGTTGTTCGGCACATCCTCGCTGGTGTACTGGCTCGTAAAGGTGGGGAATACATCCGGGTTCTTCTTGGTCACGGTGATATGCGAGGACAGACTTTCGTACTTGCCCAGCAGGTTTTCAATGACTTCATCTTCCTCGTCCGCCTGCACGATCCAGTAGATCGTCACATCCTTTTCCAGCGCATTGACAACAACTTTCGTGCTGCTGGTGACGGAATAGAGATTGGTGGAAGTAATATCATACTTCGTCACGGAAGTCGGAAGGACGGATGCAAGAATATTGACCGCAATGAGGATGGCCAGCACGATCGCCGTCACTGCCAGAGAATAGGAGCCGCCCTTTACCGCAATGCGGCTGCGGATCTGATTGCGTTTCATTTTCGGAAATTTCATCAGTTGTACCTCCGTTTCTCCAGCGACTGCACCGTCAGGAACAGGCCGAGGACGATGACTGAGGCATAAAACACCAACGCCGTCAGGTCAAAAACGCCGTTGACAAAGGCGCTGAAGCGGTCAAACAGAGAGAGTTTTTCCATAATGCTCGGAAGCAGACCCTCGAATTTATCCGGCACGATAAAGTAAGCAGCCAACGTCAGCGCGACCAGACCGCCGCCGACGCCCAGCGCGATCATATTGTTTTTGGTCAGCGTTTTCACGATGAAGCCGATCAGCGCCGCAATGATGCACAGCGCAAATGCACTGCCGTAGCTGGTGGAGGACACCTGCTCGGCAAGGGAAACGCTGTAATAGTTGAACAGGAACAGCACAATGGCAATGCCCGCTGCGAAGCCCTGATTCTCCGTCAGCGACGAAATGAACATTCCAACGGCAATCAGCGCCGCACCCATGACGAAAAATGCAAACATCGCACCGTAGGCTCCCGGCAGATACACTTCGCCGTACTTGGAGAAAATATAGGGATAGATGCAGATAATCGCCACCGGCAGCAGGAACATGACTACAAGAGAAAGATATTTGCCGCCCACGATCTGCCACGTTTTCAGCGGCAGAGAATAAAGAAGCTGATCCGTTTTCTGCTTGCGTTCCTCGGCAAAAGAGCGCATGGTCAGTACGGGGATGATGACCACAAGGCCGATGGATACAAAGTTCAGGACATATTCAAAGTTGGCGACAGAGGCCTGAATGTTGTAGATCATCGCGCCAACGCCGACAAAACAAAGCAGCGCCGCGCAGAATAAATAGATCGTCAGCGAATGGAACGCGCTGCGCAGTTCATGCTTGAGAACGGCAATCATTCTTCGCCCGCCTCACTTTCTGTATCGGATTCTGTGAAGTCCTGCGGGGTATCTTCTGCTGCGCCGGACTCCGTGAGTTCGAGGAACACATCCTCCAAATTTGCTTTCTTCGTCCGCATTTCAAAGACCGGCAGGCCCTTGGCCGCAAACGCCATCGTGAGCTTGCCGCAGACGGCTTTGATATCCTGACCATCAGCAAGATTTGCGGTCACGCTGCAAACGCCGTCCGCTTCTTTGATCTCCCAGCCGGAAAGACCTTCTGCCTGTGCAAGGATACTTTCTGTATCCTCTTTTCCGGCCTCCACCTGAAATGTCACGCCATTGGACGCAAGCAGCAGCTTTTCCAGATTTTCCGGCGCATCGAACGCGACGAGCTTGCCCTTGGAGATGATAAGCACCTGCTCGCACACGGCCTGCACCTCGGAAAGAATATGGGAACTGAGGATGACCGTATGGCTTTTACCCAGCTCTTTAATAAAATCGCGTATCTCAATGATCTGGATCGGGTCAAGACCGACGGTGGGTTCGTCCAGAATGATGACCTGAGGCTTGCCCAAAAGTGCCTGCGCAATTCCGACCCGCTGCCGGTAGCCCTTGGACAGCGTCCCGATCAGCCGATCACGCACATCCTCAATGCCCGCGCTCCGCACGGCGCTGTCGATTTCCTCCCGCAGCTCCTTTCCGCGCAGTCCCTTCGCTTCGCCCACGAAGGTAAGATACTCTTGGGGCGTCTCACCCGGATACAGCGGCGGCTGCTCCGGAAGATAGCCGATCAGCTTTTTGGCTGCCTCCGGCTGCTCCAAAATATCAAAGCCGCCGATCTTCACGGTGCCGTCTGTCGGGGAAAGGCATCCCGTCATAATGTTCATCGTGGTCGATTTTCCCGCGCCGTTCGGCCCCAGAAAGCCGTAGACGTGCCCGTCCTGAATTTCAAAGGACAGATCGTTCACCGCCAGAAAATCGCCGTAATACTTGGTTAGGTGTGAAACCTGAATCATTCCTGCATACCTCCTTGCCCTGTTTATGCCAGGTATCTTAAAAATCGTAGCGGATGGACTTGAAATGAGCTTGAAAAAGAAAATAAAAAAAGGGGCATCTTCACGACTGGAAGATACCCCGTATCTTGATTTATGTTACAATATGACTTGGAATGTGATCATATTGTCTGCCTGTTTAGCGGAGATTTTCCCGCCGTGAGCCTGTACTGTGGCTTTTGCGATGGAAAGACCGATGCCGGTTCCGCTGACGGTGCTGGAATGTGACTCGTCCGCACGGTAAAAGCGGTCAAACAGACGGCTGGCATCCATGGATTGTGTTCCCTCCACGGTGTTGGAGACGGCGATCTCTGCCTTTTTTCCGCTGCGCCGGGCAGTCAGGGAAATGCTGCCGCCGTTAGGAGAATACTTGAGTGCATTGTCCAGCAGGATGGAGACCATCTGCTGAATCGCCGCACGGTCACCGGTCACGGTCAGCCCATCGGCAATATCCTGTGTATATGGTTTCCCCTTTGCCTGCGAAAGAGAGACGAACGGCTCGCTGATCTCCCAGAGCGCGTCGCTGAGGGAAAATTCCGTGCGGACAGGGAACGGATTTTCCTCGTCCAGCCGGGAAAGCGCCACAAGGCTGGTGATGAGTTTTGAAAGCCGCCCGGACTGCACCTGAATGTTATGCACCCATTCGTCCCCGTCATGCTCCATGGCCAGCACATCCGCGCTGGTGGCGATGGCGGTCAGCGGTGTTTTCAGCTCGTGACCGGCGTTGGTGATGAACTGCTTCTGTGCCTCCATGTTTTTCAGATACGGCGTGATGGCCCGTCGGGAAAAAAGTACGACGAGGCCGAACACGACCACAAGACAGAAGCCCGCAATGGCCAGTGTGATCCAGAGCAGTGACTTCATTGTTTGCAGTTCCCGCTCGGAGTTCAGGAACAAAATAACGGTTTCCGTATCCTCTTGGCTCACAAGGTATCGGTAGCCGCCTTCATAACCGTGTGCTTTCCCGTGAGAGAGTACGGTATCTGCATAGACTTCCGCGTCAGCCTCAGAGACAGAGGCAATATAGTTTTGATTGATATGTGCCACCGTGCCGTCCTCCGCTATATGCACGGAGAAGAAACGTATCATATAAGGCACTTCCGGTGAAAAACGATCCATGCTGTCAAACGGCGGAACAATCTGACCGGACGCAGCGCCGGTATTTTCCTGATCCACTTCCAAAAGCCGGTCAAGCGTCGCATCCTGCTGCCGGGTTACACTGAAATAGTTCCATATATTCACAAAGCACAAAAGCGTCAGAACAACCGCCGTAAATGCCGCCATTGCCGCACCAATAAAGCGCCAGCGCATCTTCTTCAGCATCGCATCTCCTCCAACGCATAGCCCGCGCCGCGGATCGTCCTGATCTCAATATCCGCACCGACCTGCTTGAGCTTTCTCCTTAAAAATCCAACATATGTCCACACAACATCCATATCCGCTTCACTGTCAAGGCCCCATACCTTCTCCATCAGGTGTTCCGATGAAAACACCTGATGGGGATGACGCAGAAACAGTTCCGCAAGCTGATACTCCTTGTTGTTCAGCCGTACTTCATTTGACGGTGCGCGGAGTGTATATTGTCCCCGGTCAAGCGTGACATTTCCAAAGCTGAGTTCAGACGGCGCATAGGCGCTGCTGCGCCGGGTAAGGGCGCGGACGCGGGCAAGAAACTCACTGGCGGCAAACGGCTTGGGAAGGTAATCGTCCGCCCCGGCATCCAGTCCGGCTACCCGGTCGGCCACCTCCGCCTTCGCCGTCAGAAACAGGGCCGGTGTGGTGTTTCCCTCTGCGCGGGCAGCTTTTAAGACCTCGATCCCGTCCTTTCCCGGCATCATAATATCCAGCACCAGCGCATCGTAGGACGTCGCCTGGATGTAGTCCAGCGCGTCGTTTCCGTTGTGCACCATATCCACGGCGTATTTGTTCTTTTCCAGCATGACCTTCAGTGCGCGTGCAATGGCCACTTCATCTTCTGCAATCAGGATACGCATAGCAATCCCTCCTATCTGCGACTATTCTTGCTCAGCAAGTCAAAATGAGCTTGAAATTTCTTATATTATAACAGAAGCTTGTGTCCAAATAAAGTACCGATAAAGATGCGGAAGTTCACAAATTCCTTACAGACTTTTTCGGGTTCATTTCAAGAAGCCGCGATATCCTGCAAAGCAGAAACACGCAGCAACTCATTTGGCTATAGCAGAAGAAAGCGTGCTGACGGTTACTGTCCACCGTAGCGATATGCTGAAAGCGGCAGACAAATGACAATCACCGTTAAACGGTGTTCACATAGTGAAGGCCGGACAGATGTGCTCTGCCCGGCCTTTTCATAAATTGGCTGGCTTTTCAAGCAGATTTCAGGATGCCTTTGCAGAATGATATTTATACACTGCGGAAAGGAAACGACCCCATGAGAAAGGGTGACGGCAATGGAATTTATTCCAAGTGATGTGCGGCCAAAGATGATACTATTGATTTTAGGCGCAATTGGTTTTGCGGTGATTTCAGTTGTGATTGTCGCAAAACGCAAGAAGCTGGCCTATGAAGTGTGGGTGCCAATCTTGATAATTTGTATCCTTTGCGCGATAGGTAAGAATCAAAATACATAGTCTTACATTTTTTGTATTTTATGAAATTGAAACGGTCTGCTTTGGCAGGCCGTTTCAATTTTAAGAATGCGAGCAATTTGTTATTTGTGCTTTTATATTGAGACAATAATTTTTTTCAGAAAAGCTGCGACCAATGCCAATAGAATCGTATTTAATGCTATTACCTATGTCGGTTATTCATGGTCAACGATTACAACTCAGGTGACAACAAATAATGCCATTCTTTTGGCTGGAACCGATGCCGAAATGAACCCAGACTACCCTAACCATTGGATTATTGTTTACGGCTATAAAACTGTTTCGGGTGAGCGCTTCCTGCTGATTAACGATGGCTGGGGTGACGATGAAATTTACACCACCGCAGACTCCCAGTATTATCCGTGGGGCTGGGGGTGTACATCTATGAGAAGTAAATTTTGTCCTTAAGTCGCTTTCAGAAAATGATTTGCGCCCGTATCAACGGTTGCGTTGATACGGGCGCTTCTCTACTTTACATATCTCTTGACGAAACTGAATACCTCCAGCCCGGCAATGCTTCAGCACACCTGAATCCATCGGCTATAAGTTTGAATTAGTTCCTTTATCACTGTTAAGCCGAAGCTTTCGGGGCTTTTTGCATCGTACTGAATGAAAATTGCGAGGGGAAATCAGCCGCAGAGTCTGGCCTGCTCCGCCGCGACACCGGCTTCACAGCTGCGCATGGCGAGGATGGTTTTCTCCATCAGCTCCTCCAGCGTCCAGCCAAGACGGTCTGCGCCGGTCTGGATCACGTCCCGGGAGCATCCGGCGGCGAACTTCTTGTCCTTGTATTTCTTTTTCAGACTGCTGACCTCCATGTCCATGACGCTCTTGCTGGGGCGCATCCGGGCGGCCGCACCGATCAGGCCGGTCAGCTCGTCGGCGGCAAAGAGGATCTTCTCCATCTTGTGGGTCGGCTCCACGTCACAGCACAGGCCGTAGCCGTGAGAGCAGATGGCGTGAACCATCTCCGGGCTGGCGCCAACTTCGGCCAGCAGCTCCGGCGCTTTGACGCAGTGCTGCTCGGGGTAGCGCTCAAAGTCCACATCGTGGAGAAGGCCGCAAAGACCCCAGAAGTCCGCGTCCTCGCCCTCCTGCTGGGCAAACCAGCGCATCACGCCCTCAACGGTCAGGGCGTGGAGAATGTGAAACGGCTCCTGATTGTATTTTTGCAGCAGGGCAAGCGCCTGCTCCCGTGTTACTTCCATAAAATAGCCTCCTAAGTGAAGTTTGCAACCATTCTACGACTGCCGGGAATATTTGTCAATGAGAAAAAACGACCGGATTCTCTTGAATTTCCAATAAGGAAGCCCCAGCTTCACTTTCATGAAGCCGGGGCGGTGGCTTTTACGGGGAGCGTTTAGCTGGCGCTGATGACCAGATCCTTGCGGATATATCTGGTGTCGCCGTCGGTCATGGGCATGGCCTCCACCGTGGCGTCGTACCATTCCTGGGTGTCGGCGCTGCGCAGCTCGTTCTCGATCAGGTAGTCACGGTAGGTGGTGTCGCTCTTGCCCACGAAGTACATGACATGGTAGCCGTATTCGGACTCGATGATGCCGGTGTTGCCGCTCTGACGGCTTTCGTCAAAGCACCAGTCGTTGAAGCTGGACACCATCTGGCCGGGGTAGACGTTCTCGTACAGGCCGCCGGTGGTGCCGTCGCCGTCGTCGGACTTCTCGTTGGCCAAGGCAGCGAAGGAATCCTCGGTGGCGTCGCCGGACATCCACTCGTCCAGGATTTCCTCGGCCTTCTCCTTGGCGGCATTCTTCTCCTCGTCGGAGTAGGTGGTGGTGCCGGTGGTGGAATCGGTGGTGCCGCCCTCAAACTTGACCAGAATGTGGCGCACATTCACCAGAGGGAAGGTATTGTCGTTGGAGCCGGTGTAGAACACCGCATAGTAGCCCAGCGTGGTGGTGGTTTCCTTGCCGTCGTCATCTGTCGAGGTGGAGGTGCTGGCAATGACGGTCTTATCGCCCTGCTTGCGGTCGCTGCTCGTGACCCAGTCTCTGACGGTGGCGGAGACGGAGGAATACAGCTGATCGGTGTAAGCGGTGCTGGAGGCCTCGGTATCCCGGTTGACATCCAGAGCGGCAATGGCGGCGTCAAAGTCCTCCACGGTGGCGATATCCTCACCGACCAGGGAATCAGCGGCTTCCTTGGCAGCGTTCACAGCCTCATCGCTGTCTGCGTCGACCTCATCCGTCTGGTACTTGCTGACGGCGAGATAGTAGGTATTGTAGGTGAAGGAGGAATACTTGTTGTAGTTCTCGCTCTCAGCCGCGCGCAGATCGGCGTCAGTGTAGGTCAGAGAAGAGGAGTAGCTGTTGTAATAGGCGTTTGCCAGGGTGTTGAGGGTTACATACTGCTTATAGCTTTCCTCCGTGGCGCCGTTGCCGTATTGAGCCTTCAGAAAGTCCTTGGTGCTGGAATAGCCGTACAGGGTGGCATACATCTTCGCGTTGCTCATGGTGCTGTCGATTTCGGCAAGCTCGTCCTCGGACAGGGTGAAGCCGGCGGCCTCGGCGGCGTCGGCAATGGCGTAGATGCTGCGGGCATTGTCCTTGGCGGTATTCAGGAAGTCGTCCGCCCAGGTCAGGTCGCTGTCACTGCTGACGGTCTGCTCGTTCAGAGGCTTGGAGGTGTCCAGACCCAGCATGGCGGCGTAGCTGCCGTAGCTGGAGTTGAAGTTATTGATGGCGCTCATATAGAAGTAGCTCAGCTCGGCGTTGCTGATCTCGTGATCGCCCACGGTCAGTGCCACGGTGTTCCGCTCCCGGACGCCGCTGTTGGAGATGCTCCTGGTGACGCCAATGGCGATGGCTGACACCAGCATGACGGCAAGAACGACGACAAAAACGGTGGTGTAAAGCGTTAGCTTCCTTGCTTCCTTCTGTTCGGCGACCTGCTTTTCCGTCATTTTGGCGGTCTTCTGCTCATTGCGGAGCTTTTTCTTGCTGGATGCGCTCATGTAATCAAATCCTCTCATTAGTCCTTTTGGTCATAACGCAGTCGATTTTACGCATAGACCAGGGTATTATAATCTATTTTCCCGCCGGTTTCAAGGGGCAATCTGCCGAAGGGGGCGGAATTAGAAAAAAATTTACAGAAAATTTGTGCCTGCTGCCCCACAAAGACATTCATATGACCTGCCTGACGATTATATGGGGAAGTTCTGACCAGATTGACGAGAGTTGACAGCGAGAGATTTTCCCCAAAGCAAAAAACGCGGGGAGCCGAAGCTCCCCGCGCACCCCGCTTTAGCCGTATCGCATCCAATTATGACCTGCACGAAAAGGCAGGTGGGATGCCGCTCCCGACCATTACTGCTCCCAGCGTCCACCATCCGTCGATGCGGGGGCGGGAGGTCTGCAAACAGGCCGGGAAGTCTAACGTCCCAATAAGAAAATGTGGGTCCAAAAGGACACGCTACGCACCAAGCAGGAGGAATACCGCGCTTATTCCGCGTCCTCCGCGTAAAGGGAATCCATGATCAGGTCGTACACGGCCTGTAATTCCGCCTCGTCCTCGATAACGCAGAGAATCGGCTCGCCGTCTTCCTCGATGGATCTGAAAATGCTGACCTCCGGATCCGGAGAATCGGAACCGTCGTCGGCGGGAATGACTGCCATATAGGTGTTGCCGTTGTACTCCAGCGTACTGAGTACCTCAAGCTCGTATTCTTTGCCTTCCTCATCCACGATGGTGATGAAATCAGAGCCGTATTGATCTGCCAAGGAAATCGCCCCCCGCATTTGATGCCTATATTCTACCGCAGGGCGCGCACAAAATCAATAGGTTATTTTGTACAGAAACAGGGCTGCATTTTAGGACAGAAAATCTTCCAGAAACCGATCCAGCTCGTCCTCCGACCGGACGGGGATGCCTTTTTCCAGGGCCTCCCGGTCGGCGTCGGGGAGGGAGGACACCTGACAGGGGAAAATCTGTTTCGGTTCGGAAGCGCCCTTGTCAAACAGCGCCAGATATCCCCGGAAGCACCCCAGCGTGAGATACAGTAGCAAAATAAGGCTCGCCGTTTTTTTCAGCATATACATTCCTCCTTTTGTCAAATATAGTATTTCCCACAATTAAAACTTTATTTATAAATTGGGGCTTTCGTTTTTACGTCCGGTATGGTATAATGATATGAGTAGTGTTATGCGAATATGACATCGGTTATAATGGATTTACCGGGCAGGCACGTCCTGCTTCTATTGGAGGTACCCTATGGCAAATGAAAAAAGACCCGGGAGACGCAAGAAGCTCCGGCAGGAGTGGAATCCCCACTGGTCGCTGAAGCTATTATATATGATCTTCTCCGTGGCCGGTTCCGTGCTGAAAATTGCCATCGGCGCGGCGGCAACGGTGCTTCTGATCCTGCTGATCTGCGGTACGGTCTTTGTCGGCACGCTGGGAGATTATTTGCAGGACGATATTCTGACGGAGGCTGCGGACTGGTCTCTGGACGATTACGACCTGGAACAGACCTCCTTTATCTATTACGTGGACAGCCACGGCGATATCCAGCTGTTACAGCAGATCTACACCACCACCGACCGCCAGTGGGCGTCCATTGACGAAATTCCCGAGGATCTGATCCATGCCGCCGTGGCCATCGAGGACAAGCGGTTCTATGAGCATCAGGGCGTGGACTGGATCACCACCATGAAAGCCTGCCTGAATATGTTCTTTGGCGGCGACGAGCAGTTCGGCGGCTCCACCATCACCCAGCAGTTCATCAAAAACCACACCGGTGAAAAAAGCGTCACCGTCCAACGAAAGGTCATGGAGATTTTCCGGGCACAGATCTTCGAGCGGGAATACGACAAGAATCTGATCATGGAGTATTACCTCAACGAGATCTATCTGGGGCGGGGGTGCTACGGCGTGAAGAGTGCCGCAGCGGAATACTTCGGCAAGGAGCTGCGGAACCTGACCACCGCAGAGTGCGCCAGCCTGATCAGCATCACCAACAACCCGTCCCTGTTCAACCCCTATTCCGAGAGCGTGTATATGTACAAGGGCGAGGAGCGGGACGGCGCCGGTCGGAACCGCTACCGTCAGCTGAACGTTCTGAGCGAAATGCTGGATCAGGGCTACCTGACCCAGGAGGAATATGATGAAGCGGTAGCCCAGGAGATGGTGTTCAAAGAGGGCATCGCCGACGCAGACCGCTGGACGGTGTGCGACAACTGCGGCTACGAGAACACCCGCAGCCACTTCACCGGCGAGGGAGATACCTGCTACTGCCCCCAGTGCGGTGAACCTGTTGCCGTCAGTACCGACGCTTCCCAGCACATCTATTCCTGGTTCGTGGACGCCGTCATTGTGGACTTTGCCAGCTATCTTGCGGAGCAGGACGGCAAGGTGTGGGATGACTTAAGCACCAACGACCAGAGCATCTACCTCAACCGCATCCAGAAGGGCGGCTACCATATTTATACCACCCTGGATATGGACGTGCAGAGGCAGGTGGACGCGGTTTATACCGACCTGAGCAACATTCCCACCACCCGCAGCGAGCAGCAGCTCCAGTCCGCCATCGTGGTCATCGACAACGAGACGGGGGACGTGGTTGCCCTGTCCGGCGGCGTGGGGGAGAAGACTGCCTTCCTGGCCTACAACAAGGCCACCCAGGCAAAGCTCCAGACCGGTTCCTCCCAGAAGCCCATTTCCGTATATGCCCCAGCCTTTGAGTCCGGCAAGGTCACCCCGGCGTCTGTGATGAAGGATCTGCCCATGACCTATATCGACGGCAATAACTGGCCGAAGAACGACAACCGGCAGTACCAGTATGCGAGGACTGTCTATCAGGGCATCGTTTCCTCCATCAACACCGTTTCCGCCCGGACGCTGGACACCATCGGCGCGGATTACGGCTACAGCTTTGCCAAATATAACTTTGGACAAGCCTCTCTGACGGACAATTACCCTCTGCCCAACGGGCAGAGCCTGTCCGACGTGGGTCTGGCGCCTCTGGCGCTGGGTGCGCTGACGGTGGGTTCCACCGTGCGGGAGATGTCCGCCGCCTACGCGACCTTTGCCAACGACGGCGTTTACCGGGAGCCGAGACTGTTCACCAAGGTCTACGACAGCGACGGCAGGGTGGTGGTGGACAATGAGCAGGAGTCCCGGAAGATCCTCAGTCAGAAGACCGTGGATTATATGAACTACTGTCTGTTCAACGCGGCGAACAACGGCACCGGCGGCGCGGCCATCTTTGCGGGACAGAACATTGCGGGCAAGACCGGCACAACGTCCTCCAACCGCGACCGGTGGTTCTGCGGCTATACCACCCATTACACGGCGGCCGTATGGTGCGGCTACGATATCCCCGAACAGATTTACCTCACCGGCAGCAGCGCCAACCCGGCGGCACGGCTGTGGAAGGCGGTCATGCAGCCCATCCACGACGGCCTGCCGAGAGAAGGCCTCTATAACGGCAGCGCCTTCCACAGTGTGGGCGTGTGCCTGGATTCCGGCAAGAAGGCCACCGCGGCCTGCAGCGCCGACGTGCGGGGGCTGGAACGGGTGGTCTACGTGAACGTCTACGACGGCGACGAGCCGGAGGGAACCTGCGACAAGCATGTGACGGTGGACTACTGCGTCACCGGCGGCGGCGTGGCGACGGACTACTGCTATATGTTCAGCGACGCCCAGATCGAGTCTAGGTCTCTCGTGAAGCTCACCCAGGCCGAGGTGGACGAGATCAAGGCGGCGGACGGCTTCGGGCTGAACGACATTTACACCGCCAATTACTATGTATATCTCATCGATTCCGACGGCAATCCCGCGTCCTGGCACGGGTTCTACAACAACCTGAACGACGGCGTGGACGCCCCCTATATCGTGTGCCCGCTGCACACCCAAAGCGCCTGGGAGGAGTATAACCCAGGCGGTACGGAGGAGGACACTACCGGCGGCTGGGACAACGATTCGGACAACGGCTGGAGCGGCGGCTGGGACGGCTTCGTCGGCTGAGATGAGGAGAAAGAGGGAGGAGACCCAATGCTCTGGATTTCCGATGAATGGAAGGAATATGAGGTTCTGGACGCCAGCGGCGGCGAGCGGCTGGAACGGTGGGGCAGGTTCATTCTGGTACGCCCCGACCCCCAGGTGATCTGGGATACGCCCCGCACGGCACCCCAATGGAAGCGCTATGACGCCCGCTACGTTCGCTCCAATACCGGCGGCGGACACTGGACGGACAACAAGCTTCCCGAGCGGTGGCAGATTCACTATAAGGACTATTTGACCTTCAACGTCAAGCCCATGAACTTCAAGCACACAGGCGTGTTCCCGGAGCAGGCGGCGAACTGGGATTTCATCCGGGAAAAGGTGGCGGCGGCTTCCGCCCGCCGTCCTGTCCGGGTACTGAATCTGTTCGCCTATTCCGGCGGCGCGACGCTGGCGGCGGCTGCCGGGGGAGCGGAGGTGTACCATGTGGACGCCTCCAAGGGCATGGTTGCCTGGGCGAAGGAAAATGCCGCGGCATCCGGCCTTGCCGACCGTCCCATCCACTGGATCGTGGACGACTGCGGCAAATTCATCCAGCGGGAAATTCGCCGGGGACGGCGCTATGACGGCATTATCATGGATCCGCCCAGCTATGGCCGCGGGCCCGGCGGCGAGATCTGGAAGATGGAGACCAGCTTTTACCCGTTCCTCCAGGAGACGGTGAAGCTATTGTCCGACGAAGCGCTGTTCGTCATCATCAATTCGTATACCACCGGGCTTGCGCCCTCTGCCGTGGCTTACGCCTCCGACGTGGTATTCGGAGCGGCGCACGGCGGTAAAACCGCTGCCGGTGAGCTGGGACTGCCGGTGAAGCAGTCCGGACTGGTTCTTCCCTGCGGCGCTACCGGCCGGTGGACGCCGTAACAATAGGAGGATGCCTGATTTGAGCGACATAATTTCTGTAGAGCATCTGGCATACACGTACCCGGGCGTGGAGGACACGCCCGGTGTTCCCGTGTTTGAAGATTTGAATCTGACCATTGAAGAGGGCAGCTTTGTTGCCATCCTCGGTACCAACGGCTGCGGAAAATCCACCCTTGCCAAGCATTTCAACGCCATTCTGCGGCCAACCGGGGGAAAGGTCTACGTCTGCGGCATGGATACCGCCAATGAAGACCGGCTCATTGCCATTCGCCGCAATGTTGGCATGGTGTTCCAGAACCCGGACAACCAGATCGTGGCCAATGTTGTGGAGGAGGACGTGGCCTTCGGCCCCGAAAATCTGGGCGTCGCCTGCCCGGAGATCCGCCGCAGAGTGGACAGCGCCCTGAAGCAGGTGGACATGTACGAATACCGCACCCACGCGCCCCATCTGCTGTCCGGCGGACAGAAGCAGCGCATCGCCATTGCGGGCGTGATCGCCATGGAACCGAAGTGCATCGTTCTGGACGAACCCACCGCCATGCTTGACCCAAGAGGCTGCCGAGAGGTGATCGACACCATCGGACGGCTGAACCGGGAAAAGGGCATCACGGTGGTTTTGATCACCCACCACATGGACGAAGCGGCCAAGGCGCAGCGCGTCGTTGTGCTGGACAAGGGCAAGATCGCGGCGGACGGCACGCCGAAGGAGGTTTTCTCCCAGGTGGAGCTGCTTCACGGCATCGGCCTTGCCGCTCCTGACACGGTGGAGCTGTGCTGGAAGCTGGATCAGGAGGGCTTTGACCTTCCGCTGGATAAATTAGACCCGAAAGAATGCGCGCAGGCACTTTATGATATGATAATGGCCTGACCCGCTGGGAGGTATTTTCTTGAAACCCATTCTGGAAGCGAAGAATCTCACCTATATTTACAGCGCCGGGACGCCCTTCGAGCATAAGGCGCTGGATAGCATATCCTTTTCCGTAGAGCGGGGGGAGTTTATCGGCATCATCGGCCACACCGGCTCCGGAAAATCCACCCTGATGGAGCAGCTGAACGGGCTGCTGAAGCCCACCTCCGGCACGGTGCTGCTGGACGGGCAGGACATCTGGTCGGACAAAAAGCTGACCCGGCAGGCACGGTTCCGGGTGGGGCTGGTGTTCCAGTACCCGGAGTATCAGCTGTTTGAGGAAACCGTATACAAGGACATTGCCTTCGGCCCCAAAAACATGGGACTGTCTGCGGAGGAAGTCGATCGCCGCGTCCGGGAAGCCGCCGGGTTCGTGGGGCTTACGGAGCAGCAGCTGGAAGTCTCGCCCTTTGACCTTTCCGGCGGGCAGAAGCGGCGGGTGGCCATCGCGGGCGTGATCGCCATGGAGCCGGAGGTTCTCATTCTGGACGAACCCACCGCCGGTCTTGACCCTGTGGGACGCTCGGAAATTCTGGGCAACATCCGGGCCTACCGCAGGGCGAAGAACGCAACCATCATGATGGTCTCCCACTCCATGGAGGATGTGGCGCGGCTGACCGACCGGCTGCTGGTGCTGAACGGCTCGAAGCTCGCCATGGATGCGCCCCCCGCCCAGGTGTTTACCCACGCCGAGGAACTGACCCAAATGGGACTGAATATCCCCCAGGTGACACAGGTCTTTCTGGAGCTGAAGAAGCTGGGGCTGGACGTGAAGAACGTCTACACCATCGACCAGGCCGCGGCGGAGATCAAGCGGCTCAAGGAGGGGATGCGCCATGCTTAAAGACATTACCCTCGGCCAGTATTTCCCGGGCAATTCCGTCATTCACCGCCTTGACCCCAGAACGAAGCTCATTGTTCTGGTCGTATACATGGTGACGCTTTTCGTCGCCTCCGGGTGGGTATCCTATGGCGTGCTGCTCCTGTTTCTGCTGACAGCAATCAAAATTTCCGCCATTCCGGGGAAATCCATCGTCCGGGGCATGAAGCCGCTGGTGATGATCCTGGTTTTCACCGGCATTCTGAACCTGTTTTTTACCAAAGAGGGCAGGGTATTGGTGGATTTTTGGGGCATTACCATCACCACCGGCGGCGCGGAGCGTGCGGCCTTTATGCTGGTGCGCATCCTGATGCTGGTCACCGCGACCTTCCTGCTGACCTACACCACCTCGCCCATCTCCCTGACGGACGGGCTGGAAAGCCTGATGAATCCGCTGAAGGTCATCAAGGTGCCCGTCCATGAGCTGTCCATGATGATGTGCATTGCCCTGCGGTTCATTCCCACGCTGATCGAGGAGACGGACAAGATTATGTCCGCCCAGAAAGCCCGGGGCGCCGACTTTGAAAGCGGCAAGCTGATGGAGCGGGCAAAGGCGCTGATCCCCATTCTGGTGCCGCTGTTCATCAGCGCGTTCCGCCGCGCGGACGAGCTGGCCACCGCCATGGAGTGCCGCTGCTATCAGGGCGGCGAGGGAAGAACCAAGATGAAGCAGCTGCATTATCAGCGGTGCGACTTTGCCGCCTTCGCCGCGGCGGCGCTGCTGACGGCTGTGGTCATGATTCTGAAAAAATTTGGTATGTGAGGGAAATATGCGCAATATCGCCCTGTTTTTGACTTATCTCGGCACCCATTACCACGGCTGGCAGGTGCAGAAGAATCTGCCCACCGTGGCGCAGACCCTCGAAAAGGCCGCCGCCATGGTGGTGGGGCATCCGGTGCATATGACCGGCTGCGGCCGGACGGACGCGGGCGTCCACGCCCGGGTGTACGTGGCGAATTTCCGCACGTCCTCCACCATCCCGGTGGAGCGGCTGCCCTATGCGCTGAACACCCACCTTCCCTGCGACATTGTGGTGACAAAAGCCTTTGAAGTTCACGAAAATTTCAATGCCATCGGCTCCTGCGCCCGGAAGGAATACACCTATCAGATCTACAATTCCCGTCTGAAAGACCCGTTTTATGTCAACCGCGCGTGGTTCTATCCCCGGCACTTGGACGAAAATGTGATGCAGGCAGCGGCCAGTCAGTTTGTGGGCACCCATGATTTTGCCGCCGTAAGAAGCGTCGGCACGGATGTCAAATCCACCGTCCGTACGGTATACTATTACAATGTGGAGCGGCAGGGGGAGCTTGTCACCCTCAGGGTCTGCGCCAACGGCTTCCTTTACAACATGGCCCGGGCCATGGCTGGGACGGTGGTCTATGCCGCCGAAGGGAAGATACGCCCGGAGGAGATCGGCGAAATTCTGGCCTCCGGCAACCGCACCGCCGCCGGCCCGACGGTTCCGGCGGGAGGGCTGTACATGACCCGTCTGTGGTATGACGACGGGATCGAAAAATTTGAGGTCGGAAGCGTCTGACAGTGGGTGCTATCGTTCATAATTTGTTTTCCCATTTTCAGACCCGATATGCTATACTGCACCGAAAAGGAGTGAGCGTTATGCAGCCAAAAATGTGCAGCAAATGTAAGAAGAATATCGCCGTTGTGTTTATTACCAAGGTTGAAAACGGCGTTACCATGAATGAAGGCTACTGCCTGAAATGCGCCCGGAGCCTGGGAATTCCCCAGATCGATCAGGCGGTGAAGCAGATGGGCATTTCCGACGAAGACCTGGATATGCTCAGCGACGAAATGAGCAGCATGTTCGGCCAGAAGGACGACAGCGACAGCTCTGACGACGATGAGATCGACAGCCAGACCGCCACGTTCCCGCTGCTGAACCAGCTTTTCGGAAATACCCCCGCGCCCCAGCCCCGTTCTTCCAGAAAGGAAGAGGGGGAGCCGAAGGAGAAGAAAAAGTCCAAGCGGCATAAATTCCTGGACAGCTATTGCATGGACCTGACCGGCCGCGCCCGGGAGGGCAAGCTGGATAAGGTCATCGGCCGGGACGTGGAGACCGAGCGGGTCATCCAGATCCTCAATCGCCGTCAGAAAAACAATCCCTGCCTCATCGGCGAGCCTGGTGTTGGCAAGACCGCCATTGCCGAGGGGCTTGCCCAGCGGATCGCGGCGGGGGACGTCCCCTATAAGCTGCGGGACAAGGAGGTCTTTCTGCTTGACCTCACCGCTCTCGTGGCGGGCACCCAGTTCCGCGGTCAGTTTGAAAGCCGCATGAAGAGCCTGATCGGCGAGGTCAAGGAGTGCGGCAACATCATTCTGGTCATCGACGAGGTGCACAATCTGGTGGGCGCGGGTGACGCGGAGGGCAGCATGAACGCTGCCAATATTCTGAAACCCGCTCTGTCCCGGGGCGAAATTCAGGTCATCGGCGCGACGACCTTCGCCGAGTACCGTAAGTATATCGAAAAGGACGCCGCTCTGGAGCGCCGTTTCCAGCCCGTCACCGTGGCCGAGCCCACCATCGTCGAAGCAAGCCAGATCATGCAGGGCATTGCCAAGTCCTATGCCGAGTTCCACGGGGTGGAGATTTCTCCGGAAATCGCCCACCAGTGCGTCGTTCTCTCCGAGCGCTACATCACCGACCGGTTTTTGCCCGACAAGGCCATCGACCTGCTGGACGAAGCCTGTTCCGACGTGAACCTGCAATGCAAGGAAATTTCCCGGCTGGCCGAGCTGAAAAAGGAGCGGGACGATTACGAGCTGGAGCTGCGGATGCTCAACGAAAATACGGAGAATCAGGACTATGAGCGTCTGGCGCTGATCCGCAGCAAGCTGATGCAGCTGGCGGCGAAGATCGAGGAGCTGGAAAAGCTGCCCAAGCCCGCCGTGACCATGGAGAGTCTGGCGCGGATCATCGAGCTGTGGACGAAAATTCCCGCATCCAAGATCAAGGCGCAGGAGTATGAGCAGATCAAGGGCTTAAGCGACCGGCTGAAAGCCCATATCGTCGGCCAGGACGAGGCGGTGGACGCCGTGGCTCGCGCCATCCGCCGCAGCCGGGTGGGCATCTCCCCCAAGAAACGGCCCGTGTCCTTTATCTTTGTCGGCCCCACCGGCGTGGGCAAGACGGAGCTGGTCAAGCAGCTGGCAAGCGACTTGTTTGACAGCGTGGACAGCCTGATCCGGCTGGACATGTCGGAATATATGGAGAAGCACACCGTCTCCAAGCTCATCGGTTCGCCTCCCGGCTATGTGGGCTATGACGAGGCCGGACAGCTGACGGAGAAGATCCGCCGCCGTCCATACAGTGTGGTACTGTTTGACGAAATCGAAAAGGCGCACCCGGATGTGCTGAACATTCTGCTGCAGGTGCTGGACGATGGCCGCATCACAGACGCCCAGGGCAGGGTGGTGAACTTTGAGAACACCATCATCGTTATGACCTCCAATGCCGGCTCCGAAGGGAGCGTCGGCGGCATGGGCTTTGGCCGCAGCGACGGCGATAAGGTGAAGGAGAAGACCATGAAGGCACTGCAGGGCTTCCTGCGGCCGGAATTTCTCAACCGTGTGGACGAGATCATCACCTTCAACCACCTGACGGAAGAAAACTTCCTTGGGATTGCGGACATCATGCTCAGGGATCTGCAGCAGAGTCTGCTTAGTCGCGGTGTGACCCTTTCCTGGGACGACGATCTGCGCCGTCTGCTGGTCAAAAAGGCCTATTCCGTGACCTACGGCGCGAGAAATCTCCGCCGCACCATCCAGAAGGAGCTGGAAGACCCGATTTCCGAGGCAATCATTGACAGCTTTGAGCATCCCATTTCTGCCATCCGCATCCGGGTGGAGGGAGAGACCGTCAAGCTGGATATCACCTGACATATGGGAGGGGAAAATTCCCCTCCCATTTTTTCGCGAATGCTGTAAGATTTTCCCCGTTCCCGCGTCTAATGGGTGTAGGAGGTGAGGCCGTGACGGAGTTTGAACGGATATACCGGGCGTATTTTCAGGATGTGGAGCTGTACCTGCGGGCAATCAGCCATGACGAAAGTCTTGCGGAGGAGCTGACGGAACAGGTATTCTTTCAGGCGTTGAACGCTCTGCCGAAATTTCGGGGTGACTGTGACATCCGCACGTGGTTATGCTCCATGGCGAGAAACGCCTACCTCAGCCATCTGCGCAAAGAGCGCCCGTCCCAGCCCATCGACGAGCTGGAAATCAGCGACCCGAAGCAGGCGGTGGAGGAACAGATCATGGACGCTCAGCAGGCCATGGCCGTTCACCGGGTGCTTCACGACCTGCCGGAACCCTATAAGGAGGTTTTCTCCCTGCGGGTCTTCGGACAGCTTTCCTTTGGAGACATCGGAAGTCTGTTCGGACGCACGGCAAACTGGGCCTGTGTGACCTACCACCGGGCAAGGCAGAAAATTCGGGATGAAATGGGGGAATATGCATGAAACTATCCTGTAATGTGATCCGGGACCTGCTCCCGCTGTACGCGGAAAATCTGACCAGCGAGGAAAGCAGTGCCCTCGTGGACGAGCATCTGTGCGGGTGCGGCGAATGCGCGAAGCAGCTGGGCATTCTGAAAAAAGCCCAGGCGATTCCTGTGGAAACAGACGCGCCGGGACTGAAAAAAATCAGAAAAGCCATTGTGCGCCGCCGGGTTTTGGCGGTGACCATGGCGGTGATGCTGGTGATCACGCTTGTGCTGGGCGCGGCGCTCCTCCGGGAAGCGCCGGTCTGGCTGGACGCGGATCAGGCGGTGAAGGAAGTCATGAAAATGGAGGACGGCAGCATCCGTATCTACTATACGGACATTGTTCAGGGAATCAGCAGTGCGGACGACATGGCTGGAAACAGGGGCACTCTATGTTGGAGCACATGGGGCAGGGTATACTTCGGGGAGCAGATACCCCCTGATCCTTATATTACGCCGGATGACGCGGGGGGAACCACGGCCTACAGCTGCTACGGCGACCCCAATTTGCCGGAAGAATTGCGGGAATTTGATGCCGCGCGGGGAAATTATTGGTATATCAGCCCCAAAGACGGCAGGGCGGAGGTGCTTCTGCTGAAAGGGGAAGGGGATGTGGAAGCGCCTGAGGAGCCGCTCCTGACGGTCAGTCACAACGGGGCGATTACCTGCGGCGTGCTTGCGGTCATGGCGGTTATATTGGCGATTCTGGCGTACCGCTTCAGAAAGCGCCGGGGAGCCCCGTGGCTGACCTATGGCGCCGCCCTTGCCGGATGCGGGTGCGTGTCGCTTCTGGTCGTTTCCGGCGGGCAGTTTGCGGAGTTTTACGGCGACTACACGGCGCATGTGCGCAGCGGCAGTATTCTGCTGATACCCATGTTCCTCACGGCGGTGTGCGCCATCCGTCTGCAAAAGCTGAAAGCGCAGGATAAGGGTATTTGAGGAAACATCCCGGAAGGACAGCCTTCCGGGATGTTCTGCATCATTAAAGAACCTCGTTCATTTTGTCCTCGACCTTCCATGCAAGGTCTTCGGCTTTGTTGGCAGCCTTTGCCGCCATGCGCCGCACGGGATTCTGCCGGGGCATCATCAGCACGGCCACCGCGCCCGCGGCAGCGCCAAGACCGGCGGAAAGCATCCATCCTTTTGCGTTCATAAAGTTTCCCTCCCTTCACGGGTAGTATACCCAGGGAACCGCCGAATAAATCGTCTGCGACTGTGAGCGGATCTTTTCTGCCCACTCTTCGGTATTTGCGCAGCCGTTGCCGGCGCGATCCGATTTACGGATGCGGTATTGCCCCTTGCGGGTACATACAGTATTCCGCCCTTTTCGATACCTCGACCGGCCGAGCACGGATGCCCTTCATTCTTGCCCGTTAGAAGTTGACATTTGGAGATATTTGTCGGATAATACAGAAAAAATCATGTGAGGGTATCATGGAAAAATCGAAGCGTTCCTTTCTTCCCTGGGGGATGGTGCCGACCATTGTGACGCTGGCGTGGCCGACTATGCTGGAAGAGCTGATGCAGACGGCGGTGCAGTATATCGATACCGCTATGGTCGGCGCGATCGGGACCCAGGCTACTGCGGCGGTGGGCGCTACCAGCACGGTCAACTGGCTGATCGGCAGCACCGTTGCCGCGATCGGCGTGGGATTTCTGTCCTTCGTGTCCCAGGCCTGCGGGGCGGGGGATACGAAACGGGCGGGGAAGGCCTCGTCCCAGGCGGTGCTGGCGGTTCTGGTCTGCGGCACGTTCTTTACCGTGCTGATGCTGGCGCTGAGCGGAAAGGTGCCGGTGTGGATGCAGGTCGATCCTGCCATTCAGGAGCTGTCCGCCCAATACTTTTTTATTCTGTACACCCCCATGCTGGCCCGGGCGGCCATCACGATTTTCGGCACGCTGCTTCGTTCGGCGGGGGACACCAAAACGCCTATGCGGGTCGGTTTTCTGGTGAACGGCGTCAATATTGTTCTCAATTTTCTGCTGATCTACCCAACGCGGCATGTCTGGGGCATGACCGTTTTCGGCGCGGGATGGGGCGTCATCGGCGCGGCCGTGGCAAGCGCCGTTTCCTTCGTGATCGGCGGCGTGTGCATTACCGTGGTGCTCTGGCGGCATCCGCTGCTGTCTCCCAAGGGGCAGAAGCTGCGGCCGGACTGGGATGTGCTGAAGCCCTGCCTGCGGGTGGCGCTGCCCAATGCCTTGCAGCGCTTCGGGACGTCTCTGGGGTATGTGGCCTTTGCGTCGATGATCAACTCTCTGGGTGAGATCGCTACCGCCGCCCACACGATCGCCAACACGGTGGAATCCGCCTTTTACATTCCCGGCTACGGAATGCAGACCGCGGCGGCGACGCTGGCGGGCAACGCTTTGGGGGCAGGGGACAACCGACGGGTCAAGGAGCTGGCGCGGATGATTCTGTTCATCGAGGTCAGCCTGATGATCGTCTCCGGGTCGCTGCTGTTCCTGTTCGCGCCCAATATGATGCGCCTGTTCTCCAGAGACGCTCAGGTGATCGCACTTGGGGTCACGGTTCTGCGGATGGTGGCGGTATCCGAGCCGTTTTACGGCGTGTCCATCATTGTCGAGGGCATGATGCAGGGTATGGGAAACACCATGATGCCCTTTGTTTGCAGCATCGCGGGCATGTGGGGCGTGCGCATCGTGGGGACGTTTCTCTGCACCCAGCTGCTGGGAATGGGGCTGGTGTCCGCCTGGGCGTGCATGATCGCCCATAACCTGCTGCTGTTTGTCCTCTTTGCCGGGTATTACATCAGTGGAAAGTGGAATCCCATGAACAGAAAAAACGCCGTTCAGGGGTAAAAACGGCTGATTGACATGGAATTTTGAGCAGCGCAGACGGTTTTTTTCCGCTGCGTTGCTTTCTTTTGTGCAACGACATTCCCGTTTTCCCCTTCGGTCGAAAGGGGGTTGACATGATGTATGTCAAACACAAATTGGAAATAGACCTGGCGGGGCAGGCGGTCATGCCCCGGGTGAACGTGGTGGAGGGCGACCAGTACGCCCGGCAGCTGGAGCTGTCCCTTCTCTGCGGCGGGGAAAGCTGGGAAATTCCCGAGGACGTCCACGCAGCGGTTCGCTTCCGGAAGCCAGACGGCACCGGCGGGGAGTATGATTCTCTGCCCGACGGCAGCCCTGCCTGGTCGGCATCCGGGAATGTGCTGACGGTGGAGCTGGCGCCCCAGGTACTGTCCTGCCCGGGAAACGGGATACTCTCCGTGGTGCTGACCCGGGGGGACGCCAGAGTCAGCACGTTTCACATTCTGTTTCAGGTTCACGGGGCGATTCCCGGCGGGCTGGAATCGGAGGATTACTTCTGTTATGAAGGACTGCTTCCCGCCCCAAAAAACGCCGAAATCGGGCAGTTTCTGAAGGTGTCCGGGGTGAACGGACACGGTGTCGTCTCCCAGGTGGAGGCGGCTACGCTCTTGACGACGGATGTGGACGTGGAAACCGTGCTGGCGCAGGCCAAGGAAAGCGGGGAATTTGACGGCGCGTCCGCCTATGAGATCGCCCAAAATAACGGATATACCGGCACCGAAGCGCAGTGGCTGGAATCCCTCAAAGGCAAATTCGACCCCAATGTGGGGAATATCCGGCTTATCAACATCACCGGAAAGCTGACCTCCGAGCCGGGCGCCATTCTGGATTTCCACACCAGCCGTCTTCGGGGCGTGCAGCACCCCCAGGATGACAACGATGCCGCCACCAGACTCTATGTTGATCAGGCGGCGGCAGGCTATGCGGTGCCATCCTATTGGCAGGAGGCCGTGGATGCGGCGGCTGCCAAAATAACGGCGAAGCAGGACGCGGGGGGCGTGGACTGCATGACCTTCGCCCTGCTTTCGGACATTCACGCCGTTCCCGGCAGCACCACGCCCAATGCAGGGCATACCGGCAATCTGACGGCGGCGGTGATGGACGCCTGCGCCGTTCCCCTCGCGGTCTGCTGCGGCGACGTGTGCCGCAGGGATGCGGACACCGAGACTGCCGCCCGGGAAAGCATGGCCGCCGGGGCGAAAAATCTGCGCCCCATCGGCGCACGCAGGCTTTTGCAGGCGCTGGGCGACCACGACGGCTCCTACGGCACGGCGCAGTTGAGTGCCGGGGCTTTGTTCGGCGGGATTTTCCGCAGCCAGGCGGAGGACGAGCGGCGGCATTTCGGCGGGGACGGGTCTTACTTCTATGTGGACTATCCCGCGGCGAAAATCCGCTTGATCGTCCTCAATTCCTGCTGGACGGACAGTACTCATCTGCGGACGGCGAGCTTTGGCTACGGCAATACCCAGCTGAACTGGCTGGCGAATACGGCGCTTTCCTTTGCGGAGGACGGGTGGTGCGTCGCGCTGTTCGCCCATGTGCCGCCGGTTGCCGCCTATTCCGCCCAGATCCGGGATATGACGGTGCTGCGGGGGATCCTGGCCGCTTTTCTGAATAAGACCGGCTGCACCGGCACCAGCGGAACGGCAGGGGAGTGGGACCACGTTTCCGTTTCCTGCAATTTCACGGGGAAGCACAGCGGGGAAATCGTCGGCTTCTTCTGCGGCCACAGCCACGGCGACAGCATTGTCACGGACGAAACGCCTTACCCGATCATCACGATCACGTCGGACGCGTACAGTCTGGCCGCGGACGGCGGGGTAACCGGAACCGTCAAGACGGCGACGGAGCACGCCATCGACTTTGTGACAGTCAACCGTTCGGCGAAAACGGTGAGCCTGATCCGACTGGGCGCGGGGGCGGACAGAAGCTATACTTATCAATAAGCGTCCTGTTTTCCTCCTTATTTTCCGGATTTTTTGTAAAATAAGGCTTGATTTTCAGGCGGACGTATGCTAAAATAAATCGGTCTGAAATCAAGGTGAGTCCTCTGCCGGCCTGTGCGCGGTATGAACGCCTAATATTTAAGGAGGACAACAAAATGGATTTGGTTAAGGCTCTGAACAGCCAGTACATGAAGGAGGAGCTGCCCGAAGTTAAGGTCGGCGACACCGTTCGTGTGCATGTGCGCATCAAGGAAGGCGCTCGTGAGCGTATCCAGGTGTTCGAAGGCACCGTTATCGCCCGTAAGCACGGCGGCATCGGTGAGACCGTCACCGTTCGCCGTATCTCCTACGGCGTGGGCTGCGAGAAGGTTTTCCCCCTGCATTCTCCCAACGTTGCCATGATCGAGACCGTCCGCAAGGGCAAGGTCCGTCGGGCGAAGCTGTACTACCTGCGCGACCGCGCCGGCAAGGCTGCCAAGGTCAAGGAGAAGGTCTAAGCTGCAATTCAATAAAAAAAGAGGGCTTTGCCCTCTTTTTTTATTACAGTGTGGGGATTTTCCCGCTGCCGGTGCGGCGCAGGGGAAATATTTACATTTTAGTATAGAAAACGGGCGCTTATTGTGCTATACTAACGGGAGAATATCCCAATGGCGTATGCCGTTTTTTGTGGGAGGGACGCTGCTATGGCGGAGAAGAGGAAGAAAAAGGAAGAGGAAAAGCTGAGCTGGCAGAAAAGTGTACTGCTGTATGCCCACGACATGCTGTATCTGCTTTTGATCGTAATGCTACTGTTTCTGCTGGTGTTCCGCATTATCGTGGTATCCGGCGGAAGTATGCGGATGACGCTGCTGGACGGGGACTACCTGCTTCTGCTGAACAACACGTTTTATCACACCCCTCAGCGGGGGGATATCGTCGTCATCAGCAAGGAGTCCTTCGACAACGGCAAGCCCATCGTCAAGCGGGTCATTGCGACGGAAGGGCAGATCGTGGACATCGATTTTAAGACGGGAGAGGTTTCCGTGGACGGCGAGGTACTGCATGAGGACTATATCAACGCGCTGACAACCGTGGACGGCGGCGTTCACTTCCCGCTGACGGTGGCCGAGGGGTGCATTTTCGTGCTGGGGGACAATCGCGGCATTTCCAAGGACAGCCGTTACCCCGATGTGGGGCAGATCGACAAGCGGGAAGTGCTGGGCAAGGCGATTTTCCTGATGTATCCCGGCACGGACGATGGGACGTATCCCAGAGAATTTGACAGAGTCGGAGCGATACAATGACAGACAACATGAACATTCAGTGGTACCCCGGCCACATGACCAAGACCCGGCGGCAGATCGAAGCGGATCTGAAGCTGGTGGACGCGGTGTGCGAGATCGTGGATGCCCGGATCCCCGTTTCCAGCCGGAATCCGGATATTGACGTCATCTGCGGAGAAAAGCCTCGAATGATCGTGCTGAACCGCATGGATCTGGCAGACCCCGTTGCCACGAAGAAGTGGGCGGAGTATTTTAAGAAAAAAGGCATGGCGGTCATCGCCACGGACTGCAAATCGAAAAAGGGGATTTCCGGGTTTACCCCCGCCGCACGGCTGGCCTGTGCCGAAAAGCTGGAACGGGACGCCAAGCGGGGAATGAACCGGCCCCTTCGGGTGATGGTGGTGGGGATTCCCAACGTGGGCAAATCCACCTTGATCAACCAGATTTCCGGCCGCAAAAGTGCGAAGGCGGAGAACCGCCCCGGCGTGACCCGGGGCAAGCAGTGGGTCACGGTGGACAGCGGGCTTCAACTGCTGGACACACCGGGCATCCTGTGGCCGAAGTTTGAAGACCCGGAGGTGGGCATGATGCTGGCCTACACCGGCGCAGTCAAGGAGGGCGTCATCGACCTTGAGGAGCTGGCGTACCGCCTGATGGAGCTGCTGCATAAATTTTATCCCCAGACCCTGCTGGAGCGCTACAAGGTGGAAGCGCCGGAGGGGACGCCCGGCTGGCAGCTGCTGGAACTGGCCGCAAGGAAGCGGGGCTATCTGATTTCCGGCGGGGAAGTGAACACCGAACGGATGGCAAAAGTCCTGCTGGATGAATTCAGAAGCGGAAAATTGGGTAATTTTACTCTGGAAATGCCGGAGGATATGGTATGAGCGACGGAAAAATGTGGGAAATTGAAGATGGATTCTTATCGGGCGGCGTTGGGACGATCTGCGGCGTGGACGAAGCGGGGCGCGGGCCGCTGGCCGGCCCCGTGTACGCGGCGGCGGTGATCCTGCCCCCCCATCTGGATATCCCCGGCCTGACGGACAGCAAAAAGCTGACGGACAAAAAGCGCCGGGAGCTGTTCCCGATCATTCAGGAGCAGGCGATCGCCTACGGGATCGGCTTCGCCACGGAGAAGGAAATTGACGAAATCAATATTTTGCAGGCTACGTTTCTCGCCATGGAACGGGCGCTGGGGCAGCTTGCCGTAAAGCCCGACCTGGTTCTGATCGACGGGAACCGGGAAAAGGATTTCGGTCTCCCGGTGAAAACCGTGGTCAAGGGGGACAGTCTCAGCGCCAATATCGCCGCGGCGTCGGTGCTTGCCAAGGTCTCCCGGGACGATGTTATGCTGGAAATGGCAAAGCAGTACCCCGCGTATGGCTTTGACATCCACAAGGGCTATCCCACCCGGGCGCATTACGACGCCCTCCGCGCCTATGGCGCTTGCCCTATCCACCGGATGAGCTTTCTCAAAAAGTTCTATGGGGAAAAGTAAGCTGACAGGCGCCTGGGGCGAAGCGCTGGCGGCGGAGTATCTGCGGAAAAAGCGGTATACCATCGTGGCCAGCGGCTACCGCTGCCGGTTCGGGGAAGTTGACCTGATCGTCAAAAACAGGACGTTTTTGGTGTTTGTGGAGGTAAAACTCCGGAAATCGGCGGATTTTGCCCAGGCAATGGAGTACGTTGACCGGAAAAAGCAGGACAGGATCCGCACCACCGCCGCGCTGTATTTATCCCAAAATCCCACGGATTTGCAGCCTCGGTTTGACGTTATGGAAATCTACGCACCGGATGGAACCCAGACGCTTCACCCGGAAATTCACCATCTGGAGGATGCCTTTCAATGAATTTTCCTGTGATCGATCTGCATTGTGATACGGTTCTGGCACTTTTGGGCGACGATATGAACCAGGCGGGCAGCCTGCGGAAGAACCGCTTTCACATCGATCTGGAGCGGGCGTCCCGGTTGGGGGGCTATGCCCAGTGCTTTGCCTGCTTCACCACGCCGTTTATGGAGGAATATCACCATGTGTCGCCGGTGGTCGCCTTTGAGCGGGAAATTGCTACGCTTCAGCGGGAAATGGACAAGAACAAAGACCTGATTTCCATTGCCTATTCTCCGAAGGAAATTGAAGAAAACCGGAAAATCGGAAAGATGTCCGCCATTCTGACGCTGGAAGGAACGGCGGGGATCGGATACGACCCGGAGCTGCTGGCCAGTCTCTGGCTCATCGGCTTCCGTATTTCCAACCTTGGCTGGAACGAAAAGAATCCTCTCACCGGCTCCCATGAGACCGGCGGCGGACTGACCGATCAGGGGCGGGCGTATGTGGAAGAAGCCCAGCGTTTGGGAATGCTGATCGACGTCAGCCATATCAGCGACGAGGGCTTCTGGGATATTATGGATATCACCCAAGCCCCCATTGTTGCCACCCATTCCAACAGCCGCGCTGTCTGGAACAACAGCCGCAACCTGACGGACGATATGTTCCGCGCCATCGTCCAGACCGGCGGCGTGGCCGGGTATAACGTCTGCGCGGAGTTTACCGGGGAGAAGCCCACGCTGGATACCATGTGCGACCATATTTTCCACTTTATGGAGCTTGACCCCAGCGGAAGGCACATTGCCCTGGGCGGCGATCTGGACGGAATTACCGAAATGCCCGCCGGGTTTGAGGGCGTCCAGAGCTGGCCTGCCCTGGCGCAGCGGCTGCTGGAGCGCGGGCTGGATGAAAAAACGGTGGGCAACATCTTCTGGAACAATGCCATTGGAGTGATGGAATGTGCTGTATGTGACCACGCGAAATAACCGGGACGCCTACACCGCCCAGCGTGTCCTGCGGGAAAACCGGGGGCCGGACGGCGGACTGTACGTGCCGTTCCGGGAGCCTGTTTTCACCAAAGAGGAAATCGACGCCCTGAAAGGGAAATCCTTCCATCAGTGCGTCGCCGAGGTGCTGAACCGGCTGTTCAATACGAAGCTGACCCGGTGGGATGTGGAATTCTGCGTCGGGCGCTATCCCGTCCGGCTGGTGAATCTGCCCCAGCGAATTATTGCCGGGGAGTGCTGGCACAACCCGGAGGGGACGTTTGACCATCTGGTACACATTCTCGCAAAGCAGCTGCGGGGCGGCTGCCCCGGTGCCGACGACGGCTGGGCGAAAACCGCCGTAGGGATCGCCGTGCTGTTCGGCATTTTCGGCGAGCTTGCCCGGGCGGGAATTACGGAGCATGAAAAGCGCGTGGATATTTCCGTGGTATGCGGCAATTTTGACCTGCCCATGAGTGCGTGGTACGCCCGGGCGTGGGGACTGCCCATCGGGAATATCATCTGCTGCTGCAACGAAAACGGGAACCTGTGGAATCTGATCCATCACGGCCAGTTCCGCACGGATATGGTCAGCACCCCTACCGATACCCCGGAGGCGGATGTGACGCTGCCCGCAGGGCTGGAGCGGCTGATCTACGCCTGCGGCGGACTGCCGGAGGTGGACATTTATCTGGACGCCTGCCGCCGGGGCGGGATGTACGGCCCGACGGACAGCGTGCTTTCCCGGATGGAGGAGGGACTGGACGTCAGCGTCGTCAGCAGCCGCCGGATGATCTCCGCCATTTCCGGTATCCGCAGCTCCGCCGGGTATCTGCTGTCGCCCTATGCCGCCCTTGCTTACGCGGGGCTGTTGGATTTCCGGGGCCGGACAGGGGAAAGCTGCCACGCCCTGGTGCTGGCGGAGAAAAGCCCTATCTGCGACGCCGGAACGGTAGCAAATGCCCTGGGCGTTTCCGAGGACGCGCTGGAACAATATTTGTAACAGACAGAAATTCCCCCATTGGAGGATACAAATGACCCGATATATCAAGACAGCCTGCCTGATCGTGGTTATCACCATTGCGCTGGTATCGGCGGCGTTTTTCTCGTACAAGTGTATACGGCAGGCTACCGTGGACGCCGCCCCGGAGGAAACAACGGGTATGACTGAGGCCACTGAGACTGTGCCGCCGGAAACCGCAGCGACGACCGTCCCAACGGAGGAAACCGTCCCGGAAGAAACGGCGGCGGAAACGACCCTGCCGGAAGAAACCGTCCCCGTGGAAACGGAAGCACCGAGGGTCACCATCGACGCGGTTCCCCACTATCATCAGTCGGAATACCCCGACATCCGCTACGGCAACGGCACCATTGCCACCAGCGGAAGCAGCGTCGCCGCGCTGGCTATGGTCGCGACCTATATGACCGACCATGTTTACACCCCTGCCGATATCGCCGATTACGCGGTGCAGTACGGCGGCAGCCATTACGGGCGGCTGGAAAAGGTGTCCGACCTGATGCAGATTCCCTGGAAACGAGCGCTGAACGTGAACGAGGCGCTGAAGGCCGTCCGGGAGGGGAAGGTCGCCATTGCCTTGATGGGGTCAAGGTCGGTGTTTCCGGGAGGAAACCATTTCATCGTCCTGACCGGCGTGACCGAGGACGGAAAGATCCGGGTGCTTGACCCGGATGACAGGGACTACAGCGCCTGGGGCGTGGGCGAGCTGCTGGAAAACGGCTTCCCCGACGGTAAGCTGATCGCGGGCTATGAGGGCGCGTGGATCTACGACAAGACGCAGATGCCGGAGGAACCGTTCATCTACGAACCGGAACCGGCTCCCCAGGAATCCCGCTACCCCGGTCTGGAGCTGACGGATGCGGAAGTTGAGTTGATGGCCGACCTGATCTTCATGGAAGCCCAGAGCGAGCCCTTTGAGGGGCAGCAGGCAGTGGCCGAGGTGATCTTCAACCGCCTGAAATCCGGGGATTTCCAGTCCTCCATCAACAGTATCATATACGCAGAGGAGCAGTTCGCGGCGGTGAAAAATCTGTATCTGGCGAAGCCCACGGATACCCAGTACAAGGCCATCGAGCGTGCGCTGAACGGGCCGTATGTGCTGCCCGAGGATGTGGTTTTCTACGCGAAATTCGCAGTAAACAAGAAGATATGGGGGACGATCGGTTCTCATATCTTCTGCTACAGCTATTAACGATCGATTAAGGAGGTGTTCCATGGCTCTTTATGCCATCGGCGACCTGCATCTGTGCCTGGGCGCGCCGAAGCCCATGGACATTTTCGGCGGGGCCTGGGTGGGTTACATGGACAAGCTCAGAGACGGCCTGTCCGTCATCCGGCCGGAGGACACCACTGTCCTGCTGGGGGATTTGAGCTGGGCGCTGGACTTGTCCGGCGCGAAAGCGGATTTTGCCTGGATCAACGCCATTCCCGGACGGAAGATCATCCTCAAGGGCAATCACGACTACTGGTGGAGCACGGCGGCAAAATTCCAAAAATTCTGCCAGGAAAACGGCTTTGAAAACCTGAATCTTCTGAACAACAACTGCTACGAATATGAGGGCGTCGCCATCTGCGGCACCCGGGGATGGTTTTATGAGGAAGACCGTTCCGGCGAGCATGACGAAAAGGTGTTCAAGCGGGAGCTGCTGCGGCTGGAAGCCTCCCTGAAAGCGGCGGGGGACATGCGGAAGATGGTTTTCCTCCACTATCCGCCCCGGTACCGTGGATACGAGTGCCCGGAAATTTTGCAGCTTCTGGAAAAGTATGGCGTCAGCCGCTGCTTTTACGGCCATCTCCACGGGGGAAGCCACGCCCTTGCCATGGAAGGACTGTGGGACGGCGTGGATTTTCGGCTGGTCGCGGCGGATTATACCGGATTCCGGCCTTACAAGGTCATTCCCTGATACATTTGTTCAAAACTTTTTTCATAAAAGTGTGGACATTTCCTTCTTTTTCTGATAGAATATATCGGCTATACAATTATAAATAAATGGTTTCGGTCACGGGAACCAATTAGGAGGATTACTTACAATGAACGTTAAGAGCATCGAAAGAAAAGGCAACGAGGTTACCGTCGTTGTCGAGATCGACAAGGAACTGATGGAGTCCGGCGTCAACAAGGCTTACATGAAGGCTCGCAAGAGCATCCAGCTCCCCGGCTTCCGTAAGGGCAAGGCTCCCAGAAAGATGATCGAGGCCATGTATGGCGCCCACGTTTTCTACGAAGACGGCCTGGAGGAGATCTTCCCCGAGGTCTATGACTTTGCCATTGCCAAGCAGGATTTCAAGGCCATCGGCCGTCCTAACCTGACCGATATGCAGATCAGCGACGACAACATCGTCACCCTGACCCTGACCACCGAGGTCTACCCAGAGGTCACGCTGGGTCAGTACAAGGGTCTGGAGGTGGAGAAGGCTGAGGTCACCGTCTCTGACGAGCAGGTGCAGGCCGAGCTGGATCGGATGGCGCAGAACGTCGCCTCCACCGAGACCGTGGAGCGTCCCGCCAAGATGGGCGATACCGCCAACATCGACTTTGAGGGCTTTGATAACGGCGTTCCCTTCGAGGGCGGCAAGGGCGACAACTTTGACCTGAAGCTGGGCTCCGGCCAGTTCGTTCCCGGCTTTGAGGAGCAGGTCGTCGGCATGAGCGCGGGTGATGAGAAGGACATCGACATCACCTTCCCCAAGAATTACCACAAGGAGCTGGCCGGTAAGCCCGTTGTGTTCCACGTCAAGCTGAACAAGGTCACCGAGACCATCGTTCCCGAGCAGGACGACGAGTTTGCCAAGGACGTTTCCGAGTTTGACACCCTGGACGAGCTGAAGGCTGACATCCGCGCCAAGGCTCTGGAAAATGCCAAGAAGCAGGCTGACAGCGCCTTCGAGCAGGCTGCCGTGGACAAGGCCGCCGAGAATACCACCGTGGATATGCCCAAGGCGCTGGTGGAAAATGAGCTGGACATCCAGATGGAGCGCTTCGGCTATCAGCTGCAGATGAGCGGCTACTCCATGGAGCAGTACGCCAAGATGATGGGCGGCGACGTCAGCACCATGCGCAACGCCTTCCGTCCCGCCGCCGAGAAGCAGGCGAAGATCTCCGTCACCCTGGAGAAGATCGCCGAGGTGGAGGGTCTCACCGCCTCCGAGGAGGACATCGAGGCGGAGCTCAAGTCCCTGGCCGAGCAGTACGAGCTGGATGTGGACAAGGTCAGGGAAATGGTTCCCATGGACGAGCTGACCGGCAGCATCAAGACCCGCAAGGCGATCAAGGTCATCGTGGACAGCGCCATTCCCGTGACCCCCAAGACCGAGGAGAAGGCTGAGGAATAAGGAAACTCTGAAGAAATCGCCTTCGGCTGGACAGCGGATCTTTTTCTCTATCCGCGCAGTTTCAAAAGCGGGAAATATAGCGCAGCCGTTGCCAGCGCAAGCTGGCTTACGGATGCGGCATACCCCTTGCGGGTACACAAAGTATTCCTCCGCTTTTGAAACTTTCGTCTAGAGAAAAATCTCTCGCTGTCAGCTCTCGCCGATTTCATCAGAGCTTCCATAATATCCAGTCCAAAAAGGAATAACCTTTCCCCGCGATGGTTAGAATGTTTCAAACCCCTGAAAGGAGACATTACCATGAGTTTAGTTCCCTATGTTGTTGAGCAGACCAGCCGCGGCGAGCGCAGCTATGACATTTTTTCCCGTCTGCTGAACGACCGCATTGTGTTCCTGTCCGAAGAAGTCAACGACACCACCGCAAGTCTGGTGGTTGCCCAGCTGCTTTATCTGGAAGCCCAGGATCCGGACAAGGACATTCAGTTCTATATCAACAGCCCCGGCGGCAGCGTCACCGCAGGTATGGCCATCTACGACACCATGCAGTACATTAAGTGCGATGTCGCGACCATCTGCGTCGGCCTGGCGGCCTCCATGGGCGCGTTCCTTCTGAGCGCCGGCACCAAGGGCAAGCGTATGGCGCTGCCCAATTCCGAGATCATGATCCACCAGCCCTCTGCGGGCACCCAGGGTCAGATCACGGATATGGCCATCCACCTGAAGCGTCTGGAAACCGTCAAGGCGCGGATGAACCGCATTCTCTCCGAGAATACCGGCCGGTCCATCGAAGAGGTCACCGCCGCCTGCGAGCGCGACAACTTCATGACCGCCGAGGAAGCCCGGGCTTTCGGTCTCATCGACCGTGTGCTGGATCATCATTAAAACATTTCATTAGAAACGAGGTACCGGTGTCATGGCAAAAAACACTGAGCAGCCGCCGATTCGCTGCAGCTTCTGCGGGAAGCGGGAGAATCAGGTATCACGGCTGATTGCCGGTCCTGGGGTGTATATCTGCAGCGACTGCGTTGCTGCCTGCAGCGAGCTATTGCGGCAGGAAATGGATACGGGCAGCGGGCTGAACGCCCCTGAGAAGCTGCCCACACCCGTAGAGATCAAGTCCTTTATGGACAATTACATCGTGGGGCAGGACGAGGCAAAGGTCGCCCTGTCCGTCGCAGTGTACAACCATTATAAGCGCATCTATTTCGGCGCGGATTCCGATGTGGAGCTTCAGAAGAGCAACATTCTGCTCATCGGGCCAACGGGAAGCGGCAAGACCCTCTTTGCCCAGACCCTGGCGAAAATTCTGAACGTTCCCTTTGCCATCGCGGACGCCACCACGCTGACCGAGGCCGGATACGTGGGCGACGATGTGGAGAACATTCTGCTTCGTCTCCTGCAGGCCGCCGATTTTGACGTTGAGCTGGCGGAACGGGGCATTATCTACATCGACGAAATGGATAAGATCGCCCGGAAGAGCGAAAACACCTCCATCACCCGGGACGTTTCCGGCGAGGGTGTGCAGCAGGCGCTTCTGAAAATTCTGGAAGGCACCGTTGCCAACGTTCCGCCCCAGGGCGGCCGGAAGCATCCCCAGCAGGAAATGATCCAGGTGGACACCACCAACATCCTCTTTATCTGCGGCGGCGCCTTCGACGGTCTGGACAAGATCATCGAAAAGCGCACCGACAAGAGCGCCATCGGCTTTGATTCCCCCGTACAGAGCAAGAGCAAGCGGGACGTCGGTACATTGTTCACCCAGGTGGAGCCTCACGATCTGTTAAAATTCGGCATTATCCCCGAGCTTGTGGGTCGTATGCCGGTGATCACCACGCTGCGCAGCCTGTCCCGGGACGATCTGGTGCGGATCCTTGTGGAGCCGAAGAACGCCCTGACGAAGCAGTATCAGAAGCTGCTGGAGATGGACGGCGTGGCGCTGGAGATCCAGCCGGAAGCCCTTCAGGCCATTGCCCAGAAGGCGCTTGACCGCCAGATCGGCGCGAGAGGACTCCGGGCGATCATGGAGAAGATCATGACAAAGATCATGTTCCTGATCCCCTCCGACCTGTCCATCCAGAAGGTCATCATCACCCCCGAGGCCGTCGAGGGCGCCGACCCCGGCATTGTGCGGGACACCGCCCATCCCAGAGAAAAAATCTCCGGGCGGAAATAATAATCTTATTATTCTTCCAAGGGGGGTAGTTTTTCTACCCCCTTTTTTCAAAAAAGGAGGGAAGAACCTTGACTGAAACCATTTTTGCGGCGAAAATGCCCATCCTTGCTTTGCGGGGACTGTGTGTTTTCCCCGAACAGACCGTTCATTTTGAAGTCGGCCGCAGCAAGTCCGTAAAGGCGCTGGAAGCGGCCATGCAGGGCGACCAGACGCTGCTGCTGATCCCCCAGAAGGATTTGCTGGTGGACGACCCGACGCTGAAAGACCTGTATAACACCGGCTGTATCGCCAAGGTCAAGCAGGTGCTGAAAACCCAGGGGGAGAATCTGCGGATCCTGGTCACCGGCATCGGCCGGGGCAGGATCACCGAGCTTTCCCAGAGTGAACCGTACCTTTCCGGCATTGTGGAGTCGGTGAGCGCGGAGGAACCGGCGGACACCATTCGCGCCCGCGCGCTGCGCCGGGAGGCCAATTCCCTGTACGGCGTGTATCTGGAGCTGTGCGAGCATCCTGCCCAGACCGTTCAGCTGCGGATGCTTGCCAGCGAGAGCAGCGGCTTTATTGCCGACTCCATTGCCCAGAATTCCGGCATTGACTTCCCGGACAAGGCGAAAATGCTCTGCCAGCTGAACAGCATCCGACGTCTGGAAACTGCCGTTCAGCTTCTGCGCCGGGAGGTGGAGATGCTCCGGCTGGAAGGGGAGATTCAAGAGAAGACCCGCGCCGCCATCGACCAGAACCAGAGGGACTATTTTCTGCGCGAGCAGATAAAGGCCATCCGGGAGGAGCTGGGGGAAGAGGACGACGAGGACGAATTTGATACCTACGCCCAGCACATTCAGGCGCTTCATCTGGAAGAGGATACGGAGAAAAAGCTCCTGAAGGATGTGGAGCGGCTGAAAAAGCAGCCCTTCGGTTCTTCCGAGGGGGCGGTGCTGCGGAATTATCTGGACACCGTGCTGGAGCTGCCCTGGAACATCAAAACAAAGGAGCGGGTGGACGTGTCCGCCGCCCGAAAAATTCTGGAGCATGACCATTTCGGAATGGAAAAGGTGAAGGAGCGCATCCTGGAAACCATCGCCGTCCGGGAAATGGCGCCCCAGATGCCGCCCCAGATCCTGTGTCTGGTGGGGCCTCCCGGCGTGGGTAAGACCTCTATTTCCTATTCCATCGCCCGGAGCCTGAACCGGAAAATGGCGAGGATTTCCCTTGGCGGCATTCACGACGAGGCGGACATCCGGGGTCACCGGAAGACCTACGTCGGCGCAATGCCCGGCCGGATCATGACCGCCATGACCCAGGCGGGCAGCTGCAATCCCGTGCTGCTGCTGGACGAGATCGATAAATTGGGCTCCGATTACCGCGGCGACCCCAGCGCTGCCCTGCTGGAGGTGCTGGATGCGGAGCAGAACCACGACTACCGTGACCATTATCTGGAAATTCCTTTTGACCTATCCGACGTGCTGTTTATCACCACGGCGAACACCCTGGACACCGTGCCCCGGCCGCTGCTGGATCGTATGGAGATCATCGAGCTTGGCTCTTATACGGATGAAGAAAAGTTCATGATCGCAAAAAATCACCTGATTCCCAAGCAGCTGAAAAAGCATGGCCTGAAAAAGGCACAGCTCCGCATCACCGACGACGCCATCCGGGAGACGATCTCCTGCTACACCCGGGAATCCGGCGTGCGGAACCTGGAGCGCTGCTTCGGCGAGATCTGCCGGAAGGCGGACATGGAGATCCTTTGTCAGGAAACGCCGAAGAAAATAATTGTTACAGGCAGCAATCTGGAAACCTATCTCGGCGTCCGCAAGTTCCTGCCCGACCGGCTGCCCTGCACCGATCAGGTAGGGCTGGTAACGGGGCTTGCCTGGACGAGCGTCGGCGGCGAAACGCTGGAGGTGGAGGTCAACGTTATGGACGGCTCCGGAAAGCTGGAGCTGACCGGCAACCTGGGCGACGTGATGAAGGAATCCGCCCATGCGGCGCTGAGCTACATTCGCGCCAACGCCCAGAAGCTGGGCGTCGCACCGGACTTCTATAAGACCAAGGACATTCACGTCCACTTCCCGGAGGGCGCAGTCCCCAAGGACGGCCCCTCGGCGGGCGTTACCGTCTGCACGGCCATTGTCTCCGCCCTGACGGGGGTCAGCGTGCGGCGGGATATCGCCATGACCGGTGAGATTTCCCTTCGGGGTCGCGTCATGCGCATCGGCGGCCTGCGGGAGAAGACCATGGCGGCGCTTCGCCACGGCGTGCGCACCGTCATCATCCCCAAGGACAACGAGCGGGATCTGGAGGAGATCGACCAGACCGTCCGGCGTCAGCTGAATTTCATCAGCGCCCAGACCATGGACACCGTGCTTTCCGCCGCCCTGAACCGGCCGGCGGAGGTCAGCCCCACCATTCTGACGGAGCTTCCCGGGGACGTGCGCACAAGAGTGCAAAAGCCCGGCCTGCGCCAGTAACGGAGGAAGAACCGTGAACTTTCAGAATGTGGAATTTCGGATCTCCGCCGCTTCCAAGGAAAATTTTCCCACAAAACGGCTTCCGGAAATTGCCTTTGCCGGGAAGTCCAACGTGGGAAAATCCTCGGTCATCAACCGCCTTTTGCAGCGGAAAAACTTTGCGCGGGTAGGGGATAAGCCGGGAAAAACCGTCCATGTGAATTACTTCACCCTGGACGGCGCGTGCTATCTGGTCGATCTGCCGGGATACGGCTTTGCGAAGGTTTCCGCCGGCGAGAAGGAACGCTGGGGGCGGCTGATGGAGGACTATTTCGCGGCAAACCGCATTGACCTTGGCGTGCTGATCGTGGACTACCGCCATCCACCCACCAACAACGACATCACCATGGCGCGGTGGTTTCTGGATTCCGGGTGTGCCTTTGTGGTTATCGCCAACAAGATGGACAAGCTGAAAAAAAGCGAGCTGGAGCCGAACCTGAAGGTCATCCGGGAGGATCTGGAGCTTCCGGAGGGCTGCCCGATCATCCCGTTCTCCGCAGAGAAGGGGAACGGCCGGGACGAGCTGGTGAAGTACATTCTTTCCGCCGTAAAAAAATAAAAAAACGCAGGAGCGACCGGTTATGGACGCTCCTGCGCCTAATTATTCTGCGGGTGCCGTCCTGAGAAAATGGACGATGAACGGAATGCTGATAAGCCCCGCCAATACGTCCGCCGTGGGCTGGGCGATCTGGATTCCGGGAAGTCCCAGCAGGGGGACGCAAATCAGCAGCATGGGGATGGTGACCGCACCGGAACGGATAAGGGAGAGGACCGAGGAGATCGTCGGCTGCTGGATGCTCTGATAGAGCATATTCACCGGAATGGAAAAGGGGACAAACAGCATTCCGATCGCCGTATACCGCAGCGCAGCCGCGCCGATGGTAATAACTGCCTTGCTTTTCTGAAAAATCTCAATGATGCCCTCGGCGAAAATCATACTGAGAACGGAAAAGCTGCCGATGAAAACCAGGCTGAAGCATGTTGTGAAGACCAAGCCCTTTTTCACCCGATCATACTTTTTTGCCTGATAATTGAAGGATGCCACAGGCTGGAAGCCCTGCCCGATGCCGAGGCCGACGCAGATCAGGAAATTGGAATACCGGTTGACCACGCTCATGGCGGCGATGGCCGCGTCGCCGAAGGGCTTTGTCATGTTGTTCAGCACGCCTGTGGTCAGGGCGGTCAGTCCCTGCCGGATAAGCGACGGCAGACCTACCCGGCAGATGGAACGATAAGTCTTGAATTCCCGGCTGACGGCGCGGAAGCGGATGGTGCTTTGCGCCATTTTCAGGTACATGATCAGCAGAATCGTAAAGCTCACCAGCTGGGAAGCGGCAGTGGCAAGACCTGCGCCGTAGACGCCCATGCCCAGCTTTGCGACAAGAATGTAGTCCCCCAGAATGTTCAGAAGTCCGCCGGCGGTAAGTCCGATCATGGCATAGAAGGCTTTGCCCTCGTAGCGCAGGCCGTTGTTGAGGATCAGGGAACAGATGATCGTCGGCGCGGCCAGGAATATCCAGAAGCCGTATTCCGTGGCATAGGGAGCGATGGTGTCGGTGCTTCCGAGAAAATGCACCAACGGGCTAAGAAACGAAAGGCCAAACGCGCCGATCACCAGCCCCAGCCCCATGCCGGTAAAAAAGGATGTGGAAATGTACATGGTGGCCTTGTCGGTGTCCCTGTCTGCCAGTGACCGGGAAACGAAGGTTCCGGCGCCGTGGCCGAGCATAAAGGCAAGACCCTGTATAATGGCCTGGACGGTAAAGAGAATGCCCGTTGCCGCCTGGGCGCTTTCGCCGATGGTGCCGACAAAGTAGGTGTCCGCCATGTTGTAGATGTTGGTGATGAGCATGGAAATGGTGGTGGGAATGCCGAGATTCAGAATCAGCCGGGAAACCGGCGTTTCCGTCATTTTTCGGTAATGTGCCTCCGAATTGGTCAAGGAATATCCTTCTTTCTGCTTTTTTCTACATTATAGCACGGATTTTTCGCCGATTCAATGGCATTATATTTGAATTATGTGCAAAAAAAGACACGGACTGGTTTTTTAGCCCGTGTCTTCTTGCTGTTAATGACTCGCCTTTGCGGCCTTCAGTGCCTGAGCCAGCTGATCGGGGCAGGAGGTGGACTTCATGCCGCACTTGATGCCCTCGACCCGGGCGATCACGTCATCAACGTCCATCCCTTCCACCAGCTTGCCGATGCCCTTCAGGTTGCCGTTGCAGCCGCCTACAAACTGGACATTCTTGACCTTGTTGTCCTCGATATCGAAGAAAATCTTCTGAGAACAGGTACCTTTTGTCTTATATTCGTACATATCGGTTTCCTTTCTATATAGTAATATCTGCCAATTCAGCGTTTACCAGCTTCGCGAGAGGCTGGGGCGGAACGATCATCTGGTGTCCTCTGGCCCCGGCGGAGACGGCGATCTCCTCCCACAGCGTGCAGGTTTCGTCAAAAAAGGTGGGGTAGTGTTTTTTCATACCCACGGGGCTGCATCCGCCGCGGATGTAACCGGTCAGACCGAGCAGCTCCTTGACGGCCACCAGCTCCATGTTCTTGTCCCCGGCGGCCTTGGCGGCTTTTTTCAGATCCAGCTCACAGCAGACGGGAATGCAGAACACGTTGATGCCCGTCTTTTCGCCCTGGGCGACCAGCGTCTTGAACACCTGCTCCTCCGGCATTCCGATGGCCTGCGCGGCATGGGTTCCGCTCAAATCCTGCTCGTCAAATTCATAAAACGCTTCGCGGCAGGGGATTCCCGCCTGCTGAACCAGACGGACTGCGTTTGTTTTCGTAGCCATATCATCACCACCTCTTATTATACGACAAAAGAGCGCCGCTTTCAAGTGTGAATTGCGAAAAAACGGTTATCCTATGGTAGAGGAGGTTACGTTATGAGCGAAAACAAAGACGCGGAAATGAAAAAACAGGAGCGGGAGCAGATCGTGGAGCTTGGCTCGGACATCACGAAATCCAGCAAGGGAAACATCTACACCCTCACCATCATCGGCCAGGTGGAGGGACACATGATCGCCCCGGAGACGGTGAAGACCACCAAATATGAGCACGTCCTGCCGCTGCTGGCCGGGATCGAGGAAAGCGACGATGTGGACGGTCTGCTGCTGCTTCTGAACACGGTGGGCGGCGACATCGAGGCGGGGCTTGCCATAGCGGAGATGATTGCGGGGATGAAAAAGCCAACGGTGTCGCTGGTGCTGGGCGGCGGGCATTCCATCGGCATCCCGCTGGCAGTATGCACGAAAAAGAGCTTCATCACCCCAACGGCCAGCATGACGGTGCATCCCGTGCGGATGACGGGGCTGGTGGTGGGCGCCCCCCAGACCTTCCGGTATTTTCAGCGGATCCAGGAGCAGATCGCGGATTTCGTCACGGCAAATTCCCGCATCAGCCGGGAGGATTTTGAGCATTATATGATGGCGACCGGGGAGATGGCCACGGACGTGGGAACCATTCTCTACGGTAAGGAGGCGGTGGCCTCCGGTCTGATCGACAGGCTGGGCGGGCTGAACGATGCCCTGTCCACGCTTCACAGAATGATCGAGAAGCAGAAAAAATAGCTTCCACCCCGCAGACGCAGTAAATTCCGGCCGCGTCTGCGGGAAAAAAATAAGACTGGAAATTCTCTCCGACCTATGCTATAATAAACTGAAGTATTATGTTGTAGGAGGGGCAGACTTGGACTTAAACTGGCTTGAGAGTTTCTTATACGGTCTGTTTTCCGGGCTTGCGGATATTCTGCCCGTTTCCGCCGAGGCCCACCGGATTCTGATGCTGAAATGCTTCGGCATTCAGAGCAGCACCGAGCTGATGAAGCTGTTCGTGCATCTTGGCGTGTTCGGCGCGATGTATTTCAGCTGCCGCAAGCAGATCGTCCGCATTCACCGGGCGCGCCGCCTGGCACGGGTGCCCAAACGCCGCCGCCGTCGTCCGCTGGATACCCGGAGCCTGATGGATTTCCGTTTGCTCAGGACGATGCTGATTCCCGTGATTCTCGGATTTTTCCTGAACCGTTACACAGAGCCTCTGGAAGAGAAGCTGATCTGGATCGCCGTGCTGCTGTTCCTGAACGGCGTTATCCTGTACATACCCCAGTTTTTCCCCACCAGCAACCGGGACAGTCGGATGCTTTCCCGGGTTGAGGGGCTTCTCGTGGGTATGGGCGGCGCATTGGGGATTCTGCCGGGCATTTCCGCCGTTGGTTCCGCGCTGTCCGTTGCCAGCATCTGCGGCGTGGAGCGGAGCTATGGACTGAATATGGCGCTGCTGATGAATATGTTCATCCAGGTTGGCCTGATCGTGCTGGACGTGCTGACACTGGTATCGGTGGGGGCGGGGACGCTGTCGTTCCTGATTCTCGTCCGGTATCTTGTGACCGCTGCCGTGGCCTTTGGCGCCGCGCTGCTGGGCGTGAAGCTCATGCGCCTGCTTGCCGCAAATAACGGCTATACGATTCCGGCAATCTACTGCTGGGGCGTGGCGCTGTTCGCCTTTATTCTGAATCTGATGGCGTAAGGAGGAAATTATGGCTGAGAAGAAAACGGCCAGTCGGGCCGAGCAGGCGGTTTCGGGCGCGAAGAAGAAAACGGCATCCGGTTCCGCTTCCAAATCTTCCGGAAAAAAGAGCACGCCTGCCAAGAACACCAAGTACAAGACGGAATACGAGCGTGCCGTTCCGCCGCATTTTCTCATTGCGGCGGTCAGCATTCTGCTGTTCGCGCTGTTTGTCGTCATCAGCGTGAACCCGGACGGCGCACTGCTGAAAATCATCCAGTCCGTGGTGCTGGGTTTGGTTGGACAGGCCGGGTTTTATTTTGCCATTCCGGGACTTCTGTACCTGTTCGTCATTCACACCTTTGGCAGGAAAAACGCCCCGACCATGCGAAGCGTCTGCACGCTGATCTGCGTATTTCTGTGCGGGTGTATTTATCACCTGGCCGTGCAGGGGCGGGAGATGTCCAAGGGCTTTGCCCTGATCGCCGATCTGTATACCGGCGGCGTGGCGGGAAGCACCGGCGGTGTTCTCTGCGGCGGCGCGGCCATGCTGCTGCGCTGGCTCTGCGGCAAGACGCTGGCCTTTGTTATCTGCGTCTTTTTCGCGGTTATGACACTGCTGGGGGCAATGAATATCACCATCCCCAGCATTATCAGAGCCATTGCCAACCGCCCCAAGGACGACTATGTGGAGGAAGCGGACGAAGACTACATAGACCCGGCGACGGCTGTAGTCAACAATATTGCGAACAAGCAGATCGCCCGCAGGCGTCAGCGCCGGGAGCAGCAGGCGGTGAAGAACGCCCCGGAGGAAACCCCGCCGGAGACGCCAAAGCAGCTTCCTCCGGAAAAGCAGCCCCGTTCCACGCCAAAGCAGGAAAAAACCAACGCTTCTCCGTCGCAAGATGACGTCAAGCAGGTTCCCGGCAAGGGCGCGGCATTCATGGAGCGCATTGACGGAGATATCAGCGCACCCCTGTCCGGAACTTCCGAATATGTGAAGGATGAAACACCGCCGATTCCCGAGCCGCTCCCGGCACGTCCCGCCGCGGCGAAGCCCGTCCGGGTGGAGGGGGAGGACATGGGGGAAAAGCTGCCCAGCAAAATGCCGGAATTTGTCCCCAACGCGCCTATCCCGCCCGCGCCCAAGCTGGACGAAGGCAAGGTAAAGCCCGCTCAGGAGGCAAAGTCCGGGAAGGTCACCGCCAAGGAAGCCGCCCGATCCGCCCGGCAGGTGGCCGCAGAGATCGACCAGGCCCAGGCGGTGCAGCAGCCGGATTACTGCTTCCCGCCGCTGGATCTGCTGAAGCGCCCGGTACGCGCCGGAACGGATGGCACGGAGGAAATGCGGGAAAACTCCCGCCGCCTCAACGAAACCCTCGCCAGCTTCAATATCGACGCCCACATCATCAACGTCACCCGCGGTCCCAGCGTCACCCGTTATGAGGTGGAGCTGGACAAGGGCGTCCGTCTGAACAAGGTCACCGGCTGCGCCGACGATATCGCCCTGAGCCTGGGCGCGTCCGGCGTCCGGATCGCCGCCGTTCCTGGAAAAATTTCCGTGGTGGGCATCGAGGTGCCGAACCGGGCGGTCACGACGGTCTCCCTGCGGGAGGTCATTGACTCCGCCGAGTTTGCCAAGGCGAAATCCAAGACCTCCGTTGCCCTGGGCAAGAGCATTGACGGAAGCTGCATCGTTGGCAACATTGCCAAGATGCCCCACCTGCTGATCGCCGGCACCACAGGTTCCGGTAAATCCGTGTGTATGAACTCCATCATCATTAGCCTGCTGTACAAGGCAGGCCCCGACGATGTGAAGCTTATCATGGTTGACCCCAAAATGGTGGAGCTGGGGATTTACAACGGCATTCCCCATCTGCTGATCCCCGTGGTCACAGACCCCAAGAAGGCCGCGGGCAGCCTGCAATGGGCGGTGACGGAAATGCTTCGCCGCTACAGGATGATGTCCGACATGGGCGTACGGGACTTAGAATCCTACAACAGCATCGTGCTATCCGAGGAAGACGGCCAGAAGCTCCCTCAGGTGGTCATTATCATCGACGAGCTGGCGGATCTGATGATGGTCGCCGCCAAGGAGGTGGAGGACTCCATCTGCCGCATTGCGCAGATGGGTCGTGCCGCCGGTATGCACCTGATCATCGCCACCCAGCGTCCCTCCGCCAACGTCATCACCGGCCTGATGAAGGCGAATATTCCGTCCCGAATTGCGTTCTCCGTGGCCTCCGCCATGGAATCGCGCATCATTCTGGACACCATGGGCGCGGAAAAGCTGGTGGGCAAGGGCGATATGCTGTACGCCCCCATCGGCTGCGGCAAGCCGCTGCGGGTACAGGGCTGCTTTGTAACCGACACCGAGGTCGAGGCCGTGGCCGGGTATGTCAAGGACAACTACACGGCGGACTACAGCCAGCAGGTGTTGGACGAGATCGAGAAAAAAGCCCAGCAGACCGGCAAAAAGCCGGCAAGCGTCTCCGACCCTGACCCCACTGACGAGGAAATGGAGGGCGACGAAATGCTCCCCGCCGCCGTGGATGTGATTCTGGAGACCGGACAGGCTTCCGTCTCCATGCTCCAGCGCCGTCTGAAGCTGGGCTATGCCCGGGCGGCGCGGATCGTGGACGAGATGGAGGAAAAGGGCATTGTCGGCCCCTTCCAGGGCTCCAAGCCGAGAGCCATCCTGATCACGAAGGAGCAATGGGCGTCCATGAAGGGCGGTCAGACGGAACAGATGGGCTTTGACGATCTGGATTCTGTGCCGGATGAACTGATGTAATGCGTTTAAGCGCCCGGACATTGTCCGGGCGCTTGACTATTGTACGAAAAAGCATCCATACCAAAATGGTACGGATGCAAAATTTTTACGGAGCCAGCCGGACAGCCGCGTCCAGAATCGCATTTCCGGCGCTTTCCTTGGATTGCAAGGGAAGCTCGGTGGTTTCGTTCCGGGTGATGATCGTGATCACATTCGTGTCGACCCCGAAGCCCGCGCCGGACTGCTTGAGATTGTTGGCGCAGATCATGTCCACGTTCTTCTTTACGAGCTTTTCCAGGCTGTTTTCCACCATGCTCTGGGTCTCCATGGAAAAGCCGCAGATGACCTGTCCCGGCACGCGGTTCTCGCCGAGATATTTCAGAATGTCCCGGGTGCGCTTCAGAGGGATGGACATGCTGTCATCGGATTTTTTGACCTTGTTGTCGCTGTAATTTGCTGGGGTGTAGTCCGCCACCGCCGCCGCCTTGAAAATGAAGTCGGATTTGGGGGCGTTGGCGGCCACGGCTTCAAACATGTCCTGAGCGGAAACGACGGGAATTACGGTCACAAAGGGCGGGGGCGCAATGGCCGTGGGGCCGGAAACCAGCGTTACGTCCGCGCCCCGGAGCATGGCCATTCTGGCAATGGCATAGCCCATTTTTCCGGTGGAATGATTGGTCAGATACCGGACGGGGTCGATGGCCTCCTGGGTCGGCCCGGCGGTGACGAGCACCTTTTTCCCGACCAGATCGTGGGGAAAGGCCAGCTGACGCAGGATGTATTGCAGAATTTCCTCCGGCTCCGGCAGCTTGCCCTTGCCCACGGCGCCGCAGGCGAGACGTCCGCTGGCAGGCTCGATGACCTCCCAGCCATAACGGCGCAGAAGCGCCAGATTGTCCTGGGTCACGGGGTTTTCGTACATGTTGGTATTCATGGCGGGGGCAATGAGCTTGGGGCAGCGGCAGGCGAGGATGGTGGTGGTGAGCATATCGTCCGCCAGGCCGTGGGCAAGCTTCGCGCACACATTGGCCGTGGCCGGGGCGACGATCACTAAGTCCGTCCGTTCCGCCAGAGCGATATGCTCCACCTGATGGGAGAAATTCCGGTCGAAGGTATTTACCATCGTCCGGCGGCCGGTGAGCTGCTCGAAGGTCAGGGGCGTGACGAATTGGGTGGCGTTTTCGGTCATGACGACCTCCACCGCGGCGTGCTGCTTGACAAGGGCGGAGGCCAGCGCGGCGGCCTTATAGGCGGCAATTCCGCCGGTAACGCCCAGAAGGACGGTTTTTCCTTTCAGCATAGGGAACCCTCCAGAATAGAAAATTGCTTACCCTCATTATATCCCGATTTTGAAGCCCTGTAAAGATGATTTTTTTCTTGTATTTTCCGCCGCACCCTGCTATAATATCCCCGGAGTGAAAGCTCCCAAATTTGCGCTGTATCTTCATAAGAAGAACGGCAGCAGGAGGTAATTTCATATGGAAAAAGGAAAAATGAGCACCCGGTACATGGCGACCCTCGCTATGTTCTGCGGTGTTCTGCTGGTCATGGGCATTACCGGAATCGGTTTTGTTCCGTTTCCGGTCATCAAGGCGACGACCATGCACATCCCGGTCATTCTGGGCGCGGTTTTGCTCGGTCCCGGCGCGGGCGCTGTCCTTGGCGGACTGTTCGGCCTGTGCTCCATCTGGGTCAACACCACCAGTCCCAGTTTGCTTGCCTTCGCGTTTTCTCCGTTTATGACTACGGAGGGACTGCCCGGTGTGCTGAAAAGCCTGTGGATTGGTCTTGGTTGCCGGATTCTGTTCGGCGCGATTGCGGGATGGCTGTGGAAGCTCTTTAAGAAGCTTACGAAGCGGGATTTCGCGGCGCTGCCGTTGACCGCAGTGATCTCCACGCTGTGCCACACCATTCTCGTCATGGGAAGCATTTATGTGCTGCTTGCCCGGCAGTATGCCCAGGCGAAAAACGTGGCCATTACCGCCGTGTTTGGACTGGTGATGGGTACGGTCACGGCGTCCGGAATCCCCGAGGCCGTCATTGCCGCCATTCTGGTGACCGTCATCGGAAAGGCGCTGCTGCACCTTTCGGAACGGATGGAAAAACGTTAAGGAGAGATCGTTATGCTGCTTGCCATTGACATCGGCAATACCAATTTGGTCATCGGCTGTATTGAAAATGACAAAATTCTGTTCAAGGCTCGTATTGCCACCGACGCCACCCGCACCTCCGACCAGTACGGTGTGGAGATCAAAAACATGATGGAAGCATTCGGCGTGCAGGTGAAGGATATCGACGACTGCATCATTTCCTCCGTCGTGCCGCCGGTGTTCAATTCCGTGAAAACCGGCGTTATCAAGGTCATCCGGAAGCAGCCCATGGTGGTCGGCCCCGGGCTGAAAACCGGGCTGAACATTCACATGGACGTTCCCAGCCAGGTGGGCAGCGACCGTATTGTCATCGCCGTGGCCGCGCTTGCGGAGTACGAAGCGCCCATGATTCTGATGGATCTGGGTACGGCCACCACCATTGAGGTGGTGGAGCCGAACAATATGTACTTAGGCGGCATCATTTTCCCGGGCGTCCGCATCTCGCTGGACGCGCTGACCAGCCGCACCGCTCAGCTTCCCGGCATCAGCCTGGACAAGCCGAAGCATGTTATCGGCAAGAACACCGTGGACTGTATGCGAAGCGGCATGATGTACGGCACCGCCGCCATGCTGGACGGTCTGGTGGAGCGAATTGAGGAGGAGCTGGGACACAAGTCCACCATCATTGCCACCGGCGGCCTTGCCCAGTTTATCACACCGCTCTGTAAGCGGGAGATCATTCTGGAGAAAGACCTGCTTTTGAAGGGTCTGAACGTCATTTACAAGAAGAATAAGCGGTAACGGAAAGCCGGCAGCCCTGTGCTGCCGGCTTTTGCGCGGCAAAATCATGATGCGGCGGGGTGCTATTATTGCGCCCTGCCGCATAGTCTTTGGCAGGAGTGATGCAAATGATGTGCGCATGGAAACAGCTGCTGTCCGTCCTGCCGCCAAGACTTCGGCCGGAGGTGGACAGGTTGGGAAAAACCGCTATGCAGGAGCTGCGGCTTCGGCTGGGGATGCCGCCGGAGCTGGTGTTGAGCGGGGAAAGCCGCTGGCTCGGGTGCTGTGTCAGCCGGGAAGACCTGAATTACTGCATCAACGCCGCCAGCCGCTATTCTCCCTGGGCGGCGGCGACAACAGCGCAGGGGTATCTTACCGCTCCCGGCGGACACCGCATTGGGCTGTGCGGCGAGGTGGTCTGTAAGGAGGGCGTCGTAACGGGCATCCGGGAAATAAGCTCTCTGTGCATCCGTGTGGCCAGAGACTTTCCGGGAATCGCCAAGCGGGCGGCGGACGCCCCCGGCTCCATTCTGATCCTGGGCGCGCCCGGGTGGGGAAAAACAACCCTTCTGCGGGATCTGATCCGGCAGATCGGAGAAAAGCAGTGCGTCAGCGTGGTGGACGAGCGGGGCGAGCTGTTCCCGGAGGGGCTGGAGCGCGGGAAGAAGACGGATATCCTCACCGGCTGCCCCAAGTCCCCGGGAATCGACATGGTGCTCAGAACCATGGGGCCGGAATGCATTGCCGTGGACGAGATCACGGCGGAGGCGGACGCCCGGGCGCTTCTCCGGGCGGCGAACTGCGGCGTGCGGCTGCTGGCGACTGCCCACGGCATATCGGCGGCGGATTTGCGGCGCAGGTCGGTTTACCGGCCGCTGGCGGAAAGCGGCGTTTTTCAGACGCTTCTGATTTTACGGCAGGACAAGTCCTTCCGGGCGGAGAGGGCGGGGCTATGAGCTATAAGTGGTTTGGCGCGGCGCTGGTTATTGCGGGCTGCGGCGGATTCGGGTTTTCCATCGCCTCCGGGTACAAGCGGGAGGAAGGAATCCTGCGGCAGCTGCTCATGGCGCTGAATTACATGGAGTGGGAGCTTCAGTACCGCCTGACGCCCCTGCCGGAGCTTTGCCGTCAGGCTGGGAAGGAGACGAGAGGGACGCTCCGGGAAGTGTTTTTCAACCTCGCGCGGGAGCTGGAGTGGCAGACCGCCCCGGACGCGTCCGGCTGTATGACCGCCGCACTGAAACGCAGTCACGAGCTGCCCCGGCGGATACGGGGAATCATGAAGCAGCTGGGGCATACCCTCGGCCGGTTCGATCTTCCGGGACAGAAGCAGGGGCTGGAGGAAGTAAAGGAAGCCTGCAGCATGGAGCTGGAAGCTCTGGGAAAGAACCGGGAGACACGTCTTCGCAGCTACGGGACGCTGGGATTGTGCGCCGGTGCGGCGCTGGCCATTTTGTTTCTATGAGTATGGACATTGACCTGATTTTCAAAATTGCCGCCATTGGCATCATCGTATCCATCCTCAATCAGGTGCTTTCCCGTTCCGGCCGGGAGGAGCAGGCCACCATGACCAGTCTTGCGGGGCTGGTGGTCGTGCTGATGATGCTGGCGCAGAAGATCGCCGATCTTTTCGATCTGGTGAAGACCCTGTTTGAATTCTGATGAGCCTGTTCTGGAAGGCCGCGGCGGCGGTGCTGCTGGCGGTGGTGCTGGGGCTTTCTCTGGGAAAGCAGAAGGATATCGGGGTTCTTCTGACCATGGCGGTGTGCTGCATGGTCGCCATGATCGCCATTTCCTACTTAGAGCCGGTGCTGGACTTCCTGCGTGAGCTGGAAACGCTGGGAGATTTGCAGGGGGATATGCTGGGCATTCTCTTAAAAGCGGTGGGCATCGGTCTGGTGTCGGAAATTGCCGGACTGGTCTGCACCGACGCAGGGAACGGTTCCCTGGGAAAAACGCTGCAAATGCTTGGCTCGGCGGTGATTTTATACCTGTCTCTTCCCGTTTTCACCGCCATGCTGGAGCTGATACGGGAGATTTTACAAGAGTTATGAGCAAATTGATTTTGGCGGTGGCGCTGATATTTGCGCTGGCGATACCTGCCTCGGCAGTAGAGTTTACGGCTCCACAGGTGCCGGAGGGAGGGGCGGAGCTGATGCCGGAGGACACCGGCTCCTTCGCCGCAGGACTGACGGAGCTGCTTCGGGACGCGGTTCTGGGTCTTCGTCCCGATTTGAAGGAAGCCTCCAAGGTCAGCCTTGGGGTAATCGCGGCGGTGATGATGGTGTCGGTGCTTCAATCCTTTTCCGGGAGCGTGAAGACCGTCGCAAACCTGGCGGGAGCGACCGCTATCGCGGCGGGGCTGCTGCTGAGCGCAAATTCCCTGATTCGTCTCGGGTCGCAGACCGTGACGGAAATCAGCGAGTACGGCAAGCTGCTGCTTCCCGTCATGACGGCGGCCATGGCGGCGCAGGGCGGGGCGGCGTCCTCCACGGCGCTGTACGCCGGGACGGCGGTGTTCGATTCGGTGCTGAGCAGCCTGATTTCCCGGCTGCTCGGCCCGATGGTGTACCTGTTTCTGGCGCTGTCGGCGGCAAACGGCGCGATCGGGGAGAATATTTTGGGGAAATTGCGGGACTTGGTCAAATGCGTCGTCAGCTGGAGCCTGAAAACCATTCTGACGGTGTTCACGACCTACATGACGGTCACCGGCGTGGTCAGCGGCACCACCGACGCGGCGGCGCTGAAGGCGACGAAGGTCACCATTTCCTCCGTGGTTCCCGTTGTGGGCGGGATATTGTCCGACGCTTCGGAAGCGGTGCTGGTCAGCGCGGGACTGATGAAAAACGCGGCGGGAATCTACGGGATTCTGGCGGTGCTGGCGGTGTTTCTCAGTCCGTTTCTGAAAATCGGCGTCCACTATCTGATACTGAAACTGACCGCCGCCGTGTGCGGCATCTTCGGAGAAAAGGGACTGACGGAGCTGATCGGGGATTTTTCCACCGCCATGGGGCTGCTGCTCGCCATGACCGGTTCGGAGTGTCTGCTGCTGCTCATCAGCACGGTGTGTTTTCTGAAAGGAGTGGGATAATGGAGGCGCTTCGGCAATATGTTATTTCTGTGGTAGCCGCCGCCATGCTCTGCGGCATTGTGGTCAGGGTGTTCCCCAACGGAAGCGGCAAGCAGGTGGGGAAGCTGATCTGCGGGCTGTTTCTGGCGTACACCGTCCTGAGTCCCATTTCCCGGGTGGATTTTTCCAAATTGCCGGACTTTTCCCTACAGTGCATGGACGATGCGGAGGACGCTGCAGCCATGGGCGAAAATCTGGCGCGGGATTCCATGGCGGATATCATAAAGGAAGAAACGGAAGCATATATCTTGGACAAAGCCGCTGACCTCCATGCGAACCTGCATGTTGAGGTCACCGTCGGCGAAGACAATCTCCCGGCGGCGGTCACAATTTCCGGGGAGGCGTCCCCTTACGCCCGGCGGCAGCTACAGGCTGTGATCCAAAATGATCTTGGCATTTCAAAGGAGAATCAGAAATGGATTGGGTAACGCTGAGAAGCAGGGGAAAGGAGCTGGTCAAAAAATACCGTTATGTCCTTTTGGTGGTGCTGGCTGGGCTTTTTCTCATGGCGCTGCCCGACGGAAAGAACGCAAAAGCAGCCCCGGAACCCGCCGCAGAAACGGAACCCAGTCAAAACCTGCAAACCGATCTGGAAGAAATTCTCAGCCAGATACAGGGCGCGGGCAGGGTACGGGTGCTTCTGACCCAGCGGGAAGGGGAGCAGACGGTATACCAGACGGACGAGGATTCCACGTCCTCCGGCGTCCGGTCGGACACGGTTTTGCTCAGCGGCGCTGACCGTTCCCAGACCGGGCTTGTGCAGCAGGTCAATCCCCCTACTTATCTCGGCGCGGTCATCGTATGCCAGGGAGCGGACAGCGCATCCGTCCGGCTTGCCATCGTATCAGCGGTGGGCAGCGTCACCGGGCTGTCCACCGACAAAATAACCGTTTTGAAACTGAAGGAACCTCTGAATTAATCGCCTTCGGCTGAGCAGCGGATATTTTTCCCCAGCTGTGCAGTTCCAAAAGTGGGAAATACATAGAGTATTTCTCCACTTTCGGAACTTTCATCTGGTGAAAAACCTCTCGCTGTCAGCTCTCGTCGATTAAATCAGAGGATCCTGAAATGAATGGGAGGCATTTTTATGAAGGTATGGAAGAAGAATCTGGTTGCGGCGGCGATTTTGGTGACGGTATGCGCGGGCATCTACGTCAACTGGCGCTACACCGAAGATCAGGCGGCGGCAAATCTCACGGATACCCTGGACACGGAGAAGGTCATGTCCGACGACAGTCTGGTGCTCAGCGAGGATATGGCGGCCATCTCCGCCGGGGAAGACGTGGCGACCACCTCCACCGACTACTTTGCCGCCGTCCGGCTGTCCCGGCAGCAGGCGAGGGACAACGCCGTGAATCTGCTCCAAGAGGCCATGTCCTACAGCGAAAGCTCCAAGGAGGCGGAGTCTGCGGTGGAGCTGGAGCAGATCGTGCAGACGGCGCTGAGCGAAGCCCAGATCGAAAGCCTGGTCATTGCCAAGGGCTATGCCGACTGCGTGGCCTACATGTCCGGCGAGGGCATTTCCATTGCGGTGGCCTCTCCCGAGGGCGGCTTGCAGCGGGAGGACGTGGCCGTCATCGCGGACATCGTCATGGCGCAGTCCGACTATTCTATGAACGATATCCGTGTTGTGGAAGTGCAATAATTCGAGGAAGCTCTGATTCAATCGGCGAGAGCTGACAGCGAGAGATTTTTTGCCAGGTGAAGGTTTCAAAAGTGGAGGAATACTGTCTATGTATTTCCCACTTTTGAAACCGCACAGCTGGTGGAAAAGACCCGCTGTCCAGCCGAAGACGATTGATTCAGAGCTTCCTCAGGCTCCGGATGACCGTCATCCGGGGCAATTTTGCAAATCCATGCTTTGCTTGCAGAAAATGGTTGTATTTTTCCGGATTTGTGGTACAATAAACAAAAGTATGTCAAGCCCACGGGCGGGACAAACATTTAGGAGGTAAAACCTTATGGCTGAATATAAGCAGTACATCACCCAGATTCAGGAAAACGGCAGCGTCATGATCTCCGAGGACGTGGTTGCGACCATCGTAGCCCATGCTCTTTCTGAGGTGGAGGGCGTCGGCTCTCTGGGCATCAAGCCCGGCGTCAGCATCGCGGACTTTACCAATAAGAAAAATTGGGCCAAGGGCCTGAAGATCCTGATCGCGGAGGACAATACCCTTACCATCGAGTGCGGCATTATGGTCTGCTACGGCTACAGCGTCGTGGACGTGGCGAAGGACGTGCAGGCGGCAGTGACCGCCAGCGTGGAGTCCATCACCGGCACGAAGGTCGAGAGCGTCTGCGTCAACGTCTGCGGCATCGTCCACAAGTAAGGCCGGGCGGTATGAAAAGAGGCGACGCCAGAGAACTGGCAGTACATCTGATTTACGGCCGGGCGTTCACCGGCGAGGAGCCGGAGCAGGTGGTTTCCACCCGCCTGGACAAGGAATATTACGGGAAACTGGCTGAAGAAAATGAGGTATATGCCCAGCGCCCCGACCGGTTCCAGCTGCGCTATATCGACTCGGTGGTCACCGGCGTTGCCAACCGGGAGGACGAGCTGGACGATGTGATCCGGCAATTTTCCATCGGCTGGGACATCAGCCGCATTTCCAGGCTCGCCCGGTGCATTCTGCGGCTGGCGATCTACGAAATTCTCTACGTGGACGACGTTCCCACCGGCGTTGCGGTTGCCGAAGCGGTGCGCATTGCGAAAAAATACGACGGCGACGATACCGGCGCATTTGTCAACGGCATTTTGGGCAGCTTTGTCCGCAGCCGGAACACGGAGACGGAAGCCCCTCAAGAGGAAGCCAAATGAGCGTCATCGGCATCGACACCAGCAATTACACCACCTCCATCGCCTTTTTTGACGGCGAGGGAGGCGAAAATTGCTCCCGCCTTCTGCCCGTCAGGCAGGGGGAGCTGGGTCTGCGCCAGTCCGACGCGGTATTTGCCCATATCAAAAGCCTGCCGGAGCTTTCCGGCAGGCTGTTTTCCCATATTCAGAAGGAGGACACCATTACGGCGGTGGGTGTCAGCACCCGTCCCCGGGCGGTGGATGGGAGCTATATGCCCTGTTTTATGGTGGGCTACTCCCACGCGAAGCTGCTTGCGGACGCGCTTGGCGTGCCGCTGGTGGAGGTTTCCCACCAGCAGGGACATGTGGCCGCGTCGTTGTGGAGCGCGGGACGGCTGGACTTGATGGAAGAAACCCACCTTGCATGGCACTTGTCCGGCGGCACCACGGAGCTGCTTCTGGTGGAGCCGGAGAGCAGAAATGTGAAGTGTACCCGCATCGGCGGCACCACGGACATTTCCGCCGGGCAGCTGATCGACCGGACGGGGCAGCTTTTGGATTTGCCGTTCCCCTCCGGGAAGCATCTGGACAGTCTCAGCCGGGATGCGACAGGGACGGATGCGTTCCGGGTCAAGTGCAAAAGCTGCGAATTTTCCCTTTCCGGCGTGCAGAACAAGGTGCAGCAGTTTCACGCCGCCTGCGCTGACCCCGCCGAGACGGCGGCCTATGCCCTGCGGTGCATCACGAGTGCGGTATATCAGGCGACGGTTCAGGCGCTGGAAGCCTATCCTGGGCTGAGCGTGGTATTTTCCGGGGGCGTTGCGTCCAATTCCATGCTCCGGGAACTGACGGCGCCCCTCCATCCCGTTTTTGCACAGCCGCAGTTTTCCACGGACAACGCCATGGGCGTCGCCGTGCTGACAAAACGACTGACGGAGGAATAACATGGCTCAGAACGTTCTGTCCATTACCCAATTAACCGAATACATCCGCGGACGGCTGGACGACGACCCCTTCCTGGGGCAGGTGGCCGTCCGGGGCGAGATCAGCAATTATAAGGTCTACCCATCGGGGCACCACTATTTTACGCTGAAGGACGAAGGGGCGGCGCTGAAGTGCGTCATGTTCAAGAGCTATGCCATGCGTCTGCGCTTCCGGCCGGACAACGGCATGAAGGTCATCGCCATGGGCAAGGTCACGGTCTACCCCAGAGACGGGGCGTATCAGCTGTACTGCGCCGCCATGGCCATGGACGGCGTGGGCGACCTGTACGCCGCCTTTGAGCAGTTGAAGAAAAAGCTGGCGGCGCAGGGGTTATTCGACCCCGCCCACAAGAAGCCGCTGCCCAAATGCCCCGGCACCATCGGCATCGTCACCAGCTCCGCCGGTGCGGCAGTGCACGATATGCTCCGGATCCTCAGAAAGCGATATCCGCTGACGAAGGTGCGGCTGCTGCCCGTGCGGGTGCAGGGGGCGGAAGCGCCGGGGGAGATCGCCGCGGCCATCCGGTATGCCAACCACTATAAGCTGGCCGACCTGCTGATCGTGGGCAGAGGCGGAGGCTCCATCGAGGATTTGTGGGCGTTCAACGACGAACTGGTCGCCCATGCCATTTATGAATCGAAAATTCCCGTGATCTCCGCCGTGGGACACGAGCCGGATGTGACCATTTCCGACTATGTGGCCGATCTTCGGGCGGCGACGCCCTCCAACGCGGCGGAGCTTGCCGTGCCGGATCAGGACGCTCTTCGGCAGAATCTGGACGCCATGTCCAGCGCCATGGCGTCCGCCCTGAGCCGCCAGTTGAAGGCAGCACGGCAGCATCTGAACGTGCTGTCCCAGTCCCCCGCGCTGCGCAGCCCCACGGGGTACATCGAGCAGCGGGAGAAAAATCTGGAGCTGCTGAAAAACCGTCTGATCGCGGCGCAGAACCAGAGCATCACCCGGAAAAATCAACGCTACATTGCCGCCGTTTCCAAGCTGGACGCCATGAGTCCCCTGAAGGTTCTGACCCGGGGTTACTCCATGGCGCAGACGGAAGCGGGGGAGGTGCTCCGCTCCGTCCGGCAGGTGGAGCTGGGGGAGCGCATCAGCGTTTTGCTGAGCGACGGAAAACTGTCCGCAACCGTAATGGATAAAAAGGAGGAAGCGCGATGAATCCGCAGAACAAAACCTTTGAGGAATCCATGGCACGTCTGGAGCAGATCGTTCGGGCCATGGAACGGGGAGACGTGGCTCTGGAGGAGTCTCTGAAGCTCTTTCAGGAGGGCACCGAGCTGGTGCGAAGCTGCCAGAAGCTGCTGGACGACGCCCAGCTTCAGGTGAAGAAGATCATGACTGCCCCGGACGGCAGCCCCGTGGAGGAGGACTTCCAGGATGAGCCATGAAGCCAGAAGCCGGGAATACCGGGAGTATGTGGAAAGCTTTCTGAAGGAATTTTATGGCCAGTTCCACGACGCACCCCAGAAAGACCTCTACAAGGCCATGGAATACAGTTTGCTGGCAGGGGGCAAGCGCCTGCGACCGATTTTTGCCTTTGAGTTCTGCCGCCTGTGCGGCCGGGACTGGAAGGACGCCGCGCCCTTCGCCGCCGCCGTGGAAATGATTCATACATACAGCCTGATCCACGACGATCTGCCCTGCATGGACAACGATGACTACCGCCGGGGGCGGCTGACAAACCACAAGGTTTTCGGCGAGGGAATGGCCGTTCTGGCGGGGGACGCCCTGCTGACAGACGCCTTTATGGTCGCGTCCAAGGCCAGACTCGCAAAGCCGGAGGACATGGCTACGGCTGTCGGGCTGCTGGCGGAGTGCGCCGGTTCCCCCGGCATGGTGGGCGGTCAGGTGCTGGACATCATGAGTCAGGAGCGGGAGCTGAGCGAACAGGAGGTTCTGGACATTCAGTCCCGGAAGACCGGCGCGCTGATCAACGCCGCCTGTGCCTTGGGCGCGATTGCCGGCAACGCGTCGGACGAGCAGTTCAATGCCGCCTGCCAGTTTGCGGCGGGGCTGGGGCTTGCGTTCCAGATTCGGGACGATATGCTGGACGTCATCGGCACCCAGTCGGAGCTGGGAAAAGCCACCGGCATGGACGGGGAGAAGAACACCTTCGTCCGCCTGTATGGCCTGGAAAAGTGCGAAGAACTGGTGAAAAAATACACGGATTTCGCCATTTCCGCACTCTCCGCGTTTGAAGATACGGAATATATTATCGCCCTTGCCCACAGTTTGACCACCCGGCGGGTATGAAAAAATAGGATAAAGTTTGCCCCCGGCCATTGGCCGGGGGCAACTGTGTGCTATTCCAGCTTTTCGGTGATCTCCGCCATCCGCTCGATGGGGAAGGGCGGATGGCCGATGGGCATCATGGCGATGGACATGAGCTTGACGGGGTTATCGTCCGCCGCGACCCGGTTGGAGCTGAGCGCGCCGCACCGGCGGCAGCGATGGATGATCGCCCATTCGCCGTTTTTCCGAACCCACACCGCCACCGGCTCCATCAGCCCGCCGCAGTCCGATTCCCGGTCGCCCGGCTCAATGTCCAAATGCACGGAACACAGACAGTTGGGACAATGGTTCCGATGGTCGCTCCCCGCGCCTGCCGGGACGACGGGATAGCCGCAGTTCCGGCAGGTGAAGCTTTCGTCACAGGGGTGGGTTTTATAATAGCCTTTTTCGTACTGTTTTCTTTTGTTTTCCCGGTTCATTGGGGAAATTCCTCCTAAAAGTATTTGTTGAAAATTCTTTTGGGAGGTTTGCGGAATTGTGATTGCCAACCTCCCGGTCAGATCACAATATCCATTTGATTACGATTCAGCAAACAATTACCTCGTTATTTCATGATTTTGATTGCGCATTCCGCGCGGGATGATGAATTATCGGATGTCCTCGTCGTCGAACCTGTCGCCGCACTCAGGGCAGAATTTTGGCGGATGCCGGGGATCCTCCGGCTCCCAGCCGCACTTGTCGCAGCGGTACAGCGGCTCGGAAGCGGGCTTCTTCGCGCCGCATTCGGAGCAGAACCTGCCCCTGTTGACCGCACCGCAGGAGCAGACCCAGCCGTCGGCGGGCTTGGAAGCGCCGCACTCTGCGCAGAATTTGCCGGTATTTACCGCGCCGCAGGAGCACTTCCAGGTGTTTGCACCGGCTGCGGGTGTAGCGGGGACGGCAGGAGTGGAAGCAGTGGGCTGCTGCTGACCCATCTGGAACAGAGAATTGGCATTGAAACCACCGGCGGACTGCGCCATATTCATGCCCATGAAGCCCATCATCGCGCCGTTCTTGTTCCCGGCGGCGGTCTTCATCGCTTCGGCCTGCGCCTGCACCATGTGCGCCGCCGCCATATTGGTGTTGCGGAAAACGGCGGATTTTTGCAGCTCCTTGATGGTGGCCTCGTCCTCGGCGGAGGCGGTCACGGAATTAATGCCCACAGAGACGATAGCCAGTCCACGAATCGCACCCCACTTGCTGGACAGAACCTCGTTCATGGCCTGCGCCAGCTCCATGGTGTGGCCGGGCAGAGCGGAATACCGGATGCCCAGCGCGGAGATACGGGCGAACGCGGGCTGTAAGGCGGTGAGGAACTCGGATTTCAGCTGGCTGTCCAGCTGGTCGCGGGTGTAGTCCTGAGATACGTTGCCGCATACGTTTTTATAGAACAGCATGGGGTCGGCGATTCTGTAGGAATACTCACCGTTGCAGCGGATGGAAACGTCCATGTCGAGGCCGATGTTGTTGTCCACGACCCGGAAGGGAATGGGGGCGGGAGTGCCGTACTTGTTGCCCACCAGCTCCTTCAGGTTGAAGAAATACACCCGCTGATCCTTGGCGGTGTCTCCGCCGAAGGTGAAGCGGCGCTTGAGGGTTTCCCAGCTGCTCTCCAGACCCTCCAGACCGCCCCGGAAAATGGTAGGCTCGCTGGAGGCATTCCAGGTGTATTCGCCGGCCTCGGCGGCGAATTCCACGATCCTGCCCTGCTCCACGATCATCATGCACTGCCCCTCGTTGACGGCGATGACAGAGCCGTCGGAAATGATATTGTCAGAGCCTTTGGTGTTGCCGCTGCGGGAGGAGGTGCGCTTTTTGCCCTTGGTGACAAGGACGTTGGACGCCATGCTGTCACAGTAAAAATACTCCTTCCACTGATCGGCCAGGACGCCGCCCACCGATCCCAATGCTGCTTTGATCAGACCCATAATGCTTTCTCCTTATGTGAAAAAATTTTTGATATCAAAACTTTCCGCCGCCGCCGCCGTGGCTGCTACCGCTTGAGGACGTGTGGACGGAGCTGCCGCCACCGCCGGAGCTGCTGCTTTCCTGCTGGATGCGGGTTTTGGTGACGTTGCTGTACAGGAACAGATCCTGATCGGTGCGCAGGTGGTAGGAGCTGTCGTCCAGGTAGCTGCCCGCGCTGCGCTGGGGGCGCTTGGTGTTCATGCAGGCGCGCATGATGAGGACGGTGATCCCGCCAATGACCGCGCCGATGGCAATGGAAATTAAAATATTGACGCGCCGGGGCTGGTCTTCATAATAGACGACGTCTTCCTGATCGCCGTGGTAATAATCGCCTGAGGTATCCGCATAACCGTCAATGGGTGCCCCATCACTGTAAGCGGAAAAATAGGTGGGCAGAGCATCCAGGAATGCGTCGAAGGCACCATAATAATCGCCGTTTTTCAGATACGGAAGGGCGGTTTCGCCCACCTGCTGGATGCCATAGTCCGTCAGGGCGTAGATGGCGCTCCCCTTGGTGGAAATGTACCAGTCCCGCGCTTCCATGGACAGGAGGAACAGCAGGCCGTCATCCGCATAGCCGTTGTGATCGTAGTAATCATCGGCGTAGTCCTGGGGGCGCTGTCCGTCCAGGCTGTCCACCGTCAGGATGACCACGTCCACTGCGTATTCTTCCCGGAGCGACAGCACCTTTTCTTCCAGCGCCGCTTCCTCGGAGGAGGACATGAGATCGGCGTTGTCGATGACATATTGCTGCTCTGCGGAAGCGCTCAGGAACAGAGAGGGGAGAAGCAGCAGGCACAGGATCAGGCAAATCAGTTTGTGTTTCACGCTGTCACCCTCCTTAAAGCATCAGAAGCTGCACCAGCGACGCAAGCAGCGCGGCACCGGCGGCGATTCCGGCAAACCATGCGGCGGTCTTCTTGGGGCAGATGGGGAACGCACCGGTCATTTTGCCGGTCTGGCCGTTCATGGCGAAGGTGTAGATTTTGTCTCTGTACTTCGTGTTCAGGATCCACACGGGAAAGAATACATACCGCGCCTTGTTATGCCGGACATTCAGCTGCCGGGAGGTGGGAACCACCGAGGAATAGCCCACAAAGGTGCTTTGCAGTCGGTCATCCATGGCGGCGTCCACCCGCTGGCGAACCCGCTGCTCGCCGTTTTCCGAGGGGACGTCGTACTTGTCGGCAAGATATCCCGTGAGATATGCCATATCGAAGGATTTGAGCTGTCCGTAATCAAAGGGCTCGATGGACTCCATGAAGGCGTCCTCCATCTTGCTGGAGCCGTCCATGGGAATGCCTGTAAAATCTGCCGCCGCGTCCCGCCTCAGCAGGAAATGGTCGGTTTTGGTGTATTCATATTTGGAATCCGACCAGGTATGTACCCGCGTGGCTCTGTAGCTGCCGCTGAAATCCGCGGCGCAGTCATACAGCCAGAAGGGGACGTACATTCCGGTGATCTTCTCCAGCCGCTGCTCCGAGGTAAAGCCCTTGGGAAGAAGGGGCTTGCCCTTGCACAGGCGGAGGAACGCGGCCTTTGCATCCTCCTTGCTTTTCCGGAAGGGGATGACACCGTCGGGCTTCAGGCCGCCGCTGAGGCGGGCGGGCAGGATGGTGGGATTTTCGCAGTAGGGACAGAAGGAAGCCGCCGTGTTCTCGTCGCAGAGAATTTCTCCGCCGCAGGAGGGACACTGAAAGGCGCGCAGGGTGCTTTCTTCCTCCTTGCTGAACGGCTTCGTCTGTTCCGGCTCCCACTGAAATTCCTCGCCGCCCTGGGGCTTCCGGCTTTCGTTGAACGCCCGGACGGTGTCGATGTCAAAGGTGTTGCCGCAGTACTCGCAGGTCAGCTTCTGGGTGTTCGGCCCAAAGTGCAGACCGGCGTTGCAGCATGGGCATTTGTATTCCAGGACGCGGGTTTGTTCCTCCATGGCTTTCTCCTCCGATCATTCTTTCAGATACCGCATGGCGCAGTCCACAAACACGGCCGCGCCTGTGGAGAGGACGCTTTCGTCAAACTTTACCTTCGGGTGGTGCTGGGGGTAAACATAGCCCTTGGACGGTTCGCCCGCCGCCAGCGCCAGCATCAGAGACGGGACTTCATGACTGACATAGGCAAAGTCCTCCGAGCCGCCGCCCCGGGCAGGCTTTCCGCCGCTGAGCTCCGCCGTGGTGAACGCGCGGTCTGCACCCAGAAGGTCTTTGAGATACCCCGTGACTTTCTCCGAAAGCGCCCCATCGTTGACAAGGGTTGGACATCCGCTGCCGAAGCTGACCTCGGCGTCGGCACGGAAGGCTTCCGCCACGTTTTTCGCGATGGCGGTCATGCGCTTTTTCAGATAGGCGCGGGTCTTTTCGTCGTAGGTGCGGATGGTGCCGCCCATGGTCGCCGTGTCGGGGATGACATTGCCCGCTTCGCCCGCATGGAAGGTGCCGATGGTCAGGACTGCCTCGTCGGAAGCGGACAGCTCCCGGGCGTGTATTTCCTGAAGGGCGACGAGAATATGCGCCGCCGCCGTCAGAGGGTCAATGCCGTTCTGGGGCGCGGAGCCGTGACAGCCCTTGCCATGCACCCGGATGGTAAAGTAATCTGCCGCCGGGGCGCTGACGCCGGGGGCGGAGACAACCACCGTCCCGGCGGGAAGCGGCATCCCCGCCGCCACATGGATCATCAGGGCGGCGTCGGGTCTGGGGTTTTCCAGCACCCCGGAGGCGATCATGTCCTTGCTGCCCTCAAAAATTTCCTCCGCAGGCTGGAACATGAGCTTGACCATGCCGTCCAGCTCGGACTCATGGGCTTTCAGGATTTTCGCCGCGCCCAGCAGCATGGCGGTGTGCATATCGTGGCCGCAGGCGTGCATCCGCCCGTTTTTGCAGGCGAAATCCACGTCGGCTTCCTCGGCAATGGGCAGGGCGTCCATATCCGCCCGAAGCAGCGGAACTTTCCCGCCAGGCTTGCCGACGGTGGTGACAAGACCCGCTTTCCCGCATTCCTGAACGGTGTAGCCCATCTCCGTAAGTTCGGATTTCACATAAGGCTTCGTTTCCGTCAGGTCAAATCCGGTTTCCGCATGGGTGTGAAGCCACAGACGATGGGCTTTGATCTCCTCCTGAAGCGCCGCCGCTTCCTGCATGATCTGTTCCTTCGTCATAGAAACCAGCCCCTTTCGTCCTTAGTATGCCTTACTACAGGGAAAAGTCTTCGTTGTCGTACTTGGAAAAATCCACAGCCTTGGGCTTGGCCGGGATGCGCTTGCAGGGGTCATACTTGAATTTGCGGCACTGGTCGTCCACCGTTTTCAGTCCCTTTTTGGCGCACAGAATCTGCCCGTCGCCCAGATGGGCGCCGTTTGCGCAGTAGGTGCAGGAGCGTTCTATCTTTTTGCGAAACAGCATGGCGGTATCCCCCCAATATTCATTCTTGTATTATACACCAAATACTCCGGAAAAGCTACCCTTTTTTTGAAGCTTTACCACCAGCGCCCCGACGGAAAGCACCCCGAAGGGAAGCCAGACGCCGTAGGCCATCAGCGCGGCAAGGGCGAGGGAAAAAAGCGTTTGCAGCAGCTTCCCAAGAAAGTACGGCTTCATGGAAAGCCCCGCCGTGACGGACAGGGTCTGCATGGTGACGCACAGGCCGCCGAAGGCCAGGATCCCCGAACAGATGCAGAACCGGGCGGAAACATCCGCGACGGCCAGCAGCTCACAGCAGCCGTTGGAAAGCTCCAGGATTCCCGTGAGCGCGACCTGCACCGCCGTCGGGAGGATCCAGAAAATCCACCGTTTCAGAAACGCCAGCAGAACCCGGAAAAGCACCACCCAGCCGCATACCGTTGCCATGACCCGAATCCCGGTGTTCAGGGCGGAAGCGGGGGAATGGGGATTTGTCTTCGTCAGCCTGACGGGGGCGGCGGGTTTCCCCGGAGTCAGCAGCGCCGCGAAAAGCGCGCCCGCGATATGAATACCCCACAGCGCCCAGGCCATCCACCGGCGGGGGAACATGGCCGCCGCCATGCCGAACAGGAACGCAGGCCCCGCGTTGCTGCAAAAGGATAGCAGACGTTCCGCATCCGGCTTTGTCAGCTGTCCGCTGCGGAAAGCGGCGGCGACGTTCTGCGCCCCCACGGGATACCCGCCCAGAAGCGCCGGGATCAGCAGGGATTCCGCCCCCTCCGGCATTCCGAACAGCCGCCCCAATGGCCGCAGAACCGCCAAAGAGCTGCCAAGCAGGGAGTTTGTCAGCAGAATGGACAGCACAAAGAAGGGAAACAAGGACGGAATCACCGTCCGCAGGCATAGCTCGATTCCCTGACGCGCTCCTTCGATCGCCGTTTTTCCGTCCAGAATCAGCGCCAGCATTCCAAAACTCACACAAATTCCCGTCCAGAAATTTCTCCGTTTCACCAGACCTCACCTCGGAAGAATCTATGCAAATCGGAGTCCGTCCATTCATATGCTTTTCCCAAGGGGGCTGGTTTCATGGGGAAGGGACGAATGATTTTGCAGCGGCTGGCGGACGGGGCTGACCTTTCCGCGGAGCCGCTGCCGGGGCAGCCCATTGTGGAGATCGCCGGCGACCGGCGGGTGCTGATCGAGAACCACTTCGGCGTCAAGGAATACAGCCGGGAGAAAATCGGGGTCAAGGTGAAATACGGTCTGGTCTGCGTCTGCGGCTGCAATCTGGAATTGATCCGCATGACGAAGGAGCAGCTGATCATTTCCGGGAGAATCGACGCGGTAACGCTGATCCGGAGGGGGTAACATGGATATCTGGAAATCCTTGGACGGGATGGTGGAGGCGGAGCTGACCAGTGCGGAACCGGGGGCGGCGCTGGAAGCGGCCAATGCCCGGGGCATCCCGCTTTATGACGTGGTGCAAGTCGGCGACCTGACCGCCCGGTTCCGGGTGCGCAGGCGGGATTACCGGACGCTGGAAGCCCTCAGCGAAAAGCGGGGAGAGACGCTGCGTCTGCGCCGCCGGATGGGCGCTTACTGGGCGCTGAAACGGCTTCTGGCGCGGCCTATGCTGCTGGTCGGGCTGGCGGTGTTTCTGGCGGCGGCGATTTTCCTGCCCACCCGTATCTTTTTCGTGCGGGTGGAGGGCAACGTGACCACGCCAACCCGGCTTATTCTGGAGGCTGCGGGGGAAAGCGGCATCCGCTTCGGTGCTTCCCGGCGGGCGGTGCGGAGTGAAAAAATGAAGAACGCCCTGCTGTCGGCGCTCCCCCGGCTGCAATGGGCGGGGGTGAACACCTCCGGATGTGTGGCCACCGTTTCCGTGCGGGAGCGGACAGACCCGGAGGTGACGGAGCAGGATTCGGCGGTGAGCAGTATCGTGGCCTCCCGGGACGGCTTCATCGTCTCCGCCACGGTGACCCGGGGCAATTTTCTGTGCCGGGTGGGGCAGTCGGTGAAGGCGGGGCAGGTGCTGATCTCCGGGTACACCGACTGCGGCATCTGTATTCAGGCGACGAGGGCGGAGGGGGAGATTTACGCCCAGACAAGCCGGGATTTTGCCGCCGTGACCCCGATAAATTGGACAGTTCGGGGGGAGCAGACCGCCATCAGGCGAAAATACAGCCTCATTATCGGAAAAAAACGCATAAATTTATGGAAAGACAGTGGAATTTTGCAGGGCAGTTGTGATAGAATGGATAGGCGATATGAACTGACCCTGCCGGGGGGCTTTCACCTGCCGGTTGCGCTGTGGGTGGAGGAATATACTTTCTACGATGGGGAAATGATGGCTCTGGAGCCGGAGGTGGCGGAAGCGGCGCTTTCCCGGTTCGCCCAGAGCGCCCTGACCCGGCAGATGGTGGCCGGACGGATCATAAGCCGGAAGGAATCGGTCACGCAGTCGGAGGATAAGTACCTTCTGGAAGGGACATACGCCTGCGTGGAAATGATCGGCCGGGTCCGCAGAGAACAGATTGGAGATACAAATGGGAAAAGTGGTTGAACGAATCGTCAACGCCGAACGGGTGGAAGACCTGATCACGGTGTTTGGCTCTTTTGACGAAAATATCAAACGGATTGAGGAAGCCCTGAACGTCCGGGTAGTGAACCGGGGGACAGACCTCCGGGTCTCCGGGGACGAGGAAATGGCGGATAAGGCCGTGCGCACGCTGGAGGGGCTGCTGTCCCTGGCCGCCAAGGGCGAGACCATCGACGAGCAGCGGGTACGCTACCTCATTACCCTGGTCAACGAGGGCAACGACGCCCAGGTAGCGCAGATGGCGAAGGATGTGGTGTGCATCACCGCCAAGGGAAAGCCCATCAAGGCCAAGACCGTAGGTCAGCAGAACTACATGAAGGCCATCATGAAGAACACCGTCACCATCGGCGTCGGCCCCGCGGGTACCGGCAAGACCTATCTGGCGGTTGCTGCCGCCGTGGCCGCCTTCCGGGAGCGCACGGTGAACCGCATTATCCTGACCCGTCCGGCTGTGGAAGCAGGGGAGCGGCTGGGCTTTCTGCCCGGCGATTTGCAGAATAAGGTAGACCCCTATCTCAGGCCGCTGTATGACGCGCTGTATGATATGCTGGGGGCGGAGACCTTCCAGAAATATCAGGAGCGCGGCTCCATCGAGGTCGCGCCGCTGGCCTATATGCGTGGCCGCACCCTGGACGACAGCTTCATCATTCTGGACGAAGCCCAGAACACCACCCGGGAGCAGATGAAAATGTTCCTGACCCGTCTTGGCTTCGGCTCGAAAATCGTCATCACCGGCGACGTGACCCAGATCGATTTGCCGGACGACAAGGTTTCCGGTCTGAAGGACGCCGTACGGGTACTGGACGGGGTGAAGGACATTGCCATCTGCCGCCTGACCGCCGCAGACGTGGTGCGCCACGCGCTGGTGCAGGAGATCATCAGCGCCTACGAGCGCTCTGCTCAGAAAAAGGAAGTCAGAAAACCGACCCGTCAGATTCAGAGTCGTTACCATCAGAGGAAGAATTGACATGAGACATAAAATCAACATTGTATTCGAGCAGCTGAGCCTGCAAAAATTCACCGTCAAAAGCATCATCCGCACCTGCATCAATGCGGTGCTGGACGCGGAGGGCATCGAGGTGCCCTGCGAGATCAACGTCCTTGTGACGGATGATGCGGGCATTCGGGTGATCAACCGGGAGAGCCGCCACATGGACAAGCCCACGGACGTGCTGAGCTTCCCTATGTTCCAGCTCATCGCCGGGGAGCCGCCCACGGACTGGACGGACTTCCAGGATCCGGAGACCGGGCTGGTGCCGCTGGGGGATATGTGCATTTCTCTGGAGCGGGCGATTGCCCAGGCCAAGGAGTTCGGCCATTCCACCCGCCGGGAGGTGGGGTATCTCACCATCCACTCCATGCTCCATCTGCTGGGCTACGACCATCTGGACGAGGGCGAGGAAAAGAAAAAAATGCGCGGCAGAGAGGAAGCCATTGCCGCGTCCATTCCCAAAATGAGCCGGGACTGAGGAGAATAGAAAATGAAAACAAAATCCGCTATGATCACCATTGCCGGACGCCCAAACGTGGGCAAGTCCACCCTGACCAACTATCTCGTCGGCGAGAAGATCGCCATTGTATCCAACAAGCCCCAGACCACCCGTAACCGCATCTGCGGCATCGTGACGAGAGGGGACACCCAGTTTGTATTCGTGGATACCCCCGGCTACCACCGGGCAAGGACAAAGCTGGGGGATTATATGGTAAATGTTGCCCGGGAATCCATTTCCGACGTGGATTTGACCATCCTTGTGGTGGAGCCGATCGCGTCCATCGGTCCCCAGGAGGAAGGGTTGATCGACAAGATCAAGAGCAGCCATTGCCCTGCCATTCTCGCCATCAACAAGATCGACACCGTGGAAAAGGACGCCCTTCTGGAGGTCATCGCCGTTTATTCTCAGGCGGCGGCCTTTGACGCCATCATCCCCATCTCCGCCAAAACCGGCGACGGGGTGGAGGATTTGCTGGAAACCTGCGGCAAATACGCCGTGGAAAGCCCCTTCCTGTTCCCGGAGGACGTGACCACCGACCAGCCGGAGCGGCAGGTGATGGCGGAGATCATCCGGGAAAAGCTGCTGTGGTGCCTCGACCGGGAGGTTCCCCACGGAACCGCCGTGGAGATCACGAAATTTTCCGAGCGGGATAACGGCATCATCGACATTGACGCCACCATTTACTGTGAAAAGGCCAGCCACAAGGGCATCATCATCGGCAAAAACGGCGCCATGCTGAAAAAAATCTCTTCCATGGCCCGGGCGGACTGCGAGAAATTCATGGGTACCAAGGTATTCCTGACCACCTGGGTCAAGGTGAAGGAAAACTGGCGGGACAGTGATTTTCTGGTGCGCAATTTCGGCTACAGCGAATAATTTCCAGTGGTAATTTTCAGCGGTGTGGCAAACCCTACTTTCAGGAGGGATGTCTATGAACGCTTTGGATTACTGGCAGCTGTTTCTGGAGACCGGCGCACCGGAAATGTACCTCATGTATTGCAAGCACAAATCGGAGGAAACCCATGTATTTGACGATTCAGGGCATCGTCCTGAGAGTTACGGACTACAATGACAAGGACGCCTTGCTGACCGTGCTGACCCGCCGCCATGGCAGACTGACCGTGAAAGCGCGGGGATTGCGGCGGAAAAACAGTCCGCTGATCGCCCCGTGCCAGCTGCTTGCCTACGGGGAGTTCACGCTGTTTGAATACCGGGGACAGTACACCATCAACGAAGCCCAGTCCATCGAGCTGTTTACGCCCCTGCGCCGGGACTTGACCAAGCTGTCACTGGGGACATATTTTGCCCAGGTTTCGGAGGTCCTTTCTCAGGAGGATATGCCAAACCCGGAACTGCAATCCTTGCTCCTTAACTGTCTGTACGCCCTTTCCAAGCTCGATCTTCCGGAAAGTCAGGTCAAGGCCGTGTTCGAGCTGCGCGCCGCCTGCCTGTCCGGCTATACCCCCGATCTCACCGGCTGCCATGTCTGCGGCAGCCCGACGCCGGAGCGGTTCGACCTGTCGGCGGGTATGCTGGAATGCCGGAATTGCCGCAGTCCCGAGTCAAACGGTATCCGGATGCCGGTGCCGCCCTCCGTGCTGGAAGCCATGCGCTACATCTGCTACTGTGACAGCAAAAAGCTGTTTTCCTTTCAGGCGGGGGAGGATACCTTGCAGCAGCTTTCCGAGGTGACGGAAGCGTACCTCGCCACCCAGCTGGAACGGGGCTTTTCTACACTGGATTTCTACAAATCGTTACTTATATAGGAGATTATCATGTCAGAATTATACGAAAAATCCCTGGGAAAACTGGAGCTTGACCAGGTCTTGCAGCTTCTTGCCGAATGTGCCGGCAGCGAGGGCGGCAAGGAAGCCTGCCTGTCGCTGCGGCCTTCTTCGGACTTGGAGGAAGTGGAGCTGATGCTGAATCAGACCACTGCGGCCTCCGACCTGTGTACCCGGAAGGGCAACCCCGTTTTCGGGGACGTGACCGACTGTTCCGCGTCTCTGGAGCGGGCAGACCGGGGCGGCAGCTTACAGAGCGTGGAGCTGCTGCGCATTGCGGGCATCCTCCGCTGCGCCAGAAACATCAAGGGCTACGTCGCCGAGGACGACAAGGCGACGGTGTTGGACGCCCTGTTTCAGGCGCTCAGCCCCAACAAGTATCTGGAAGACAAAATTTTCGGCGCGATTCTTTCCGAGGAAGAAATCGCGGACAACGCCTCCCCGGAGCTGTCCGACATCCGCCGCCATAAGCGCATTCAGGCGGGGAAAATCCGGGACAGCCTGCAAAAAGTCATTTCCTCCCCGGCCTATTCCAAATTTCTGCGGGAGCCGATCATCACCATCCGGCAGGGACGGTACGTGGTTCCGGTGAAAAGCGAATGCAAAAACGATGTTCCCGGACTGGTGCATGACGTGTCCGCCACGGGCTCTACATACTTTGTGGAGCCGATGTCCGCCGTCAACGCCAACAACGCTCTGCGGGAGCTGGAACTGAAGGAAAAGAAGGAAATCGAGCGGATTCTGGCGGAGCTGTCCAGCGAAGCCGCCGCCTACCGGGAGGCCATTGACTTAGACTACCGGATGCTGGTGCAGCTGGATGTGATCTTCGCCAAGGCCAAGCTCGCCTACCGGATGCGTGCATGGGCGCCCATCATGAACGATCAGGGCAGGGTGGAGCTGCGTAACGCCCGGCACCCCCTCATTGACTCGAAAACCGTCGTGCCCATCTCTCTGCGTCTGGGTACGGATTTCGACACCATGATCATCACCGGCCCCAACACCGGCGGCAAGACCGTCACCCTGAAAACCGTGGGTCTTCTGACGCTGATGGCGGAGTGCGGCCTGCACGTCCCCGCCGGGGACGGAAGCGTGCTGTCCACCTTCGACGCCATTCTCGCGGACATCGGCGACGAGCAGTCCATTGCTCAGAGCCTGTCCACATTTTCCAGCCATATGCGCACCATCGTGGACGTGGTCGCCCAGTGCGACGACCGGACGCTGGTGCTGTTCGACGAGCTGGGCGCAGGCACCGACCCGGCGGAGGGCGCGGCGCTGGCTACCGCTATCATCGAATTCTGCCGGAAGCTGGGCAGCCGGGTGGTTGCGACGACCCACTATGCCGAATTGAAGCTCTACGCCATGCGCACCAAGGGCGTCATCAACGCCTCCTGCGAGTTCGACGTGGAGACCCTTCGCCCGACTTACAAGCTGCTCATCGGCATTCCCGGCAAGTCCAACGCCTTTGCCATTTCCCGGAAGCTGGGGCTTTCGGAGGAAATTCTGAAGGAAGCCGACGACCTTGTGGACAAGTCCGACAAGGATTTTGAGGACGTGCTGTCCCAGCTGGAGCAGCAGCGCCAGCAGATGGAGCTTGCCCGTCAGGAGGCCGAGCGCCTGAAACAGGAGACGGCGAAGATCAAGCAGCAGAACGAGGAATACCAGGAGCAGCTCCGCAAGGAAAAGGAAAAGGCCGTGGAGTCTGCCCGCCGGGAAGCCCAGCACATCATCGACGAAGCCCGTGCCGCCGCCAACATCGCTTCCGAAGAACTGAAAGCCATGCGCAAGCAGTTGGCCGACGGCACCGACGTCAGCGGAATCAACCAGCGTCAGGCCGAGCTGCGCCGGAACCTCAACGAGGTGGAGGACAAGCTCCGCGCCTCCCAGCCCAAGAAGGAGCGCCCCAAGCCCACCCGTGGCATTCTGGTGGGGGACACCGTGGAGCTTCTGAAGCTGGGAACCAAGGCAAGCGTTCTCGCCATCAACAAAGACGGCACCTATCAGCTTCAGGCGGGCATTCTGAAGCTCACCGCGAAGCCCGACGAAATTTACCTTCTGGAAAACGAAAACCCCTACAAGGCCAAGGGCGGCCACCCCGCCCACTCCGGCCGGGAGATGAAGATGACCGCCATGCCCACGGAGATCGATCTCAGGGGCATGGACACGGTAGAGGCCATCTGCGTTCTGGAGCGGTATCTGGACGAGGCCATGCGGGCAAACTTAAGCACCGTGCGTATCATCCACGGCAAGGGAACCGGCGCGCTGCGTGCCGCCGTCCAGCAGGCACTGAAAAAGAACAAGTTCATCAAGAGCTTCCGCCTGGGGGTCTACGGCGAGGGCGAGGACGGTGTGACGATTGCTGAATTCCGCTGAATCAGGAAATGGCATCCCTTTTGGGAATAGGAAGGGGCGATTTTCTTTCGATTATCTTAAGGTATTGTGAAAAAAGAACGAAAAACTGTTGACATTTTCGGTAAAAATAGCTATCATATACCCAGGGTGTATCTGAAAACTGCCAAAACGCCCAAGCAGCGGCTCTTTTTGCCCTGTGCTTCCCCATTTTCCCTTGAAATACGGTAAGTATTCCTGCGGAAAAATGGCTCGCCCAGGACAAAAATCCCTCGCTGCTGGTCATTTCGCCAGCTTTCGGATGCACCCTAGACCCGTCGTATCCGCGTGGATATGGTGAAAAGGAGTGTATGGAAATGTTCAATAAAGAAGTGGTGGTTCGTTGCGAATCCGGTCTGCATAACCGGCAGGCGACCTACTTCGTACAGAAGGCCAACGAATTTGAAAGCAGCATCTGGCTGGAATCCGGCAGCCGCAGGATGAACGCCAAAAGCTTGCTGGGTATCATGTCTCTGGGCGTCGTGACCGGTACTACCGTGACCCTGAGCGCCTCCGGCCCCGATGCCGAAGCCGCCGTCAATGCCCTGGATGAACTGCTTCAGAGGGACGTGTATTAAGATAAACTCCTACTTAACCGCCTCAATGCCCCAAGCATTGGGGCGGTACTTTTTAGCGCTGGTGAGGGGAAGACTATGACCTTTGATGAACTGAAAGAAAAAGCCCTGTCCCTGCCCTATGCCCCCGGCGTGTACATCATGCGGGACAAGACGGACAAGGTCATCTACGTGGGCAAGGCGAAGAAGCTGAAAAACCGGGTCAGTCAGTATTTTCAGGACACGGCGTCCCACACCCCCAAGACCCGGCTGATGGTGAGCAAGATCCACCATTTTGACGTCATTGTCGCCGCATCCGAGTTTGAGGCGCTGGTGCTGGAGTGCTCCCTCATCAAGCGCTATATGCCGAAATACAACATCCTTCTGAAGGACGACAAGGGCTATCCCTACCTAAGGCTTAACATGAAGGACATTTATCCGGTCATCACCATGGTCAGCAAACCGGCGGACGACGGCGCGGACTATTACGGCCCCTACGGCGGCAGAGCCGTGACCCACGATGTGATGGAGGCCATCCGGCTGACCCTGAAGCTCCCCGGCTGCCACAAGCAATTTCCACGGGACATCGGCAAGGAGCGCCCCTGCCTGAACTATCACATGAACCAGTGTGCCGGGTGGTGTCAGGAGAACAAAAGCTGCGCCGAGTACCGGGAGACCATGCTCCAGGCGCGGGAGCTATTGAAGGGGAATTACAAGGCAGTGGCCGAGCAGCTTCGCGGGCAGATGCTCGCAGCTTCGGACAATCTGGAATTTGAGCTGGCGGCGAGCCTGCGCGACCGCCTGAACGCGGTGGAAAACTTGGGGCAAAAGCAGCTGGTGACAGCCGGTACTCTCGCGGACACCGATGTGGTCGGCTACGGGGAGACCGAGGCCAAGGCGTGCTTTGCCGTGCTGCATTTTTCCGGCGGTAATCTGCTGGACAAGGACTACGAGGTGTTTTCCAGACCCGACGACAAGCGGGAAGCCGTTTCCAGCCTGCTCAAGCAGTTCTATCTCAGCCGCGGCATCGCACCCAAGCGGGTTCTGCTGCCCTTTGCCATCGACGACGGCGAGCTGTTCGCCGAGCTGCTGGAACAGCAGTACGGGCGGCGGCCGAAGCTCCACGTCCCCCAGCGGGGCGACAATCTGCGGCTGGTGGAGCTGGCCTGCAAAAACGCCTTTGAGGAAGCTGAGCGTGTCACCGGAAGGGAAGAGCGGGTCAGCGCGACGCTGATGCTGCTTGGAAAAATGCTGGCCATTCCCGCCCCGAAACGGATGGAATCCTTTGATATTTCCAACATTTCCGGCACGGACATCGTTGCCAGTATGGTGGTATTTCAGGAGGGAAAGCCGAAGAAAAGCGACTACAAGCGCTTCAAGGTGGAGGGACTGACCGATCAGGACGACTACGCCTCCATGCGACAGGTCGTGACCCGGCGGTTTGTCCACTACAAGGCGGGGGACAAGGGCTTTGACGAAGCCCCCGACCTGCTGCTCATCGACGGCGGCGTGACCCACGCCAAGGTGGCCGTGGCCGCGCTTCAGGAGCTGAACCTGTCCTTTCCGGTGTTCGGTATGGTGAAGGACGACCGGCACCGCACCCGTGCGCTGGTGACGCCGGAGGGGGAGGAGATCCGCATTGACAACAATCAGGCGATTTTCTCCCTTATCGGCCAGATTCAGGAGGAGACCCACCGCTTCGCCATCACCTACCACCGCCAGCTCAGGAGCAAGCGTCTGCGGTATTCCGAGCTGGACGGCATTCCCGGCATCGGGGCAAAGCGGAAGCAGGAGCTGCTGCGGCAGTTCAAATCCCTCTCCGCCATCGGACAGGCGACCCTCCCGGAGCTGGAACGCCTGCTTCCTAAGGATGCCGCCGCCGCGGTGTATCATCATTTTCATGAAAAGGGGGAAGAATAATGCGTGTCATCACAGGAAAAGCCCGGGGGGTTCAGCTGAAAACTCCCGACGGTATGCTGACCCGCCCCACCACCGACCGGGTGAAGGAGGCGCTGTTCAGCGTTATCCAATTCGACATTCCGGGCTCTAAGGTGCTTGACCTGTTCGGCGGCACCGGACAGCTGGGCATCGAGGCGCTGAGCCGGGGCGCAAAAAGCGCCGTGTTCGTGGATGCCCGGGAGGACGCCTGCAAGCTCATCCGGGAAAACCTGAAACGCACCCGCCTTCAGGAGAACGCCCGGGTCGTCCGAAGCGATTATCTGGATTATCTTTCCAGATGCCGGGAACAATATGATATTATCTTTCTTGACCCGCCTTACGCGGAAGTTTTTTTGGAAAATTCCTTAAATCGCATCACCGAAATTGACATTTTGCATTCAGGTGGTATAATAGTGGCAGAGCGCCCGCTGGGGAAGGAATTGCCCTGGGACTACCCGGGCTACACCCGGTCGCGGGATTATCAGTATGGAAAGATTCTGCTGACGTTTTATCGGAAAGACGGCGGCAGTCAGGAAACAATATGAAGGTTGCGATTTATCCGGGCAGCTTTGACCCGGTTACCAGCGGTCATCTGAATATCATTCGCCGGGGTGCGAATATTTTTGATAAACTCATCGTGTGCGTCATGGTCAACGCGGGGAAAAATCCCATGTTCACGCTGGAAGAGCGGGTGGAGCTGATCCGCCGGGTCACCAGCGACCTGCCCAACGTGGAGGTGGACTGTTCCGCCGAGCTGCTTGCGGACTATGCCCGCCGCCGGGGGAGCTGCGTTATCCTCAAGGGACTGCGCGCCGGCTCCGACTTTGAGAACGAATTCCAGATGGCGCTGATCAACCGCAAGATCAACCCGGAGCTTGACACCATGTTCCTGACGGCTTCCAGCGAGTATATGTTCCTCAGCTCCAGTCTGGTGAAGGAGCTGGGCAGCTATGGCGCGGATCTTTCGGATCTTGTGCCGGCAGAGATCATTCCGGACTTTCAGAGGCGAATTGAGCAACGAAGATTATCCCTTCAAGGAGGAAAATGAACATGAGCGATCGTAATAGCGAAGACATCATTGGCGCATTGTACGACATGGTGCAGGATGCCCGGTCCATGCCTCTGGCAGCCGACAAGTGCATTCTGGAACGGGACAAGGTTCTGGATATGCTGGATGAGATCATCGCCCAGCTGCCCGCCGAGCTGAAGCAGTCGAGAACCATTGTGGAATCCCGCAATGAGCTGATCTCCCAGGCACGCCGGGAGGCGGAGAACATCGTGCGTCAGGCGCAGGAGCAGTCGAAGCAGATGGTCACCAAGGAGGCCATCTACGTCGAGGCCAAGAAGCGCAGTGAGGAGCTGGTGGGTCAGACCCAGGCGAAGATCGAGCAGCTGCGCAAGGCGGGAAACGCCTATATGGACGATTCCCTGCGTCAGACGGAGGAGGTTGTCTCCAAGGCGCTGGCGGAGATCCGGGAGACGCGGATGAAGTTCCGTACCGTCACCGAAGCCCAGCAGCAGCGCAAGACCCCCAACGTGGACGTGGAAGTGTAAACCGAAAACCGCACCGGGATGGGCTTTGCCCGTCCCGGCTTTTTCGTTCCTCCGGCCGTTTGTAAGCCGGAGGATATTTCTTTGCGCAACAGCCGCTTGATCGATGATGGTAAATGGACAGGTTCTTTTTCTCTCCGAGGCTGAATATGCTTGAGCGAAAGGGGAGAGAGGAATGGTTGCAAACAAGAAGATCACAGGCCGGGCGACGTCCATGCCCGCAGGACTTGCCATCGGGGCGATGTGCAGCCTTGCCGCGACGCTGATCCTGACGGCGATACTGGCAAAGCTGGTGGAATCGGAAACGCTCCCGGTGGAGAAGGTCGGCTACGGCATTATGGTAATGCTGATCCTGTCGCCCTTTGCGGGCGCTATGATTTCCTTTGGGCGGATCAAGCGGCAGCGGATGCTGGTGTGTATCGTGTCCGGGGTGATCTACTTTGCCATGCTGATGTCCATGACCGCGCTGTTCTTCGGCGGGCAGTACAGCGCCGTGGGTACGACCGCGCTGCTGGTTCTGGCGGGCAGCGGAGCGGCTGCATTGCTGGGACTGCGGCAGGGCAGGGGAGCAAAACGAACAAAAATCAAGGTGCCCCATCGTTAATGTGTACAAATGGAACCGGTGGGTAAATGAAATTTACCCACCAAAGGTGGAATGCAAGAAAACTTGCAGAATCAATATTTAGTGCGTAATTCTTAAGTTCTCCGCAATATGTTGTCAAATAGTTGAAAATGGTAAAGAAAAATAACACCCCGGTTTACGTGGTTTACATAAAAATGTTAACATAAATCTTGTCATAATCTACAAAAATTCCTGATTTTGCTAAAAATAGCTTGAATTTTTATAAATTCTGGAGTATAGTATGGGTGTATTCAATAAAGGTTCAGTTATACCTGTGCCATGTACGCCTCTGCTGATTCCATACCAAAGGAGGTAACCCGTCTCATGGCACAGTCTTTCCGTTGGAATATGCCAGCCTGGTGGCGCAAGTGCTGCTTCTCGCTTCTTGCATTCTGCTGGATAGCCGGACTTGTGTCCGGCGCTTCTGTTTGTCTCGCGGCAGGGGACTCCCTGAATTCGCTGGTGCGCGGCGCCGCAGCGCGGCCCGTGTCGATCGTTTCCCTGCTGGGCGTGACCATGTTTCCTTTCCTGCTCTCCGCTTTCGCGGTTTATATTTCCGAGCCGTGGCTGCTTCTGATCGTGAGCTTTGGGGAGGCGTTCGTGCTTTCCTTCGTATCTCTCGGCGTAGTGCAGTGCGGCGGCTCCGCCGGATGGCTTGTCCGGTGGCTTCTTATTTTCAGTGCCAGTCTTTCCGCGCCGCTAAAGTACCTGTACTGGCTGCGGTACCTGGCAGGCGGCAGACGGTTCGATGGCCTTGAGGCCGCCTGCCTGCTCTGCCTGTGCGCACTGATCGGAAGCGTTGATTTTCGCTTGGTTTCGCCCCTTTTGGCGAGATTGATACACGGATAGAAAGGACATATTGGTACGCGCATTCATGCTGGACTTGATTCACGCCTATGAAACTTACCTGACGAAGGTAAAGCAGGCATCCGCCAACACGGTCTGCTCCTACATGCGGGACATTCGGCAGTTTACCGAGTGGCTGCAGGAAAGCGAGCATACGGAGATTCTGGATGCCACTCAACTGAATATCCTTGACTACCTGAATTATCAGCGTGGGGAAGGAAAATCCGGGGCGACGATCTCCCGGGCGCTGGCAAGTCTGAAGAATTTCTACGCCTATGTCATTTCCACCGGCTTTCTGGAAGAATCCCCCGTCAGCGGGGAAATCCACGTGGACAGAGGAGAGAAGAAGCTGCCTCAGATCCTCACGGGCAAGGAAGTGGAGCTTTTGCTGGCGCAGCCCTCCGGCATGGACGCCAAGGGTCTGCGGGACAAGGCCATGCTGGAGGTCATGTACGCCACCGGTATCCGTGTCACGGAGCTGATCGACCTGGACGTGGAGGACGTCAATCTGGAGCTGGGCATTCTCAAGTGTACCAGCGCCAAGAAATCCCGGGTCATTCCGCTGTATCCCGCCGCCCTCCGGGCGCTGGACGTGTACTTAAAGGAAGTCCGGCTGCTCATGGTGGACGACCCCAGAGAGCAGGCGCTGTTCGTCAACGTGGGCGGCGCACGGATGAGCCGTCAGGGCTTCTGGAAAATTCTCAAGAGCTATCAGGAAAAAGCGGGCATTGAGAAGGACATCACGCCCCACACCCTGCGGCACAGCTTTGCGGTGCATCTGCTGGAAAACGGCGCTGACCTGGGTTCTTTGCAGGAGCTGATGGGCCACAGCGATATTTCCTCTACCCAGATGTACACCCACATGGTCAATCAGAAACTGCGATCCGTCTATGAAAAGTGCCATCCCAAAGCGTAAAAGGCCAGCCGTTTCGGCTGGCCTTAAACTGTTTCCAAAGGCCAACGGCCTTTGGAAACAAGGGGATTGCAGTCTGCCGCGCGCACTCCTTGGCCGCCTGCGGCGGCCAACTCGCACACTCGCAGCCTGTAAGGTATTTTGCGTCAGGTACACGCCCTGACGCAAAATGATTCTGACTTTATTTGCCGCCTGCGGGCGGCAAACTCTGCGAGGCTTTTTTGATATGCTGGGGTCAGCCGTTTTGGCTGGCCTTGTTTTTTGTTGACAGCCCATGGTATAGTAGTAGGCGAAAGGTCGTGATTCCTATGAAAAAGAAGAAATGGCTGCTTCTGCTGATTCCGGCGGTTCTGCTTTTGGCGGCGGCGCTGGTCTGGTTTTTGTATCTGTCCCCCAGAATGGCGCTGTCCAGTGCCGCCGATGACGCGCTGTCCAAGCTGGAGCAGCGGCTGGCGGAAAGTCCCATTCCGATTCTCACCAAAGGGTACGACGAGAATGGGAGGAACACCACATCTCTGAAACTGACCGTTTCCGACGGCGTTCAGTACGATATGCAGGTTCAGACCGACATGACCACCAATCAGGTGCTTGCCGATGGTACGATCCGGATTGACGGCAAGGCGCTGAATCTGTCGGCTTACCTGGACAAAGAGTTCGCCGCGATCACCTCCGAAGATCTGCTGGGGGGCGGGTATTACGGCATCACCTATGACACGTTTTCCTCGGACGTCCGCTCCTTTCCGCTGCTTTCCCGGCTGATTCCCGGCGCGACCCTCAGCAAGATGGATTCCTCCGTGGAAAAGCTGCAGGTTTATATGAACCGCACCCGGCAGGTTCCCCGGCTTCCCGACGTGCGGCAGGAGGAAGACATTCACAAGCTGGTGCTGGGTCTGCTGGTGCTGAAAAGCGACGTCCACAAGGAAATGCTGACGGTGGACGGCCAGAGCCTGAAATGCCTTCGCTTTGACTACAGCGCCACCGGCGAACAGGCGGGGACGCTTCTCGGCTATCTGATGGACATGGGCGGGCTTTCTCAGGGGGACATCGCCGCTTCGTTTTATCTCTACGACAAGACGCTGGTCGCCGTCCGCTGCGACGGCAGGGCAGGGGAGAACCGGGCGGCGCTCCGACTGGATCTGGGGCAGGACGCGGCCAATGGCGACGTGTCCATTGCGGTGGAAAAGCTGGAAAACGGGGAAAAATCCGCGTTTTCCTACCAGATCGGCGCAAGGGAAGCCGACGGCACCCACACGGAAATCATTGCCTTCGGCACCCAGTCCATTTCCTATGACTGGCACCCTCAGACCGGGGACATGGTGCTGACCCTTCCGGAAAAATCGCCCATTTCCCTGAACCTCACCCAGGCGCAGGACGGTTTCCAGATTCAGACCAAGGATTTTGCGGCACTGATCGGTATCAACAGCCAGAAGGGCTTCGACAGCACCATGACCGTCCGCAAAGGTTCCGTCATCACCGCTCCAAACTACAAAAATCTGGACGAATGGTCGCTGGACGATCTGCTGGTTCTGCTGGGCGGCATCGGCGGCCTGCTTGGATTCCAATAATCGTATCACAAAAAAATCCGCGCCCCATCCGAAACGGGGTGCGGATTGTGTATTTCGGTGCTTTTCAGATTCCGGTCATGGCCGCCAGAACATCCACTTCCATCTTCTGGATGCCCTTCTTCATGGCCAGACCCTCGCTGATATCCACGTCGGTGAAATTGCCCTCGTGGGTGCAGACGATGCGGTTGGTCTTGCCCTGAAGCAGCAGCTCAACGGCCAGGTATCCCATCTTGGTGGCGTTGACGCGGTCACGTCCGGTGGGGGAGCCGCCGCGCTGAATGTGACCCAGAACGGTCACCCGGGGGTCGAGGTCAATGGCATCCTTGATCTTCGCCGCGATATCGGCGGCAGAACCCGCGCCCTCGGCGACGACGATCATGTAATGGGTGAAGCCGTTGAACCGCGCCTGACGGATCTTCTCGATCACATCCCGCTCAAAATCGATGGGCTCCTCGGGAACCAGAACGGCGGTCGCGCCCACGGCCAGACCGACGTACATGGCGAGGTATCCGGCGTTGCGCCCCATGACCTCCACGACAGAGCAGCGCTCGTGGGACTGCATGGTGTCCCGCAGCTTATCGATGCACTCAATGGCGGTGTTGGCGGCGGTATCGAAGCCGATGCAGTAATTGGTGCAGGAGATATCGTTGTCGATGGTGCCGGGAATGCCGATGACGTTGATGCCATACTTGCTCAGCGCCTGCGCACCCCGGAAGGTGCCGTCGCCGCCGATGGCAATGATGCTGTCCAGTCCCAAAAACTTGCAGGTGGAGACCGCCCTGCGCTGGCCTTCCTCGGTCATGAATTCCTGGCTGCGGGCAGTATACAAAATGGTGCCGCCCCGGTTGATCGTATGGGAAACGCTCTTTTCATCCAGACGAACGATATCGCCGGTGATGAGGCCGTTCCATCCCCGGCGGATACCGTAGCATTCCAATCCGTGATACAGCGCAGTACGGACGACCGCACGGACACAAGGGTTCATACCGGGCGCGTCTCCGCCGGAAGTCAGCACACCGATTCTCTTTATGCTCATAATGATTCCTCCTGATTGGATTAAATACACGACCATATTTTACAGAGGTTTTGGGAAAAAGTAAAGAGACATTTTTGTAAATTTCAGCGAAGCTTTTGTGTCTGCATTTTTCATTTGCATTCTGCCTAAATCCATGTGGCCAGAACCGGCAAATTTCATTCTCTTTACCAAAATTGCCGAAAGCATCCAAAAACGTATTGACAATCCCAAAGAACGTGATACGATACACCTAACATTTCGTCAAATGCTTTGAGCAGGACACGACTTCCCCGGATCACCGCTTTCAGAGAGCCGTTGGCTGGTGCGAAACGGCAGCAAGGAACGGGCAGGCCATCCCCTGTGAGCAGCCGCGGTGAAAGGCGCTCGCGCCGAGTAGTTGCAGCCGGTATCCCTCCGTTAACGGGGAACGCTCTCCGGTTTTCGGGCAGCGGTGGAGTGGCCGGTCTTTCCGGCAAGCAAAGTGGTAACGCGGAAGTTGAAATTCCCGGCGGGTCATCTGCCCCCGGATCAGCCTTCGTCTTTGCATCGGTTTCCTGTCAGGGAGACTGCGGCAAGGACGAGGGCTTCTTTTTTGCTCCCGGCATTGGCGAATGGCAAAGTTTTTAGGAAAGAAAGGGAAATCTCATGAACACACTCGTTATCGTGCTGATCGCGGCGGTCGCCCTCGTCGCCGCCTATGCGCTCTATGGCCGCTGGCTGGCCAAGAAATGGGGCATCGACCCCAAAGCGCAGACGCCCGCCGTTAAGTTTAGCGACGGCAAGGATTACGTCCCCACCAACGGCTGGACGGTCTTCAGCCATCAGTTTTCCTCCATCGCGGGCGCAGGCCCTGTCACCGGTGCCATTCAGGCCGCCGCGTTCGGCTGGCTGCCGGTGCTGCTGTGGGTGCTGATCGGCGGCGTGTTCTTCGGCGCCGTGACGGACTTTGGCGCACTGTACGCCTCCGTCAAGAACGAAGGAAAATCCATGGGTATGCTCATTGAAAAATACATCGGCAAGCTGGGACGGAAGCTGTTTCTGCTGTTCTGCTGGCTGTTCTGCCTGATCGTCATTGCGGCCTTTGCCGACATGGTGGCCGGCACGTTCAACGCCTACACCGTGACCGACGGCGTGACCCAGCTCGCCGACGCTGCCCAGACCAACGGCGCTGCCGGTATGGTGTCCATCATGTTTATGGTATTCGCCGTCGTCTTCGGCCTTGTGCAGAAGAAGCTGAACCTCTCCGGCTGGAAGGAGGCCGTTGTCGGCATTCTCTGCATTGCCGCGTCCTTCGCCGTCGGCATGAACTGCCCACTCGTCCTGGACAAGACCGCATGGAGCTATATCACCTTTGTGTACATCTTCTTCGCCGCAGTGCTTCCCATGTGGCTTCTGAAGCAGCCCCGGGACTACATGACCACCTTCATGTTCATCGGCATGATCGCGGGTGCGGTCATCGGCCTGTTCGTTGCACACCCGACGATGAACCTGCCCGTTTTCACAGGTTTTAACAACGAAAAGCTCGGCACCATGTTCCCGATCCTGTTCGTCACCGTCGCCTGTGGCGCGGTGTCCGGATTCCACAGCCTTGTATCTTCCGGCACGTCCTCCAAAACGATTGAAAACGAGAAGGACATGCTCAAGGTCGGCTACGGCGCCATGGTTCTGGAGAGCCTGCTTGCCGTTCTCGCCCTCTGCGTGGCTGGTGCGGCCGCGGCAGCGGACGGCACTCCCGCCGCCGGTACGCCGTTCCAGATCTTCAGCCGCGGCGTTGCGGGCTTCTTTGAGATGTTCGGCGTCCCCAGCTATGCCGCCACGGTCTTCATGACCATGTGCGTCTCCGCCCTTGCCCTGACGAGCCTTGACGCCGTTGCCCGCATCGCACGGATGAGCTTTCAGGAACTGTTCAGCGTGGACGATATGGCGCACGCCGAGCCCTGGCGCAAGCTTCTGTGCAACACCTACTTCTCCACGATTCTGACGCTTGTTCTGGGCTATGTGCTCACCCAGATCGGCTACTCCAACATCTGGCCGTTGTTTGGTTCGGCCAACCAGCTGCTTTCCGCGCTGGTGCTTATCACGCTGTGCGTCTTCCTCAAGGTCACAGGCCGCAGCAACAAGATGCTGTTCCCGCCGCTGATCATCATGCTCTGCGTCACCTTCACGGCGCTGGTGCAGCGGCTGATGGCCATGGTCAGCGCCATCCGGAATGCAGCCGCTGTGACCATCCCTGCCGGGGAAACGACCTGGGGCGCGGTATTTGTCGCCAATGGCTTGCAGCTCATCATTGCGGTGCTGCTCATCGTCCTGGGCGCGACCATCGTGGTCAACTCCATGAGAAGCTACGTCGCCAGCAAGCACGGCAGCGAAGCCAGGGTCTGACATAAATAGCAGCCCCCGGAATGCAGTTCCGGGGGCTGTATTAAATAGAGTCCACTCCGCAACAAAAAAAGCATTGATATCGCTGCATGAGGCAATAGTTGCATGTCACTGTTGACCTATGGTATGATTACAATAGAAAAGTAGAATAAGACGAGCCTCATGGGAGCCACCCCGTGGGGCTTTTCTTATGCCCGAAGGAGGTGAGCAAATGCCCAAGCGACCACTCAGACCCTGCTCTCATCCCGGCTGCCCTAACCTCTGTGAAGGACAGTTTTGTGAACAGCACCGTGTGGAGGAACGCCGCAAGTACGACAAATACGAGCGCAGCTCCGATGTCAACCGCAAGTACGGCAGAGCGTGGAAACGCATCCGTGACCGCTATGCGGCGGAGCATCCCCTCTGTGAGATGTGTCTCAAGGAAGGTCGGCTGACTCCGGTACAGGAAGTTCACCACATCCTGCCTGTTTCCAAAGGCGGCACTCACGCAAGGGACAACCTCATGAGTCTGTGTCAGTCCTGCCACACCAAGATCCACCATGACATCGGGGACAGATGAAAAGGCCGTCCTTGGAAGAAGGGACGACCTTTTCTACGATATTATGCCTGGATATCAAACATGGCCATCAGCTTTTTGAAAGTATCCTGTCCATCGAGACAGGTGTCGGTCAAATAGCCTTTTTCCGTTTCCCATTCAGAAAGACCACGGTAGTAGAACATTTTTTTGGAATCCTCAATGATGAACGGAACAATGTTGTATCGTAAGCATTCCTTGAGCGCCACTAACCGACCAACCCGACCGTTGCCGTCCTGGAAGGGATGAATACGCTCAAAGTTGTAGTGGAATTCAATGATATCTTCTACCGAAACAGCATCAAGGGCTTCATAGCGTGACAACAGGGTCTTCATTCTTGCCGGTACATCCTTTGGCCTTGCGGTTTCCTTACCGCCGACCACATTGGCTCTTTTTTTGTAGTCGCCAACGGCAAACCAGGCAAGCGTGGAATCTTTCGTGCTCTGCTTCAAAATACGATGCAGTTCCTTGATGATGTCCTCGGTGAGCGGTTCTTCTGCATGGTCTATCACATAATCAATAGCACGAAAATGGTTGACTGTTTCGATGATGTCATCGACCGGGATCCCTTCTCCGACATCAACCGTGTTCGTTTCAAAAATCAGTCGGGTTTGATCCTCGCTGAGCTTGCTGCCTTCAATGTGGTTGGAATTGTATGTCATACGGACTTGAAGTTCATGGTACAAACCACCGGGCATACGGATGCTCTTTTCATCACGCAGTGTTTGTAGCAGTGCGTTGTCCGAGATATTTCGATATAGTTCCTCCGGCTTACAGTTCAAAAACGCAGCGATCTTCTCAAGCACACGATCAGCAATTTTTTCGCCGTGACCGATTTTGGCAACCGTCCGCGATGAAATACCGAGTTCATCTGCAAGGGCGGTCTTTGTAAGCCCTTTTTTACTGAGCTTTTGGATAAGTCCATCATATGAGACCATGAATGTCCACCTCTTTCCTTTACTTATTATAACCGATTTCGCATGAAAAGTAAAGAAGTTTCTGAGAAAAAGTAAAGGTAGGGGGATTATAATGGCTCCCTTGTCCAGACCAAATTTCAAAAAATTATCATGAACCAGATAATGCCATATCGATCCATTTTGTTTCCTGAGCCGACAATTCATGTCTTCCTGGCAGTAGCTGCCCTGCGGAGCAGGGTCGCCTTGACCGGCTGAAGATGGCTGGTA
>ERZ808240.192-NODE-192-length-84883-cov-9.776029_pt1 | contig 84883 bp, 86 predicted proteins | sample MGYA00521084_ERZ808240 | MGnify/ENA primary metagenome ERZ808240 (study PRJEB31516, sample SAMN03275571) | gut metagenome | biome: mammalia-associated habitat; material: feces | host: Papio cynocephalus | place: Kenya | collected 2012-08-06 ...
ATCTGATTTCAGGTGGCATTCATTTTTAGTTAGTGCGGGTTATTTACCTGGTACATGAGATCTAAGCATTATCTTAAAAATACATTCGTATAAGTCGTCATAATTATTTTCTGTATCTGCTTTTTCTAACGCTGCAATATAGTTCTTTTTTTCTTCCACTTTAATGTAAATGGGCGTCAATCCGGCGCGTACTAATTGAACATTCATAAAGGCTCTTGAGGTTCTTCCGTTTCCTTCGGGAAAAGGATGAATTACAGTGATTTTATGATGTGTTCTTATAACGTGTTTAATATAGTCACTGGGTTTTATATGTTTTATTCCATCGAAAAAGGATTTTATATCAGAATCTACTTTCGCTAATTCATTAAATATATCGTGATAATCAACAGCTTCAAATTTTGCACCGGAAATTACGACATTATTCTGCCGTGGGTTACCTCCGAATTCCGGATGTGGATAATATGCAAATAAATCTTTGTTTAATTTAAAAGAATCATATACACTAAGTGTATTTTTAACAGGTAGTTCAAAAATATCCTGATACATTAAATAGTGTCCGGCTACGGATAGATATGCCTCATTATCTTCTGCGCAATATTGACTATTTTGCAAATTATTACGCAAATCAGTCACGATTTCGGAAGCTTCTTCAATAGAAACTTTAAGTCCTTCCATCCGGCTATCATTATATATATAGGTATTCTCAAATACATATTTTGCATAATCATTTGGTACGAATTGTAACTGTTCGGCATAATTATCAATCAAATCAGAGTATAAATTCTCATAGGACATTCCTAATGTTTTTCTTTTTTTATCAGGGTGAAATTTCTGGATTCTCTTTGTTAATTCTTTTGTTTCGATGTCGCCATCTACAGCATGTATTTTATATGCAATTCTTCTGACACATGACTCAAAGCTGACTCCAAAATAATCAGCAATCTTTAGTATATTATCAAAACTAATGTTTCCATCGGCTTCTTTATATTCGTTTACCTTTGCTTTCAGTTCGTTCATTGGCATCAATATGGCGGAAGCAAAGGCATCTGCAAAATATTCCGTAGAATTTTTTTGCCCAATAGGACATGCGACCTGCTTGTCGGCATCCTTAAAATGATGGCATAATTCATGTGCAGCGGTAAATCTTTGCCGGGTAATTGGTCTATTTGCATTTATGCCCACTATAGCTATGTCATCTTCTGACTGAGCCGGTATGTATACTCCTTCAAGCTTTTTAAAATCACGTATTACAAAATGAACCCCTTCATCTTTCAACATCTTGAATGGACTTATGGGATATATTATTTCCGAATTACCAAAATAGGCGGCCAGATATGCGGTCGCCATACTTTCTGCATCCGTGTAATTCTTGATATTTGATTTAAAACTAACCATTTAACTCCTTTGCATCTTCAGCTGCTCTTTGAATTTAATCAAATTCATAATTTCAGCCTGATCGTTTTCATCCAGTTTTTCAAAACTTCTTGCAAATACAGCTGCAGGCTGACTCATTTGATTTTCGTTTAATATGGCATCAGCTGTAACACCAAATAATTCACTCAATCTTGAAATATCTTCAGCTGTGATTTTTCTTTTACCATTTTCCATCTGAGTATATGTTGCACGATTAAGTCCCAAAAAATTAGCAGCATATTCCTGGGAAAGATGAAGCTGGTTTCTAAAATTTTTAATCCTCTCATTAATAGTTGTCATTGTTTTTCCTCCCTATTTCCAGCTAATTCATTATAATGCGAATGGTTAGATTTTGCAACAGTTTTTTGTTAGATTTTCTAACTTATATATAAAAGTATTATTCGGAAATAGAATTTAATTTACCGTAATTCAAAAAAGGAGCCATAAAAGTTCTAAAAAAATACATACAAAGTACAATTGTTATTTGTTTATCGCATGCTAAAATAAAAAATCAATAACCGAAGAACACAGATAAGGAAATGCAAAGAAGCATAATTGTTTTCTTTGCGTTTTTTGATTATAAGCGATACTAAAAAGGCAAGGGAGCTTTCAGAAGTTTCCTTGTTTTTTTATAAAAAGAAAAGGAGAGATGATTATGAAAATGATACAAGCGATTGTTCGACCTGAAAAATCTGCGGAAGTGCAAAAGACACTTGGTGACAATGGTTTTTTGCCGATGACAAAAATACACGTCCTGGGAAGAGGAAAACAAAGAGGTCTGAAATCGGGAGATGTTTATTATGACGGAATTCCCAAAGACAATTTCTATATCGCCATAGCAGATGAGGATGTAGATAAAGTAATCAATCTCATCAGTGAAACGGCAAGAACCGGAAACGGTATGCCGGGAGACGGAAAGATATATGTGTATCCCATAGAAAAAACCGTAACGATTTCCAGTAAGGCAGTAGAGTAGGGAGGAAAAGATATGAAACTGGCAATGATTGTAATCAGACCGGATATGTATTACGAAACAAGTAAAGTACTGATTGATAACGGCTTTTTTTCCATGACGAGCATGAGCGGTACCGGAAGAGGAAAGCAGAGAGTGGATTTTGTGACAGCGGAAGACGAAGACGTGGTAGACAGTGACTATCATCAGATGGTAGCCAAGAAAATCATAGAAATCTGCGTCAGGGATGAACAGGTAGATGAACTGATTGAGATTATTACACAGGTGAACAGCAAGAACCATTCCGGAGACGGAAAGATTTTTATTATTCCGGTAGAAAGCGGACAAAGAATTCGTACCGGAGAAACCGGTGATGAATCCATTATGTAAGTAAATTACGAAAGTATACGGTTAAAGGGAAAGAGGTAAAAATTATGAAGATGATAAAAGCTTATATCAGACCTCAGAATGAGAAGGATGTCCTGAAGGCACTTGTCGATAAAAAAATCTATGGAGCTACTTTCAAATCAGCATTGGGAAGAGGAAAACAAAGAGGGCTTAAGGTAAGTGATGTTTATTATGATGAGATACCCAAGGTTATGCTGATGATTGCTGTGGAAGATGAAAAAGAGGCAGAAGTAAAAGCAATTATTTCTTCCGTATGCAGGACCGGCAAGACAGGCGCTTTTGGTGACGGAAAAATTTTTACAATTCCGGTATTAAAGGAAGTAACCATTAGCTCAGGAGAAATAAAAGAGTAAGAGGCGGAGGAAGAGCTTATGAAAAATTTATTTCAGATTAGAAAGGAAATACCCAAACGACTCAGCACACTTATTAGTGCGATAACTTTTTCGTTATTGATTTTGGCTTGGTTTATAGGAAGTAATTATACGAATATCAGCCAGATTTTTCTCCCGACACCGCAGGCAACCTTTGGAGCCTTATGGAAGGGATTGGTGGATAAATCCATCTGGGCAGATATCGGTATAAGCTGCTACCGGGTATTTATGGGATTTCTGATTTCGATAGTGATAGGTGTGCCGATAGGAATTCTGGCAGGTACATATAGAATTGTGGCAGCAGTTGTAAGACCTTTAATCGGATTTATGAGATACTTACCGGTTTCGGCGTTGATTCCGCTTATCATGGTATGGACAGGTGTAGGGGAAACCGCCAAAATCACAATCATCGTTGTGGGAGCCGTATTTTCCCTCATAACCATGATTAGTGATATAGCCAAAGGTGTCCAGACGGATTTAATCCATTCCGCTTATACATTAGGTGCAAGTCAGGGACAGGTTTTAATGAAGGTTATTATTCCCGCCATGATGCCCCAGATTATGGACAGTCTCAGAACTGTAATGAGCTGGGCTTGGACCTACCTGGTTATGGCAGAAATGCTGGCTTCCAGTTCCGGACTGGGCTATTCCATTATGATTGCGGAACGCTTCATGAAGACATATGTCATTTTCATGGGTATTTTCACAATCGGTATCTTAGGATTACTGATTGATAAAATTTTTGCTGTAACAAATCATTTGTTATTCCAATGGGCAGCGGAAGAATAGAGGTGTGCTATGAAACGAAAGAAAACAGCGACAGAAAATTACACTGGTGTTGGGGTTTCGGCAACAGTAGCAAGCAGCAAAATTTGTTGTAGAAACATAAACAAAATATATAAGTCCAAGAAACAGGAAACATATGCGCTGAAGGATATCAATTTAGAAATTCTGGATAACGAATTTATTTGTATTGTCGGTCCTTCCGGCTGCGGAAAATCTACTTTACTTCGTATTCTGGCAGGACTGGATGATGCAACAAGCGGGGATATTATTCTGGATGATAAAAAACTGGATGGTCCGGGAGCAGAACGGGGAATGGTATTTCAGGCATACACCTTATTTCCCTGGAAAACGGTAGAGAAAAATATCCGGTTTGGATTAGATTTGAAGAAGATGCCGAAGCCTGAGGCGGATGCGGTTGTAGATAAATACCTGGATATGGTGGGACTGACGGAGTTCCGGAATTCATACCCCAATCAGCTTTCAGGCGGTATGAAGCAGCGTGTTGCCATAGCAAGGGCGCTTGCCAATAATCCACAGGTTATCCTCATGGATGAGCCGTTTGGAGCACTGGATCCGGATACCAAGGCAAATATGCAGTTACAGTTAAGAGAACTTTGGGAAAAGGAAAAGCATACGGTTATCTTTATTACTCATGATATTGAAGAAGCCGTTTTTCTTGCACAGCGTGTATATGTTATGAGTGCAAGACCCGGACAGATTATTACGGATGTACCGATATATCTTCCTTATCACAGAACACTGGATTTGAAGGACACACCGGAGTTTATTGCATTAAGGAAAAAAATACATGGTATGCTGCATACCAAGGATTTTGCAGAGTCATAGAATGGAGTGTTCGTAATGCATCAGAAAAAGGACAGCCTGCTTATACCATATTTGCTGATGACATTGCCATTGGGTCTGCAGAGCATGATTACCAGCCTGGTTAATACGGTAGATACCTTAATGATTGGGCAGATTGGTGATTTGGAATTGTCCGCAATAGGGTTGGTTAATCAGATTTACTTTATTCTCACATTAATGATAGTAGGAATGATTAGCGGAGCGACTATTTTCCTGTCACAGTTTTATGGGAAACATGATGTGGAAGGTATGCGGATGTGTGCGGCACTTGCCAGCGGGGTGATATACGGCGTCTCAGCAATATTTATGATTGCAGGAATTTGTTTTCCACGGTTTTTACTGGTTTTTTTCTCTAATGAGGAACCATTAATTGTATGCGCTGCCGGATATTTCAGGGTAGTTGCCATCAGTTATCTGGCGGCAGGATTCAGCCAGGTTTGCAATATGGTGCTTAAGAATATCGGAAAAGTATACATTCCGCTTTACACCACTATAGTGGCAATTCTAATCAATATCGTCTTGAACTACATACTGATTTTCGGACATCTGGGATTTCCGGCTATGGGTGTTGTGGGAGCCGCGATAGGAACCCTTGGAGCACGGATTGTGGAAGCAGTCATATTGTTCATATGCCTGTACAGAAAGCATAGAGAATATGCGCCGCGTTTATCAGATTTGAAGCGAGTGACGAAGTCCTTTGCAAAACAATTTGCACTTATCGCACTTCCGGTTTCTTTAAGTGAAACTATCTGGAGCATAGGTACATCGCTCTATAGCATTGTATATTACCAAATGGGATATGAGTATGGCGCGGCCGTCAATATTGCTAAAGTTGTGGAACAGTTGCTTTGTTGCTTCTTTAAGGGGGGCGGACAGGCAGGAGCCATTATTTTGGGAAGATATCTGGGAGAAGGTAAAAATGAAAATGCTGTCCGTGCTGCAAAAAAAATGGCTTTTTATAATGTTATTGCTGGCTTGATTATCGGCATCGGAATGTATGGTGCAGCGGAACAGATACTAAGTTTTTACAATGTTTCCAACAGGGTCAGGGAAACCGCAATCATGATGCTTCGGTATATGGCAGTCATGATGCCCCTCAGAGGATATGCCTGGCTGCATATAACAGCAACACTGAGAGCCGGTGGAGATACCAAAACCTGTATGCTGATTGACAATGCTACGGTATGGCTTGTCGGTCTGCCGTTTGCCTATATAACAGGGTTCTTTTTGGGAATGAGAATAGAAATTGTATATCTTTGTATTGTCCTGGATGACATTGCAAAAACCATTCTTTGTGCATTACGCGTAAAGAGTGGGAAATGGATTAAAAAATTAACATGAGTTTTTATTGTGGTATAAGATGCAGAGCATTTTATATAGAAACAACAGTCATATCATATTTAAGGAGGAGAAAAGTATGAGAGAACGAATGAAAAAAATTATGGCGCTTATTATGGTCACAGCCGTTGCTTTAACAACGACAGCATGTGGAGAAAAGGCAGAAAAAACAGCGGGAACAGCTTCTCCCACCAGTGAAAGTACTGCTGCGGAAGAGAAAACAACAGATGCTCCGCAAGAGATTACAACAGTCCGAACAGCATATTCCCCTTTTATCGGCGGTATTGGTGTATATGTGATAGAAGCTGCGGATATGGATACGGAATATGGTATTGATTTGAAAATAAATGCCATGGGAGATGTTTCCCCGGTTATGGGTATTATGACAGGAGATGTTGATATTGCATTTAATACGGTTCAGGGATATATGACAGCTATTAATGCACTTGTTGAAGAAGGAGCGGACCCCAGTACTTTACCGAGAATTGTATACCTGCACAATGAGTCCACCGGAGCAGACGGTCTGGTTGCCAAAGCAGAAATTAAGACGCTGGAAGACTTAAAAGGAAAAAAGGTATCCGCTCAGTACGGAAATGTAACACATTACATGCTGGCAAGAGCACTTGCTACAGCAGGTATGAGCATTGATGATGTTGAATTTGTAGATATGGGACCCGGAAAAGGTGGTTCTGCATTTATAGCCGGAAGTCTTGATGCCGCAACAACTTTTGACCCCTATCTGACGCAGGCTGTAAATGAGACCGGGGCGAATTTGTTGATTTCCACAAAGGATTTGGACAGATGTATTTACGATGTATGTATTGTATCGGCAGAGGTGGCAGAAGAAAAACCGGAGTGGTTATACAATACACTGAAATGTATTGAGGCTGCTACAGAGTACTGCAACACCGATTTAAGCGAAGCTGCGGAATTGACAGCGGATACATTCGGAGCAACTCCGGAAGAGGTTGTAGATATGTGCTCTACGGTATATCTGTATACCATGAAAGATAATGTGGAAGCCATGGCAGAAAACGGCTGGCTGTATGATTCCCTTGCAGATATTCAGGATTTCTATGTATCTATCGGTGAAATGGACCCGAATATAGACTTTAAGGCTCTGGTTGATTCAGACTTTTTGGTAAAGGAATAAAGATGAGTAAAACGGAACAGGAAATGTGTAAAATAAGCGAAAAGCTCTGGAGTAATCCGGAGCTTCCGCTTATGGAATATAAGGCAGCAGAATTAGTGAGCGGTTGGCTGAAAAATAATGGATTTTCCGTAAAGGAAAATCTCTGCAACATTCCCACGGCTTTCAAGGCAGTTTACGGGGAAGGAAAACCAAATATCGGTTTTTTGCTGGAGTACGATGCTCTTCCGGGATTGTCAAACGATAAGACTGCTTATCAATGTACGCTTGGACAAAAAGCCGGGCATGGCTGCCTGCATAACCATATTGCACCCGCAAACGGCGGAGCGGCAATTATGGTGAAGGACTATCTGGAAGCACTCAGGGCATCGGGCAGGAAAGTGAGCGGCACAATCACTGTTGTAGGTTGTCCGGCAGAAGAAATTCTGTATGGAAAAGTAGCCCTTTTAGGACAAGGAGCTTTTGAGGGAATAGATATCCTGCTGACTTCGCATGCGGACTACCAGAATGCCGCAATGTCACGACCGACATTGTCTGCGCTCGGTACAGAATTCCTTTTTACCGGAACAGCCGGACATACCGGAATTGCAAGAAAGGGAAATGCGTTATATGCCTTAGAGTCCTTTGTACAAATTATTCAAAAGTTCCAGATGCACAATAACAATGGTGTGCGAATAGAACATGCAATCAGAAACGGCGGAATTGCGCCGAATATTAATACTGATAAAGCAAGCATATGGCTGAACCTCAGGGCGGCGGATTATGAACAAATGATTGCAGTGTATAACAAAATAAGACAAGCTGCAACAGCTGTGGAAAATATGCAGGATGTCCATGTGAAAGAGGGATTTATAGCCGCTGCAAGGGGGTATCTTCCCAATGATACACTTGCGGATGTTTTGTATCAAAAAATGAAAATGGAAGATACGGATATCTACACAGGGGAAGAGAAAATCCTGTTAGAGAAAATGGCAGGAGAAATAACAGGGGAAGAAAAAAATGATTTACAGGTTGACCTGACACCGAAACTCATAAAAGAAGGTATTGAAGATTATAGTCAGGATGACGGAGATGTCAGTTGGAGAATTCCTTTGGGCAGAGTTAACTGGGCACTTCCGCTTTCCATACCGCTTCATCATTGGGCAGCCACTGCGGTTGCGGGAATGGAGTTAAGCTATAAAGGAATGATTTTAGCTAAAAGAGTATTGGGAAAAGCAGCCATTCATATGCTGGAACAGCCGGAGATAGTTGACAAAGCCAGAGAAGAATTAAAAGTAAGAATAAGCAATACAGTTGTAAAACCACCCATGTATAATCCGGATAAAGACTTTGCAGCCAAAGCGGAGAAATTTTGGGAAGATGCATGGATATAAAAAGAAAAGGAGAAAAAGATATGAAAATACCTGAACATAGCGCTTTATTGGTAATTGATTTACAGGCGGGAGAAGATACTGACGGTATTCCTTTAATGGAAGGCTCCACAACCTATGAAAATGCTCCCAAAATTATTAATTTTTTCAGAGACCATAATCTCCCGGTTATCCAGGTAAGGGAACTGCATAGAGCTGATATGAGTGATTTCGGAAGGGAACTGGACGGAACGGAGGGCGTTCATTGTCTGGAAGGGACTGTTCATGAGCAGTTTAATCCGCTAACCGCACCGGTAGAGTCTGATTACACTTTTTACAAGAGAAGATACAGTGCATTTCTTTATACGGAGCTGGATTTGCTTCTTCGCTGCAAAGGTATTACCACATTATTTTTAATCGGTGGTCTGACGGATGTGTGTGTCAGATTTACAGCGGTTGATGCACATCAGAACGATTACCATTTCAAGGTAGTGACAGATTGCGTAACGGGTTCTTCCAGAGAGGCACATGAATTTGCATTGTTGAATATGAAATATTTGCAGAGAGATTCCCATGTAACTACACAGGAAATTTTGGAAGCGGAGGTATAGAATTATGTTAAAAATTGAAGAACACAGCGCTTTATTATTAATAGATATTCAGGATACCAAAGAACCGGATCACTTCTCCAACATGTATAGAACAGAAGAGCAGAAGAAGAGAAAAGAATTCTATCATGAAAATGCGAAAAAGGTAACGGATTATTTCAGAAAACTGGGAAATGTGCCTATTATTCATGTGATAGAACTTCACAGAGATGATTTGGTAGATTTCGGCAGAGAGTTGGATGGCTCCGAAGGCGTTCATTGTCTGGAAAAAGACTCTATTTTTTGGGAACCCTGCGCTCCGATTGAAGGGGAATATGTTATACCTAAAAGAAGATACAGTGCTTTTTTCGGTACAGATTTAGAGATTTTATTACGTGGCTTAAAAGTAGAGCATCTTTATATTTGCGGCGGAATGACGGACATCTGTGTCCATTATACTACTGTGGATGCTCATCAACGGAACTATCATGTACATGTATTTAAGGAAGCCTGCGGAACACACAGTCCTGTGGAAGTAGCGCAGGCAGCGCTTGATAATATTGAATATTTTCAGGCAGGTTCTATTATTTCCGTAAATGATTTGGACGCATAAACGGCAGTCTTATATTTAATATAGAAGAAATGAAAAACGCTCTGACGATTTTGTCAGAGCATTTTTCATAAGAACCCCCTACATGGAAATCCATCCGAAGGCATTTGCAATGGAACTGATTAAAATAATCACCGCGAAAATCGGGCAGAGGTACTGAATCATGATGTAGAAAACTTTCTTTCTGCGGAAAGAGCTTTCGCCATGCAGCACTTCTTCTTCCACGCGCTTGACACCGATTACCTTGGAAACCAGCAGACAGATAGCAATGGCGGCAATGGGCATCATAACGGAGTTGGTCAGGAAATCAAAGAAATCCAGAAACTGCATGCCGAGAATTTTTACATTGGCGAGCGGTCCGTAGCCCAGGGAAGAAAGGCTTCCCAAGAGCAGCATAATCACGCCGACCAGAACGGTTGCTTTTTTTCTGCCCCAGCCCAGTTCATCCTCAAAGGTGGAAACGGCGCTTTCCGTCAAAGCAATGGAGCTGGTAACGGCTGCAAAGAGCACCAGAAGAAAGAATAAAATACCGATAACGGTGCCGAAGCCCATGCTGTCAAATACCTTGGGAATGGTAATGAACATCAGGGAAGGACCTGCCTGCAGGGTATCCGGGTCGCCGCCGGAGAAAGAAAATACGGCGGGAATAATCATAAGACCTGCCATAATGGCAATCGCCGTGTCGAAAACTTCCACATTCCGGGTGGAGTCTTCAATGGAAATATCTTTTTTCATATAGGAACCGAACGTAATCAGGATACCCATGGCAATGGACAGGGAATAGAACATCTGTCCCATGGCTGCCACAACGGTCATCCAGGAAAAATTTTTTATATTGGGAATAAGGAAATACTCCACACCTTTTAAGGCGCCCGGGCGGGAAACGGAGTAAATCGCAATAATCACGGAAAGTACAACCAGAACCGGCATCATGAATTTCGATACACGTTCAATGCCGTTCCGCACACCGGCGTGAATAATGCCGAGGGTAAACAGGGCAAACACGATAAAACAGATTTCCGTGGAAAGTCCGTCCGTGATAAAGGAAGAAAAGTAGCCGTCCGCAGCCATCCGGCTGCCGTTTCCTTTGATATATTCCACGAGATATTTGATAACCCAGCCGCCGATAACGGAGTAATACGGAACAATCAGGATAGGAATAATGGCATTGAACCAGCCGCCGAAGGAAAGCCAGCGGGATTTTCCGAAGGAAGAAAAAGCGCCGACGGGACTTTTTCCGGTCATACGACCGATGGAGGTTTCCGCAATAATCATACTGTAGCCGAAGGTCAGCGCCAGTAAAATATAAATAATAAGAAAGATGCCGCCGCCGTATTTGGCAGCCAGATAAGGGAAACGCCAGATGTTGCCAAGACCTACCGAAGCACCTGCGGCAGAAAGTACAAAACCTATCTTTCCGGAGAAGGAACTTCTTTTTTTATCCAGTGTGTTCATAAAAATCTCCTTTTTTATACATTATTTTGCAAAACGGCGCTTCAAGTATAGCATAAAACATCAAGAATGGGAATATCATTTGTATTTTATGCAAATAAAATGTAAATAAGGCATCAGTAAGGCAGTTTATTTTTTGTTTATAATTTCTTTATAATTATATTAGCACTCACCTCTTGACAGTGCTAACAATAAGTGTTATAGTACACATAGAACAAAGGAAGAGAGAAAAGTTCCGGAGTTCCAAAATAAAAATGTAAACAAATGGAACGAAGGTTTCCATTTTTGCACAATGAAAGTTGTGCGGTTATAGAAGGAGGAAGGACTTATGATGATGCCCAGTGTATTTGGTAGAGATATTTTTGATGACTTTATGGATGGTTTTGCATTCCCCGATGTAAGCAAGGAGCTGTATGGCAAACATGCAAAACAGATTATGAAGACCGATGTCAGGGAGTTGGACAACGGCTACGAAATTATGATTGACCTGCCCGGCTTCAAGAAAGATGAAATTAACGTTGAGTTGGAAAACGGTTACCTGACCATTTCCGCCTCCAAGGGTCTTGACAAGGATGAAGAAGACAAGAAAGGCAAATTCATCCGTCAGGAGCGTTATGCAGGCGCAATGAGCCGAAGTTTCTATGTGGGTGATTATGTAACCGAAGAAGACATTCATGCGAAATTCGAAAACGGTGTATTACGGCTGGATGTTCCCAAGAAGGAAGCAAAAGCAGTGGAAACCAAGAAGCATGTCGCCATTGAAGGCTAAACAAAAAGCTGCCCCGGGACAAACTCCGGGGCATTTTTTCTATCATTAGATTACAGGGAGTGCAGAGCACGAAGGGAGGGATAGAGGACATGGCACAGAAAAGAGATTATTATGAGGTTTTAGGCGTGAATAAGTCGGCAACGGATGCAGAAATCAAAAAGGCATACCGGAAGCTGGCAAAGAAATATCACCCCGATATGAATAAGGACGACCCCAAGGCAGAGGAGCTTTTTAAGGAAGTTACCGAAGCGTATGAGGTGTTGAACGATAAAGAGAAACGTAAGCTGTACGACCAGTTCGGCCACGCAGCCTTTGACGAAGGCGCCGGTCAGGGCGGTGCGTACAGTTCCGGCGGTTTCGGAGGCACCGGAGGATTCGGTGGTTTCGGCAGCAGTGGCTTTGGCGGGAAGGGTTTCGGTGGCTTTGGCAGCGGCGGCTTCCACTTTAACGGAAATTCCGGCGACGGCTATCAGGAATATTATTATACCGGCGACAATTTGGATGACATTTTTGACGGTTTCTTCGGCGGCAGCAGAAAGGGCCGCAGCCGTTCACGGGATGGCGAAGATGTGCTTGCCAAAGTGGATGTCAGCTTTGAAGAAGCGGCACTCGGTGCGGACAAGGTTATCCGTTTCCGTGCTCCGGACGGCAGCGAGCAGTCCCTGCAGGTACACATTCCCGCGGGCATTGACTCCGGTCAGAAAATACGTCTGAAGGGCAAGGGTATGCCCGGACAAAACGGCGGCGGAGCCGGTAGCCTGCTTCTGGAAGTTACGGTTCAGAGCAAGCCCGGTTTTGAACGGAGGGGCATGGACATTTACACCACCGTGGAAATTCCTTTTGAAACCGCAGTTCTCGGCGGCGAAACGATAGTTCCCACCCTGAACGGCAGGGTAAGCTGCAAAATTAAAGAAGGAACCCAGTGCGGCACCAAGATACGTCTGAAGGGCAAGGGCATTGTTTCCATGAAAAATCCTTCCCAGAAAGGCGATGAGTACGCAGTTATCCAGATTCGCGTTCCTAAGAATTTAAGCGCCGATGCCAAACAGAAGTTACAGGAATATGCAAAAGCCGTATAATCCGGTACACTTCCGCAGATATAAGTTCACAGATTTTTCACAAAAAATCAGCACTCGCCTCTTGACAGTGCTAACAATATGTGTTATAACACAGTTAGAACAAAGGAAGAGAGAAAAGTTCCAGAGTTCCCATTAGTGTAACAGAAAAGTTTTCGAAAACAAAGTTTCCGGACAGTTACAGCAAAGCTGTACTGCTCATAGAAGGAGGAATGACTTATGATGTTACCCAGCATTTTTGGTGAAGATTTATTTGATGAGATGATGGACTTCCCGTTCGAGGATGATTTCTTTGGTAAACGTAATCCTCTGTATGGCAAGAAAGCTAAAAATATGATGAAGACGGATGTAAAGGAGCATGAGACCGGTTACGAAGTAGACATTGATCTGCCCGGCTTCAAGAAAGACGAACTGAATCTGGATCTGACAGACGGTTATCTTACCATTTCCGCTTCCAAGGGTCTTGATAAGGACGAAGAGGATAAGAAAGGCAAATACATCCGTAAGGAACGTTATGCCGGCAGCATGAGCAGAAGCTTCTATGTCGGTGACGGTATTACCGAAGATGATATCAAGGCGAAATATAAAAACGGTATTCTGAAACTGTCTATTCCCAAGAAGGAAGCTAAGGCAGTAGAGCAGAAGAAACATATCGCCATTGAAGGATAAAGCGGCAGGATAAAACAGCGGGGCTTGCCGGACAAGGCAAGTTCCCTGACACAAAGGAATGATACCAATGAGTGGGTTTATAAAGTTTTAAGTTGAAAAGAACCTTCTTTCATTATAAGATAGAGATACAGTAGTTATATATCTTATAGTGAAAGAAGGTTTTTTTATGAAATTTAAGGACATGCCCTACAAGAGAGTGGACTTTGATAAAGTTACGGAAGACATGAAGGCTCTGATGGCAGAGCTGGACGCAGCAAAAAGCGGCGAAGAGCAGTTCGCTGTCCACAAAAAATTTTATGCACTTTATGACACAGTGGCAACCAACATTACCATTGCACATATTCGCCATGATGTGGATACCGCGGATGAATTTTACGGCGCAGAGCAGGATTTCTATGATGAAAAGATGCCCGAACTGGAAAATCTGGTAGTAGCATACAAGAAAAAACTCTATGAGTCTCCCTACAAGGATTATCTGATTGAGAAAATCGGTCCCGTAGCCTTTAAGAACATTGAACTTTCCTTAAAGTCCTTCGATGCCAAGCTCATTCCTCTGATGCAGGAAGAAAATGCGCTGGTAACCGAGTATGCGAAGCTGATTGCTTCCGCAAAAATCGACTGGGAAGGCGAAGAATTAAACCTTTCCTTACTCCGTCCTTACACCATCAGCCCTGACAGACAAATCCGTCAGAAAGCATGGGACAAGATGTCAGATTTCTTTGAAGCAAACGCAGACAAGCTGGATGAAATTTATGACAAGCTTGTCAAGAACAGGGATGCACAGGCAAAGGCACTTGGCTACGACAACTATGTTACCTTAGGCTACTACCGTATGCAGCGTAACTGCTACGGCAAGGATGAAGTGGAAAACTTCCGTAAACAGATTAAGAAGGATTTTGTACCTTTTGCGGAAAAGCTGCATGACAGAAGAAGACAGAGACTGGGCCTGGAAAAGCTTTCCTACATTGACGAAGGTGTTTATTTTAAGGAAGGAAATCCCAAGCCTATCGGCACGCCCGAAGACATTTTGAAGAACGGACAGAAGATGTACGCAGAGCTTTCTCCCGAAACCAAGGAATTCTTTGACTTCATGATGGAGAATGAGCTTTTCGATGTTCTCGGCAGAAAGACCAAGAGAGCAGGCGGCTATATGACTTACCTGCCCGACTATAATTCTCCGTTTATCTTTGCAAACTTTAACGGCACAGAAGGTGACGTTGATGTCATAACTCATGAATGCGGTCATGCGTTCCAGGGATTTTTATCCGGCAAGGACCCTATTCAGGAGCATCGCGACATTACCATGGAAACCGCGGAAACACACTCCATGTCCATGGAATTTTTCACCGGCGACTGGATGGAACTCTTCTTCGGCGACAGAGCGGATGATTACAGAGAAATGCATTTAGAGGATGCTGTGGCATTTATCCCTTACGGCTGTATGGTAGATGAATTTCAGCATATCGTATACGAAAATCCCGAAATGACTCCGGCGGAAAGACATGCCGCTTGGAAGAAATTACAGCAGGAATACAAGCCTCACTGGGATTTCGGCGATGCAAAATTCTTCTCCAAGGGCGGTTTCTGGCAGAAACAGCAGCACATTTACATGTCTCCGTTCTACTATATCGATTACTGTATTGCACAGACAGACGCTCTGCAGTATAAGGCAAAAATGGACGAAAACTTCAAGTCTGCATGGGACAGCTACTTAAAGCTCTGCTACCTGTCCGCAAGCGATTTCTTCACCAACATGGTAGAAGAGGTCGGACTGGTAAGCCCGTTCAAGGACGGCTGCATCAAAGATGTTGTTGCCAAGCTGGAGAAAAAATTAGGACTTTAAAGAAGAGAGTAAACAAGAGCTCTCAGGCAAAACTTAAATAAAGTAATAAAAAGGAGGAGCATGGAAAATGCAGATATACGCAGACAATGCGGCAACCACAAAAATGAGCGAAACGGCTCTTAACGCCATGCTCCCCTTTTTACGGGAATACTACGGCAATCCGTCCAGTCTTCATGCAGTGGGACAAAAGGCGGCGGATGCGCTGGACAGTTCCCGTAATGCGATAGCCGGATGCTTAGGCTGCTCCCCCAAGGAGATTTATTTCACCTCCGGAGGCAGCGAAGCGGACAATCAGGCAATCCTGTCGGCAGCCAAACTCGGCGAAAAGGCAGGAAAAAAGCACATTATTTCCACGGCATTTGAGCACCATGCCGTACTGCATACTCTGAAAAAGTTAGAGGAGCAGGGTTTTACGGTGGAGCTTTTACCTGTGGGAGAGCAGGGAAATATTACACCCGGGCAGGTGCGGGAGGCTATCCGCGACGATACCTGTCTGGTGACGGTTATGTATGCAAATAATGAAGTAGGCTCTATTCTTCCCATAGGGGAGATTGGGGCTGTTTGTCGTGAAAGGGGCATTTTATTTCACACAGACGCCGTGCAGGCAGTGGGTCATCTGCCCATATCGGTTACGGAGCAGAATATCGACATGCTTTCTTTATCCGCTCACAAGTTTCACGGACCCAAGGGCGTGGGCGCACTTTATGTGAAAAAGGGCATTCTGCTGACAAATCTGATAGAAGGCGGCACCCAGGAAAGAGGCAAACGTGCCGGCACGGAAAATGTTCCCGCCATTGTGGGCATGGCGGCAGCCCTTAAGGAATGTTCGGCACACCTGGAAGAAATAAGCAGCCGGGTGCAGGCTATGCGGGACAAGCTGATTGCGGGTCTGTCGCAAATTCCTCATTCCATTTTGAACGGTGACAGGGAGCACCGGCTGCCCGGAAACGTGAACTTCAGCTTTGAAGGAGTGGACGGAGAAACCTTACTGGTATTGCTGGACTCCAAGGGCATCTGTGCCTCGGCAGGTTCCGCCTGCACTTCCGGTTCCTTAGACCCCAGCCATGTGCTGCTGGCATTAGGCAGACCCGGGGAGATTGCGAACAGCGCCCTGCGCCTGACATTAAGCGATTATAATACCGAAGAAGAAACAGACATTATTATAAAAGAAGTAACGGCGGCTGTGGAATGTTTAAGAGGCCGTTCCCCTTCCTGGAAAAAGAAGGCGGAAGGCGGCGAAAAATTTATTCTCCCCTGAAACGTGCACCCTTTTTGATGAATTAGCGCACAAAAGTGCAAAATATCATGATAGAAATTTCTTTCCCATTTCCATATAATAAGAATGTAGTTTGAAAATAACCTTATGGAGGGAAAAAATTGAAAGCAAGAGATGTTTATTTTAAGACAATGAAGTTTGTGTGGCTTAAGCTCGCACTTGGCGCAGCGGTTATTCTTTTTTCAATCATACTGCTGGCTATCTGTTTAGGACTCGGCAGCCTCGGTCAGGGCGGCGGCATGGTAATCGGCTTCTGGATCTGGCTGATTATTGTGGCAGCGGTAAGCGGTATTGTCAATCACTATGTCGGCTATATGATTAAGGCAGGACATGTGGCAATGGTAACCACCGCCGTTACAACCGGTCAGGTACCCGATAACCAGTTTGAAGTTGCGAAAAACATGGTAAAAGAAAGATTTGCCACAGCAAACGTTTACTTTGTAGTAGACAGACTGGTATCCGGCGCGGTCAGCCAGCTGCAGAAAGGCTTACAGAAGTTAGACAATCTGCTCGGCGGCATTCCAGGAGTCAGCGCCATTTTATCTTTTGCCCAGATGTTCGTACAGATTGCACTGGGATATGTTGATGAATGCTGCCTGGGCTACACTTTCTTACATAAAGACCAGTCCGCATGCAAGAGCGCGGCAGACGGCGTTGTTATTTACTTCCAGAACTGGAAGAAGCTCTTAAAGGATGCCGCAATCACAACCTTAATCGTTATGGGTATCACCCTTCTGACATGGGCGCTTCCGTTCTTCATTTTCCTTGGCATTTTAGCAGCCTTCGACGTACAGAATGCATGGATTTTCGCTTTTATCATCGGTATCATGTTTGCAGCCGTATTCAAGAGCGCATTCATCGACAGCTACATGATGGTAAAGATGATGGTTTCCTACATGGAAGTAGCACCTACCACCCAGATTACCTTCGATTTATATGATAAGCTCTGCAAACTCTCCGGAAAGTTCAAGAAGCTTTTCAACAAGGGTCAGGAAGAACAGCAGCAGTATTACGCATACCAGGGCGGCAACTACCAGACACCGCAGATGTAAGAAGCAGAGATACGAGGGGATAAAAATAAACGGTTTATAACAAAAAAGCTTGAAAACAAATGTTTTCAAGCTTTTTTCATCGATGCGACAGGATTTGAACCTGCGACCTCTACGTCCCGAACGTAGCGCTCTACCAAGCTGAGCCACGCATCGCTTTATGTCGAACATCTTTATGTCGAACATTAAAATAATACACTAAGATGCTGAAAGTGTCAATAGAAATTTACCATTCCCGGAAAAAAGAAACCAGTTTCTGCCAGCTTTCCTCACGGGCTTTTTTACATTCTTCCGGATATTTGGCTTCCATGGTCATGAATTTGGCAAGAATTTTATACATATCTTCTTCCTTTTTCCCGTTCACTTCCATTGCGCCGGAAGGGACTGCCAGATAGTGGCTTGCCTTTTCGTAAATAACACATTCATGACGGTACGGGAACTGTTTTTCCTCCAATACCTTCATAATGCGGGGAAAGGCAATGTCGGAAGGCCAGGTATCATCATAAGCCGGAGCCAGCAGAAGGACGTCGCCCTTGATGTTTTCTACCTTTATGCGGCTGGCATCGGTGCGGTCGGAAAAGCATTCATTGTAATAGAAGCGGTTCATGGCTTTGGAGCCGTAACGAGGGTCTTTTTTCCAGGCGCACAGCGTTTTTCTCAAATGGGAAAGTGCTTCCGCCGGTTCGTAGGGCACATCTTCTCCATGGAAGGAGAAATAAGATTTGTGCTGGCGGAAAAACATGTTTTTGCAGCCTTCCACCACGAAATCAAAACCGGAAACGGAAACCACGCAGGAAATATCGGGCAGATAGGAAGCGCAAAGCAGGACGTAGGCAGCGCCCAGGGAAAGTCCCGTCATGCCGATTTTGGCAATAGGAACCGGGCATTTGTTTTTCAGGAAATCCACTGCTTTTTCGGCATAGTCAATGGGAATGCTGACGGTATGCGGGGACAGGGGCTTCCATAAATAATAGCCCAAAGACAGCACATGAAAGCCTTCTTCCCATAAGGCTTCGGCACGTTTTTCCACAAACTCCCGTTTTTCACCGCTGCCGCCGACTAGTATAATGGCTTTGTCGGTAGGCGCTTTGCTTTCATAAAAGGTTCCTAAAAATCCCTCTTTTTCTAAGGTACAAAGATACCTTGTGCATTCAGATATTGTGCATTCAGATATTGTGTTTTCAGGCATTGTGTTTTCGTGCATCCGTGTTCCCTCCCTGTATCCGTTGCTTTCCATATGATGGCAGCGGGCAAATTCCTGCTTGCTTTGCCATAAAAATGTTAGCACAGGCTAACCAATGTGTCAACATGGGAGAAACAGCATTCTTACGTGCCGTGGAGGGAAAAGCGCAAATGGCACGCATTTTCATTTTTCTTCTTACTTGCCTGAAAGAAAGGCGTGTAGTATGATAAATGCAGGATTAGCAGCAGTTTATAATCGAAAATTTACAATATACAGGAGAAAAATATGTATAACACAATAGTAACCTTGAAAAAAGGCGAGGGTCGCACCCTGAAGGCAGGCGGCGCCTGGGTTTATGATAATGAAATTGACAGCATTATGGGCAGCTTTGAAAATGGAGATATCGTGACCGTTCATGATTTTGACGGTTACTTTTTAGGATATGGTTTTATCAATACCAAATCCAAAATTACCGTGCGCATTCTGTCCCGGAAAAAAGATACGGTAATAGATGACGCCTTTTTGGAAGAAAGAGTGCAGGCGGCATGGGATTACCGAAAGCAGGTCATTGATACTGGAAGCTGCCGCCTGATTTTCGGCGAGGCGGATTTCCTGCCGGGCATTGTGGTGGACAAATTTGCAGATGTTCTGGTGGTGGAGTCTCTGGCGCTGGGAATTGATAAATTAAAACTGCAGATTTTGGACGCTGTAAAAAGGGTACTGGCAAAAGACGGCATTACGGTTCGCGGCATCTATGAACGCAGCGATGCCAAGGTGCGGGAGCAGGAAGGCATGGAGCGCTACAAGGGCTTTATCGGAGAGCCGTTTGATACCCGCGTGGAAATTGTGGAAAACGGCGTCAAATATATTGTAGATGTGGAAGACGGTCAGAAAACGGGATTTTTCCTTGACCAGAAAAAGAACCGTGCCGCTATGCACAGTGTATGCAAGGGAAAACGTGTACTGGACTGCTTTACCCATACCGGTTCCTTTGCGTTGAATGCCGGTATTGCGGGGGCGACGGAGGTTATCGGTGTAGATGCTTCCGAGCTTGGCGTAGAGCAGGCAAGAGAAAATGCACGCTTAAACGGATTGGAGGACAAGGTCAGCTTTGTCTGTGCGGATGTGTTTGATTTCCTGCCGGCACTGGAAGAAAAAGGTGAGAAATTTGATGTGGTTATTCTGGACCCGCCCGCCTTTACCAAGTCCCGTAATTCCATTAAAAATGCAGTGAAGGGCTACCGGGAAATCAATGTCCGGGGCATGAAGCTGGTAAAAGACGGCGGTTTTCTTGCCACCTGTTCCTGCTCCCATTTTATGGACCCGGAATTATTCCACAAGACTATTATGGAAGCGGCGCGCGGCGCTCACAAGAGATTGCGTCAGGTGGAATTCCGCACGCAGGCACCCGACCACCCCATTCTCTGGGCAGCGGACTCTTCCTATTATTTAAAGTTCTTCATTTTCCAGGTTGTGGATGAGAAATAAGTGTTTGTCAAGTGGCTAAAGTCCGGGAAGCTGGCGTCCGGGAAGTCAAAAGCCAAGATTCTAATTTATCTGCAAGCCTGCAGGTTACGGAAGGGGCATGGGTATTATTTATGAAAGTTGCAGTAGCAATAGACTCCTTCAAGGGAAGCTTAAGCTCCATGGAGGCAGGCGCGGCGATTGCCGAAGGAATACACAGAGTAAGTAAGGATATTGACGTGCTGGTCCGGCCTCTGGCGGATGGCGGCGAGGGAACGGTGGAAACCCTGACAGCCGGAATGAACGGAAAAACAGAGCATGTCAGAGTAACCGGTCCTCTGGGAAATACGGTGGAAGCATCTTATGGCATAATTGCGGAAACCAAAACGGCAATCATAGAAATGGCAGCGGCAGCCGGCATTACGCTGCTTGCGGAAAAGGACAGAAATCCCATTTATACCACTACATATGGAGTGGGTGAGCTGATACGGGATGCCATTAAAAAGGGATGCCGGAATTTCATTGTGGGCATAGGCGGCAGTGCAACAAATGACGGTGGTGTCGGAATGCTGCAGGCGTTGGGCTATGGCTTTCTGGATGCAGATGGAAAGCAGGTTCCTTACGGAGCAAAAGGGCTGGCGTTGATAGAAAAAATTACGGATGACCAGGTTATACCGGAACTGAAGGAATGTCATTTCAAGGTTGCGTGCGATGTGGCAAATCCTCTGTGTGGGGAGCAGGGCTGCAGTGCCGTTTTCGGTCCGCAGAAAGGAGCAACGCCGTCCATGATTGCGAAAATGGATGAATGGCTTGCCCGCTATGCCGGACTTACAAAGAATAAAAATTCTGAGTCCGATAAGAATAAGGCTGGAACCGGAGCCGCAGGAGGTCTTGGCTTTGCCTTCTTGTCCTATACCAATGCGGTATTGGAGTCGGGCGTAAAAATTGTTTTAGAGGAAACAAAGTTAGAGCAATATATAAAGAATGCGGACATTGTCATAACCGGTGAAGGCAGACTGGACGGGCAGACCGTCATGGGAAAAGCTCCCATCGGAGTAGCCGGTATGGCAAAGAAATACGGAAAAAGAGTGCTGGCTTTCAGCGGATGCGTCACAGAAGACGCCGTTTTATGCAATCAACACGGAATAGATGCCTTTTTCCCCATATTGCGTTCGGTCACCACGCTGGAAGAAGCAATGTCACCGGAAAAAGCAAGGGAAAATCTGGCGGCGACCGTGGAGCAGGTGTTCCGGCTGATAGCATGCCTGTAGGATGATTTAGAAAAAAATAAGAATAACAATCGCCCCGGAGAGAATGGGTAAAGATGACATTTCTTTACCAAAATTCCTCCGGGGTATTTTTTTGCTAAAAATGGATTGACAAAGTGGTCTAATCATTGTAGACTAAAATCAAGAAATGGTTTACTGACATTAGACCAAAGGAGAGAACACATGGACGAGCTGAAATTAGGAGTTGTAGAAGGAAAATTTGCAGACATTATCTGGGAGAATGAACCGCTGTCATCCGGCATGCTGGTAAAATTGTGCGAGCAGAAACTGGAATGGAAAAAGTCCACCACTTACACCATGCTGAAAAGACTGTGCGAGCGCGGCATATTTCAAAATGAAAACGGTGTGGTTACGGCTCTTATGAGTAAGGAAGAATTCGGTGCGGCGCAGAGCGAGAAAATCATAGAGGATAATTTTGACGGTTCCCTGCCCGCTTTTATCGCAGCATTTGCCTCACGCAAGAAGCTGTCCAAGAAGGATGTCGAAGAAATCCAGAAGATGATTGATAAAATGAAGGAAGATTAGTGTGAGAAAATTTTTTCACAAGTTATGAAAGAAATGAGGGACGTGAGATGGAAAATGTCTTTTTGCAGATATTAAATAACGCCATTACCGTAAGCATACTAATTCTTGTCATTATGCTGGTCCGTGTTTTATGCAGGAAAATGCCGAAATGGATAACCTGTCTTTTGTGGATTTTAGTGGCGGCGAAGCTGATGATGCCGTTTCCCATGGAAAGCATATTCAGCCTGGTGCCCACGAGCGAACCCATCCCCGCCGGTATTGCCATGGAAAGCAATCCTCACATCAGCTCCGGCATAGAAAATGTGGACAATCTGATTAACCCGGCATTGCAGCAGCATTTTACCCCCGATAAAGCGGCAAGCGCAAATCCGCTTCAGGTGTGGATGTATGTGGGCGCGGTTATCTGGTTAGCCGGAACGGCAGCGCTGCTTTTGTATGCACTGGCAGCCTATGTTACGGTAAAATGGAAGGTGAGGGCGTCGGTAAGAACCGAAAAAAACATATATGAGTGCGACGACATTGCGGACCCGTTTATTCTGGGCATTATTCGTCCCCGGATTTATCTGCCGTCCGGACTTGACGAGGAAACGAAAAAATATGTCCTCAAACATGAAACGGCACACCTTGGCAGAAAAGATTATCTGTGGAAGCCGCTTGGTTTTCTGATTTTATCCGTATATTGGTTCCAGCCGCTTTGCTGGGCAGCCTATATTCTGATGTGCGGGGATATCGAATATGCCTGTGATGAAAAAGTTATCAAGGGAGAAACGGAAAGTGCAAGGGCGGACTACTGCAGGGCATTGTTGACTTGCAGCATGCCGAGGAAAATGATTGCGGCATGTCCGGTTGCTTTTGGAGAAAACGGAGTGAAAGGGAGGGTGAAGAACATGATGAATTACAAGAAACCGACATTTTGGATTTCAAGCATTTCCATCGTAATAGTTGTTATTGTGGCGGTGTGCTTTGCGACCAGCCCCAAGGGGAAAGAAGCTGACAACGAAAAAACAACACCTGCCGCCAACAGCGAAATGGAAACAGACATCGCCGGAGCAAACCCGGGCGAAACGCAGACGACAGCTTTAACGGAAACTACTCCTGAAAGAATTACCGAGGAACAGGAGGCTTTAGCCGGTAACCTTGTGAATACGGAACAGGGAATGTCGTTTCGGTAAAAGATAACGGGCAGGACAACGCGGAGCTGGTATGGTATGACACCTTTGATTTTGAAGGACTTGACATCCAACCGCGCTGGTACGACTTTGACGGGTATATGCTGTATTATGCGTATGATATCATGAATAACGAGGACGCTTCTGTGGTGACAGTGGATGTGAAAGACACCACAAGTGAAGATTTCAGCCAGGTTTATTATAAATCCGCTCAAAACAAAACGGAGGAAGGTTCCCGTATTTCGATGTGGGTTATGATTCATCTGGGAGAATACCGTGATTTTGGCGAAGTAACAGTAGACGCTAAAGGGGATGACAAAGAGTACCGGCTGATACTTCCGAGAAATCTTGATGTGAATGAACAAGGTATGGTAGAAAAGGTGGAAAAGCTGAAAGGCAGGCAGCACCTCAACAGCAATAAGTAAAAAAAGTTATAATAAGTCCGTAAGGGCAACAGGAAAAGCCAGCGTGTGCAAGACGCTGGCTTTTTTTACACCCAATTTACAGCTTTGTGATTTTGGATTTTACGGTGCCGTCTTAGAATAAGCATCGAAAAAGGTCTTACGGCGTGCGGCAGAAAAGAGAGCCGCAGCAAAAAGGAAGACCGGAATACGGAAGGAAGAAAAAGATGGATGCAACAGGAATGCTTCCGGTAGAAAGACCGTACCGGGGCAAAATCAGCATAAACAGAGAACATATCCGCAGAAAACATCTGGTGAAGAAAAGAGTGGTATTTGCCCTGAAAGGCGTTTGTTTAATAGTACTGCTGTTTGCCGCACTGTTTCCCATTTACTGGCTGGTACTGATGGCAATCAGACCGACGGCGGAGACAAGCATGGGCGCAGGGCTTATCCCTCATCAAATTACCGGAGAGCATTTTACAGAGTTGTTTGCGGGAAAAGGCTTTGGCACGGCGCTGAAAAACAGTCTGATTAATGCTGTGAGTGCACTGGTTATGTCCCTCGTTCTGGGACTGACCACAGCTTACATCATATCCCGGAAACGCTTCCGGTTTGGCATGAAAAAGCCCCTTACTTACTGGGTACTGCTGGTGAGAGTTCTTCCGCCGGTAGCCTTTGTTATCCCGTTATACACCCTGTTTACCAAATGGAACATGATGGGCACAAGACTTCCTATTATATTATCCTGTATGCTGGTGAACATTCCGCTGGTCATCTGGTTCATGGTTTCTTTTTTTGAAGAACTTCCCGAGGAAGTGGAAGAGAGCGGCAAAGTGGACGGCGCCACGGAATGGCAGCTTTTCACCAGACTGGTACTGCCGCTGGTGCTTCCCGGCGTGGCAGCAATCTCCATGCTTTCCTTCATGTATGCATGGAATGAATATACCTACAGCGTCATCCTGACGCGTTCCCCGGCAAATTACACCATTCCGCTGGCATTGGCGGTGTTAAATACCGAGGACAACGTAACCAATTTCGGACTGGTGGCGGCAGGGGGCGTCAGTTCTTTCCTGCCGGTAGCCTTATTTGTGGTCTTTGCACAGAACTATCTGATAAGCGGTTTATCCAGTGGTGCTGTGAAAGAATAAATCAATCGTTAAAAGAAAAGAGGAGAAAATGTATGAAAATGAAGAAAATTATCGCCACGGTAGCAAGTATGGCAATGATTGCATCTCTTGCAGCCTGTGGAAACGGCAACACAACCACATCTGACAATAACAATGCGGCACAGACGGGAAGCACGGCGCAGGCGGAAAATGCCGCACAGGAAAGCACCGCGGACAATTCCCAGGAAACGGACGCAGCAGAAACCACTGACATGACCATTATTTTAAGAGGCGGCTCCTATGCGGATGTTATCAAGGCAGCCCTGCCTGAATTTGAAGAAAGCCACAACTGTAAAATCGAAGTACTGGAAATGTCCTTTGATGATTTGCATACCGGCATTGCACTGGATGCGGTAAATGCCACCGGCACCTATGACTTATGCATGGTAGACGGAAGCTGGATGGCAGAATTTACCGAAAACAACGTGCTGGCAAATCTTTCCGAAATGGGCTACAGCTTCGATGACGATATTATTCCCAATACCACGAAAATCTGCATGGTAGGAGATGATATTTACCTGGCTCCTTATTTCGGAAACGTAACGGTTATGCTTTACAACAAGGCAAACGTAGAAGCGGCAGGCTATAAGCCGGAAGACATTACCACACTGGAAGATATGCTGAATGTGGCAAAGGCATCCAAAGAAGCAGGCATCAACGGTTTTGCTTACAGAGGGGACACCGGCGACAATATCGTATCCGATTTCCTTCCCATTCTGCTTGCAAACGGCGGCTGGGTAGTGGACGAGAACAACAATCCCACTGTCAACACACCGGAATTTACCCAGGCAATGAATTATTACCTGGAGTTAATCGGAACCGGTGCAGCCATGTCCAAAGATGATGTAACCGCTTCCGTAGACAACGGTTCCGCAACACTGGCAATTGGCTGGCCCGGCTGGTATGTACCCACCGCAGACAGTGCCGCAAACTACATGGTAAGCCCTTCCACCGCAAAAGACGGCGCAGAAGCTTACAACACCTCCGAATACGGCACCTGGACCATCGGTATTCCCGCAAACAGCCCTCATCCCGACCTGGCTCTGGAATTACTGAAATACATCATGGACCCCGAAGTACAGCTTGCAAGCGTGGAAAACGGCGGTGTTCCCTGCAGATACAGCTGCCTTACCAATGCGGATGTACTGGCAAAATACCCTCATTTAGAGACCGTATGCAAGGCTCTGGAAAACGGTGTATACAGACCTGCTATTGCAGAATGGACCGAGTTCACCAACATCCTCGGTGCAGAGATGGGCAATATCATGGCAGGAACCAAGACCGTAGAACAGGGACTTAACGATGCACAGACCCAGCTGGAAGCCCTGATGCAGTAAAACAGGAGCACGGTTCTGACATAAACAGATGAAAATGATATATGCAGCATAAGCAGACAGAAATGATGTTGTAACAGAAAGCTGTCTGTCGGAAAGGCAAGAAGTAAGATGAGCATGACAAAAAACGCAAACGGGAAAATAAAAATATTTGCCTATGAGATGACGGCGCCGACGCTGCTGTTTCTCTTGCTGATGACCATTTATCCGGTCTTCTTCACGATATATTACAGTTTCACCAATTATAATTATCTGAAGGGCACCCACCCGTTTACGGGACTTGCCAATTACACGGCACTGTTTCAGAATATGTATTTCCGTCAGGCAGTCTGGAATACCGTAAAATTTACGGTGCTGGCAGTGATACTGGAAGTGGGTTTGGGACTTGCCATTGCACTTTTTGTTAAGAGCCTTAAGAGAGGACAGAAGATTGTAAGAACGCTGCTTCTTCTGCCCTTCCTGCTTCCGGCTGTTACGGTAGCACTGATATGGAGAATGATGCTCTCCCCGAATTACGGCATTGTGACCCAGCTTTTCACCACACTGGGACTGCCGGTATACAACTGGTTTTATGATACGAAGACCGCCTTCCCTACGTTACTTATTATTGATGTGTGGCAGAATGCGCCGTTTGCCTTTCTGCTGATTTACGCGCATCTGCAGGGAGTACCGGAAGCACAGTACCAGGCAGCAAGTATTGACGGAGCGGGAGCTCTGCAGCGCTTCTGGCACATCACACTGCCGAACATCGGAAACGGCATTGCCCTCTGCGCCATGCTTCGTACCATTGATACGTTCCGTCTGTTTGAAAAGGTAAATATTCTGACCGGCGGCGGACCGGCAAACACCACGACCACCATTACCCAGTTCATGTATACCTATGGCATCAAGACTCTGAAATTCGGTTTTGCAAGCGCCTGCGCCATTGTGATGACGATATTTGTGCTGGTAATGAGCGCCGTATACATTAAAAAAGCGATGAAATAAAAAGCAACAGGACAAAAATGACAAAATAAACGACGGGGCTGTCTTCTTTGGGCAGCCTTTGTCATATCAAAGGAAATGACACATATGACAAATTATGCAGCGCAGATTACGTTTATCAATGTAGGAAACGGAGACGCCATACTGGTGGAGGTTCCCGACGGAAATTGCCGGGAAGGCAGATTTGTGATGCTCATTGACGGCGGCAGTAATGAAAATGCCGAATATGAAGAAACAACGACTGGAAGAATACGGGCGGCAGAGTATCTGGAACAAAAGGGAATTGGGCATATTGACATTATGGTATGCACCCACATTCACGAGGATCATACCTGCGGTCTTTTGCCGGCTGCAAAAAAGTGGATGCCGGGAGAACTGTGGCAGCCTTTTCCCATGGAAACCGTATCCATGATGAAATATCTATGGATGAAGGCGGAAACCGAGCCCGGAAATAAATTCATTGCCGCATTGAATGATTTTCACGAATTAACCACCTATGTGAAAGAAAACGGTGGAAAAGTCCTGCAAAAAACTCCGTTTATGGGGAGCGGTGAAAGAGCGGATGAGTCCATGGCGGGAGAGCTTCTCATAGCGGAAGGTGTTTCCATGGAAGTCCTGGGGCCCTCCGCGGCAGCCCTTAAAAGGGAAAACGAATGGATGAAAGAGCTGTATGGAGCGGGGCGCACGGAGCTTTTGCCGGAAATGGATCAGTATATGAACAGCGCCAGCCTGTTGCTGCGCTTTACATGCGGCGGAAAAACCTTCCTCTTCACAGGGGACACGGAGAAGGATTGTTATAAAGGCTGCATGGAAAAAATCCGGGCGGATGTTTTCAAAGTAGGGCACCATGGGCAGGAAAACAGCTTAACCAGGGAGGTTCTGCAGGCAGTATCGCCGGAGGCAGCAGTCATCTGCGTATCCAGCGACAGACGGTATGAGAGCGGCTCCCCCGTTGTTTTGCAGATGCTTGCAGAAGTGGGAGTCAGGACGTATTATAGTGATTGTCCGGTGGTTCCCCCGTATACGGATGGGGTAACGGCACACCGGGCGGTGATATTTCAGGTAGGAAAGGATGGCACTTTGCAGGCAGCTTATGAAAACAACAGATAACATGGACAGAGATAACAGGAATGCAGATAGCTTTAACACTGACAAGATTGATATAGAAGAATTAAAAGCCCTTCTTAAGAAGACGGGAAAATTATTTGCGGACAGGAATGCGGCAGCCCATACCCGGGAAAAAGGTGTTGCCGATTATGTCACGGAAGTGGATTTTGCAGTGCAGCAGTTTATCCGCGGGCATTTGGAGGAGCTGTACCCGGAAGTGCAGTTTTTAAGCGAGGAAAAAAGCAACGAAGAAATTGATAAAAACGGACTTGTCTGGGTGCTGGACCCGGTGGACGGCACTACCAATCTTATTCATGATTACCGGGCGAGCGTGATTTCCCTTGCACTCATGCAGGAAGGCAGCGTGGTACTGGGCATGATTTACAATCCCTATACGGACGAACTGTTTTCAGCGCAAAAAGGAAAAGGAAGCTATTGCAACGGGCAGAAAATAGAAGTGTCCGGGGCAGAAACAATAGAAAAATCTCTGATAGCCATAGGAACTTCTCCTTATTATAAGGAAATGGCGGAGGAGAATTTCAAGGTATTTCAGGCGGTTTTTAAGGATTGCCAGGACATCCGGAGAAGCGGTTCGGCAGCACTGGACTTAGCTTATGTGGCATGCGGACGGATAGAGGCGTATTTTGAACGGAACCTAAAAATCTGGGACTATGCTGCCGGCATGCTTCTGGTGAGGGAAGCCGGCGGACGGGTGACGGACTACCGGGGTAATGATGCGGACACGGAGATGATAAGCGATATCACAGCCGCAAATCCCAAGATAAATTCTGTCCTGACAGAGAAGTACCTGCAGCTCTCAAAGTGACTTCCCTGCTGACAGAAAAATATTTGTAGTTATTCCTCACCCGTAATATAGTTTTCAATCTGCACCAGCAAAAATTCAATGGTGTCCGGCAGAGCCTCCTCCACCAGATTGGCACGGACATCTGCTTTTTGGTATAAAAATTTTCCGGGGCGTTTAAATGGCGCTGCGCTCACAGAAAATCCTTGATGGACATAAACTGCAGCAGGTAGGTCTCCTTTGACTCATAAAAATGGTAAAAGTTGTATGCCCTCCGCAAACATTTTTTCCCGGATATTTGCCTGTTCTTCTGCTGTAAAATGCATTATTTATCCTCTTTCACACGGAGCAGGGTTTCATCCCTTCTGTCAAGCATTTCCAGCCACAGAAGAATGGTGTCCATGGCTGCCTGCTGGTTGCCCACATTGCAGTGGTCCGCTCCCTGTTCTTTTTCTGTAATTTCACGGGCGGTAATGGATTCCGCGTTTTTCAGCAGGAACATCTGCTTGCCGATGGAAGCTCTGGCGCTCATGGTGTCCTTGCTTCCGCCGATAATCAGGTAATCCTTCGTCAGCTTGTCAGCAAGGGGATGCAGGTCTATTCTGTGCAGATAATGCAGCAGGGAATAGACGCCCTTTACACCGGTGCGGTGGAAATACGTGTCGAAAAATGCCATTCCTTTTCCCTTCTTAACAGTATACATCAAATCAATCAGCCAGCCAAATAAAAATAATATAACATTGAGCAGACCCCAGATAAGACCGGCTGCGAAGGAGGAGTTGTGGAGATTTGTGCGGAGCGCGGGGAACTGGGCAACGCTGACGCAGCGGGTAATTCTGTCATCGAAAGCAGAGGCTCTCGGCGCATAGAAACCGCCATAGGATTGACCCACCAGGGTCACATTTGTCAGCTTCATGTAATCTAACACAGCCTTGACGGGCTTTTCCCATTCAATGGGAAGCGTTGCACCGTGCAGACGGATAGTGGCGCCCTGACCGGGACCTTCAAACAGATAAACGGTGTAGCCGTTCTGGCGCAGATACATGCACTGCGGGAAAAATTCCTCGTAGTTGGAGTCGAAACCGCCGTGAACAACAATATCGCCTTTGGAAGCTCCGTCGGGGTTCATTGTGAAAAGCGGCAGGGTATAGGTTTCATAAGGAACTTCGATTTTTTCCACGATGGGATGTTCACCCGCAAAAAAGTCTTCAAAGTAAGCAAAGAAAAGCTCGCGGGCCTTGCGCCAGCATCTTAAAGACTCCGGGTCCTTCCAGTCCATATAAAATTCAGCCATCCGGTAAAATCCCATGGCGCTTTTGATATTGCCGGCAGCTTCCTCCTTTTCTGCCGCCTGCGTTAAAACAGAAATCCAGCTTTTGATATCCTTAATTTTGGCACCCACGGCACGAACCTTGTCCAAATCTCCCATATCCATGTTGACAAGACGGTTCAACTGGAAATTGAGAGAAGGATTGTCATTCAGATGATACATGCCCGCAGGCAGGACAATCGGCTGTGTGATATCGTATTTTTCATGCTGCTCCATAACTTTTTCTCCTTTACGTGACTAATATACACTAATTCGGTCACGCATACGTTAGCTTAAGCTAACTGATATGTCAAGAAGACAAACGAAAATTTTCGCAAGCCTTGACGGCTACCGGTGGGATGCGGTAGCATGATAAAAAATACAGAAGCATTTCGACTGTGCAAAGGAGGGATTTTTTGAGCAGTTATATAGCGGATTTGCGCAAAATCGTAGGGCATCGGACACTGATACAGTGTGCCGGCAGCATCATTATTGAAAATGAAAAGGGCGAAATTCTGCTGGGCAGGCGCACCGACAACCATATGTGGGGGTACATCGGCGGCTCCATAGAAATAGACGAAAGAATAGAGGAATGCGCGAAAAGGGAGCTTTTCGAGGAAACCGGACTTATCGCCGATGAAATGACTCTTTTTATGATAAATTCCGGCCCGGAGGTGCACTATGTGTACCCCAACGGCGATGAAGTTTCCAACGTGGAAATTATTTATCTTTGCAAAAAATACCACGGAACCCTGAAACGCCAGGAAGAAGAAATCGAGGAGCTGCGCTTTTTTGCCCCTGAGGATGTGCCGGATGCCATTTCTCCGCCCATCCGTCCGGTGGTGGAAAAATACCTGCGGATGCGGCAGAAAGAAAAAACGACCGGATGACAATTTCCGCTTGACATTCTCCCGTTTTATGATATAGTTCTAAATGCAAATGAATTGCATTTGCAAACACACCCGTAAAAGGCGTTATATCACATGGCGCTGATGCAACGGAGAAATTGCAGATTACAAAAACAGGGAGATTATTCTGACATGTGGGACGTTATACTTGATACCGTTATAGATAGTGTAAAACTGATACCGTTTTTATTCCTGACCTACCTTGTCATGGAATATCTGGAAAATAAAGCAGCGGATAAAATGCAGAATGCCGTGAAAAAGGCGGGAAAACTGGGACCTTTGTTCGGCGGCATTTTAGGGGCGGTTCCCCAGTGCGGTTTTTCGGCGGCAGCCACCAGTCTGTATGCCGGCAGGGTAATTACCCTGGGCACCCTGATTGCCATTTATCTTTCGACTTCGGACGAGATGCTTCCCATTCTGATATCCGAAAAGAGCATCGGTACGCTGACCATTATCAAAATTCTGGCGCTGAAAATGGTAATCGGCATGATTGCCGGTTTCCTGATAGACTTTTTTATGCACAAAAGCCGTCACGGAGCAGAGGAAGATGCGGAAGAAGAGCATATTCATGAGCTGTGTGAGCATGACCACTGCCACTGCGGAAAAAGCAACAGTATTGTGGGTTCTGCCTTTATCCACACCATAAAAATCACCGGTTTCATCCTGCTTGTTACCTTTATCTTAAATACGGTCCTGCATGTGTGGGGAGAAGAAAACCTGCGCAGCCTGTTTTTGAATAAGCCTGTCATCGGGGAACTGATTGCAGGTGTTGTGGGCTTAATTCCCAACTGTGCGGCGTCTGTGGTGCTGACCCAGCTTTACGTGGAAGGCGTGATGAGCTTTGCCGCCTGCATGTCCGGACTTTTGGTCGGTGCAGGTGTGGGCGTCCTGGTTTTGTTCCGTACCAACCGGAATGTGAAAGAAAATATAAAAATTGTGGCGCTCCTTTACGGCATCGGTGTTGTGGCAGGCCTGCTTTTGGAGCTTGTGCCCGCAGGATTTTTCCGCTGATGCTGTCTTAGGGGAAAAGCCCGTTTCATGGAAAATGTTATGACTCAGAAAGAGCAATAATTATGGAAGAAAAAGAATATTGTTACCCGAAGGGTATTAAATGGACAAAACAGAGAAAAGATGTATATCATGTGCTGGTGGAAAGCAAAGAACCGCTTTCCGCAACGCAGATTTATCAGGAAATTCTGAAAAAAGAAGGCAATGTGGGGTATGCGATTTCCACTATTTACCGTATTCTTGCCACCTTTGAGGAAATGCATTTTGTAGAAAAAAGCAATTTTATCGGGGACGGCACGGTTGTGTACGAATGGAACAAGGGCAGCCACACCCACTATGCCATCTGCCTGCAGTGTCACAAAAAAGTAGCGTTGCAGGTATGCCCTTTTGAGGATTTGCACCTGCACGGTGAGGCAAAGGATTTTGTGGTGACAGGGCATAAATTGGAGCTTTATGGGTATTGTAAGGAGTGCGAAAAGAAAAAAATCAAAAAAATTACAAAAAACTAAAAAAAAATTAAAAAAAGGGGTTGCATTTTTCCAAAGCATGACATATAATAACACTTGCGTTGTGAAACAACAACTAAATACGCACCGCTAGCTCAGTTGGTAGAGCACCTGACTCTTAATCAGGGTGTCCAGGGTTCGAGCCCCTGGCGGTGCACTTACAAGTACCGATTTTCGAGGTTATCTCGGGGGTTGGTGCTTTTTTTGTACCCTAATTAAGATATCAGATACTATGTCATAATATTTTAGTATCCACGAGAAAAGAAAATAGAGTCCAGCTTATAGACATCCGCTCCCAGCATTTTATATTGAGCCGCCATCTGGCTATAGGTTTTAGTTACATTATAATCACTATGCCCCATGAATACCCGGAGAAATTCCAGATTGCCGCCACCCATGAGGTAAGAAGTAGCGAAAGTATGCCGGAGCAGGTGAGCATGTACCCGGCTTATGCTGGAAGATACCTTCAAATCCTGGAAGAGCTGCTTAATAGCATTGGATGTCATGGGTTTTCTATCTTTCATGGATTGGAATATCACCCCGGACGCTCTACCGGATATACTTAAGTATGCATCTATCTGCCGGAGCAGGAAGTCAGGAATAAGGGTAAGCCTGCTTTTACATCCCTTTGTATTTAATATCTGTATGACATTTCTATCTTTTAGAATATCAGACACTTGCAAGTGTATTACTTCCTGACTTCTAAGACCACAATCAAGCATAAGATGAAATATGCTATAATTACGCAACCCCAACTCTGTACTGGTATCAAAACTATCATCTATCTTTTTAACCTCATCCTGAAAAAGGATCATCTTAGGCGCTGCATCATCCTTAGGCAGCTTTACTTTTTTTAGGTAATCCTGGCAAATATCCTCTTCATAACAATATTTAAGAAAAGCCTTGACCGAGCGGCAGTAACTCCGAATAGTTGTATTTTTTACCCCCTTTTGCCGTAGATACAATATGTAAGCACTATATATATTATCCGGAGTATCTGAAAAGGAGAGGGCAGTAACATCCTTCCGGTATCGTTCTTCCAGGAAGTCAAAAAAGAGCTTCAGGTGTCCGGCATATGTTTTCAGGGTACCAGCGGCAACATATACCTGCCTGTCTTCCACATATGCCCGGTATGCTGCTGTTATCGTCATAAAGTTAACCTCCTTGACAAGTCCAATCAGACAAGGTATTCTGACTATAGATATCACCTGTATCTGTGCGGATGATGTCATATAGATGTGCAGCAGCATCATATTCTATTGTCCCGGCAAGCTCATCCTCATTGAGAAGCCGGGATTTTTTACTTTTATACCGTCTTGCATTTTCTATATCGTTATCATTCATCCTTAAAAGAGCTTCTGCCGCATCCTGTAGCGGTGAGTCCGAATTGATACCACGTTGATAAAAGCCTAACATAACAGCCGAATTGATAACCCTTTTCCGCATAGCTTCTACATTCAGCTTTCTATTATATGTCCGTACAAGCTCCAACTGCTCCGGCGTCATCTTCACATCAATGCATCTGGTAGCGCGAAGAGCATTCCAAAAGCCACACATAGGACGGCGGCTTTTATTACTGTCCCCGGATTTTTCCACCAGCTTAAAAACCCTGCTGGTTAAATAATCCATGATAATCTTTCTGTTATCCAAATAATCATATATACGTTTGCACTCCCCAGTGTTGGAATTATCCCGGAACGGAAGCAGCTCATAAGACTTAGAGTGCCTTCTCATGGTCTGATATTCCACATTGACTATTAAGTTAGGGTCCGGTGTAAGCTTCTGGGCAAGCTTTATTATTTCATCTTCAGACATCTGTGTTTCTCCGGATAATATATCCCGGCACATCTGCGTATAGGTAGGATGCTGCCCGTATTCGGCGTAAAACTCTAACCTGGCATAAAACCGATAGAACCAGGAGCGCTTCTTATATGCCTTTTCATAGACATACATATCATAAGCATTTATAAGTCCGTTCATTTTCCAAATCTGGAAAAACCATGGCTTATAACTCTGCTCAACCACCTCACGAGTTTTCTGATAAATGCGTACAAAGACCTTATCAGAACGCTTTCCAAGACATACATAATCAATTTCATAATCTTCACTTCCCACTTTGTTAGTTACATAAGTTGCATTTTTAAAACGGTCAACACGCATCTTATAAAAATTGTCCGGATTGAAAAAGGTTTCCGGGTCTTTCAAATAGTTAGAGTGCCAGCAGTAATCTATACGGTTTTCCTGAACAAAATCGATATCCAAGTGAAAATAGTCAGCTAAGGCTTTTATATATCTGTAAGAATTTTCAAAAGCTGCATGAATACCGAACATCCAGAGCATGTAAGAACGTATCTGAACTATGCACTCACATGTGACCGATTGCCCGCCATCCAATGCTTTAGGCACCACAGGAGCCAAAAATATATCGAAATACTCCGGATATGAAAGACATATGGTATAAAACCGGGAAAATGTAACCGGCTTAAGAACTAAGCGCTTGTCTATCTCCTTAAGCTTAACTTCTCCTACTTCTTCATAATCACCCATAGCATCATATTTCCGCTTGAAAAAACTACGAAGTCTTAAGACATTATTATCTTGGGTTTTTAAGCGGAAGTCCTGCTTAAATTTCACTGAATAGTAGAAAGTATCTATATTGTGCAGAAACTTATTTTTTGTAAATTCAAACCACTTTTCCTGTTCTGCAGGTGATAATTCATTATAAATCATACTTTTGTCTAAAAATCGTTTATCAACCATGCTAAAAAACTCCTTTTGTATTACAAATTTGCTTTTTTTCAAAACTTGGCAAGAAAGCCGTTTCGCCAAATTGTATTTTTGCCCTCAAAGTATCTATAGCACTGATTTTTTGCGTGTATTACAATGTATTTTGAGACCACGTATTACAGGACGTGGTAACGGAAAAAAAGTTCAAAAAATAAAAGCGGTAACATTCGCTTTTCCGTTATTTCTCCGCAGGGCATCGCCGGGGCCCCACATCCCCGGCTCAACCCTGCAGAGCCTCTTTTTATACTTTATTTCCGGCTACAGTCTGAAAAAGACCATATGAGTCATATACTTCATATATTTTTTTAGTTCCTAAGAAAAATTCAGAAGATACCTTTTGCTTCATGGGGTACCATATTTTTATAAATATAAAAAGGTTGTCCCTGGTAGCAATACCCAATATCTTTCCGAACAGTCCGGCGCGTGATACTTTTCTATGCTTTATTTCATTTTCAACAAGGCTGCGTATCTGTCTATCAATCATGCGGTCAAATTGCGCTATCATACCAATATAAAACCCCAGTTTTCGATGTTGGGAGAAAAAAGAAACCCATCCGGATGTTTTAATCATCTGCCAGTCCCGGGAATTAAAGAGAAGCTGCGCTTCATCGATGAACAAATACAGCTCATCTTCCCTAAGGCGCCGCCCTTTATGCCTGGCATACCGAATAGCAAATTTTATAAGCCGCTCCGGTTCCAGCCGGGAATTATCAACATATATGTATGTCCCTTTGCGTTTTTTTACTGTGTTTTGATTGATGAAGAAATTTCCAATAATCACACAGTTATACATCCGCAGCCGCTCCTTAATTATTTTTGCAACATGCAATGATTTCCCACTTCCAGGCGTTCCGCTATAAAGTTCTATCATTCCGGCATATCCCCCTTACTCAATCATTTTTACCCAACGGAGCAGAAGCTGGTACAGATAATATAAACCAATGCATGATATCCAGGCGGTTGCTATTGCCACAAGGGTTCCAACCGGGACAAACCAGTTAAGATAAGGCAGGAAATTCAAGGATGCCAGTTTATTTATATAAGGACGAAAGGGGGAAGTAGGTAATAAGCTATATACAGAATTAGCAAACTTATCTACTAAACTTGTAAAAGAGTCCATGTCATCACCTCATTTTTGTATTACATTTTTTCTGCAGCAACGAAACACCGGCATTAAAATTGTAATACAATTACCATTTAATCATCTTAGGAGTTATCGATATCAGAGCCAGGATAAACGATACAGTCACACAAGCCCGAATTACCTGAGCGGCAGAATCCAAAAAAGAAAGGTCTATCACAAAGGTATATTCATAGTCTATAGCCGGAAAAGCTATAGGTACTTCAAATACTGGCGTTTTGGCATCTGCACAAAGGGTTTTAAGCAATGCAACCAGGTCGAAAGGAATGCAGAACGGAAAGACCGTAGATAAATCATAGGTATACTTCTTTATATCTGCATCAGGCACCGGAGCTATAATAGGGTCTTGTGCTGGGTCTGCAGCTGGCACCGCTTTCTTTACTGCATCCTGTACCGTATCCTTTACTTTATCGTTATTAGTAGCTGGGTCTGCCGCAGGGTCAAGAGCAGGCATAGCATCCAACGCTGCTTTTAACTTGGGTTTTAAGTTCAACAAATCCTCAATACTTGCTTTCTGCCCGGCCAGAACATCGAACATTGACGGCACAAGCCGGATAAGTCCGGGCAAGTCGAGAGGGCAGCCGTTTAGATAAGGATTTGTTGCCGTTAGGGGTTCGCCGTAGTATATATGCCGCATCCACATAAGAGCAGCTTCCTGGCTTGCAAATATAGGTGCATCAGTTTCTAACTTATCTGTTGCCGAATTAACAGGAAATGAACTATAAAGAATACCATTATAACGATATTGTTCCCTACCATCGCTATATAAATAATAACCGGAACAACCTACCCGGGTAGACTGCAACATATTATTTTCTATCTGATAAATAAACGGCTGATAAGCAGTACCGTCAGCAGTTTTTATAAACATAAAAGCGCTTGTAGTACTGGAATAATCAAAATGATACCGCATACCAATACATCCGCTACTTTCTCCATTGTACTGCGTATAAGTTACTTTTACACTTTGCGGCTTGGTTCCGTTATAATAGCCGGATGTCTTTGCGGGTGCCTGCTGCTTTACGGGTAGATTATCCTGATTTGATAACAGCCATGCTCTTGCAGCTTCAAAAATTGGCGCACCCAAAACGGCGGAGTCAATGTTTCCATTACCAAGCGGATTGTTATTACTGCCACCACTTCCGCCCTGAATAACCTTAAACTTTTCCCATTGTTCCTTAGCTGGTTTCAATGCAGATGTACCATCTGTAATAATATTGGATAAGTCAATAGAAGCTCCGGCGGAGTTCTGCAGAAGTATCAGCCTGTTTCCGGAACTGTCCACGGCATACCCGGCGGAGTCCGTTCTTGTTCCTACCGGAACTACTGCATCGCAGAAGCTTTCAAAGCAGCTCATAGCGTCATCATATTCCATACTATCCGCTTCCATAAATCCGGCGGCTACCATAGCATTTACCATAATGGTATAAAACAACTCTGAAAGCTCTGCATCCAAAGCAATGTCAGAAGCCATAGCTGCCTTACTATAAAATGGCGTCATAACCGAACTAAAACCGATTATGGCAGCCAGTATAAAAATCATAATCTTTTTCATATATCCCTACCTTTCCACCAAAAAAGGAGCAGGACACATCAGTGCCATGCCCCTTTTTTTGATATTATTTACATAACCATGAAAAACTAACTGAATTGCAGCTTAAGCTTTGCCTAAAGACTTAAGCCATCTGAAACCGAACTTAACACCAGTACATGCACCAATAATAACTGCAACACTCGGAACAACAATAGCAAGTGTTTTAAGCAGCTCACCCTGCACGGATGTCACAGCGCTCTGAATAACTTCAGAAAGATTAAACGCAGCAGCAGCTTCATCTGCCACTACGGATAACATAGATAAGAAATGCATCAGCTTGTCCTCCCTTCGATTAATTTGAAAACCGCGGTCACAACATAACCGCAGCCTATGGATATAAATTCAATTACGGCACCGGTTACCGCAAATGAAGTCAAAAGAGTTATATATTCAGACATCCGACCACCTACTTTCTGCTGCTGGGTAATCCCAGGGCAAAAACCATACCCACCAATAACCCAACACCTATAAGAATTGCTACAAGGATATACTGGCAATCCTGCAGAATGGTTACAACTTCCGTATTGTCGGAAAATGCAACCACTTCCTGCTGCAGTGTCTCGCCTGAGGTAGGGATATCTTCAAACTGTCCCGACACATCCGGCACAATGGGGGAAGCATTGCCGCCGGATGCATCAGAACCGGAAACATCAAAAACCACAACCATTACTTTTTAGCTCCTGCTTCTTCAAGTTCGCCGACCTCGAACGGTTTTAAGAATGTTACATCTACCAGTTTAAGGACGGGTTTACCGTCGGCGCCGATTGACATTATGAAATCACCTTCATAAATGCCGGGCGCACAAGGGATTTTGCTGCGCATCTCATAGTCCAGGGAAACCTTGCCGCGCTGGTAACCTATAGCTTCATCCGGCTTAAGGGAGCGCATCGGCTTCATCTGTTCGCCCTTACTGCCGTAAAAGAAGTAGTTTACCGTAACACCGCGCATGGTGTCCTTTCCGTCCTCCTTGATTTCATAGGACTTTGCGTACATTATTAAAATCTGCATTTTGCTTGTCATTTCCATGTTATCTGTTCTCCTCTCGTCTTAATACCTTGACTGCATTTACTAATGCATCAAGCTCTTTCTGTTTATGTGCTATTTTTTGTACTACCATTCTTTCAATCTTAGAAATAATGGATTTACGCATTACTATATACTGTCCCATCCCGGCATCAGTGAAATCCAGACAGGTCACTTCCGGATGTTCCTCTTTTATGCATTCCGAAAACCAGGCAAACCACTCTTTACTGTCTCCTGATATGTAACCGTTTTTCTGCAGCTCCTCTTTGTAGAAGTTGTAGGCATCTCTGTCTTTTTCTCTCATATTCATACTCAACTCTTTCCTTTCCAGGCTGGATATCGCTGCCGATAGGCTTAGATATCATCATCAACACACGTATTAAGTAGGTATCCCTGCCGGAAGTCTGTTCCCGCGCAGTTCTGGTACCGTTCATAGTGACTACCGCCCGCCAAAGAGGGCGGTGCGGATAGCGCGCGGTGCAAGTTTCGGCTTGCCCCGCGCGGGGTATGGGGCGCGCAGCCGCCTTAGGAGTCGTCGTTGAGTTCTTTCCGTATGATGTCAAGGAGCTCGTTGCAGCTTCGTTCTGCAGATAAAGCTACCCGGCGGATGGCTGCCAGGTCGTTGGACAGTGTCCAGTAGTCATCTATTCGCTTTCGGGCGCTGTCTACTCTGTCCTGGTAAAGCTGTATTTCTTTCTGGCGTCTTTCGGTGCCGGAAAAGTAATCATCCAGGACGGCCTGCAGCTTGTCTGTGAAGTTCTTGCCTTCCTGTTGCTCTATCAGCTCCACCGTGTCAGCATTGAGTCTAATAGATTTACTTACTGTAATTTGTTTCCTCATAGCATCATCTCCTTTCCCTGCTGCTCCGCAATGGGTTTACATGCAGTAAATATTTGTGATACAATATTAGGTAAAAGCAATTTGAAATAGTAATAAATGTATTACACTTTTTATAATATTAGCGTTTACGCTAAATGTCAATAGTAAAAATAGCGAAATCGCTATTTATTTCTGAGGATAAAACATGGACATAGTACAGAGAATTAAAACAAAATGCAAAGAAAATGGAACAAATATCAGTAATTTAGAGAAAAACTTGGGTATTGGAAACGGAAATATAAGAAGATGGAACATCCAAAACCCAGGAAGCGATAAAGTAATAGAAGTAGCGAATGCGCTAAATGTAAGCATAGACTGGCTGCTTACAGGAAAAGAAATAGGTAAGCTTTCAGAGGATGAACAAAAGCTTGTTGACTTATATAGAATGGCAGACGACAGAGGGAAAAAGAACATCATCCGAACAGCAGAAGCTGAACGGATGGAACAAGACTCATCTACTTTCAAGATTGGATAAGGGGGCGCGGAAGATAATGGAAACCATGCAAAACATTCAAAACTGGATGTACGGCGTAAGGGATTATGTATACACCCTGAAAGAAAACATTAATGTATATCTATTAAGCCTTTCACCGAAACAAGCAGCCATGTTAAGTATAGGCGCTGTTATAGTTTTAATTATATTTACTACAGTATTTGCTATAGTAACAGATGCCTTCCGTCCTGAAGTAAAAAGAAAACGCAAAAAGAAACACCGCCAAAACATACAGATAGCACATGGAGACCACACCGCCGAACATGCCCAAGCTATGTGGGATGAAGTGAACAAAATATAGATAAAACGCACACGTTTAACTCTTAATCAGGGTGTCCAGGGTTCGAGCCCCTGGCGGTGCACTTACAAGTACCGATTTTCGAGGTTATCTCGGGGGTTGGTGCTTTTTTTGTTTACAGATTGCCCAAAATGTCATATGATATTTATATGCTGTATGACAGTAAGAAAACGAAAGGCAAGAATGGCATTATGATTTTTGAAACACATGCCCATTATGATGATGCAGCATTCGACGAAGACAGAGACAGCCTGGTTAGCTCACTGCCGGAGGCGGGGATTGGCAGAGTGGTAAACGTGGGAGCAAGTCTTGCTTCCTGCAAAAAGACCATGGAAATCATGGAGAAATACCCCTTTGTGTACGGCGCGCTTGGCGTGCATCCCAGCGAAACGGCAGAGCTTAATGAGGAGAATTTTGCATGGCTTCGGAACGCACTGCAGCATGAAAAATGTGTGGCTGTGGGAGAAATCGGTCTGGATTATTACTGGCCGAAGCCCGACAGGGACACACAGAAGATTTGGTTTAAGCGGCAGTTAGACCTGGCAAGAGAACTGCATAAGCCGGTTATCATCCATTCGAGAGACGCAGCACAGGACACCATGGAAATATTGAAGCAGGAGCACGCAGAGGAAATCGGAGGCGTGGTGCATTGCTTTTCCTATTCCGTGGAAATTGCGGAAATGGCAGTGAAAATGGGATTTTATATCGGCGTCGGAGGGGTTCTGACCTTCAAAAATGCCGGAAAGATAAAAGAGGTTGTGAAGAAGATACCGCTTGACAGAATTGTTCTGGAAACGGATTGTCCGTATCTTTCGCCGGATCCGTTTCGGGGAAAACGCAATTCGTCTCTGCATATCCCCTATGTGGTGGAAAAAATTGCGGAATTGAAGCAGATATCTGCCGAAGAGGTGGAAGAAGCAACCTGGAAAAATGCGGAAGATTTATATGGGTTTTCAAAAATGTAGGGTAAAGAGTGGGGAGAAGAAATGAAGAAAGAGTATACGGCGGATGGACGGAAAAAATTTGTCCATATTATGACTCTTTTGCTTATTGCTTACATGTGCATACTGACAGGATTTACATCCAATGCAAAAGATGAAGAGGTCAACAACAACAGAATTTTATTTATCAGTTCTTATTCGTTAGCAAGAGATACCGTGCAGCTTGAAATTGAGGGAATTCAAAGTACACTGCCGGATGATTTTATACTGGATTATGAGTTTATGGACACCTACAGGGTACATGATGATACGGCGACACAGCTGTTTTATGAGGGGCTGAAATACCGGTTGTCCAAGGTAGAATTGTATGATGCCGTAATTGTAGGGGATGATGCGGCATTACGTTTTGCCATGAAGCATAAAGAGGAACTGTTTCCGTCCCAGCCGATTTTTTACATGGGCATTAATGATGACACATTGAGCGAAAAGGCGGACGAGGACCCGGATATAAAGGGCATTGTCGAAAAACTGCCGGTAAAGGAAAATCTGGATAAAGCCCTGGAAATTTATCCGGAAGCGGAAACGGTATATGCCATTATAGATGACAGCCTTACGGGAACGATAGAAGCCAAAAAATATTATGCCATGAAGGATGTTTTCCCCAACCTGCAGTTTAACATCATAAATCCGTCTGAACTGACGCAGGAAGAGCTTCGCAGACAGCTTACGGAAATGCCGCAGGATGCGGTACTTATCTATTACTGCATGAATGAAGATGCCGAGGGCAGGCAATACACGAATAAGGAAGCAGTTAATTTTATATCCCATTATACTAAAATTCCTATTTTATATTTTATAGAAAATGACCGTATAAGTGATTGCGTATTCGGCGGCTATAGTTTTTCCATCAGGCAATCGGCTGCCGAAGTGACGAAAACAGTTGTCAAGGTGGTCCGGGGGGACCGCAAAATGCAGTATGTAAGCTTTAAGGACGATAAGCTGTATGTCTGGAGCGTAAATGCGGATATGCTTAAAAAATTCAATATCAGCAGAAAATATTTCCCGGACGATACGGTCTATGTCAATGATGTTCCGTCCTTTTGGGAAAAGAACAGTGATATCATCACTCCGATTATCCTGATTGTGGTGGTTCTCTGTGCCATTTCTGCCTGGCTGAGTCTGGACAATGTAAAGCGCCGCAAAATGATGAAGGAAATGGAAGAAATGAAGGACCATCTGGAAAATGCATCCCAGCACGACTTCCTGACGGGACTTCCCAACCGTTCCAAGTTTATGGCGGACCTGCAGAACATCATAGCACAGAAACAGCCCTGTACCGTTATTATGCTGGATTTGGATAACTTCAAGGGCATCAACGACACCATGGGTCATGCCATGGGCGATGAAGCGCTGAAAGGAGTTGCCAACCGGTTAAAGATGCTGCGTACGCCGCTTCTTACGGCGTATCGTTTTGCCGGGGATGAATTTATCCTGATTCTGCGTAGCGACAATCCCAAAATTTCCGACAATGCAGTTATACAGTGCCTGCAGGTATTCCGCAAGCCCTACAAGATGAAGGGCAAGACCATGGATATCCACGGCAGCATCGGCGCGGCATGCTATCCTGCCGACACGCTGGATATGGAAACCCTGATTGTCTGTGCGGATGACGCCATGTATGCCATCAAGAAAGAGGGCAAGAACGGCTATATGTTCTACCGGGATTTGCCGAAGGATGCTGCGGTAAAAGCAGATGCAAATATTGATAAAAAAATATTTATTGATAAACGATAAAAATATATTGACAGTCGATATAAGACCATGCTATAGTGAGTACACGTAAAACAGGTGTGCTTTTATGGCATGGTTTTTTCTTTGGCAAAATTCCGCTGCACGGTATTTTGTTATCGGAAAGGAAAGAGGTTATCATGAAAAAAGAAACGATTGTAAAAATAACGAAGTATCTTTTGGATTTTATGTTTTTTGCGGGCATTCTGGTGACGCTGACGCTGCCCCTCAGCATCAAATGGCTGGGCAATTATCTGGACGTCTGCAAAACCCATTACGGAGAAACGGTGATGATTTATTTTGTGCTGGGCGTGCTTGCCATTGCCATTCTGGGCGAGCTGCGCAAAATGTTCCGCACGGTACTTAAGGACGACTGCTTTGTGCAGGAAAACGTGGTGAGCCTGCAGCGCATGGGTACCTACAGCTTTATGATTGCCCTATTTTCATTGGTACGCATGCTGCTGTTTATATCCATCACCATGCTGGTAGTCATTCTGGTGTTTGTCATTGCCGGACTGTTCAGTAAAACACTTGCCATTGTCTTTGACAAGGCGGTGCAATATAAGGAAGAGAATGATTTGACGATATAAAGAGCCGCCCGGTGACCATGCGCAAGCTGAAAACGCATGGGATGCAAGGGCAGAAAGGAAGATTGATATGGCGATTAAGATAAATCTGGATGTAGTGATGGCGCAGCGCAAAATAGGGCTCACGGAGCTGGCGGAGCAGGTGGATTTGACACTTGCCAACCTGTCCATCCTGAAAAACAACAAGGCGAAGGCTATCAGGTTTTCCACCCTCGAGGCTATCTGCAAGGCGCTGGACTGTCAGCCGGGGGATATTCTGGAATATGTGGAAGAAAAGGAGGAAGAGGACCATGAATGACAGGAACTTAACAGGTAAAATGAAAGAAAATTACCGCTTTTTCGGGATAGGCACGGCATTGTATGCCTGCTTCTACGCCCTGTGTCTGTATAAAAACAGCGGAGGCATTGCCTTTACTTTTTTTATCGCAGGAAGCCTCTGGTTTTACTGCTTATGTATGAAAAAGTTAGAGGTTTCCTTGAAAAAAGACAGCGTTTTTTATCTGGTGACGGTGATGCTGCTGGCGGTATCGACCTTTATAACGGGGGACGGCAGAATAATCGCCATGAATAAAACCGGTATCTTTTTCCTGACGGCAAGCTTTCTGCTGCATCAGTTTTTTGAGGATAAGAACTGGAGTTTTTTCAAATACATAGAAAATATCATAAAGCTGCCCTTTGTCTGGATTGTGAAGATTTACAGACCTTTTGTGGATTTCCGAAAAAAGGAAGATGAAAAGCAGAACAACAATGCGCTTTACGTGGTGCTCGGTCTGCTTGTGGGTATTCCGCTGCTGACAGTTGTCTGGGTGCTGTTGTGTGCGGCGGATGCGGCATTTGCCCAGATTAGCCGGAATATATTCGGAAACCTGAATTTAGGCAGCGGTTTTCAGATTGTGTTCATGATACTGGCGGCGTTCTTTGCCACTTACGGCATTTTTGCCTATCTGGCGGAGCGTTCCCTGCCGGATGAAGCGCGGGAAAAAACACCGGCGGAAGCGCTCCCAGCCATTATCGTGCTGATACCGCTTACCGTTCTTTATATGGTATTCTGCTGGATACAGATTTTCTGCCTGTTCGGCGGAAGATTTAATATGCAGGGCATGACCTATGCGGAATATGCCCGGAGAGGATTTTTCGATTTGCTGGCGGTCTGCATCCTGAACCTGATACTGGTGCAGGCGGGCTATGGATTTTTTAAGAAAAACAAGGTTCTTGATATAACTATGACAGTCATGTCAGCTTGCACATACATTATGATAGCTTCCTCCGCATTCCGTATGATACAGTATGTGAAGCATTATAACCTGACCTTCCTCAGGGTGTTTGTCCTGTGGTTTCTGGTCGTGCTCACCGTGCTTCTGACCGGCGTGATTATCAGCATTTTCAAAAGAAGCTTCCCACTGTTCCGGTTCAGCATGGTGGTGGTGACGGTGTGTTACCTGCTCTTATCCTTTGCCCATGTGGATTATTGGATTGCCACATACAATCTGCACAGGGGCGAGGCAGCAGGCACGGCATCGTACCGTATGGGACATACGGACTATTCCTATCTGCGGTACATGTCATCGGATGCGGCTCTGGCATTCCGGGAGTATATAGAGGATGGGGAAAAAGAAGCCGCTCCCGCAGACGAGGGTGCATGGTACGGGGAAGACGGTGAAAGAGAATATTTTGTTCTGGAAGAGGACTGGCTCGCATACTACACGGAGAGAATGGATACACGGTATGAAAAAATGGGTATCCGCGGCTTTAATCTTTCACAATACATTGCCAATAAGGTGCTGCACGGGAATTAACCCGGCAGCACCTTGTTGTTTTATAACTTCGTAGTCCACTTGGTGCAGTCCCACACATCGGTTGCCCAGTCTTCATAAAACTCCGGCTCGTGGCAGACCATGAGGATGCTGCCCTTGTATTCCTGCAAGGCGCGTTTTAATTCGTCCTTGGCATCCACGTCCAGGTGGTTGGTGGGCTCATCCAGAATAAGAACATTGGTATTCTTGTTAATCAGTTTGCAAAGACGCACCTTTGCCTGCTCGCCGCCGCTTAAGACCTTTACCTTGCTTTCGATATGTTTGGTGGTAAGACCGCATTTCGCCAGAGCGGAGCGCACCTCATACTGGCTCATGCCTGGGAATTCCTGCCAGATTTCTTCGATGCAGGAGGTTTCAATGCCGGCAGGAGTTTCCTGTTCAAAGTAGCCGATTTCCAGATAATCTCCCTGCTCGGTGGTGCCGGACAGAGGAGGAATGAGTCCCAAAATGCTTTTTAACAAAGTGGATTTACCGATACCGTTGGAGCCGGTCAGAGCAATTTTCTGTCCCCTCTCCATGGCAATGGTAAGCGGATGGGAAAGGGGCTCGTCATAACCGATAACCAGGTCGTTTGCTTCAAAAATGTAACGTCCCGGGGTGCGGGCTTCCTTAAAGCGGAATTCCGGCTTGGGTTTCTCCGCAGCCAGTTCAATCACATCCATTTTGTCTAACTTTTTCTGGCGGGACATCGCCATATTACGGGTTGCCACTCTTGCCTTGTTTCTTGCCACAAAATCCTTCAAATCGGCGATTTCCTTCTGCTGCTTATTGTAAGCGGCATTGAGCTGCGCCTTCTTCATGGCATAGACTTCCTGGAATTTATCGTAGTCGCCCACGTAGCGGTTCAATTCCTGATTGTCCATATGGTAAATCAGGTTGACAACGCTGTTTAAGAAAGGAATGTCGTGGGAAATCAGAATAAAAGCATTTTCGTAATCGGTCAGATACCGTTTCAGCCAGGCAATATGCTCGGCATCCAAGTAGTTGGTAGGCTCGTCCAGCAAAAGAATGTCCGGTTTTTCCAACAAAAGCTTGCCAAGCAGCACCTTGGTACGCTGACCGCCGCTTAAGTCGGTGACGTCCTTGTCAAGTCCCAGGTCCAAAAGCCCCAGGGCTCTTGCCACTTCCTCCACCTTGGCATCAATCATGTAAAAATCATGCATGGTGAGCAAATCCTGAATGGTGCCGAGTTCTTCCATGTAGGCGTCCATTTCTTCCGGGGAGGCTTCCCCCATCTTGTCGCAGATTTCATTCATGCGGGCTTCCATTTCAAATAAAAAGTCGAAAGCAGAGGAAAGCACCTGACGGATGGTCATGCCCTTCTGCAGGACAGTGTGCTGGTCAAGATAACCCACACGGACATTTTTTGCCCATTCGATTTTGCCCTCATCCGGCATGAGCTTTCCGGTAATAATATTCATAAAAGTGGATTTTCCTTCGCCGTTGGCACCGATTAAACCGATGTGTTCTCCTTTTAAAAGACGAAAAGATACATCCTGAAAAATGGCACGGTCGCCAAATCCATGAGTCAAATGTTCCACGTTCAAAATACTCATAACAATCTCCATTTCTTTTATAACCTGCGATTTAGTATAGCATGACCTTATTTTTTCATGCAAGAGGTATATTTTGCGGGCGCAAGAGGCATACTTTGGAAAAGATTGCATTTTGCGGAAAAGCTTTGCAAAAAGCGGTTCTAATCTGCAGAAAGAAAGGAAAGTAACGATGAAGAAAAATAAAATTTTAACGGTCTGCTCTTTACTGGCAGTGTCCGTGGTGCTGCTTACGGCATGCGGAAAGAAAAACAATGGAGGCACCGGCGAAAATACGGAAAGCACCACGCCCCAGACTTCTTCTCAGGCAGGAAACAATACCGAAAACAGCACAGCGGAAAGCACCCCTGTGGAAAGCACGGAACCGGCGCAGGAAAGCAAGCTTATGTACCTGCGTGATGCCGTGGCGGAAGCTCTTGGCGAGGACTACTGGCCCGACTCCGTGATGGAGCCCGAATATGTGCAGGATTTGTACGGTCTGAAGCCGGATATGTATGAGGATATCTTCGTGGAAACGCCGGTTATCGGTACCCATGTGGACACCCTGATTATCGTGCAGGCAAAGGAAGACCGGGTGGAAGAGGTAGAAACGGTGCTGAACAATTACCGGGAAAGCGAAATCAGCAACACCATGCAGTACCCGATGAACATCGGCAAGCTGCAGGCATCCCGTATTGAAACCATTGACAACTATGTATTCTTTATCCAGCTTGGCGGCAGCTCCGTGGATGCGGAAGAAGAGGGCGAAGAAAAAGTAATGGAATTGAGCCAGGAGCAGAATGAAAAGGCTCTGGAAGCCATCCGCCAGGCACTGGAGGACAACGCTGCCGGCAGCGGACGCGCCCGGTAAATCTTATGGTTTTATCCGGCGTTGTCTTTCTATTCCGGTTTTTGCCGATATTTTTCCTGCTGTATTTTCTGGCGCCGAAAAAGGCTAAAAATGTGGTGCTCTTTGCGGGGAGTCTCCTGTTTTACGCCTGGGGCGAACCGGTTTATATTGTGCTGATGCTGTTTTCCACGGTATCGGATTATCTGCATGGCATGCTGATAGAGATAAACAGAGGGAAGCGGAAAGCCTTTTACTTTCTGCTTTCCTCCCTCACAATCAATCTTGCCATGCTCGGCTTTTTTAAATACAGCGGTGTAAACCTGCCGCTCCCTATCGGCATCTCTTTTTACACCTTCCAGACCATGTCCTACGTGATTGATGTGTACCGGGGCGAGGTACCGGCACAGAAAAATTTCCTGCAGTTCGCAGTTTTTGTGACCATGTTTCCCCAGCTTGTGGCGGGACCCATTGTGACCTACGGAGATGTGGCGGAGCAGTTAAAGGAAAGGCGTGCCGCACCGGAAGACATGGCAGCAGGCATAGTACGTTTTCTCATCGGACTGGCAAAAAAGGTGCTACTTGCAAACAACATCGGTGTTTTGTTTACGGAAGTAACATCACTGTCACCGGAGAAAATGACGACCTTGTCAGCATGGCTGTGCATACTGGCGTATGCGTTCCAGATTTATTTTGATTTCTCGGGTTATTCAGACATGGCAATCGGTCTGGGAAAAATACTGGGCTTTACCTTCCCGGAAAACTTTCACTATCCGTACATTGCCCGCAGCATTACGGATTTCTGGCGCCGGTGGCACATGTCCTTAAGCGGCTGGTTCAGAGACTATGTTTACATTCCGCTCGGCGGCAACAGGAAAGGAATGAAACGGCAGCTTTTGAACATTTTTATTGTCTGGACGCTGACCGGCATCTGGCACGGGGCGGGAGTCAATTTCCTTTTGTGGGGCATGTGGTTTGCTCTTTTTCTTATATTGGAAAAGCTGTTTTTGGGAAAAATCCTGCAGAAAATACCGGGCTTTTTCGGCTGGGTGTATACCATGTTTCTGGTGCTTTTAAGCTGGAGCTTTTTCTCCATAGAGGACGGAGAGGTGCTTGCCAATGTATGGCGTTCCCTGTTTTTCCGGGCGCCCGGTGGCATTTTCAACCGGGAAGCTCTTTATTTCTGGGAAAATTACCGGCTTTTGTTCTTCCTGCTTGCCATCTCATCCCTTCCCTTTGGAAAAAGTGCGGCGGAAAAAATATGGCAGCGCCTCTGCCGTACGGAACGCATCCAATCGGCAAAGGCAGAAATATTGTCCTGTGCGGGGGCTGCTTCCTATACGGCATTGGAGATTTTGTATCTGGGCGGATTGTTTCTGCTTTCCGTGGCAAATATTGTGGACGCCAGCTATAATCCGTTTCTGTATTTTCGGTTCTGATGCTAACAGAGGACCGGTATAAATGGCGCAGCATAACCTGTGAAAATACTGCGGAAAAGCATGGGATAAATGGTAAGAGGCAAAGATGAAAGAATGGCAAGAGGCAGGGATGAAAGAATGGCAAGAGACATGAAAAAACGAAACAGAGACAGGAGAATGGTACAGAGACAGGAGAACGGTACTGAAATGAACAGGCAAAAAAAGTCGGGCAAAAACTTCACAGAACGTCTGCGGACGTGGGCAGTGCTGCTGGTGTTCTCTGCAGTTCTGCTTTTGTTTTCCGTTGCGGATATGCTGCATCCGGCAAAACTGTATTCTTCCTATGAAAACCGGAAGTTGCAGCAAAAGCCGGAGCTTTCGGTACAGGCTGTCCGCACCGGCAGCTATATGAAAGAATATGAGGGCTATGTATCCGACCAGATTTTGGGGCGAAATAGCTATATTGCCGTAAAGAGCGCCACAGATAAGGCGCTGGGGAAAAAGGAAATCAACGGCGTGTACCTGGCAGCGGATGGGACTCTCATAGAAAAGCACACGGAGGAATTTTCGGCACAGAATATAGAAAAGACCCTGGAAGGACTGCAGAAGCTGGAAAGGCTGCTGCAAGGGAAAAGCCGGAGCTTTCAGGTACTGCTGGCGCCCACGGCAGACAATGTATATGCAGCAAAGCTCCCGGCCTATGCGGAAGTTTTCCCGGAAGAAGTGCTGTGGAGGCGGTTCCGGGATGCCTGCGGAAAAAATACGGTATTTCTGGATGTGTTTTCCCCTTTGCGCAGTCATGCGGAAGAATATATTTACTACGGAACAGACCACCACTGGACCACACTGGGAGCTTATTATGCCTATCAGACCTGGGCAATGGAAAACAAAGTGACAGCAGTGTCGTATAATGCGGATAAAGTTTCGGAAAGCTTTCACGGCACGCTGCATTCCAAAACCAACCTGCCGGGACTGCCCTTCGACACCATAGAGGCTTATGCTTATCAGGGTACGAGGGAAGTGTACTACGATATGTCGAAAACACCGGCGTATTCTCTTTATGCGGAAAAGTATCTCTCCGGGAAAAACCAGTACGGGTATTTTTTAGATGACAATCACATGCTGATAGAAATCCGGAATACTTCCTATGAAAAGCCATCCCCGGACAAAGAAAGAAAAAACAAAGGAACCTCTTTATTTCTCATAAAGGATTCCTTTGCAAACTGTATGGTTCCCTATCTTAGCGAACATTACGAAACCATTTATATTTTAGATTTACGGTACTATAAAGGTAAGCTGTCACAACTTCTTGACACGTATGTCACAAAAGATACGGATGTGCTTATTCTTTATAATATGTCTCATTTTGTAACGGAGTTCCGTTTTTGGGAATGACCTCTATATGGGAGTAGGTATTCACCAGCGTGACCGCCAGCACAAGCAGGAGGGCAAGCATCAAAACGAGAGTTACCGCATTTAGGACGCTGAACAACAGCAGTATTTCTGCAAGAATAAAGAAACAGTAGAAGCCGGTCACGATACGGTAAGCCAGCAGCCGTCCGGGGGTCTGGGCAAAGATAAGACGCAAGGCTCCGGCAAAAACGGCAAGAAATACATGATAAATGACGGCAGCCCAGAGGATAATCCGGGCGACCCACAAGCCTAAGGCACCCATTCCGTAAAGGATGGAATTTACCAACAGTCCGTAACCTTCCGGGTCGCTGATTTCATCACCGGACAGGGTGGCTTCTATTTTGTCTGCTAAATACTTTTTGGTTCATGAAGAAATAAGTTCCTTTCGAGAGCCCCGGGCATTACATGAAGTCCGGTTCTTCGTTTGTGTCGGTAGTTGCTGCCTTGGCAGGAACGGGTGCATCGGCTACTTCGTTATTCTTTAAGAAGCCGGAAAGCACTGCGTTCAAGTCTACGCCGGTGGACTCTTTTAAGCCGTCGGTTACCTGATTTAAGGTGTTCATAACGTCCTTCATGAGTTTTGCGGAGTTGCCGTCACCGTACATGGTAATCTTGTCAACCTTGGCAAGAGGTTCGGCAGCGTTGCGGACTACGTCGGGCAGAGCCTTGAAGTACATTTCGAGGACAGCGGCTTCACCCATCTTAGCCATAGCTTCGGCTTTCTTTTCGATACCTTCTGCTTCTGCAACAGCCTTTGCCTGAATGGCTTCTGCTTCCGCAAGACCCTTGATACGGATACCTTCCGCTTCCTGTTCCTTTGCGTATTTTTCCGCTTCCGCCTGGATTTTAAGTGCCTGAGCCTGCTGCTCTAATTCGTATTTCTTAGCCTCTGCATCACGCTGACGCTGATAGAGCTGGGCGTCTGCCTGCTGCTGTTTTGCGAACTTTTCCGCTTCCGCTTTCTTCTTAACCTGTGCATCCAGCGCCTGTTCCATAACTTCGGCTTCTTTCTGCTTTAAGAGAATTTCCTTTTCCTGCTTTGCAATGTTTGCGTTAGCGGTGGTAATTTCGATGGTCTTTCTCTGTTCCTCCTGCTGAATTTGGTATGCGGCATCCGCTTCTGCCTTCTTGGCATCGGATACTCTCTTCAGTTCAGCCTGGGTAATGGCAAGTTCGTTGTTTTTCTGTGCAATGTCCGTCTGTGCGGCAATCTGCGCTTCGTTGGCTTCTCTCTGTGCATTTGCCTGCGCCTTTGCAATTTCCTTTTCACTTTCGGCACGGGAAATAGCGGCGTTCTTCTGGATTTTAACGATGTTGTCCACACCTAAGTTTTCGATAACGCCGTTGCCGTCCACGAAGTTCTGCACGTTGAAGCTGACAATGTCAAGACCCATGGCAGCTAAGTCGGGCTCTGCGTTTTCCTTTACCAGCATGGCGAATTTCTGACGGTCGCTGACCATTTCTTCGAGGTTCATCTTACCTACGATTTCACGCATGTTACCTTCGAGAACTTCTCTTGCCACCTGGGCGATGTAATCGGTTTTCTTATTTAAGAAGTTCTGTGCGGCCAAAGCAAGCTGGTCGGGGTTCACACTGATTTTTACGTTTACGGCTGCGTCTACACGGATATTAATGTAATCTGCGGTAGGTACGGCAGATGAAGTTTTTACATCAATGGGAATTAACTGTAAATTCAGTTCATCCTTTTTCTCAAAGAAAGGTATTTTCACACCGGCGCGTCCGATAAGGATTTTGGGACGTTTTCTCAGACCGGAGATGATGTAGGCGGTATCGGGAGATGCTTTTACATATCCGGATATCAGGATGATTAAAACAACAAGTACAATGAGTGCGATAGGCACTACTTTTACAATCATATCTGTGTTCATATGATTTCTCCTTTCAGACAGGGGTTAATAGTTGACTTACTTTTTTGTAAGATTAGATTTATTATAGCATATCTGCCGGAAGAAAAAATAGAGGAGAATGATACGTTATCTGTAAAATTTATGCAATATTTCTTTTCTGATGCACGATAGGATGCAGATATGTGCAAAATGGGGTATTGTTATTGCAGTGGGGCTCATGCTATAATGATTTCACTGGGCTAAAGCAACTGCTTCCTATTAAAAGGTGAGAGGAAAGACAAATGCAGATAGACAAAAATGAAATAAAAGCGGTTATTTTTGACATGGACGGCGTTCTTTTCGACACCGAGAGGCTTTGCAAGGATGCCTGGGTAGCAGCCGCAGAGGAAGCCGGACTGGTAAACGGACCGGAGGATGAGAAGAAGCTTTACGATGCGGTCACCCATTGTATCGGGCTCAATGGTACGGACACGAAAGCATATCTTTGCAGTGTGTACGGCAGCAGCTTTTCCTACGAAAAGCTTCACGGACTTTGCAGCCGCAACATGTCACAGATGATAGCAAAGGACGGTCTTCCCATGAAAGAGGGAGTCCGGGAGCTTTTATCCTATTTAAAGGAAGCCGGTTATAAAATCGGGCTGGCATCCTCGAGCCGCAGGGAAAGCATTGAAAGCCATTTAAGCAGGGCCGGAATTTCCGCTTATTTTGAGAGCATTACCAGCGGAGATATGGTGGAGCACAGTAAGCCGGAGCCGGATATTTACCGGATTGCCTGCGCATCCCTTTCGGTGGAGCCTGAAAATGCCATTGCCATTGAGGACTCTCCCAACGGACTTAAATCCGCATACCGGGCGGGTATGTACCCGGTCATGGTGCCGGATATGATTGCACCCACAAAGGAAACCGATGAACTTATCGGCGGCAGAAAATTTGACAGTCTTATTAAAGTAAGGGACTGGATGAAGGAGTAAAGATTGGCGACATTAGGAATCCCGCAGAATACCATTGCGGTCTTGCAGAAATATAATTTTACATTTCAGAAAAAATACGGTCAGAACTTTCTGATTGACTCCCATGTGCTGGAGAAAATCATGGATGCGGCGGAAATCGGCAAGGATGACTGCGTGGTGGAAATCGGTCCCGGCATCGGCACCATGACACAGTATCTGGCAGAGCGTGCCGGAGAAGTGGCAGCCGTGGAGATTGATAAAAACCTCATTCCCATTCTGACGGAAACCCTGGCGGACTATAAAAATGTGTCCATCATCAACGAGGATATCCTGAAGGTGGACTTAAACCGTATTGTAGAGGAAAAAAACGGAGGTAAGCCGGTTAAAATCGTGGCGAACCTTCCCTATTACATAACGACCCCCATTATCATGGGACTCTTTGAAAATCATGTACCGGTGAAAAGCATCACGGTTATGGTGCAGAAGGAAGTGGCGGACCGCATGCAGGTAGGCCCCGGCACCAAGGATTACGGCGCCCTGTCTTTAGCGGTGCAGTATTATGCTAAGCCGGAAATTGTGGCAATCGTGCCGCCCAACTGTTTTATCCCGAGGCCCAATGTGGCAAGTGCGGTGATCCGCCTTACCTGCCATGAAAAAAAGCCGGTGGAAGTGAAGGATGAGAAAGGCATGTTTGCTCTTATCCGGGCTTCCTTCAACCAGCGGAGAAAAACGCTGGCGAACAGTCTTTCCAATGCGCAGAACCTTTCCCTCACGAGGGAGCAGGTGACGGAGGCGCTTGAAAGCATGCAGCTTTCTCCCACAATCCGCGGAGAAGCCCTTACTCTGGAACAATTTGCTGCTTTGGCAGATATATTGTTATAGAAACTTTTAATTACTTTCCTATTATGAAAAAGTGAAAGGCGGAGGAGATATGTTTTGTAGAAAATGTGGTAAAGAAATCAACAATACTTCCAGGTTCTGTCCTTTTTGCGGTACGCCGGTTGTGATGCCGGCAGCTCCGGCTCCCGTTGCAAATCCTGAGCCCGCAGCACCCGCACCTGCAGCGCCGGAAGCACCGGTTGCAGCAGAAGCGGCAGCACCCGTTATGGAAACGCCCGCAGCGGAAGCGGCACCTGCAGTGGAGACACCTGTAGAAGCAGCACCGGAAGCACCCGTGGCAGAAACTCCTGCACCGGAAGCTGTTCCGACAATGGCAGCACCAGAAGCACCCGTGCAGCCTACACCGGCACAACCCGCATCGGGCCAGCCGATGATGAACCAGGCGCCCGTACAGCCCGCACCGGGCCAGTCGATGATGAACCAGGCACCCGTACAGCCCGCACCGGGCCAGCCGATGATGAATCAGGCATCTGTGCAGCTCGCAATGGCTCAGCCCATGGGCGGCCAGCCTTACCCACAGCCCGGCGCACCGGTTCCCCCTGCTTATTCTCCCATTCCTGCAGATAAGCCGGCAAAGAAGAAAAAAGGAAAAGCAGGCGTGGTAATTGCCATTATCCTGATCGTGTTACTGTTAGCCGGAGGCGCAGCAGCCGCTTACTTCTTTATATTTGCATCTCCCGCAAAGAAGATCAGCAAAGCGATTGAAGCCGGCAATATGGAAACCGTTATGGAACTGTACGAAAAGGTAAATAGTGAGAAGGACAAGGACCAGATTAAGAGCGACCTGCTTACTTATGTGCAGACCCTGGAGGACAATTATCTGGCGGAAGAAATCACTTACGAAGATGCTATCCGGACCATGGAAGACCTTCGGGATGTTGTTTTCACAGACGGTGAAATAGAAGATATCATGCATACGGTAAGCAAGATTCATGACTCCCGTGAAAACTATGCCAAGGCAGAAGAATTGGCGGCGACCGGCACATGGAAAACCTACTATGATGCGATTTTATATTATGAAGAAGTAGCTTCCGAAGATACCCTGTATTATGACAAGGCACAGGATGCGATTGCAAACTGCAAGACAGAATGCATCAGTGCAGCAGAAGCAGAGGCAGACGGTTACATAGCAGACGGTGATTTTGATGCGGCAGTAGACCTTTTACAGGATGCTTACTACGATACCGGCTACGATGAACTTTACGATAAAATGGACCAGGTTAAGGCAGATATGAAGGATGCTTTACTGGAAAAGGCAATCGAAAATGCCAAGGCGGAAGTGGCAGCAGGCAACTACACCGAAGCAAGAAACATTATTAACAACGCAAAAGAAGATTACGGTTATGATTCCCGTTTTGACGACATTCTTGCCAGCATTCCGGTAGATACATCTCTGGTAGGAAAATGGAAACTGGAATATGACATGAATGACATAATTGCAGAAACCGTCGGCGAAGACATGGATGATTTTGACAGTGAGTTCTATGTAACCTTCGTTTTTGAGTTTACAGAGGATGGTATCTGCAGATTGTCTCTGGATGAAGACAGCTTTGTAAAGAACTTTGACTCCTGGAAGGATGACCTTCTGGACTACCTGATTGACATGGCGCTGGAGGAATACATTTCCGACGGAAGCATGACAAAAAGCGAGTTTGAAAAAGCATTTAAGTCCTCCTACGGTATGACAATCAAAGAGTATTTCTCCGAAATACTGGATGAACAGCTTGATGTTTCCGAACTCTTAAATGAAGTAGAAACAGAAATGAAGTATTATGTAGAAGGCGACAGACTGTACCTGGTTGATGACACAGATACAGAGGATTATTACGAAAACTTCTATATTGAAGGGGATACCCTGGTATTGGGCGGTGACGGAAGCTTAAGTGAAGCAGAAATCCTTCCCGGTTTAAGCTATCCTCTGCAGCTTACTAAAGTAGTAGATTAACAGGATGCCAAATAAATGAAAGAAATGGCCGGATGCGGCCGAATGAAAGGAAAACCATGAAAAAATTAACCAGAATTGCAGCAGTATTAATGATTCTTGTCATGACATTTGCCCTTGCAGGATGCGGAGACGATTCCAAGGCTCTCATCGGAAAATGGGGCATGAAGTATGATATGCATGACGCAGTTTTAGAGCAGATGGGCGATGAATTCGCAGATTTCAAGAGCTCTCTCGAAGTAACCATTTTCTTTGAATTCAAGGAAGACGGCACCATGGAAATGAGTGTTGACAATGACGAGTTCGCAGCTAACTACGCTAACTGGCTGGATGATTTCTCCGACTATGCTGCAAATTACATTTATGACAGCAACCCTGATTACAGCAAAGAGGATATCGATGCCGTATATTCTCCCAATGTAAAGGAATACATCAAGAGCATGATGGAAGAATCCGTAAAGCCGGAAGAGGTTACCGCAGATATGCACCAGGAAGGTGTATGGGAAGCTAAGAACGGAAAAATCTTCATCTCTGACGGAGACACCGTTGACAAGACTTCTTATGATTTATACACCATTTCCGGTGATACTTTAACCTTTGAACTGCCTAAGAACGCAGAAGTTGACAGTGAAAGCCTGCTTCCCGGCATGGAATACCCTCTTGTATTCACCAAAGTAAAATAATCTAAAAATATATAGAAACGACATCTTGTAATCTGATATCGGGGAAACGTACAACATCTTGCATTTTTTGTGTACTTTCCTCGATATTTTTTTGACATTGCATGGTCATATATGATAAACTGAAAAAGTATAAAAAGTGGGAAAGTTTACACTTTTCATGAAATTTGGAGATTTAATCGAGGAAGGGCATCAGCCGTGGATAAATACGAATATAAAGTCAGATTACAAGAGATAAAGGATTTAATTGCAAAGGGCGAGTACGTGGAGGCTGCTTCCATTGCAGACACCATTGACTGGACCAGAGTAAAAAGCGTTATGATGCTTTGCACCATCAGCGATTTATATAAAATAAACAGAAGATTAGAAGACGCCAGGGATCTGCTCCTTCTGGCATACGACAGATATCCGGGAGGACGTTCCATTGTATATTCTCTCTGTGAACTGTTTATTAAGATGGGGGATGTGGTGCAGGCGGTAGAGTACTACAAGGAATTCGTGCAGATTGCACCCAAGGACACCGGCAGATACATCCTGCAGTACAAATTATACGAAGCACAGGATGTCAGCATTGAGGAAAGAATTGAAGTATTAAAGGAATTAAAATCCAAGGAATACACCGAAAAATGGGCATATGAACTGGCTTATTTATATCACAGAATAGGACTTGCTACCAAATGTGTGGAAGAATGCGATGAGCTGATTTTATGGTTCGGCGAGGGACGTTACGTTATGAAGGCTATGGAGCTTAAGATGCTTCATGAACCGCTGACGCCTTCCCAGGAGGAAAAATATGCCAAGATGAAGGGCGAAATTGCCCGTCAGAAAGCGGCAGAGGAAACCGGTGAAGTTTATCCTGAGGCTCCGGAAGAGGAAAAACCGGAGGAAGAAGTGGACGAATCTCCCACCAAGGAAATTCTGATGTCCGACCCGGATGACATTCAGGTCAAGGTTATGAACGTAGGGCAGTACGACACCATCAATATGCAGAAGGAACTGGCTGCCAACATGAAGGAGCTCTGGGACCGGAAAACGGACAAGGAGCCGGAAGCGGAAGGAGATATTGATTTACAGGAAACCAAACGTCTTGACTCTCTGGCAGACGCACTGGAAGATTTTACCATGGCGGAAACCAAGGTGATTGAAACCGACGCCGTGAAAGAAGCCCTGAACCAGCCGGAAGAACAGGGCGAAGTTTTCTTCGGGGAAACATCTGAAATGACGCCTGTGTCAGTAGAAGACGGCGCTTCTGAAATTACGGAAGAAACCTTAGAACAGCCCATGGAAGCGGAAATTTTACCGGAAGAAGCTTCTTTTGACGATACCATTACGGTAGCAACGGAAGAGGAGGAGCCGGAAACGGTTATCCTGCCTACCAGAGAAATAGAAGAACACATAAATGCGCAGCCTGCCATGAAGCCCCGCATTGCAGCTACCATTGACCCACACAAGCCCCTGCCGGAAGGCATGGAAAAATTGCTGGGTATGGAATACGATGGTCAGATTAGCATGGTAGTGCCCGAAGCCGAGCAGGTGGAAAAGCAGATTACCGGTCAGATTTCCTTAGAGGATGTGCTGGCAGAGTGGGAACGTGTTAAGAAAGAAAATGAACAGAAGCGCATGGAAGAAGTGCAGCAGCATATTCTGCAGCAGACCGGCGCCATGTTTACGGAATTTGAAGCCGCTACCCGTGACGGCCTTCTGGAAAAGCTGGAAAAGGGCAAGACCATTCCGGCTGACGAAGTGGAAGAATTAGAGGAATATCAGGAGCCCGGTCAGGAAGACGGCGAAGACTACGAAGAGCCTGCAGAGCAGGATGAGTTCCCAGATGAGTCCTACGATGATTATGAGGAGCCGGTGGAAAATGCAGAAGAATACACCGGAGAAGAGGATGCTTTTGCAGAAGAAGCCGGTGAATATACCGAGGACAAAGCTTTTGATGAGGATGAAGCCGAAGACTATGTGGAGCCGGTAGAAGCAGCCGAAGAGGCAGACGCAGAAGCAGCCAAAGACACAGAAACCGATGCTGCGGACGCCCAGGAAACCGATGCTGCGGACGCCCAGGAAACGGATGCGGAGGCTGCAGAGGAAGCTTCTGCCGATAAAGCAGACCGTAAGAATGTTTCTAAGGATGCCGCTGCCAAGGGGAAGAAAGCACCTGGACAGAAAAACGGCAAGCCTGTCAGAAAAGCAGGCGGCAAGGAACAGGGCCGCAGGCTTACCGCAGAAGAAAAAGAATTGTTCGGTTCTTATTTACAGAACAAGCATACAAGAGAGCAGATTTTGAATGCCATTGATAAAATCAGTCTGGCGGCATACACCGGCAACATTATTCTGACCGGTGAAGAAGGTATGGATACTCTTACCCTTGCCAAGAAGCTGATGAAAGAAGTACAGCAGACCGACAACAATTTTTCCGGAAAGATTGCCAAGATTTCTTCGGAGTCCCTGAATAAGAAAGGCATTGCGCCTGTCTTTGACAGAATTGTAAACGGTGCGCTCATTATCCAGAAGGCAAACAAGCTGACGGACGACAGTGTCAAGGACATGCAGAAGGCAATGAACCAGGAACACAAGGGCATGATTGTCATTCTGGAAGACACCAAGGGCGGCGCTCATAAACTGCTGAAAAAGTATCCCGAATTAAAGGAATTGTTCAACATTGAAATTCATGTAGAAGCTCTGGACAACGATTCCCTGGTTTCCTATGGCCGTAAGTACGCAGAGGAGCAGGAATACGGCATGGACGAAATGGGTGTACTGGCACTGCACACCTGCATTGCGGAGAGACAGACCATCGACCATATCGTGACCATTGAAGAGGTAAAGGATATTATCGACGATGCCATTCAGCACGCAAACAAAAAGACATTAGGGCATTTCTTCGACATTATCGTTGCCAAGAGATATGATGAGGAAGACAGGATTATACTGAGAGAGAACGATTTTCGTTAAAAATACAAAAGCTATTGTTTGATTGGGAGGGTTTTATGGCAAAGACAGTAAAAAAGGCGATGCAGCCTGGAAAAGCGAAACAGCCTGAGAAGGCAAAAACGGCTGAGAAAGCAAAGCAGGTAAAGAACAGTGACGAAGGAAAACGGGTTTCCATTTCCGAAATGGATCAGTATCTGTTTGCACAGGGGACACATTACGACATTTATAAAAAACTGGGAGCACATTTTTCCGAAGAAAACGGCGTAAAGGGTGTGTTCTTTGCAGTATGGGCGCCTCATGCGGCAGCCGTACATGTAATCGGAGAGTTCAACGGCTGGAACGAAGAAAGCCATCCGATGAAAAAAGAGGGCCCCGGCGGCATTCACAGCCTGTTTGTACCGGGCGTACAGGAAAATACCCTGTATAAATTCCTGATTACCACAGAAAAAGGCGAAAAACTTTACAAAGCGGATCCGTTTGCCAACTATGCGGAAATGCGTCCCGGCAATGCTTCTAAAATTACCAACCTGAAAGGTTTTGCATGGGAAGACGAAAAATGGGTGGAAAACAGGGATAAGATAAATGTTTTTGAACAGCCCATTGCTATTTACGAATGCCATATCGGTTCCTGGATGAAGCATCCGGACGGTACGGAAGACGGTTTTTACAACTACCGCGAGTTTGCGGACAGACTGGTTGAGTACTTAAAGGAAATGAGATACACCCATGTGGAGCTTATGGGTATTGCGGAGCATCCTTTTGACGGTTCCTGGGGCTACCAGGTAACCGGTTATTACGCACCCACATCCCGCTACGGTACACCGAAAGACTTTATGTATCTGGTAAACCGCCTGCATAAAATCGGCGTGGGCGTTATTTTAGACTGGGTGCCTGCCCACTTTGCAACCGATGCATTCGGTCTGGGTTGCTTTGACGGCACATGCATTTTTGAAGATCCCGATCCCCGTAAAGGTGAGCATCCGGAGTGGGGTACCAAAATTTTTAACTACGGCAAGACAGAGGTAAAGAACTTCCTGATTGCCAACGTGCTGTTCTGGCTGCGAGAGTTCCATATCGACGGTGTGAGAGTGGATGCCGTGGCATCCATGCTGTATCTGGATTACGGTAAAAAGGACGGCGAATGGTGTCCCAATAAATTCGGCGGCAACAAAAATCTGGAAGCCATTGAATTCTTCAAGCATCTGAATTCCGTTGTAAGAGGTACTTACCCCGGATTTATGACCATTGCGGAAGAGTCTACCGCATGGCCGAAGGTAACCGGCGATATAGAAGACGGTGGTCTTGGATTTACTTTCAAGTGGAACATGGGCTGGATGCATGATTTCTGTGAATACATGAAGTTAGACCCTTATTTCCGTAAGGACAATCACTATGCCATGACTTTTGCCATGACTTATAATGAAAGTGAAAACTACATACTGCCCCTTTCCCATGACGAAGTGGTACACTTAAAGTGCTCCATGGTCAACAAGATGCCGGGCTACCATGTGGATAAATATGCCAATTTAAGAGTCGGCTATACCTATATGTTCGGTCATTCCGGCAAGAAGCTTTTATTCATGGGTCAGGATTTCGGACAGGAAAGGGAATGGAGCGAGGCAAGAGAGCTTGACTGGTTCCTTCTGCAGGAGCCGTTAAACAGAGGCATGAAGGAATTTATGGGCGAACTGCTTAAGATGTACCATAAATATCCCTGCCTGTATACCATCGACAACAGTTGGGAGGGCTTCGAGTGGATGAATGCGGACGACAAAGACCGCAGCACCTATACGTTCATCCGTAAGACCAAGGACGGCAAGAACAATCTGCTGTTTGTACTGAATATGACTCCGATGACCTGGGAAAATTACCAGATTTCCGTACCGGCAAAGAAGAAATACAAGCTGGTGCTGAACAGCAACGAAGAGCGTTTTGGCGGAAACGGCCACAAAATTCCCGAGGTTGTAGAGGCGGAAGCCAAGCCTTTATGCGGAAGAAAATACTCTATCTCCATTGATTTAGCGCCTTACACGGCTGCGGTATTTGTGTTTTAGAGGTTAAGAAAAGGAAAAAAAGTGACGAAATAAAAGGTGAGCACACGGATGTGCTCGCCTTTTTCCTTTTTGGGAGCATACCCAACGGAAAAATAATTTGCAGGATGCAGGTAATTAAAAGAGGAACAAAGGCATGAAGATTACGTTTGACAATTCCGTACAGGTGGGTGCGGAGCAGACAAATACATACCGGGCGCATGCGGACAGCAAATATATTGCAGGCAATAACGGAGCGGGAAACCGCACGGCAGGCAATATTATGACGGCATGTGCACAGACGAGGGACATTTCTGACAATGTTATGAATCGTAATGCCTACGATTTTTCCAAAAGCCGGGGACTCCATGGATGGAATGCAGAGGACTTAAAGCAGAACGCGGGTGCGGAAAATGTAAGCCAGATGCATAATTTTATGGCAGTAATGTCCAATTCTTTATCTGACGAAGATTTTGCCAAAATGCAGAAAGACGGTTATGACCCCAAAGACATCGATGCGGAAGATATGGTAACGATTTTAGATACCATAAAGGCAGAGCTTCTGAAAGCGGGTGTGCATGTAGCGGGTTATACCGACAGCATAGACAACGATACTCTTTCCAGGATAACGGGCAGTCAGGGATATGCCAGGCAGTTGAGTGAAGAAGATGCCGGTCATATGGCGGAGAGCATGGCAGCGGAGGACATTCCCCTGACAGAGGATAACCTGACGGAAGCCGGGGAAGCATGGCTGCGGGGACAGGAACTGACAGAGATGTCAGCCGGAAGTCTGCGATTCATGATTACCAATGAACTGGCGCCTACCATAGACAATCTGTATCTGGCGCAGCATTCCGGAGCAGGCTCCTATGCCGGACAGTCAGCCGCTTTTTTTCAGGAAGACATGCCGGGATATCTGGGGCAGAAGGCATCTGACGCGGATTTGACCGCACTGCAGGAGCAGATGGGACAGATTGTGGAAGCGGCCGGTTTCCCCGTCAATGAAGAAACCCTTCGGGAAGCCGGATTTTTAGTGGAAGCCGGCATTCCCTTAAATACCGATACATTTACCCGGTTACATAAACTGACACAGTTATCACTTCCCATGGACGCAGAAGAAATTTTGAACGCTGTAACGGCAGCCATGGCGGAGGGAAAACCCGCCGGAGAGGCAGACCTTACCGTACAGGAGAGTATTTACCGCAGAGTTGTGAATACCAAAGAGAATTATGACAGACGGTATGAAGAAGTTTCGGGCACAGCGGCGCAGACACCGGCGGAAATTACCGCGAAAAGGCAGTTGGAGGAAGTGAGACTCCTCATGACGGTGGAAGCCAATGTGAAACTGTTGAAAAGCGGATTTTCCATTGACACCGCTCCCATAGAAGAAACGATTTCCGCCCTGAAAATGCTGGAAAACAGCCAGACGGGGCAGGCACAGACCGTGGGGGATGCGGCTGATTTGTGCAGGGAAACACTGCAGAAAACCAGAGAAATCCCTTATATGCCGGCAGCTTCCATCAGCAGATTTATAAGCGGTCAGAAAACTTTGACAATAGACGGTTTGTACGAAGCCGGCATGGAAATAAGAGAGGCATACCGAAGTGCCGGGGAAGCCTACGAAGCCATGTTTACCGAGGTGCGGACGGACCTTGGGGACAACATTCAGAAAGCATTCCAGAGTGTGGATACCCTCCTTTCGGAGCTGGGACTGGAGCTCACCGATGAAAACCGGAAAGCGGTCCGCAGCTTAAGCTACAACAACATGGATGTGACAGAGGAAAACATACAGAAAATAAAAGGTGCATCCGGTGTAGTGGCAAGAGTGGTGGAAAAAATGACGCCTATGTCGGTACTTAAAATGATAAGGGACGGCGTCAATCCGCTTCAGACCTCCATGGAAGATTTGGAAGAATACCTGTCAGGTCAGGATACTTACAACGAAGACAGTGAGAAATACAGCCGGTTTCTGTACCGACTGGAGCAGAATAATGAGATTACCCCGGAGGAAAAAGAGTCCTTCATTGGGATTTACCGTCTGCTCAGGCAGGTGGAAAAATCCGACGGCGCCGCAATCGGAAAGCTGGTGGATACCGGAGCGGAGGTTTCTTTTCAGAACCTGCTGAGCGCCGTGCGCACAGGACGCGTAAAAGGCATCAATGTAAAGGTAAACAGTGAATTCGGCGGTCTTGCCGAAGCCATTCAGAAAGGCATTTCTATTGACAGCCAGATAGACAGTGCTTACAATCAGGAAATTTTGCAGCAAATAAGGGAATGGGGCAGCAAAGAAACCGGGCTTCCCGAAATACTGAAGCAGTTGGAAGAGCCGGTTACCATTCAGAATATCACGGCGCTGCAGGAAATAAACCGGGACGGAATGGCGCCCTTTAAGAAAATTCAGGCAGTCAGGGAAAAATTTACTTCCGGAACGGACGGTGAGGAAAGCCCGGAGGCAGCCGATACGCTGACGGACTGGACGGATGTTTTTTCCGGAGAGACGGAGGCTCCTGCGGCTGACAACGCCAACACGGCTTTTACGGATAAAGCGCATTTTACGGAAAGCTATGAGGAACTGCTCACAGCCTACGAAGAAGAGGCGAAAGAGCTTACCTTTTCCGGGGAAGCCCATTCTCTGGATATAAAACTTTTGCAGACCGGTGTCAGACAGCTTGGTCTGAAAAGAGCCTTTGCCGCACAGGAGGAATACGAAGTGCCCTGTATGGTGGGGGACGAACTCACTTCCGTGCATTTGAAAATGATACACGACGAAACGGACAAAGGTCATTTTTATGTAAGAACGGACAGTGAAGTATTTGGCACACTTTCCGGTGATTTCCGGATGGAAAACGGTGAAATATCCGGTATGTTTACGGCAGCTTCTGCGGAAGCGGAAGGAGTTCTGCAGAAAGCGGCAGAATTCCTGACACAGGAAGCAGAGGAAAAGAGCCTGAAAACCGGCAAAATAGAGATTGTTACCGGGGTAAAAGAGGTTTCTCCCAAAAAAGAAACATCCAAAGCCGGAGAAACGGCAGATTTGTACAAGGCAGCAGGTGCCGTGGTTTATGCATTGCGAAAGAGCCTGCAGACAGAAAGGACAGAAAGCTATGAGAATTAATTACAACGTATCAGCCATGATTTCCAATAACGCACTTTCCAACAGTGAGAATTTACTGACAAAATCTTTGGAGAGATTATCAAGCGGCTTAAAAATCAACCATGCCAAGGACAATCCCGCAGGACTGGCAACCGCCAAAAGAATGAATGCCCAGTTGACAGGTCTGTCAAAGGCAAAGGAAAATGCCAACGACGGCATTTCCGTCATTGAAACTGCGGACGGCGCCATGACGGAAGTACATGAAATGCTGCAGAGATTAAACGAACTGGCAGTGAAATCTTCCACCGGTACGCTGTCGGACGATGACAGAAAAATGATTCAGCAGGAAGCAGAGCAGCTTTGCAGTGAAATTGACCGTATTTCCGATACCGTGGAATTTGATACCCAGAAGCTTCTGAACGGAGAATTTGACTTAAAGGCATACACCACCGAAGAAACCATGAAGGTCAGCACATATTCCGACAAGGTGGCAAAGGGACAGTACGAACTGAAAAATGTTGCCATTACGCTGGATGCGGACGGCAATGTGGACTCCTTCCAGGCAGATTTTGCCGGCAAGTTCCCGGCAGATGTAAAGGTGGACAAAATTGAGGACAATCAGGTGTACCTGAAAGCCAGCAACGGTTTTGAAATGACACTGGATTTAAGCAGGGCGGCAGCCGAGGGTAAGACCAATTTAGGCGATGTGGACATTGATGCAACCGGCATCGGCGCCATGAGACTGCAGATTGGCTCCAACGAGGGTCAGGTACTGGAAATCCAGATTCCTTCCGTAGGCATCAAGCAGATGGGACTGGAAAATCTGGACCTCAGCACGAAGGAAGGCGCACAGGCAGCCATCGAGAAAATCAGCGGCGCTATCAGTTATGTATCCAGCGTGAGAAGCCAGATTGGTGCTTACCAGAACAGACTGGAATCCACTGTCAACAGTCTGGATATTACCAATGAAAATATGACTTCCGCTTATTCCCGTATCATGGATGTGGATATGGCAGAGGAAATGACTTCTTACACGACCTATCAGATTTTGGCACAGGCAGGAACTTCCATGCTGGCGCAGGCAAACGAAAGACCTTCACAGGTATTGCAGTTATTACAGTAAGGTGCGGTAAATCCGGAAAGGAAGGACAGATATGACAAAAGAATGTAAACAGCAGTTTACCCTGCGGATTACCCAGGCAAACAAGACCGAACTGATTGTGATTTTATATGAAATGCTGCTCGCCTATACGCAGGATGCCAAAGAAAGCCTGCAGGAAGGCAACATTGAAGCATTCCGGGATAATATAAGAAAAGCAGACAACTGTCTGACGGAACTGACGGAGTCCTTAAATCTCTCCTATGAAATCGGACGCCGCCTGCTTTCCCTGTATATGTTCTGCAAAAGGGAGCTTCTGAAAGCGGATGTCCGCAAAAAAGAAGAATTTGTTCTTCATGTGGAAACCGTCATTACCAAGCTCCGGGATGCCTACAGGGAAGTGGCAGCGCAGGACGAAAGCACTCCTGTTATGGAAAATTCCCAGGAAGTATACGCCGGTCTTACCTACGGCCGCGACTCTTTAACCGAAAACATGGCTTATGAGAGTACGAATAGGGGATTTCGGGCATAGTTCCGGGACCTCGGTTCTTTCTTTTTCTGCAAGAGAGGTCAGGTAAGTATAGCGTTTTAATAAAGAATTGACCTGATAAATGTAACAGTCAATCATATCAGGTTCCGTAGCATTGTCAAAACCCGCGTATGCGATTTCCAGGTCGTAGCGGGTTTTTTCTATGTCCTGGGCAAGGGTGGTGCGGCTGAAATCCTCTTCCACCGGCAGCTCCGTATAGTTGTCCTGTCGAAATAAAACCTTCATGGCAAAATCTCCTTGTTTTTCTTTGCCTAAAGTATAGCCGTAAAGCATGCGTTTTATTCCTCTTTTTTCCAAAAAAGAGAGGGATTGGCAGACATTCCGTACAGATGCATAATTTCGGAAAGAAGGACATATTATGTTAGAGAAAAACGGAACACGGTATAATTTTATGGATAATCAGAATGCCGTTATGGTGATAGTGGCGGTCTGCGCAGCCGTCCTTTTAATAGGTGCCCTGAAAAGACAGAAGGAGTGGCTTATCAATTTATTATTTCGCACCGTCACAGGTACCCTCGGAATATTTTTTATCAATCTGGGTCTGACAAACTGGGGTATGCAGAGCACCATCGGCATCAACGCGGTTACTGTTTTGACAACCGCAATCCTTGGATTTCCGGGCCTTTTCCTGCTTTACGGCATTCATTTTTACAACACTATGTGAAAAAGTACCAAAAATGATTTTTCTCTCAAAAAGCCCTTTACAAATGATAAAAAGTTCCCTATAATTCGTCTTACATCCGAAACAACTTCGGAATATCGAAACAATCTTATTTTTATTCTATATGTATTTTCTAAAATATATTGGTTCTATTATCTTGATTTCTAATTTTTAATTCCTTAGGATTGAAAATGTAATTCCTAATATTTTGTAATTTGTTTGAGCTTGTAAAGTCTTTAACTTCTGTTACATCTTTGAGTTTCTGCAATATCTTTTATATCTTCGTTTATTTCTACTTGATACACGCAAATTTTAATTTCCTGGAAAGGAGGCGCAGCAACATTTATGTCCTGTTATTGATTTTGGCAACAGCCGGTTACTTTGACTGCCGCTATGGAAAAATTCCCAATAAACTGATAATGATTGGGCTTCTGGCAGCCGTTGTCTGCCAGGCAGCAGAATTCTGCGAAAAGGTTCTGATTTTGCAGGAAAGTGTGCAGCTTGCGGATTTATCTGCTTACCTGTGGTATCCGTTTCTGTTTGTGGGATTGTACTTTTTCTTTACTGTGGGCGGACTGGGAGCAGGGGACGTGAAACTCTACATGGTCAGTGCCCTGTTTTTAAGACCGGAGGAAACGATGCATTTTCTTCTGCTCAGCATGGGACTGGCGCTGGGAATGTTTCTTATCCGCTCTCTATGGAAACGAACCTGTTATATCCGGCTGGCGGTTCCTATGGTTGTGAGTTTAGGCATCATGATTGTATACAGAAAGGCGTTTTAGTATGAAGAAAAAAATTATGGCATTTTATGACAGCGAGTCCGACTATACGGAAGATATGGCGGATTACCTGAAAAAACAGGAGGGATTTCCCTACGAACTGCATACTTACACGGAGCAGGAAAAGTTGCTGTCTTTCGGAAAGGAAGAACCGATTGAGGTGCTGGTAGTGGCAGAGTCTGATTATACCTATGAAGTGGCGGGACTGCCGGTGGGAAAGACACTGCTCTTAAACGAAAGCGGCACCATTGCCGGGGAAAACATCCGCAACATCAATAAGTACCAGAAAGCGGAGAACATCTACCGGGAAATTACCGGGGAGATAGCGGCAATGATTCCCGAGGAAGAAAGGAGTCTACGGACATGTGATAAGGCAAAGATAATCGGATTGTATTCGCCCATTCGCAGGTGCCTGCAGACCTCCTTTGCCCTGACGCTGGGACAGGCTCTTTCGGAAAAGAAAAAGGTGCTGTATATCAGCTTTGAGCATTACGCCGGCTGGAATCAGCTCTTGAACAAAAGCATCAAAGGCGATTTGGCGGCGCTTCTTTACTTCCTGCAGGAGTCGGAAGAAAGGTTTGCCGTGAGACTGCAGTCCGTTACCATGCAGATAGGACGGCTGCATTATATACCGCCGGTGTATGCGGGACAGAACCTGATTTATGCGAAAGGTTCGGAATGGGTGGAGCTGGTGGAAAAGATTGCCGAATGCGGAGGCTATGACTATGTGATTTTGGATTTGAGCGAAAGCATACAGGGGATTTTTGAACTGTTGAAACATTGTGACAGGATTTACACCATTACGAAAGAGGACCCTGCCGCACAGGGGAAAATTGCCCAGTATGAGGAACTGCTCAGGGATTACCGGTGCGAGGGGATATTGGAGAAAACGTCCAAGAAGCTCCTGCCGGTCTTTACAGATATTCCGGAGCGGCTGGAACAGTACACCAGAGGGGAACTTGCGGACTATATCCGGAAACTGATTTCGGAAGAACTGGAGGCGGCATGAAAAAATACTTAGAAGAAAAACTGCTCAAAAGGCTGGACTATTCCAAAGAAACAACGGATGAAGAAGTTCTTTCCCAGATAGATGATTTGTTTCTTTCGGAGGAGGCAATCCGGTTGTACCCGGTGGATATCCGGCGGAAGCTCAAACAGGAAATATTCTGTTCCCTACGCCGGCTGGATATTTTACAGGCTCTTATTGAAGACGGTAGTATAACGGAAATCATGATAAACGGACCCAACCACATTTTTGTGGAAAGAAAGGGACGGATGGAAGAAGTCCCCATACGGTTTTCTTCCGAAGAAAAATTACTGCAGATTATCCAGCGGATTGTGGGGGACTGCAACCGCACGGTAAATGAGGTATCCCCCATTGTGGATGCCAGACTGCAGAACGGAAGCCGTGTCAATGTGGTGCTTTCGCCCATTGCACTGAACGGCCCCATCGTTACCATTCGTAAATTTCCCGATTGTTCCCTGACCATAGACCAGCTTATAAGCTGGGGGAGCATCACAAAGGAAGCAGCCGAAGAACTGCGCCTGTACGTACAGGCAGGGTACAACATTTTTGTCAGTGGCGGAACCGGTTCCGGCAAAACCACTTTCTTAAACATCTTATCCGATTTTATTCCCAAGGATGAAAGAATTATCACCATTGAAGACAGCGCGGAGCTGCAGATACAGGGCATTGAAAATTTAATTCGCCTGGAAACCCGGAACGAAAATGTGGAAGGCTGTCATGCCATTACCATACGGGATTTGATTAAAAGCTCCCTGCGGATGCGGCCGGACAGGATAATTGTTGGGGAAGTCCGCGGCAGCGAGGCGGTGGATATGGTTACAGCATTTAATACCGGCCATGACGGCTCCATGTCAACCGGGCATGCAAACAGTGCCAGAGATATGTTAAGCCGTCTGGAAAATATGATTTTAATGGGAATGGATATTCCGCTGGCGGCGGTAAAACAGCAGATTGCCTCTGCCATTGACATCATGATACATCTTGGCAGGATACGTGACAAAAGCAGAAGAGTACTGGAAATCACAGAAATTGACGGCATGCAGGACGGCGAAATTATGATGCATACCCTTTATGAGTTTACAGAGGATGCTTCTCCGCAGATTGGCATTTTGCAAAAGAAAGGACAACTGCAGCATGTGGAAAAACTTAAGGCAGCAGGTCTTATGCTATAAGAAAAAGAAGAGGGAGTACTTTACTGCCGCAAAAAAAGGTATTGTCCTGTATAAAATCTATTATTTTGAAGGAAAAGAAAAGGCAAAGTATCTGCTTTTCAGCCTTGGCTGTGTGCTGTTTTTATCCTGTTTCTTTTATGGTACGCCCCTTGTTGCGGTTCTGCTTCTGCCGTTAGCCGTGCAGATTTATGTCGGCATGCAGAATGTCAGGCAGAAACAGCGGAAAAGAGATTTGGAAATACAGTTCGGGGACTTCCTTATTTATCTGTCTGCCAATCTGCGGGCGGGTTTTTCCGTGGAAAATGCTTTTTTAGAGAGTGCCGGAGATATCCGCGGTCTGTACGGAGCAAGGGGAATGGACAGCAGAAATCTTATGGGAGCCGAGCTTAAGAAAATGGAAAAGGATTTTTCCTACAACAGACCGCTTGCGGATTTTCTGACAGAGCTTGGAGAACGCAGTGATGTGGAGCATATCCGGGAATTTGGGGATATCTTTTCGCTTGCGGTAAAGAGCGGTGGAAATCTTCCTTCCATTATTGAATCTGCGGCGACGCTGATAGGGGATGAGATATCCCTGAAACAGGAGATTGCCGTAGCGGTCAGCGGCAAACTATTTGAACAGAAGATTATGAATTTCATCCCCTTTTTGCTGGTCGGCTATATTGAAATAGGAAATCCGGGCTTTTTTAAGGGCTTGTATGAAGGTGTTACCGGAAGAACGGTCATGACGGTATGCCTGCTCTGTTATCTGGGAGCCCGTAGACTGGCAAACCGCATTGTGCTTGCTGTTTTGTGACGGGAACCCATACCGGAAATCCGGTGGAAAGACAAAAGAATGGACAAAAAGAAAAAACAGAAATACTGCATGCTTATGGTGGCGGCGGGATGCCTGATTTCCCTGCTGCTTATGATACAGGACAAGGAAAAGGAGGTGCTGCGGGATGGCAGGTACATTTACAGAAATGAAGCAGGAAAAGGAGAACAGACAGTATGGCTGTCTGCAGAAAGTGAAGATGGCAAGCTGGCGGAAACAGAGCTGCGTGTTCAGGAGAATAGGTACTCAGAAGCAGAGCTGTCGGTTCTGTATGAGAAGCTGCTAAAGGAGCTGCCGGAAACCGTACTGGGAGAAAATGCTTCCTGGGACAGGGTATCGGAGGATTTGTATTTGCCGGAAAAGATGTCGTCCTATCCGTTTACTCTGACCTGGAGCAGCGACAATCCGCAGATTTTATCCGAAAGCGGAGCTTTGTTGCGCCAATCCTCCGTATCGGTAATTCTTACCCTAACGGTATATTACTACTCGTTTGAAAGGGTAGTGAATTTTCCGGTTACGGTGGTGGAAAAGATGCCGGAGTATGAAGAAGCGGTGGAAAGAACGGCAGAACAGGCGGAAGAAGCCAGCCGGGGGGAAACTGTGATTACCCTGCCGGAAGAAATTAACGGTGAAAAAGTGGTATGGAAAACAAAAAGAAAGGGAGGAAATCTATGGGCAGCAGGACTCGGAATAGGAACAGCACTGTTTTACTGGTTTGGGACAGAATGGCAGCAGAAAAAAGAACGGGAAAAGAAAATCGCGGTTATGGAAGAGGAATATCCCGCCATTGTCAATAAACTCACCCTCTATCTGGGAGCGGGTTTAAGCATCGGAAACAGTTGGAAGAAAATCGCGGAAAAGGGCTATGGCAAAAACCCGGTATACGAAGAAATGCTTTATGCAAGCAGGGAGATAGAAGGCGGGGCATCGGAAGCGGCTGCATTTGAAAACTTTGGCAAAAGAGTGGGACAGAAGAATTATGTAAAACTGACAGCGTTGTTGACACAAAGTCTGCAAAAGGGAAATACCCAGTTGTTTACCACACTGCGCCAGGAGGTTACGGCACTGTCGGAAGAAAGAAGCGCCGCTTCCCGAAGAAAAGGGGAGGAAGCATCTACCAGACTTCTTTTTCCTATGATGCTTATGCTTGCCATGACAATGGTACTGATTATGTATCCGGCATTTTTAGCTTTTTAACCATGAAAAGAGGAGGACATTTATGAGAAAGAAAAAAGGATTTCAGGATTTTTTAAGAGAAGAAGACGGCATGGGAACGGTCGAGGTTATTTTGATAATTGTGGTTCTGGTGGGACTGGTTATCCTTTTCAAATCACAGATTACGGCCATTGTGCAGTCATTGTTCAGTAAGATTACGGCAAAGACGGACAAGCTGTAAAGGAGGTATACAGATGAATAGCAGACAAAGCATGGGTTGTTCTGTGAGGGAGGGTTTGGGGAACGGATATCTGACAGTTTTTCTGACACTGATTTTGACGGTAATGTTATCTTTCAGCCTGACAATTATAGTGAGTGCCGGGGAAAATACCCGCCGGTTTGCGGCAGAGTGTGTGACGGATATTGGAATGAACAGCATTCTGGCAGAGTATCACAGAGAGCTGCTGGAGCAATATAATGTCTTTTTTACAGATATTTCCTATGGTACGCAGGTGGTTGCCTATGAAAATATGACAGAACACTTAAAGAATTACATTAACCACAATCTGCAGGACGATGACCTGTTTATGCAGGGAGTCTATGGAAATCTGATACATATGGAATTGGACAATATAGCGGTAAGCGGCGCCCTTTCTGCCTGCGAAGAGGGAGGCATATCCCTGCGCAGGCAGGCGGTGGATGCTATGAAGCAGGATGTGGGCATCACATATCTTGAAAAAACAGGCGACTGGCTGGCTGCCATACAAAACTCGGGAATTATGGATATCAATCTGCTGGAAAAGCAGAAGGAAGCAGAGGAAAAAGTTGTGGAGCTGACCGGAAAGAAGATGGGTACATTGTTTGAAAAGGAAGAACAGGAAGACAGTGCGGTAACTTTTTACGAAGCAGGTATTCTGAATTTGGTGGCGGACAGGGACGAACTGTCTTCCCGGGAAATAACGCTTTCCCAATATGCTTCGCATCGTGCGCATTTTGAAAGCGGCGGTCTTTCGATGCCGGAAGGTTATGCAGATGATTTCTGGGATGAACTGTTTTTTCACGAATACCTTATGTCCTATACCGGCCACTACGGAAAGACAAAGGAAAATTCCGGGTTAACAGATGACAAGAACTCCGGGGTGGCATATGATAAGAACTTCGGGTTGGCTTATGAAACGGAATATCTTCTCACGGGAAAGGCAAAGGATATTGATAATCTCAAAGCGGTTGCCGGTCAGATACTGGCAATCAGGGGCGGCGCCAACCTAATTGCCCTTATGCAGGACGAAGGGAAAAAACAATATGCACAGATACTGGCGTTTTCCATGGCATCTGCGCTGGGAATGCCGGAAGCGGCGGAAGTACTGGAAGAATTGTTGGAAATTATCTGGGCTATGGCGGAAGCCTTGTATGATGTTTCCACGCTTTTGCAGGGAGGCAGAATTCCTGTTATCAAACAGCCGGAGGAATGGCATTATTCCATGGAAAATGCCCTTAACTTTGTGAAACCGGAGGCAGAGCAGACCAAGATAACGGATGGACTTTCTTATGAAGATTACTTAAGAATTCTTTTGTGTTTCCATGGGAAAGAAGAGCTGACCATGCGGATGGCAGACGTTATGGAAATGAATATCCGGAATACTCCCGGAAATGAAAATTTCTGTATGGACGGCTGCTTTGAGGCTTTTCGGGTGCAAATTGTCTATCGCAGTGAGCGGGACAAAACATATACCATAGATAGAACTTACGGATACTGAGTCCGTTTGTAAACAGCAGAAAAAGAAAGTGGGGATGTCCCTTTTATGGGAAAAAACAAATTTCTCTCATCAACTTATAATCGAATAAGCACAAAACATCCTTCTCATTTTCTCACAAATATATCCCATTATGTTTGTAAGAACTACTCCTTAAACAAAATACATTCCATAAGAGGGATATCCCCACTTTCTTTTGCGAAAGGAAGCATGACCGCGGAAGCGGCGATGGTTCTTCCGCTGTTTCTGTTCTGCTTTCTCAATCTGTTTTCGGTTTTGAATATCTACAGTCTGCAAACGACCCTGATGGCAGCGTTACGGGAAACAGGGCAGGATTTGTGCGTGTACGGTTATGCCTATGAACGGATGGTGCAGGAAGAGGATGATGAAGGGCTGGAGGCATTTGCGGAAAATATTGCTTTCTCCTACAGCTATGTAAAGTATAAGGTGGAAAATTACTGCGGCAAAAAGTATCTGGAACAATCGCCGTTGAGCTATGGAAAGAAAGGACTTGTTTACGCCGATTCTTCCGTACTGCAACAGGGAGATATTGTGGATTTGGTTGTATCTTACCGGGTTTCGCCGCTTATAGATTTGGCTGGGTTCCGGCCGAAATGGTTTTACAGCCGATATTACGGGAGAGCCTGGACGGGCTATGATGTGGAGGCAGCCGGGCAGGAGGAAATGGTGTATGTAGCAGAGCATGCCAGAGTTTTTCACAAAGAGCCTTCCTGCACTTACATCAATCTTTCCGTCAGCAGGGTAACGGCGGATGCATTGCCGGCACTGACTAATTCTGAGGGGAAACATTATAATCCGTGTGAAATATGCAGACCGGATAAGGAGCAGGTACTTTATATTACACAGGAAGGGTACCGCTATCATGGAAATGCCGGATGCCGGGGATTGAAACGCACGGTTTATATGGCAAAAAGGAAGGATGTGGAGGGCAGCTTAAGCCCCTGCGGAAGATGTTATCCGTAAGTATTGGTATAAGGTATGAAAGCACATGGTGGCAAAAGCAGGAGCTTAAGGTATTTATAAGGGAAGGAATGAAAAAATGGATTTGGGAATTTGGCAGAAAATAGGAAGCATAGGTATCCTTGCAGTCAGCACATTATGGGATATCCGCTTTAAGAAAATACCTTTCTATATAATGGCAGCAGGCTTACTTCCGGGGCTTATTCTTTTGGGACTGCGTTTCGGACAGAGCACGGGAAGCACCTTTGGCGGGAAACTGATGGAAGCAGCCGGATGCTTTCTGCCCGGTTTATTTTTGCTGCTCCTGTCTTTTCTGACAGAAAGAAAGGTGGGCATGGGCGATGGAGTACTGCTTCTTATCATAGGAGCTATGGAGGGAGGAAGAATTACCGGATTTGTTTTTTGCTGGGGACTCTTTTTGCAATCTCTCTTTGCAGTCATTTTGGTCATTCTAAAGAAAGCCGACAGGAAGACGGAGCTGCCTTTCGTGCCGTTTCTTTTGATGGGGAGGTTGATATTGTTTGTTATGTAAGAATTCAGCAAAAACGGACAGATGGTACAGTAAAGCTTTTTCCGGATATATGACATTGGAGGCAACTTTTATTCTGCTGCTTACATTTACCGTTATTTTATTTCTTTTTTATGCCGGTATTTATCAGTATGACAAATGTGTCATAAAACAGAATGCTTACATAGCGGCACTGCGCGGCAGCAGGGAATATGCCGGGAATGCGGACCGGGTACTTGCCTTAAGCAAAGAAAATTTCGAGGAGCTTTCCAAGGACTCTTATGTGGGATTGTCTTATGACTATCAGGTGGAATATGCAGGCGGCATACAAAGGAAAGCAATAGTTTCCCTGTCCGGTCATATGGAGGTTCCGGTAAAAGCCTATGACAATCTGTTCCCGGCAGGCGGATGGGACATACAGGAAACGGTGGAAAGCGGCTGCAGGGACCCGGTCTATCTGCTGCGTTTCTGTCGACGCATCATCAGGAAAAAACAAAGTCAATAAAATACACAGAGGAGCAGAAAAACATGGAAAAAGAATACATCAGCAGTTACAACAGAAATTACCTGAAGATAAAGCCGCAGGGAGAACTGCAGGGCAAACTGCGTTACCAGTATCAGATTTTAACGGGAAAGAAACTGGAAGGCATTCTGGGAGCGGATTTTCATATTCATAACGGAGAAAGCGGGTTGTATTACGACATTACCGGTAAGGTAAATCTGCCGACACTGTTTTCCAAAAAGAAAATCAGTCTTAATTTTATGAACCGTTTTATCGGCAGCCTGGAAACCGCATTGTGGTCTTTGAAACAGTACCTGCTGGATGAAAGAAACCTGATGCTGCAGCCGGAGTACCTGTATGTGGATATGGATAATGTGCAGAACCAGAGCAGTCCGGAAGGCAGTCTGTATTTTGTTTACTGTCCGTATTATACGGAAACGGAGGAAAGAGATGTGGAGCCGCTTTTTACTTTTTTGTTGGAAAAGGCAGAGGAAGAGGATGCCGAGCTTATGGATGCCATCTTCAGTCTGTATGCGGCATGGGAAAACCTGGGAGAGCAGTTTCGGGGAGAGGATCTGCTGCACGCCTGGCCCATGGAAATAAGCAGCGGAGCGGAAGAAGCAGGCGTAAGGGATGCAACAGGAGGAAAGGGAGATAAAGGTAGCAGAGACAGAGAAAAGCTATCCGGGGAAAATACATATGCCGTGGTGCAGGAAGAAAACATGCATTATGAAGAAAAAGGAGACAGGAAACTGTATGGTAATGACGAAGGAAAAGAGGAACGGAAACTGTACGGTAACGGCAGACAGAACAGGCGGGTACTTACTCTCACCCGGTTTCCGGTAATTATCGGACGGAAGCCGGAGTACGCGGATTTGGTTATCAATGAGCCGTCTGTTGACAGTATGCACGTTAAAATTCTGGAAGAAAACGGTCATATTTATATGGAAGATATGAACGCGGCGGCAGGAACCTTCAAGAACGGCATACAGCTTAGACCCTACGAAAGAGTCGAACTTCTGAGGGAAGATGAGGTAAAATTCGGAAAGCTGGAATTCACGTATCGATAGCTGACATTGACAGTGCCGCAGAGAGATGATAACCTAAACGTATCAAAAACAACAATAGGTGATGATTTCATGGACTTAAAAGAAAGCAAGGCATATGTCAGCATAGGTATTGTGGCACTGAACGCCATTATATTTCTGATATGTACATTTACCGGAAATTTGTTATATAATATAGGGGAAATCAGCCCTCAGCTCTTTTTTGAAGGCGGTCAGTATTACCGGATATTTACATCCATGTTTCTGCATGCGGATATTGAACACATTGCCAGCAATATGATTATTTTGTTTGGATTAGGCATGATGATGGAAAAAGAAACGGGACATGTAACTTTTGGCGTTCTCTACCTTCTGACCGGCATCATAGGAAATGCGGCTTCCCTGTTCTACAAAATCTATATGGGAGAATGGGCGGTAGCTTCCTTAGGAGCCAGCGGTGCTGTATTCGGCATGGAGGGTGTGCTTTTAGCCTTTGTTATGCAGTATCCGGAGAGAATGCGGTATGCTTCATGGGAAAAGATAGCCATTATGGTCATTTATTCTATATATTGCGGCATCCGTTCCGAAAACATTGACAATGCGGCGCATATCGGCGGCTTTGCATCGGGATTTCTGCTGGGACTGCTTGTCTGCATAGTGCGCAAGGCAAGAAAACCGAAAAACGGATACTGGAATTAAGCATTCAGGCTATGAAAGGATGACAGGCATTTATGAAAATAAACATTTACTATGGCGGACGGGGGCTTATCAATGACCCTACCTTATATGTAATGAACAAAATGCAGGAAGTGCTGGAAGAACTTCATGTGACGGTGGAGCGCTTTTACCTGCAGGAGTTAAAGAACAATATTACTACCCTGCCGCAGACACTTAAGGATGCCGACGGCATTATTTTAGCGTCCACAGTGGAATGGTACGGCATCGGCGGCTATATGCAGCAGTTTCTGGATGCCTGCTGGCTGTACGGGGACAAGGAAAAAATCGGAAAAATCTATATGTGTCCCATTGTGATGTCCACAACCTACGGGGAACGAGAAGGCAAATTAAATCTTGCCACCGCATGGGAAATTCTGGGCGGACGCCCCTGCAGCGGTATATGCGGCTACATCCCGGACACAACCGAGCTGGAAACCAATAAGGGATATCTTACCATCATTGAAAAGAAAGCGGAAAATATGTACCGCACCATCAATCAGAAAATGGTAAGCTTTCCGTCCAGCAATCAGGCAGTGAAAAATACCGTATCCAGTATGCCGGGCATCGAACTGACACCGCAGGAGTCGGAGCAGCTTTCCCAGTATGTTTCCGATGATGTTTATATGCAGACGCAGAAAGCAGATATTCAGGAACTTACCAGCCTGTTTAAGGACATGATGGAAGACACGCCGGAAGCATCACAGGAAACTAAGGCGGCTTTTGAAAGAGCATTTAAGCCGCAGCAGGGATTACAGGCGACTTATAAATTATTTGTAGGGGAAGGAAAAACACCGCTTACCATCGTTGTAAACGGCGATGAAATCAAGTGTGACCACGATGATGCCAAAGAAGCGGATGTGGAAATCCGTCTGGATAAATCGGTGCTGGAGGATATTTTTGCCGGCAAGATGAGCTTCCAGAGAGCCTTCATGGCGGGAGAAATGAAGATGAAGGGTGAATTTCGCATTTTAAGGGCTATGGACCAGATTTTTGTGTTTCAATAAATAATAGATAGAATGGAGAATGTGCGCTATGAAAAAAGATGATTGTATTTTCTGCAAAATCGCTAATGGAGAAATCCCTTCCAAAACATTGTATGAAGACGAGGATTTCAGAGTTATTCTGGACCTGGGTCCCGCAACCAAAGGACATGCCCTGATTTTACCCAAGGAGCATGCGGCAAATCTGTATGAACTTCCTGATGAAACAGCGGCAAAAGCCATGATACTTGCCAAGAAAATGGGTACCCGCATGGTAGAAAAGCTTCATGCAGACGGATTGAACCTTGTGCAGAACAACGGAGAGACAGCAGGTCAGACCGTTTTGCATTTCCACCTGCATTTAATTCCCCGTTATCAAAATGACGGACAGCATATCCTCTGGACTCCGGGTACTGCCACACAGGAAGAATTAGAAGCCGTTTGTCAGGAGATTGTAAAAGAATGAGAACAATTCAGGTACAGCAGATAACAGAACAGATTAAGGAAATGTGCATTCAGGTCAATCATTACCTTTCGGAAGATATGAAAGAAGCTTTGCAGAATGCGCAGGCAGGTGAGAAATCTCCGTTAGGATGTCAGATACTTTCCCAGCTTCAGGAAAATCTTAAGATTGCCGGAGAAGACATGATTCCTATTTGCCAGGATACCGGTATGGCGGTTGTTTTCCTGAAGGTCGGTCAGGATGTGCATTTGGAAGGCGGTTCTATAGAGGATGCCGTGAACGAAGGAGTAAGACAGGGTTATACGGAAGGTTACCTCCGTAAGTCCGTGGTAAAAGACCCTTTAATCCGGGAGAATACCAGGGATAATACACCTGCGGTTATTCATTATGAAATTGTGCCCGGAGATAAAGTGACCATTACGGTGGCGCCGAAAGGCTTTGGCAGTGAAAATATGAGCCGTGTTTTCATGTTGAAACCGTCTGACGGTATAGAAGGTGTAAAGAATGCCGTTCTGACGGCAGTAAAGGATGCAGGTCCCAATGCATGCCCGCCCATGGTTGTGGGAGTAGGTATCGGCGGCACCTTTGAAAAGTGCGCTCTGATGGCGAAACAGGCATTAATGCGTCCGGTGGGTTCTCATTCGGAGATTCCTTATGTAAAGGAAATGGAAGAAGAACTGTTATCCAGAATAAACGGGCTGGGAATCGGACCCGGCGGTCTGGGCGGAACCACAACCGCACTTGCCGTGAATGTAAATACTTATCCTACGCATATTGCGGGTCTGCCGGTGGCGGTAAATATCTGCTGTCATGTGAACAGACATATTGTGAGGGAAGTATAAAGGAGAAGATATGGATAAATACATACAAACTCCGCTTACGGAGGAAATTGCACAGACATTGAAAGCCGGCGATTATGTGTATATTACCGGTACGATTTATACGGCGCGGGATGCGGCACATAAGCGCATGCAGGAAGCTCTGGATGCAGGAAAATCGCTTCCCATTGAGATGAAAGACAACGTGATTTATTATATGGGCCCCTCCCCGGCAAGAGAAGGCAGACCCATTGGCTCCGCCGGTCCTACAACAGCAAGCCGCATGGATAAATATGCGCCCAGGCTGCTGGATTTGGGATTAAGGGGCATGATTGGAAAAGGTAAGCGCTCCAGGGAAGTTCTGGATGCCATTGTAAGGGACAAAGCCGTCTATTTTGCAGCAGTAGGAGGAGCCGGCGCTTTGCTTTCCAAAGCGATACAGTCATCGGAAGTCGTGGCATATGACGATTTGGGAACAGAGGCTATTCGGAAACTTAAGGTGAAGGATTTTCCTGTTATTGTAGTTTGTGACACCGAAGGAAATAATTTATATGAAACAGCCGTAAAGGCATATGCAGAAAATTAGGGACAGTTTTATAAATCAAGACGAATTATAGATAGGAAAAGAAAATGAAAAGAATTTTTTTAATGGTGTTAAGACTCTTTTATTTTGCTCCCATTGCCGTATGGAGAATAGGAAGATACGGCAAACAGGTGGGCAAGTACGAAGAAGCCTACGAATATATTAAAATGGCAACCAGAAAGGCTACACGCGCCGGACGGGTCGACATAGAAGCTTATGGGCTGGAAAATCTTCCGAAGGAAGACGGCTTTGTATTCTTTCCCAACCATCAGGGCTTGTTTGATGTGCTGGTGTTTTTGCAGACATGTCCCAGACCGTTTGCTTTTGTTATGAAAAAGGAAGCCAGTAATATTATTCTGTTAAAGCAGGTGAGCCAGGCACTTGGTTCCTATGCTATGGACAGAGCCGACATAAAGCAGTCCCTGCAGGTTATCAATCATGTGACGGAGGATGTGAAAAACGGAAAGAATTTTCTGATTTTCCCGGAAGGCACCAGAAGCAGGCAGGGAAACAAACTGCTTGATTTTAAGGGCGGCAGCTTTAAGTGTGCCGTGAAAGCAAAGTGTCCCATTGTGCCCTGCGCACTGGTAGACTCTTTCAAACCGTTCGATGAGAGTTCCATTAAAAGAGTAAAGGTGAAGATATCTTATCTTCCTCCTATTTATTATGAAGAATATAAAGATATGAAAACGCCGGAGATAGCGGCAGAAGTAAAGAGAAGAATCGAGCAGGAAATCAGCAGGATAACAGAGGAATCGGCAGGTGAATAATAAAGAATTGTCTTGCAAAAAAAGTATTTGACAAAAACTACGTACATATGTATAATAACATTTGCGTCACCGAAAGGGATGCATCATACTTGACAGAGGCATTCGGATTATGGAGAAATACTCAAGAGGCCGAAGAGGCGCCCCTGCTAAGGGTGTAGGTCGGGCAACCGGCGCGAGGGTTCAAATCCCTCTTTCTCCGTTTAGCAGCCAATGCCATAAAGCAGAAGTATCCGGTGGATGCTTCTGCTTTTTTGCGTTATAGAGTTATAGAATAGAAAAGACTTATATTAATGTGTGAAAGGTATTCCTGTAAGCAAAGCACATTTATTGCTTTGTTAAAGTTTACTGAAAAGAAAAATAAAAAGGGGAAAGTATATGGTTCAAAAAAAGAAATATGGGAGTCTTGTGTATTTGGGAGGTTTGCAGCTGATAATACTTTATCTTATTCCATACTTTGTGTTGGGAAAACAGGCATCTTTTCGAATTACAGATTTTTTGGATGATGAAGTTATTCAGTACATGCTTTCCGGAAAATATTTCTTTACCGGTTTTAATACAAAAGTGGCCGAGTGGTTTAACGGAGCGGATAAATTTGCAATTCAGGCGCCTTGTTTTTTACTGATTTGGCCATTTTATTTCTTCCCATTTTATAATGCTATTATGATTTCTGTGATTTTGGGGGAATTTTTTGCATATACGGGAATGTTTTTGCTGCTTCAAAAAATTTTTAAGGGAGAATATCCGGCGATAACTATGGTAATATCCTTTTTGTTTAGCATATTGCCATTTTATCCAAGTTATGGCTTATCTTCAATAGGCATTCCTTTGGTAATATGGGCATTTTGGAAAGTGAGCGAAAACAAATGTAACATATTGGCGTATATGACGATATGCTTTTGGGGGCTGTATTCATCTTTAGTATGGAGTGGTTATTTTATAATTGGATTTGTTCTTATATTTGCTTTTTTCCTTTTCTTAAAAAAAAGAAAGAAAAGTGGATTGCGAGTGCTTTTTGGAAGTCTGGTATTAACGGCTACGTATGTATTTTCATTTAAAGATACTATTTACGGAATTTTCTTTAGTGGTGTTGAATCTCATAGGAATACGCCTGGGAGAGAATATATACCGGCTCGCTTCAAGGATACGTTTGTTTCACTTTTTAAATATGGACAGTATCATGCACCGAGTTATCATACATATATTATGGCGGGGTCGCTGTTGCTCATCATATTGGTATTGTTTTTGCTTTATGTTAGCCCACGCAGCCGCATTGTAAAAAACAAATGGTTTCTGGCAGCTACATTGTGGACAGGGGCAGTAATAATCGCCGTATTTTCTGCATTCTATCAAAGCGAAGCCGGTTATTGGCTGAGAGGACATTTGGGTGTCCTGCAGAGTGTGCAGCTTGACAGGGTATACTGGTTATATCCGACTATATGGTATACGGAAGCTGCCATATGTATGGCGATTTTCTATGATTTATGTAAAGTATATGTACGAAAACCGATTGCCTGCAAGGCGTTATATTGCATAGAAATAGTAGGAGTCTTAGTATTCATGGTGCCATATTTGATTGGCAAAAATACAGAATACAAATCAAATTTATTCCGCGTTATGGGAAAAGATAATGGGTTAGTTTCGTATAAAGAGTATTATGATGAAAAATTGTTTACAGAAATAAAAGATTATATACATCTTGAACCGGCTCAATATCGGGTGGCTTGTCTGGGGTTGACACCGGCGGTGGCTTCAGCCAATGGACTATACACGCTGGATGCATATTCAACCAATTACAGTTTGGACTATAAAATGAAATTCAGAAAAGTTATTGCGGCAGAACTTGATAAAAATGCCGATTTAGAGTGGTATTTTGATAGTTGGGGAAACCGTTGCTACCTGTTTAGTGCGGAATTGGGAAAAAATTGGGATGTAAACAAGAAAGAACCTGCTTATATTTCTGATTGGGGAATTGATACACAGGCTTTGAAAGAATTGACATCGCAAACTAATGTAAAAACATATATATTGTCTGCTGTTGAAATACGCAATGCTTCAGATATCGGTTTGGACTGCATACAAGAATTTGACCAACCGGATAGCTACCGCCATATATATCTATATAATATTTTATAAAAAATAATTTATAAAAAATAAATGTAAAAAATAAATAAAATAAATATTGACAAGTAGAACAAGCTGATTTATTATAAAAGTCCACCGTCTGGGAAACACAAAGCGGCCGGTGAAAAAAATCAAAAAAACTTCAAAAAGTTATTGACAAATGAAAGAACTCATGGTAATCTAAATGAGTTGTGACTCGAGAGAGTTGAAAGCACAGAACCTTGACAAATAAACAGCAATGCAACCCTGAAAATTCTTAAAGAGAAAATTCAGAACAAGCAAAACCAAAGTAAAAAAGGAACGGTTTAACATT
>ERZ808240.193-NODE-193-length-84837-cov-14.979029_pt1 | contig 84837 bp, 75 predicted proteins | sample MGYA00521084_ERZ808240 | MGnify/ENA primary metagenome ERZ808240 (study PRJEB31516, sample SAMN03275571) | gut metagenome | biome: mammalia-associated habitat; material: feces | host: Papio cynocephalus | place: Kenya | collected 2012-08-06 ...
CCGCAAAATTTTCTGGAACTTGTGACAGGGGAGTGCTTTATTATTCATACTTCAAAACCTGTTATACAACAGATCGAGGAAATATTGAATGATTACAAGCTTCCGTTTGTCAGTTATGATCTTAAAGATGTGCATTTAGCATTATCTGCAGGAGTACCTATTGTTCTTGTTGACTGCTGCGATACAGACAAAAACTTTCAGCCGATTATAAGCTACCGTTGGTTTCAAATTCCTATCGAGTTAAGTAATATCAAGGAGGAATAGTATGGGCAGCGGTTCAATGAAGCGTAAATCCTACATAACCAAAACCGGTTATTATCTAACCAAGGATTTTGATGTAAAAGTCGGCGGCGAGTTTTACTTTCTGCTAACACCTTTGTATGGTAGCGATGGCGAATGCTTCTTCTATATTGAAGAAAATCCCGATAACAGTTATACCGTTGAGGGAGAATGTTATATCATTACAAACAAAGAAAGCTTAAAACATCACAAGACGGATATCAAAAGGGAAGTGAAAAACAAGCCGATTTGGTATACCATATTGATAAAAGTAGAACAGTAATCCGCAAAGAAAAGCAAATAAGTCCATAAAAACCAAACACCCCGCCTGTGTCCGTTAGGATACAAGCAGGGTGTCATTGTTATTTTGTTTTGCTATTAAGAATTTCGTGGATGTATAGAATATCGTTCCACCATTCTTTATTGAATTTTTTGATTTGTTTATCGTCTGCTTTGCCAATAATATCCCGCACTTGGAAATTGGGTTCAAAATCATCGGGTGCATATTCAATAATCATTCCAATACCCATAGTAGTTATTACAACATCTCCAAAGTCCAATTGTCCTAATTTGTTGGCATCATAGTAATAATATGCCGTGTGATTATAATTCCCATAGGGGACAAATACTTTAAATAAATATAAACATTCATCCATTTTACATCACCATATTATATCAACCAAGCAGGAATATACCAATTTTTCTTGTCGATTGGTAAAATATCTGAGGAAAGACAAATAACAGCACCGGTGCCTATCTTTGTTTTTAAGTGAGCTGTACCCTTAAAACGATCTTCTTCATCAGGATCATTTTCTATTGGATTAAGGACATGGAAGTTTTTGGTTGCACCTTGAGGAGCAGTACCCTTTTTAATCTCAATCGGATACACGGTGCCATCTTGGTAAATAATTAAATCAATTTCTTTTTTATTGGTGTCTCGATAATAATATAGCGGCGGCCGTTTACCGGCATTATAATAACTCTTTATTATTTCCGAGACAACCCAAGTTTCAAAAAACTCTCCACTCATTGAACTGTTTTCAAGAACGGTAGGGCTGCCCCAGCCCATTAAATGAGCACAGAGTCCCGTATCAAGGAAATACATTCTCGGTGATTTAATTACTCTTTTTAAAGCATTATTTGAATACGGCTGTATCAAAGCAACTATTCCACAAGAAACCAGTATAGAAAGCCAGCTTTTTGCAGTTGGAGCCGATATGCCCACTTCGTTAGCCAAAGCTTCATAATTAACAACAGTTGCAGTACGTGCCGCAACCACTTTTATAAAATTCATAAAAGCTGTTTCGTTCGCAACTTGTTCTAAGTTTCGAATATCTCTGCTGATATATGTGTCAAGATAGGATTCAAAGAATATTTCTAAATTTACGTTTGCATCTTGATGAATTAGCGGCATTGAGCCTTTAAATATTCTTTCAAAAACATCTGACACAGACATCGGGTTTACAGAGCCGAGACGTTTTATCAATGCTTCGGGATCAACCTCAAATTGTGGGAATTGCTGACCGTTAATTTCGCTGTTTGTAAGACCGAGCATAGGAACAATGCCTGCTCTTCCGGCAAGCGTTTCGGTTACACTTTCCATCATTTTAAACATTTGAGAACCAGTAAGCCAAAAATCTCCTTTTTGTTTACGCTCGTCAACAATGATTTTTATATACGGGAATAGCTCCGGCGCATACTGTACCTCATCAATTAAAACCGGCGGAGCATAGCGTTGCAAAAATAATTCAGGATCGCTTTTTGCCATAGCACGTATAGTCGGATTATCTAATGATACTTTTTTTCTATCAGATTCCATCATACTTTCTAAAATTGTAGTTTTACCAACCTGTCTTGGTCCGGTTACAAGCAAAACCGGAAATGTTTCGCTTACATTTTTAATGGTGTCCTTAATTGTTCTTTCATAAAACATATGCGAGACCTCCTATTATATAGTTTATGAGTTGTGTTTTAGTTTATGCAAAACAAAATTTACATTTTATATTTTACTCAAATTTTATCTGATTGTCAACAAAAATCTCGATAAATCTAAAATGCAATTTTATATTTATCTTAAAATGGTGAAATCATAACTACCCGTCAAATGGGCGGTTTGCACAAGAGCTATAAGTCCATAATGCCGACCCGCGTCTCAAGGCGCGGGCCTTTTCTTTGTTCAAGCCTTAGAGTCTTTTCCGCTTTGGCTGCCCCTAAAGGGGTTAGCTAAATGTGTCTGCGTATTCTCTAACGCTTAACTTATCCAATGCAATATCTGCTTTCTCTTGGTCTTGGATATATTTCTTTATTGTGCTTTCGTTTAAGCCTGCTGCCCAAACATAATATCCTTCTGCCCAAAAGTGTCGGTTGCCAAACTTATACTTTAAATTGGCATGTTTATCAAACATCATCGGTGCGCTTTTACCTTTCAGATATCCCATAAAACTCGCTATGCTCGTTTTGGGGGTATGCACAGCAAAAGCAGAACAGTAATCCGCAAAGAAAAGCAAATAAGTTCGTAAAATCAAACACCCCGCCTGTGTCCGTTAAGATACAAGCAGGGTGTATTTTAAATCATTCAGTCTTTCAATGCAGTAATCGGCACAACAAAAATCCCGTCATCCCGTTGGTAAGCTGCATTTGACAAACCGCAAACAACACACATCATATAAGGGGGAACACCGCCGTCTTTTATAATTGAATTTCTTATTTCAATTAAATCGTTAGCAGCTTTATCAATTTGATTTGCTCCGAGTTTAATTTCAAAAGCGCACCATCTTCCGTCCTCAAGCTCAAGAACAGCGTCAATTTCACGATTATTATAATCCTGATAATGGTAAAGCTTGGCGTTGAAAGCTTCGGCATAAATTCTCAAATCTCTTTCGCAAAGAGATTCAAATAAGAAACCGAACGTTTCCAAATCGTTAATCAAACGGTCCGGGGTGGCTTTTAGCAAGGCACACGCCAATGACGGATCGGAAAAATGTCTTTTCTCTGCTTGTTTTAATCTAACAGATGAGCGTATATTTGCAGAGAAAGGCTGCTGATTATCCAAAAGGAACAGTCTGTTAAAAATATCGAGATAAGTTGATACGGTATCAGTATCTATATCCTCATCGTCAATAGCCTTTATATCACTTTTAAGAGTTTTATTTGTCACAGTAGTGCTTTCGTTTCTGGCGAGAGAACGCAGCAACAATTTCATTTTTGCAAGGTCTCTTTTGATGCCGTCCATACGGTAAACGTCATCTTCAATTACCGCCCTTAAATACTCACCGGGCAATAAACCGGCTTGTGCCAAGGGAGTATCAAGATTACCCGGCCATCCGCCTCTGTAAATATAATCGGTAATTTTATGAAGATCAATATCTCCCGTCATAGTGGGGGTAAGATTTCCTTCGCATAAATCTTTGAGCGATATTTTGCCCGAAGATGCGCCTGACTCAAACAAAGACATCGGTCGCATTCTTAATCGTGCTATTCTTCCAGCACCGCTGTGCATAATACCTTTATGGTTCGGCGTTGCAGAACCTGTCAGAATGTATTGTCCTTTTGTGCTTTGTTGATCAACCTTATACCTAACGGCATCCCATAAAGGAGGGATTTCCTGCCATTCGTCGATAAGCCTTGGCTTTTCACCTTCTAACACAAGAGAGGGCGACATTTCAGCCAATCGCCTGTTTTGGAAATTTCCTTCCGGATCACCGATAAGTATTTCGCTTTTGCAATGATACGATGAAGACCAGGTTTTTCCGCACCATTTAGGTCCTTCAATACATACTGCTCCGAATGTAGCTAAATACTCTTGAATTTTCTTGTCAATTATTCTCGGCTTATATTCGTTTCTATTCATAATTTCTCACCTCTTGGTATATAGTATAACCTATTCGGTCAAATTATGCAAGTTCAATCGGTCTGATTTTTAAATTTCATTCGGTCTAATTTCCAATTTCCGTTCGGTTCGTTTCGGAAAAATCAAACACCCCGCCTGTGTCCGTTAAGATACAAGCAGGGTGTATTTTTAAATGTCCATTATTTTATTCATATCAACAAGAATAATATTAGGATCGGCTTCGGCTTCTTTAAGAACGGCATCGGTAAATCCTACTTTTGTAAATAATACAAACCATGTATTATCCCGCTTCTTGTTAAATATATCTGCATTTTCTTTGAGCTCATTTAAAACGCTCAAATCCGTTTTTTCGTTACGCCATTTACACTCACAGATGAGATAATCCTTACCGTCATTGGCAATCAGATCTATCTCTACCTGCTTATGTGTTTGGGGATTTGTACCCCACCATCTGCCAATAGAGGTGAACAGGAACGGCAGGTTTGCGTTTGCATTTTGTGCTGTCAGATAGTCAGAGCAAATCTTCTCGAATACAAGTCCCATATAACTGCTGTAATTAGGTTCAATTCGCTTTTCCCAAATAGCTTGCTGAGCACCTGTCTCTACAAGTGTTCTGTTGCTAAAGACATAGCGATACCAAAAACGGAACATAAAGTCCGAAATACCGTAAATCGTTTTTCTTGAAGACTCTTTTTCGCCAAAAGGTGTTTCTTTGTATAGGATACCTAACTCGCATAAAGTCTTAATATATTTAAGACACTTTGCGCTGTCTTCACCTATTTTTGTGGAAATCTCGTTAGACTTGGTATATCCTCCGGCAATAGCTTCAATGATTGCACTATAAACTCCGGGTTCTTGAACTTCTTGCCTTAATAAAAGCAAAGGCTCTTCGTATAAATAGGCAGTCACTCTTAAAAATGATCTTTTAATATTTTCTTCAAATGAGCTGCCGAGTTGAATTTGTTGAAGATATAGCGGTGTACCGCCAAATGCGCCGTATAATTTCAGTTTATCCTCATTTGAAAAACCGTCAAGGAAGCGCATACTTGTCTGATAACTAAACGGTTTCATATGAAGTTGTCCTGTGCGTCTCCCAAACAAGGGACTTTTAGAGCCGAGAACTTCTTTCTCCATAAATCCCATATAGCTGCCGCATAGAACCATAAACAACTTGCCGTTTTTAAGTTTATGGTCAATTAAATGCTGCATTTCCGAAAGCAACGCTTTATTTTTCCTGACGAGATACGGGAACTCATCTATAACAAGAACCAGGCGTTTATCTTTTTGCCGTTCATCAATATATGACAAAGCATTTCCCCAAGAGGAAAATGGCTCCAAATAGTCTTCGCCGTAAAAATTAAAAACAAGTTGTGAAAACTTCTCAAGATTAAGTTTGTTATTGCTTTGCTCTGCCGAATAGAAAATAGTATCTTTGCCCTTGCAAAACTCATTTAAAAGCGTTGTTTTGCCTACGCGTCTGCGACCGTATAATACGAATAATTGAAATTTGTCTTGAACATATAAGTCATTAAGTTCTGCAAGTTCCTTTTCTCTGCCGATAAAAACCTCTTGCATATTCATACTCCCTCCCGATAATTAACTTTCAAGTAATTAACTCTAAAGTTAATTATAATGATTTTTATTGCTTTTGTCAAGTTCTTATGCTTGCTTTGCAAAAAAAAATAAGGGACAAGTTTATCGTATGCATTTACCTTAACCGATTCGGTCTGATTATGCAAGTTCAATAGGTCAGATTTTTAAATTTCAATCGGTCTAATTCTCGATTTCCATTCGGTCAGTTTTTGAAAAAAGATATGGGACGCCCGTTTTATTTACAACGGTCGCACCAAATAAAAGAAAAAGCGGGGAAATTCCCCGCCATTCGGTGGACCAGGGTCTCTCGACCAGCCCAAATAGCAATATTGCTATCTTTATTGTATGTTTATTATACAGTAAAAATCCCAATTTGTCAATGTCATATATAAGCAAATTTTGGAATCGTTGTTTTTTTATACAAGGGACGCCGCCAACCCCTTAGCGTACGCCCCGATTAAAAAGGACAAGTTTATTATATGCATTTGCATTTACCTTGTCAAGTTTTAAAGGCGGTTTTTGCAAATTTATTTTTATTCCGAATAATCTAAGAATTAAAGGTGTTGACAAAATGCTTTTTCCTTTGTATAATATAAATGTTCTTAGGTTTGATTGAAGTTCCCCTCGGGGGACATAGGTTTGATGCACAAGGTCGGATTACTCTTAACAGGATAATTCTGCCTTTTTTATTTTCTGCAAAGAACGATAACTGAATAAATCCAATCGGTAATTACAAGAATTGACCGGCTCTAACTCTTCGGAGATGGGGCCGGTCTTTTTTTGTTTTACAAATAAAAAACAGAAAGGACGACCCCAAATCATGAGTGAAAACAACCCTCTGAACGACTTTTTGGAAATGGAGGAAAACGGCAGCGAGTCTTTTGCAGACTTCCCATTTGGTGCCCCTTCACCACAGACTGTTGTTCAAAATGCCGCGGCACAACCCCCGGCGCCTGCAGTACAGGTACAACAAGCTCCTGTATCGCAAACGCCGCAACAGACGGCACAGCCTATGCAACCGCCCGCTCAAAATGCAGCACCTGCACCTGTGGCTCCTCAAGAATCATTGTTTGAAGCAGCGGTTGCACAAACGCCTATTGCAGCACAAGCGTCCACAGTTCAGGCACCTGCATCAGCGACGCCCGTTGCACCGGCTCCTGTCACAAATCCCCCTGCCGAAGCCCCGATTCAGCAGACCATTGCCGAAGCGGCAGATCCGTTTGCCGTTGCTCTCGCATCTGCAAAGGCTCAGAGCGAAAACCGTTTGGTTGAAAGCTGCGTAAATCGTGAAGCTATCTTTAGCTATGGCAAGGCAAAAGAACCGATTACCGACCGTGAATTCACCTTTGAAGATCTCCGTGAAAAGTACGAAAGCGACTTTCCGGAGTTAGCCGAAAGTAAAAAGGTTGAGTGGACAGTTACCTATGGTAAAGAAAGCAAAACCATTAACAATCCCGGCTCTGATAAAATTTATGAAATCAAGGCGGAAATCGAAAAATCCAAAAAGTTCTTAGACGGTATCAAGAAAGCAAAGAACGATGCCGATAGGAGCCCCGAATGTATTGTTAAGCCGCGTATCAAGGCTCAAAGCAAGGGTGAAGTTATTCCGTTGTCTTCGTACAAGGAATTCTGCACAACTCTTGACGACGCCCGCAAAAGCGATAAGGCTATTGTACTCCTCCCGTCTGAGGACGGGAGGCTCTATCAAATGCGAAAAACGCCTGTCGGGACTTTCACAGCCCCGGTAGGCAAGCTGCCGGAGTTTCCCGGCATCATTCCGGGATTTCAAATGACCGTCCCCAAAATCCCCATGTATCTATTATTATTTATTTGGGATTTTTTTGCGGGACTGTCTAAAAGATACACCCTGGAAGCGCTGGTACATATCCTTTATGATACAAAGCGTAACAAGTACACCGTTCGGATACCAAAGCAAAAGCTAACCCACATAAGCGTTGATTGCGTTATGGAAGAAGATTATCCGGAACATATGATTCATGTGATGGATATTCATTCCCATAATGTAATGCCCGCAGAATTTTCAACTGTTGATGACGAGGATGAGAGACCTACGCGGCTTTATGCCGTTATGGGCAGGCTGGACAGGGTTTTACCGGATATTACGGTAAGAGCAAGCTGCGGCGGGAAGTTTATTCCCGTAAATCCCGCAGATGTGTTCGATATCAAGTCCACATCATTCCCGCATCCGAAAATCTGGGATGAAAAGATCGAATTGCCAAAACCCGAAGACATATTGACATTGCCTGCATCAAAGCCGAGATCAAAATTTCGCTTTTGGCGAACGGGAGATAAAATATGAGATATTCATGTACCGCACCCGTTAAAATCATCGTTATCGGCGCAGGAGGTACAGGCGGATATGTCATACCGCATTTATACCGTTTGGGTTATGCGTCCCGCCGCCAAGTTCGGATTATAGTCTGCGACGGCGATGTAGTTGAACAGAAAAACCTTATTCGTCAGAATTTCATAGCACAAGACATAGGCAGAAACAAAGCTCAGGTACAAGCGGAACGATATTCTGCCGCTTTTGGTATTGAGTGCGAGTATAAGCCGGATTTTATCGAAAACGATGAGGAACTTTTCAATTTGACATTGCCGGACTTTTATGCAAAACCGTTTTCCGGAATCTCTGAAACGCAAAAGGTTATTCTGCTCGGATGCGTTGATAATAACAAATCCAGACAGATGTGCCACCGTGTTTTTAACCGACAAAAAGATTTAATCTATATTGATTCGGGAAACGGCGAACATACCGGTCAGGTTGTATGCGGAGTGCGTCAGAACGGCAAAACCACCTACAAGCCCGTGGGATCTCTCTATCCGGATATTTTGGAGGAAGAAGATAAATTTCCATCGGAATTATCCTGTGCCGAAAGAACCGTATCGGCGCCGCAATCGGTTACTGCAAATCTTACCGCTGCTTCGGCTTTGGTCGGATTTTTATATAACCTTTTGATTGTAGGCGAAATGAATACTCGGTATGTTACTTTTTCATCCAAGCAGATCAATATGCGAGCAGAAATCACAAAAAAGCGCAAGAAAAAATCAATCCCAAAACCTGTATCGGAAAGGACTAAATCATTATGAAAGTACGCAACCTTATAATCTCTTATGATGAGCACAAATGCCGTATTGGAGAACAGAACGGTACGCTTAAAACCATAAGCATTGTGGAAACTTTGCCGAGCGGTAAAAAGAAAACCGTTCATTCGGATATCCACTTTGAGTCCCAACACAAAAGGCAGGAATATAAAACCCTGTTAAAGCTTTTTAGGCGCTCTCAAGCGGGCGCTGAAAGGAGGGCTGCCTGATGGGACGAGGATATTGGCTGCCGCCTCAGCATGATAATCTGACTGCCTCAGACGGCTTTTATATAGACAGTTCGGCGGTCTATGCCGACGGTATATCCGTCGGTTGGAATAAATTGTTGGACTCCGTATCGGAAAAGCTCATTTTCAAAGAAAAAACCTTTAACAGGTTTTGTGACTGGAAAACCTGCGGTTTAGGACAAAGCTATTTTGTTTTGCTCTGTAATCGCCATGTAGAGGTTATCGCGGAGGACGCTGACGGATATGTTGCAGTATATGTTATTATTCCCGAAACCTGTGAAGCTCCCGGCTTTGCCAAGCGTTCTTTTCCACGTTATCTTGCCTTGCTTAAAGAAACACTGACCGAATTGTATCCCGGAGCTGTATCCAAACGGCTAAACTCCCAGCATATTGAAAAGGTTGGTTAAATCCCTTAGACTGCATTTCATATGCGGTCTTTTTTAATGGAGGAAATTATGCTAATCGACTTTGAATGTTTAACCCTCGAAATTACAAGGCGCTGTGGTATGAAATGTGCGCACTGTATGCGCGGTGAACCCCAGGATGTTCAGATAGACTTTGATGTAATTCAAACCATTTGCAAAAAGGTGGGGTGTATAGACCATCTTAATATCACCGGCGGCGAACCTTCTTTAGAACCGAATGCACTGCGATATTTTCTTTTTTATCTTAAAAACTATAATTGCAGGATCGGATCTTTTTTCTGTGCAACGAATGCACAAAGATATTCTAAAGAATTTGCGGATATTCTAACAGATTTCTACCACTACTGTGAACACCCTGAATGTTGTATGCTGACAATAAGCGTTGACCAGTTTCATTCCGAGGCTGATCCGTTAGCTTTGCAAGAATACAGAAAACTTCCTTTTTATAACCCTATCAATGAAAAAGGCAATATCTCCGGGAGCAATATTTTAGACGAAGGCAGAGCAAACGATAACGGAATCGGAATGTTTTCCATACCGATAAGTCAGTATATTTACGATGTTAAACTGGAGGCGGATCGGGTAAAGGTCGGAGACAGGTTGTATATCAATGTTTTCGGTGATGTTCTTCTTGACGCAGATATGAGTTATCTCAGACAGGAGAATGAAAGCATAGGCAATATTTTGTCGCAATCACTACTGGAAATCATAATGGCTAATGCATTTAAGATTCCGGAACATTGGCACATTCCAAATGAACATGAAATCTACTGCATTCATATAACCGCCGACAGGAATATCTTTGTTAAAGGCACTTTTGAAGACAGAAAGTTTTTTCCGACAGCAAGGGAAACATCCGCGGTATATCATCGTATTATTCACAACATACATATAACGCCTATCAATCCTGATATCAGTAAAGCTCCGGAAGGTCTTAGACTTGTTACGGAACGGTTGGAGGAAAACACGGTCAGATGTATAGGAACAAAAATCAATTATGTTGTGCCGGGTGAAACAAGCCCTAACGCAGTGGTGATTGAGGTACTGCGCTGTCCGTTGGGAGGTAATTTTGATGACTGCATCAAATGAACAGCAGCAACAGACCGCTTTTTGCCTTAAAGAAATCAAAAACTCCAAAGCTTTAATCATAACATTAGCGGCGGGGTTTCCTAAACTTCGCGCCGCTTATGGAAAATACAAAGGCACAGGGCTAAAGCGTGAGTATGATTCGCTTGTTGACCTTCAAAAAGCTGTAAAACGATTATTGGAAGAATTTCCCGCCTTAATACTACAGCTTGACGAGTACGGCGACAGTGAACTTTCAAAGACAGCAGAGCGGTTATACGGTGTTCTCAAAAAATATAACTACCTGGGAACTCCCGATTATTCTAAGCTCTGTATGGCTTTGGAAAGCTTTACCAACAGGTTGCCTGCAGCAGACCATAACATCAATACTGCAAAATTAGCGCGCCTTATGAACCGTGCCCGAATGGGTTATTTCCCAACGGATTTATCTCATGTGGAAATGCTGAAAGATGCCATTGTGTTTCCCGAAGAATCGGTCAACCTTATTGACCCCTGCTGCGGCGAGGGATTGGCTTTACAGGCATTTGCCAAAGGAGCTAATGCAAAAACCTACGGCATAGAAATTGACGAAGTACGCGGCGAAGAAGCACAAAAACGCATCCTGCGCGTCGGCTACGGCAGTTTCTTTCATTCAAGAATAAGTCTTCATTCTTTTCAGGGCTTATGGCTTAATCCGCCGTATCTTTCCGTTCCCTCCGAACACGGCAATAAAAGACTTGAAAAAGCTTTTCTTGCAGACAGTTTGCGGCTTCTGCAAATTGGCGGAATTATGGTTTATATCGTTCCGTATTACCGTGTAACGCCCGATGTATGCCGCGTACTATGTGAGAACTTTACAGATCTGCGGGTACACAAGTTTATCGGTAAGGAATATGAGCGTTTTAAACAAGTTGCCGTTATCGGCAGGAGAATCGAACGGTGCGAGGCTGAAAAACAAGCTAAAAAGCTATCTGAATATATGCTTGGCGCCGACAAATTACCCCTAATCACAGATTTGCCGAAGGAATGTTATGAGATGCCTGCGGCAACAAAAACAGTAGAGCTGTTCAAAGGAGCCGTTTTTAATGTAAACGAGCTTGCAGATCAGTTAAAGAAATCGCACAGCACCTTACGGTTATTTGAGGAACGCACCCTGGAAACCAGAGAGCGCAGACCGCTTTTGCCGCTTAATCTGTCGCAAGTGGGACTTGTAGGCGCAAGCGGAATGATGAACGGACTTATCGAGTGCGAAGTGCCGCATATAATCAAGGGCCGAATCGTCAAAGAGAAAAAGACCAAAATCGGTATAGAAGACGAAAAAGGCAAAACGGCTGTTCGTGAAATCACATCGAATCGCCTGATATTCAATGTATTAACACCAACCGGGTTAAAATCACTCGGTTAAAAAAATCAACGAAAAGAGGACAAATCAATGTTAAATCAACAACCCCGCATTTTTACCCCGGAAGAGTCTGCGTTTGCAGCAAAACACTTTGCACAGGTTTATTCCTTTTTGGCAGAAAACAATCTGTCAGAAGACGATTACTACGATCCTGCTGTAAACGGCTTTTTAAAGGCAGTGCAGCAACATCATACCTTTGCCGACACAGACGATTTTAAGCGGTTCGCTGCGGCAATGATGATTGCCGAGTGCACCGCATACGAAAAGTCTTTGCACAGAGCACCGACGGTTATAAATTTCAGCGAGTGTTACGAAAACGCATATGAGCTTGAAGAAGCTATCACCGATGTAAAGAACACAATGAACGAGGCTATTTCTGCCATTGCTTTTGATGAAACAATGAAGAGCTTCGATGCCACTCAGAAACGCATTGTGGATCTTTTATTGAAGGGCTATTCCAAAATGGATATTGCCACAATGCTTAGAATGAGCGTTAATGCCCTGTTTGATGAAATTTGCCTTATTCAGAATAAAGCAACGGCAAATCTCTTGATAATGGCTGCGTAAATAAATACCGGAGGAGAATGTTTATGAATCGTATTAAATTTTTCTTTGCTAAAATTCGCCTTGCTCTTGCAAATCGCAGAGCAAATATTGCCAAAGACCTTATGGATAAGGTCATCCGCAGCTCCCGTGCCAAAACCGAGGAAATTGACTACGCATACGAAAATTTTCTTAACCGTTGCAGGCAGCGGGAAAAAGCGGCGGTTATGCTGAAACGGGCAAATAATGAGAACTCGGACAAACCCTTTCTAAAAATAGATCTTGGAATTGAACATTTTATTGTTCAACCCGATGTTTCTGACAAGATAACACGCCACGATGCTTTGGTAGCTGTAACACGCCACCGATACGGCGATTGGGGCGAAGTATCCGAACGTCAATGGCTCTGTAATAACAATGGAGTAAAAGATGCCTGCGGCACTATTCGTTCCCGTTATATGCTGTTTGGCGGCGGCTATTTCAGTGTTGAAACCGACAAGCGCGCAGGAACAACTAAATTATATCTGGGCGGTGAAGCTTAATGACATATGTGCTTGACCTCGACCTATTAAGAAAGAAGCTTTCCGTCGCACATTTGCAAAGAGAGAAACCAAAGCATCTGATAAAGCAGCCCGAAGGCGAACTGACGGAGGGCCTCAGTTATTTGGTTGAAAATGTGTTAAAGCCTCTGTTTGCCGAGCAGAAAATACATTCTGCTGATCTTGATTTTAATGCCTTTGACCAAGGAGATATTACAGATTTATACGACTACTATTATGAATATTACTATGACGGTACAAGTGATTGGAAACTCTTGGGTACGGTTTATAAAGTATGCAAGTATGCAAGACCGCTCACAAGCACCGTTACATTCATATAGGAGGCACTTATGTTTAATGATATTCCTGAACTTGACGGTTATTTGGAATCTTTAAGATTGGAAGAAGTATTGTTTAGAAATGATGTGAACCATACCGGAAATTTTCTTAATTCCGAAGACTCTCTTTGCCTGGCTTGGGAAGAAATTGCGGGTTTATCATCGGAATTCGTGGAACTTGAATATACAGACAGTATCTTATATAAATTCAGCTTTCCCGGGCTGGTTAAGTTTTACGAGCTTTGTAAAGAGCACAGTAAACTTAACAAGATAAGTTTTAAGAAAAATCCGCATGTAACAGGAGCCGAAAACGATATTCGCGAAATTATTAAAATATCACATCTTCAAAACATTGCCTGGAATTTATGGATACCGCGAAAAATCATTAAAAAGAAACGGTATATGTTTATTGTAGAAACCGGGTATTATTTTGAACAACATATTGAATTGCTTGATACTCTGTTTGAAATTCGCGATTATTATGATCAAAAAAGCCGGGAACTCTATGAGGAATTGTACGGCAAACCGAAAGTTATAAAGCTTACGGAGGCACAACAAGAAATGAGGAAAGCAGCATGATAGATGATGAAGTTGTAATCCATATCAAAGAAGACAAATCGGTAAGGCTTGAAATAACCGAAAACGGTAAAACCCGCACCAAACTGATAAGTCCCCAAACCCTATTTGATTGCATTAAGGGCAGTCTTTCAAGTACACCGGTAAAAATCGCATTCGGTTTGCTGCCGTCAAACATTATAAGTGTGACGGGTGATGAAACAGGTGCGAGATATGCTGTCGTTGAATACGCTTATGAAACCGCGGACATTACCTATATGACAACGGAATATAAAAATTTTCCGTTGCCGAGGCTTATTTTCGGTTTTAAAGTTGAAAGCAGCGGCCGTATATCTGAGGTAAAGCTTGGAGTTCCTGCTCTCGGTAAATTAGAACCCGACACAAAAATGTACTATTATCCTTTTTCAAATGTAAGCTATTTTTCTTTATGTACCGGAACAAATACATTGCCTAACATAAAGTCTCTCAAAAGCCTTGAAAATCTTCCGAGTTATATTATTTCTTTGCCGGATAATGACGACCATTATCTGGAGAAGCATAACAAGCTCAATTTAGGGCATAGGGATTTGTTAGAACATTTAAAGGATAAGAACAGACGGTATTATTATGACAAGGTTTTAATACAAATGCCGAATGCAACGCTTAAAAACTTCTTATGAGGAGGCTAAATCAATGACCGAAGAACAAGCCGAAAAGCTGGCATTGCCTTTCACATTTGATGAAATCGAATGGCGTGTACTCCGGATATCAAAAAAGAAACCCATAGCACAAGTTGCCGCTTATGTCGATTCCCGTGCCATACAGAGGAGATTGGATTATGTTATCGGCCGTGAAAACTGGCAAAATGAATTTGAAACGGTAACTGGTCCTGCTAACAGCAATACGGCTCATATTTGTAAACTGAGTATTTATTACCCGGAACGCGGAGAATGGATCACCAAGAGCGACGGCGCAGGTTGTACCGATGTAGAACCCATTAAGGGCGGACTTTCCAATGCTTTTAAAAGAGCAGCGTCTATGTGGGGCATCGGGCGTTATTTGTATGAGCTCAAAAATATATGGGCAGGGATAGACGAATATAAGGCTATTGAAGAACACGAATATCCTGAGCTTGAGCGCAAATACAATCAGTTCTTAAAAGACCGTCAAAACGGGACAGGTCAGAAAAAGCAGAACAAAAAACAGTCTGCAGGTCGCAGTTCCTCTGCATCCGAGCGGTCTGTTCCGAATGTTCGGCAACAAATGTCTACACAGAATATTCCAAACGGCAGATTTGCAGGCAATGTACTTCCTGCTGCGGCGAATATCACGCCTTCTGCACCGGAATTAAAGAAAAACGAATGCAAGATTGTTGATTTACAGGTTACAAGAGGGGCTAAGTCCGAACAGACCTATGTTGTGCTTCAAAATTGCCAAGGCAAAAAATTAGAGGCATATATACAAGGCGTACCACAGTTATCTAACGGACAAATTATTTGCAACCCTAAAATTGTAACAAGAAATCACCCCGCTGTCGGTAATTACAATATTATTGAGAGCTATAATCTTGCGGCTTAATACCATTTGAAAGGACAAAATCAATTATGTATAAGCAAAACAAAACCCTGTACCTTTTTGTGATAGGAATTATCACCGCATTATCCCTTGTCGCCGGCATATTTGTCGGCACAAGCGATATCCTTATCAACAGCAAATACGGTTTTATCGTAATCATCTTTTCCGCTGCTACCGCTGCGGTATGCTCTATTGTATGCTACCGTGACGACCGTCTTAACGATTCTCATTTTAAGCAGTTTACAACCGTAAAGGAGGAATCCGAAAAATACAAAGAACGAATGATGGAAATAGCGGAAGAAAGGGATTCGGTAAAATCGCAGCTTGAATACTATACTTCCGGTACTGTCAAGGAAGAATACGAAGCACTTAAAAACAAATGCGAAGCAATCGAATCTTTCCGTAACAGTTTTCCTTATAAAATCGCGGACGGATATGTTCTTTATAACATTATGAGAACCGATCTGCAGGTTGGCAGAACAAGCACATGGCAGATTGTCGGCGATTATAACGGAAATTTATGGGAGTGCAGTATTGTGCGACCGCACACACAGTCCTATAAGGAGCTTCTTACCCTTGCAGCCTCAACCAAAGAGCCTACGGAAGTCGGTGCGCTTAATCAGAGCGATACATTACTTTGGGAATAAGGAGAGTGTTTGAATGGAACAGATCACCGCTATGAAAATCACAGGGCTTACTTTAAACAATTTTCGCAATCATACCGAAACGACTCATTTTGATTTCGGTGATATCAGTTACATAACCGGACACAACGGCACAGGCAAAACAACAATGGCTCACGCAGTATGCTTTACACTCTACGGAGTTTCATATTACGGTGAGCAGAAAATTGAAAGGCTGATGAATGATAAAGCAGACAATGTTCAGGTGCAATTACATTTCATCGACCAAAACGGAGCCGCACACACCCTTACCCGTTCAAGGAAAAATGAGAAATATTCTGTAATGATGGACGGTTACACCGTCAATCAAAGCAGAATCGAGCAAATGTTTGGAGATAAAAATACCTTTATAGCAATGTTTAATCCTACATACCTTATTGAAAATATGGGCAACGACGGCAGAGAGCTTATTCTCCGTCATCTAAAACCTGTATCTCAAAAGGAAGTGCTGGAGGCTATACCTAATTGCCGGACAGTCCTTGAAGGTATTGATCTTGAAACACAATCACCCGAAGATGTACTGAAAGACACGCGTACAGCAATCCGCAAAGCCGAACAGCAGTTGGATGTGCTTCAGGGGCATATTGAGTCCATTGAAGAAGCGCAAAAAACAGCCGATGCAAAGTTTGACAAGCTGTATTCCGAAAAGCTCACCACAGAAGAACAAATCAAAGCACTTAGAAAAAAACAATTTGAAGGCATAGATACAGAAGACTTTGCTATCAGACGCGATGTGCTGACCCGAAAGCTCAGTTGTAATACCTGCGAAGATCCGGCAGTCACTGCCGCAAAGGAAAAATTAGCGGAGGTAAAGGCGCGCGTGTATTCCTCTAAATTCACAGGAGCAATTGCCGAAACAACAGCCGAATACAATTCCTTATCCAAACAGTATAACGAACTTAAAGAACGTATTACGACTTTAAAAATCGGTGATGTTTGCCCTACCTGTAAAATGCAGGTTACGGAAAGCAACTTTGAGGAAACGCGAAACCATTTGATTGCCGAATGTAACCGTATAGGTGAACTCGGCAGAGGCGTTGTTGAGCGGGGCAAAGAGATTGCAGAGCTTGATAAAAAAGCTCAGGCGCAGTTTGAGCAGTGGAAAGCAGATGATATTGCAAAATATTCTGCTGAACTCAGGGAACTGCAAAACGGAACAGAGCAAGTAAATGTTGCCGAAATCCGTGCTAAGCTCAACACACTTGCCGAGCTTGAAAAATACGGTAATTTTTCTGAGGAAGAATATTCCGAGCTTAGCACCCTGGAGGCGACGCTGATTGGCACCAACGCGCAAATCGAAGCAGTAGAGCAATCCGCAAGCAAAGAAAAATTGAAAAGGGCGCTTGTAGAAAAAGATGTATTCGCCGAGCAGATAACTAAATATAAAAATATTGTTTCTGCGCTTACCGAATATATCTTTAAGCGTGCCGAACTTGCTACGGCGGAACTTAATATGACTAATGTCAAGATTCGTTTATTTGAAATAATACGAGGAACGGGAGAGGTTAAGCCGGCCTTTAAGTTTGACTATAAAGGTCGTGAATACACAGCTCTTTCTCTTTCCGAGAAAACCTTGGCAGGCATTGAAATTTCTGCTCTTATACGCAGAATAACCGGCAAGGATTACCCCATCTGTATCGACAATACCGAAAGTATTGCCGCTTTTAACGATGTTGATATGCCTTCGCAGGTTATGCTTATTCGCGTTGTTAAGGGTCAACCGCTTACTGTTAAGTTTCAAAACAATTACACAGCATCCGTTCCTGTCGGGAATGAAGTCGGAAAGGCAGCCTGACAAATGGCTAATTACAACTACATTTCCATAGATGTAGTTGATACTGCGGTACTCTGCAATTTGGATATCAAGCAATCGACCATCAATCGTGAGGAGGTTCAGGCGAGGTGTCCTTATTGCGGAGATTACAAATACCGTATGTATCTCTGTCATCGCAAGGATAACGCTACCTTTTGGTGTCACAACTGCGGCACTACCGGGAATGCGGTTATGCTTTATGCGGATTTTAACCCTGAAGGCCGTAGGCTGACAAACGCCGAAGCATATCACGAGCTACTCCGTCATCCCGATGTGCGTTGCGACGAAGTCCCGGATACGGCGAACAATTATCAGACCTTACAGATAAGACCGCTGCATGAACGCAGTCAGATTTATCTTTCTTTTCTAAGCTTACTTGATTTAGAGGAAAAACACCTCCGCAATTTGCTTAGTCGAGGGCTTTCCAAAGAAATCATAGGCGGAAATATGTATAGAAGTATTCCTACCGACCCGTCAAAGCGAAGAAAAGTAATAAACGCGCTGTCTGAACAGTTTGACCTTTCAGGTATTCCCGGCTTTTATACCAAAAACAACAGATGGCAAATAGCGAACTGTCGCTACAGCGGTATTCTGATTCCCGTATGCGATATGAATAATCAAATACAGGGATTACAAATTCGCTTTGATGACCCTCCGCCAAAAATCATAGAAAAATCGGACGGCACCAAAATCAAGAAAAACGGTGAACGTTTCCGTTGGTTTTCTACAGGCGGTGAGTATTACGAGAACGGAACCGGAATATCCAGCTATATTCATGTTGTAGGCGACATAAAATGCGATACATTACATCTGACCGAGGGACCGATGAAAGCGGATATTGCAAGCTATCTGGCAGGTGGTGAACTCTTTATAGGGCTTACCGGAGTTCAGAATGTGCGGTATCTCGCAGAGGTTGTGAGGGCGCTCCATCCAAAGCGGATAGTCGAGTGCATTGATATGGATGTTCGCACCAACCCCCATGTTCAGCGCGCTCAATCTAAAATTCGTTCTATCTGTATGCCTCTATGCGAGGACTATCGGACATTTACTTGGCCGAAAGAGCAGAAAGGAATTGATGATTGGCTTTTATTTGAGAAGTTAAAGCGTGAACGCGGGCTTATATCATAATTTAGGAGAAAGCAATATGAACATAATCCTTGAATGTTACACTTGCCGAAAGGAACAGGCGGCAGAGGTGAATCAAGAACCGTCATTGGCTGTTGAACTGTGTGGAATTGCAGATTCTATCGGTTGGAAGTCCTTACTGAATTTTAGAACCTGCAAAGCGTATGTGTTTTGTTGTGACGAATGCTACAGCAAGCAATTTACCCGTTCGGGAAATTTGAGAAAAAAGATGTTCAGATTACCTAAAGGAAAAAACATATGAATAACGCAGTAAAAACAAAGTTGAAAAAGAAAAACTATCAACCTTATCCCGGTTTTTACGATCTACGGATATTCCGTCTCAACCCCAGAGAATTCTTTGCAGCGTGGAGAATACAGGATTATCTGTATCGCGTCTCAAAACAACGGGAATATTACAAACGCTATGCTCCGTATCAATGGGAGCAAATAAAAGACTTAGCGGCACAGCTTCAAATGTTTTTGCTGCCGAGACTCAAAACTACCGAAATATTAAGGTAACTCTAACAATGAAAATTGAAAGGACAAACAATATGAAAAACATGAATAGCCTTATGGCGGTAAATCAAAATTCCGAGGGTATAATCGGAAAGTTTTTCTATTACTCAACCTCAAGTATTTTAATTCCCAAGACCAAGTTTATCGAAATAGGCCAGGCATTCGGATTACCGAAATTCAAACCGGCAAAGGAATCCAAAGCCGGCGCTTATCGTTGTGCAACTACTGCATTAAAAGAGCGTACTACCGTAAAGGACGCCAACGGCAAACCACACGAGTACCGTATTTATTGCAGGGACAACAAAAAAGACAATGCCCAGTTCATAACACGGGAGCTTGTAAAGGAAACGCCGAACTCAAAAACAAATGAGTATAAAAAACTTGCCAACATCTGTTTTGACAGAGAGAACGAAGTTGTCTTTATCGAAAACGAGATATTTGACGCTGATGTTGATGTTCGTAAATACTGCTTGTTAGCACAGGAGTTATATGAGCGTTACTGTAACTGCTATACCTCTGATCAAGTGGATTCGGTCATCGACGATATGCTCCGGCGTATGCAGGCAAACGATATCAATATCAAGGGCAATTTGTTCTTTATCCCTAAACAGTATCTATCGCTGTTAAACTTGCTGGAGGATTATATCGAAGCTATAAGCAAAGAAAATCTCAGCACCAGTATGGTTCACAGCAATAGTATGTTTGTAGTTGACGATGAAAGGCAGCGTCAGAAAATGACCGATGAATTTTATCTCAATTATAAAAAAGATATTGAATTTTACAGGGAGCGTATCCAGCACTTTATTGACGGCGGTTGTGATTCTCCGGCAGTTATCAAGCGTTGGATGCAAAAAATCAATGCTTTGCAGATGAAGAAAAGAACTTACGAGGAGATCCTACAGCGTCAGCTTGATGATCTTAACAGCGATTATGCAATGCTGCAAATGCAAGGACAGGAATTAGCGGTTCGTAATGTAAAAGAACAAACTAAGCTTAATCTTGCTGCTTAGCTGCATAACAGAGGCGTGATAATGGATAGAGAATATATCGTTACCATTACAGAAGTGCTGCAGCGAAAGGTAAAAATAATGGCGACTGATAAGGAAAATGCAGAATGTATTGTGGAGCAACAGTATTATAACCAAGAACATATTCTGAACGAAAATGACCTTACAGCACAATCTTTCAAAGCAAAAATAGCATAAAAAATGAGGGCTGCCGCAAGTGAGTTAAATCACAAGCGGCAGCCTTTTTCGAGGTATTCGCCAAATCTTACGACAGATAAGGTTTTTGTTTCCTCAGAGAATTTTCAGGTGTCAGTGTAAAAATCTTTTAAAGGATTTTTACCAATGCCATAATCTGAATATCTGTAAAAAAGCAAAAACGAAATTTGACATTTTTCTAAAAACGTGCTACAAGGATATCATATTGGATAAAAGGAGAGTTATCAAAATATGAATTGAAAATTTCCAAAGTTGTGATGTGTAACAGACAAATCATAATCTGTTTCTTGAACTTTTCGGGCTTTCTCCGTATTTATTTTTATATTTCCTTGAAAAATATGCAATATCATTGTAGCCGCATAATTCCGCAATTTCCGCAATAGAAAGATTAGTATTGCTGATATAGTTTGAAGCGTGTTCTAATCTTATGTTGTTTATATGAGTTGAGACGGTAGTGTTAAGCTGAGTTCTGAAAAGCCGTGCAATATACGACTCTGAAAAGGCAAACTTTTCGGAAAGTAAAGATAAAGACAGTGGCTCATGGTAATTTTGATTTATATAATGCAGAATATCGGTTAAGGCTTTAGGATAATTTGAATAGTTAATATCGTTTGAGGACAGAGTAAGAATTTTATAAATTTCAAAAACAAGAAATATCTTTGATGCGGAATCCGGCAGGCTGAACAATTCTTCACATTTTGCAAAATGCCGCATAATGCGCTCGAAATTATCCGAAATATTGTTTTTATAATCAATGGTGCATAGCCGATATTGCTCCTGCTTGATAAAATTATTAAACCAAGGGTATTGAAGTGCCGGGCTTGCCTCTTCATCCGATGTAGACACATCCATATCTTCGGTGTAGGAAATATGAATAAAATAGTATTCAATATAATTATCGGCGGCTGCGGTGTAATATGTGTTTTTGGGAATGTACAGCATATCGCCCTTCTCTATGGTAAAGGTTTCGTTATTGAATTTAAAAACAGCTTTACCGCTTATAACAAAGATAAAAAGGTGAGAATCTATCTTTCTGCCGTTATGCTCCCAACCGTTTTTTTGAACAAACCTTCCGAATTTCGTGGGCAGGGTATTTAGTTTTAAGTTTAGGTTAAATATTTTTAATCACTCCTATTTTAAAAATGGATCTCGGCAGCCTTGTTTGCTGAGCGTATTTCTTTTGGGGTAGAACCGAAAAAAGATTGAAATGTTTCATAAAACAAAGACGGTGATTTATAACCGACATTTTCAATGATTTTTGAAATCGGCAATTCGGAATTCTGCGTTAAATCCATTGCATGCTGCATTCTTACGGCGGTAATATGTTCGGATAATGATATGCCGGATATTTTCTTGAAAAGTGTACTGAAATAGCTCGGTGAGTAATGTAATTCCTCCGCAAGCGTATTTCTTGAAATTTCTTCCGCATAATGGTTGTCAATATAATTCAAAACAGTTTGTACAAGTTGGATTTGTTTATTGTCAGACTCATTATTTATATATAGATTCTCTGCCTGCTCACAAAAAAGCAGCCCGATTTCAATTATACGCCTCATTATATCATATTGAAATCTTGATTTGTCAATAATTGAGTTAAGCTTTAAAAAAGAACTGTTGAAAGCTTCGTATTGATGTGAATTGAGCTTGAAAAGATGCGGAGAATCAAGAACGGAAAGCTTATTTTTTATTTCCGGTGATAACATTACTGTTGAAAAACAAAAAGTGTTTAAATGCAGAAAATTACTTTTCACCGAGTAACTATGAAATGCTCCGGGCGGCATAATAGTTATAAACCCATTGTCGATATTGTAAGGAATACCGTTAATAAATTCGGTTGCTTCTCCGCCTATTACCGATTCAACTTCATAAAAATCATGCCAGTGAGTTTTTGAAATCTGTATTTTTCTTTGTGATGACCAGTAATTAGCCTTATTATTTTGGTATTTTGTAAACACGTTATCTCACCTCTAATGATAATAATAAAGTATTTAATATAAAAAGTCAACAAATCATCAAACAAAAGTGAAGTTTTTTGTATGGTATATGATTGAAAGATTAAGCGATTGATTATAAAATAAATATAGAAAATCATATGGTAGGGAAGTAATTATGAGGTTTGAAACGATAGAGCATAATGTTGATTTGTGTGTTGTAGGCGGCGGTCTTTCGGGGCTTTGCGCCGCTGTTGCCGCTGCGCGGCACGGTATAAAGGTTGTGCTGATGCAAGAACGGCCTATGCTTGGCGGTAACGCCTCAAGTGAAATTCGTATGTGGATTTGCGGTGCAGGCGGAGGTTTCGGAAATTTGCGTGAAACCGGAATTATAGAAGAAATACTCATGGAAAATCAATATAGAAATCCGGATAAAAATTACAGTATATGGGACGGTATTCTTTACGAGACGGCAGCATATCAAAACGGTTTGACTTTATTGCTTAACTGTACTTGCAACGAATGCGAAATGGAAAATGATGAAATAACATCGGTTACCGGATGGCAGCTCACTACGCAGAAATATCATAAGGTGAACGCAAAAATTTTTGCGGATTGTTCGGGAGACAGTGTTTTAGCTCCTCTTACATCTGCCAAATCCTTTTGGGGACGGGAGGCAAAAAAAGAGTATAACGAAATCGGCGGACAGGAGGTTGCAGATAAATACACAATGGGGTTAAGCTGCCTGTTGCAGGCGCGTTATGATCCCAAACCGTCTGGCTTTATTCCGCCAAAATGGGCGTATCACTATACAAAGGATGATTTGCCGTATAGACTTCCTAATTTGGAAAGTACGGGAGAAAACTTTTGGTTTCTTGAAATCGGCGGTGATAGGGATAGCATAGGTGATACTGAATTATTGCGTGATGAACTTTTGAAAATCGGCTACGGTATATGGGACTATTGCAAGAATGCTCCGGAAAATAAAGAAAGAAATGCCAACTGGAAATTAGATTGGATGGGCATTTTACCGGGAAAGAGAGAAAGCCGCCGTTATTGCGGGGATTACATAATGACACAAAACGACTTGGCAGAGGGAAGAGAGTTCGAGGATATTGTGGCCTATGGCGGTTGGTCTATGGATGATCATAATCCGTTTGGCTTTTTATCAAAGGATCCCCCGAATCGCCATCATCGTACACATAGCCCGTATGGAATTCCTTTAAGGGCGCTTTATTCGGTCAATATAAAGAATTTAATGTTTGCCGGACGCAATATATCCACTACCCATATTGCATTATCGTCAACGCGTGTTATGGCGACTTGTGCGCTTTTGGGTCAGGCGGTCGGTACTGCGGCTGCCGTTGCGGTAGAAAACCGAACATTACCGCATAACTTTAAAAAAGAACATATTACCGATATTCAAAACAGGCTTATGGACGATGATTGTTGGCTGTTATCGCTGAAAAGACCGATTTCGGATTTAACTTTAAGAGCAAAACTTGAAACAAGTGCCGCAAATGCAGAGAATCTGAGGAACGGCATTGACAGACCGATAGGAAACGACGATAACGGCTGCTATTTAAAAGCAGGTGATACAGTATCTTATTGCTTTGAAAAACCGAGGCATATAAGCAACATAAGGATTGTATTTGACAGTGATTTAAACCGAGAAACACTACCCAAGGATTTTGTAAGACCGATGCTTGCAAATCGACCTGAAAATTATCCGCAAAGTTATGTTCCGAAAACAATGATTAAATCTTATAGGATTGAGGCTGTTTGCGGAGGAAAAAGTGAAATAATATATGAAACCGATAATAATTATCATCGCCTCAATAAAATATCGGTAAATGTTAATGCAGAAAAAATCAGATTGATTCCGTTGGAAACCTGGGGCGCTGACGAATTTCATATATTCGCCTTTGACATAAGATAATTGATTTTGGTTCAGGGAGAGAGGACTATGAATATTAGATATCCGGATGTTATATCCGTGTTTACAGAGAATGATTGCTATAGCGTCAGCGGCAAAGGTTATATATCGAAAGAGGATGTATCGGTTTCGGCTGCGTTGGTTGAAAAAACTTTGAATATCTGTCTTGTCGCAGATCAAACGCCTGTGAGATATATAAAGCTACATTGGACATTCGGTAAAAATGAAAAAAGAAATGACAGTGTAAAGGTTTACGGAGATGTTTGGGAAAGAGGATACGGCGATCTTGAATGGAGGGGTAACGCCCCGGACAGAATGATGCCGTGGGTCTGCGCTGTCTCAAACGGCTCTGATTTAGATCGTAATTATGAAGGCAGATTTACCGAGTGCTTCGGAGTTAAGACGCAACCTAACGCAATGTGCTTTTGGCAATATGATACAAGCGGTATTACGCTTTGGCTCGATGTCAGATGCGGCGGGTGCGGAGTAATACTTGAAGGTCGGAAGTTGTCTGTTTGCGAAGTGTTATTTTCCGAATACAGAAATATTTCTGCATTTGATGCGCTCAGAAAGTATTATAAATCTCTGTGCCAAAATAAATTAAGCGCAGATCATAAAATATACGGAAGCAATAATTGGTATTATGCATATGGTAAGACATCGCACAGCGATGTGATTGATGATACCGAGCTTATCGTTAAATTGTGTTCTGAAAATGAAAATAAACCGTATATGGTGATAGATGACGGTTGGGAAAAAAACGGTTGCGATGCCCCTTGGGATGTTTTAAAAGACGGCAAGTTCTATGATATGCAGGAATTAGCGAAAGAGATATCGCAAAAAGGGGCGCGCCCGGGAATTTGGTTAAGACCGTTAAGTGACAGAAAATTTGAAGTCTTTAACGCAAACGCCGAACAACGCTCCGGAAAAGACTCAAAGTTTTTGGATCCGTCACATCCTGATGTTCTTGAATATGTGCGTAAAACCATTGAAATGATATGCGGTTGGGGTTATGAATTGATAAAACATGATTTTACAACATATGATGCACTTGGTTTCTGGGGATTTGAGCGTAAAGAGAACTTTGCGGATGACGGATGGCATTTTTGGAATAGAAAGAAAACAACAGCCGAAATATTTATTGATTTATATAAAGTAATATATGAAGCGAGTAAAAATAAAGCGGTTATTTTAGGCTGTAATGTTATCGGTCATTTAGCTGCAGGATTAGTTCACGCAAACAGAACAGGCGATGATACAAGCGGTTATGACTGGGAAAGGGTCAGAAAATACGGTGTAAATACACTTGCGTTCAGAATGCTGCATCACGGAGCATTTTATGAAGGCGATGTGGATTGCGTGGGTATAATGGGCAAAATTGATTGGCAGCTTAATCACGAGTGGCTTAAAGCGGTATCACGCAGTGGGACAGCTATGTTTGTATCTCCTAATCCAAGAATTATTAGCACAGAGGAAAAGGAAGAATTGCGTGAGGCTTACAAATTCGGGGCGGCTCAAAAAGATGTTTTAATTCCGTTGGATTGGATGGAAAATATTTGCCCTGAAAAGTGGGAGTTGAACGGAACTGAAATCACATTCAATTGGTATCCGAAGGACGGTATAAATTCATTTCGCCCGGTAAACAGGAGGAAACAGTAATGATTACTTGCAGGAAATCTGATGGAAGAATTGACTACTCTGCACCGCTTATCAGTAACGGTGAATTAAGCGTAACCTTAGATTATTCGGGAGCGCAAACAAAAGAAGCGGTTGTAGTATCGTCTGACGGACGAAGAATTGTGCATCCTACCCCTGAAATACTGCTTGCAGGAAGGAGATATGGCGGAAGTGACTGGACGAAAGGTCTGATAACATATGGCTTTTTATCCCAGCAAGGCACCGGAAATGTGATAGACTGGGAGCAAAGCTTATCATATGAAACTGCATCAACCATAACAAATACGCATTTTGATAATAATTTAACTGTTAAAACAGAAGCGTTTGTTTCCCTTGACGCCAATATACTGGCAATCAAAAAGCAGTTTACAGAGGATTGCGACTATACATTCACATATAATTTGGCTTCGATGGACAGTCCTGACAGCTTTCCGAGGGACTTTAAAGTTAAATCTGAACTGAAAAACGGAATTTTAATTGATTATGAGGTTGAAGGGCGGATTAAGTTTATCGGTACGGTCCGCTTTGTTTGCAGTGACAGTAATTTTAAACCTCTAATAAATAACAATAAGTTTTCTTATTCCGGCAAATGCAATAAAAACGCTGAAGTATGCTTTTATTTGGTATTCAGCGATAATGTTTCAGAAACTAAAGTCGAAGAACTTGATTGGAATTCATTGTATAACAGACATTGTGAGAATGTCAGACAATATAACTCCGAGGGATATGTTGAACTCGGTGATGATTCGTTGAATAAGGCATATCAGGTTGCATCGTATCATTTAAGATGCGTTTCAACTCCTTGGGGAATACCTACCGGTGTTTTCAGGACGCATTGGAGCGGCGTTTATTTTTCCTTTGATGAATTTTATATGCTGGACGCACTTTTGTCTTCAAATCACTTGAATAATGCTAAAAAGTGTGTAAATTTCAGGGCGAGAATGCTTAATGTCGGATTGCGCAGGGCTGCATATATGGAAAGATTTCCGGAGAAAATGCAGGCACGCTATCCTTGGGTGGCAAACGAGGACGGAAAGGAACTGTCTTCTTCCGGATATTATAACGATCATATATTCCATATGGCTAATATAGCAATGGGCGCATGGGAGTATTATAAGCACAGCGGCGACAAAGAGTTTTTATGCGAAAAGCTTTATCCCGTTATTAAGGCTTGTGCAGGCTTTTATCATTTTAATATGATTTATAGGCTAAAGGAGGGAACTGTTATCGGGCATTGCACAGATCTCGAACGATTAGGACCTTCCATTCAGAACGCTTATATGACAACCTGTTCTGCAATAGTTGTTTTGAGAATATTTGCCGAGGCCGCAAATATTCTCGGCAGGGATGAAGCACTTGCAAAAGAATGTGCCGAAGAAGCTGATGAGTTATTTCTTAATTTACCGAATGACGGCAAAAAGTATGTTGCATATCCGGGATTTAAGGATGCCAGCGTTGCGGTAATAACGGGAACATATCCTTATAGGGTTCATGAAAAATATAATGAACTTGAAGATATGGCCGTAAAGGATTATGTAAGTAAAGAGCTGATCTTCGGAAATATGTATGCCGAAGGGAAAAAAATATGCTCGTGGTATTCGCTGTGGAAAGCAATTTATTATATTCGCCGTTTTTATAAAGATGAAGCGTATTCTGCTGTGAAACAGGCAATTGAAGAGTGCGGAGCATTTAACGAAATGTTTGAAATAAATGAAAATGCCGTATCCTTGCGTCCCTGGTTTTCAACGGCTTCAGCTTTTTTAGTTACGGCGGTAAATGAAATGCTATTGCAAAACGAAGATGACGGCAGCATTTTGCTTTTGCCGTGCTTGCCGGAGAAAGTAGGTGATGTTAAGTTCAAATTGAGTGCTCACAATAATATGATTGTTGAATTAGAGTTGGAAGATAATATTGTGAAAAAACTGAAAATTTCGGGAAAAACCGATGGTCTGAAATTCGGAATGCCGGATTATTTTAAATACGATGGAAAAGTTTTGTGTAAAAAAAGCAATATTACTTACTATTCATACTCTGAAATATAAACATTAAGATAAATATGATGATTTTAGTAAAAAAGTTAAGTTTTGGCAGATTTGTTCATTATAGTCCAAAATCTGTACAATATAGTCTATTGTTGAAATAAAGTAATGATTGTATAATATAGATAATAAAATACAAGATTTTTTAATAAAGGTTGTATGTCTATGAATGAATTTATTTTGCACAGATCGGAATGTAATCCTATTATTAGGCCGGAGGACTTCCCGATTCCGGCAGATAGTGTTATGAATTGCGGTCAGGCTATGTATAAAGGAAAAATCGTTTTGTTGATTGCCGTAATATACAGGGGTCTGTTAAACGGCGAGAGAACCGGAATACATGTGGGTTTCAGTGAGGATGGTATCCATTTTCAAATAAATCCGGAGCCTTTGTGCCGACATACGGATTGGTGCGGTGCGGTCGGAAATTTTGACTGTTGGGTAATTGATCCGCGCCTTACGCAGATAGGCGATACATATTATATAGTGCGACCCGGAGAAGGACCTAACGGACCGTGTGCATTGCTCGAAAAAACCGTGGATTTCAAAACCGTGGAATTTGTTGATTGCATTGCACTTCCGGCAAACAGAGTTCCATGCCTGTTCCCGGAAAAAATCGGCGGGAAATATGTAAAGCTTGACCGTCCGTATTTCGGACATGGAAAAGGCGGCGGAAACATTTGGATATCATATTCCCCGGATCTTATTCACTGGGGACATTACAGACCGTTGCTTATGCCCGGCATTGCACCTTACTTTGATTTTAAAATAGGACCTACCGTTCCTGTGAAAACAAAATACGGATGGCTTGAAATATTCCACGGCACATGGGATACTTGTTCGGATACCAGATATTCGCTGGGCGCAATGCTGCTTGATTTGGAAAATCCTGAGAAGATTATAGGTATTACCAGAAGTTGGATTTTGACACCGCAGGCGGATTATGAGATGATGGGACATGTGGGCAATGTTTGCTTTGCCTGCGGCTGTTTGGTTGATGAAGAAAAGGATGAAATTAAAGTCTATTACGGTGCGGCAGATGAACGCATCTGTTTAGCGTCGGGTTCACTCAGTGAGTTGATTGAAGTTTGTAAAAACGAGCTTTGATTTTCTTATATTTATTTGAAAGGAAGTTTTTTATGGGTAATTCAAAAATTAAATTAGCGTCACTTATACTTGCTGTTATGATGACGGCATCGTGCCTTGGCGGATGCGGCGATAAAAAAGACCAATCCTCCGGTGAAAGCAGCGGCAGTGATAACAGTACGGCGGAACAGGATTTATCATATCTCGATAAAATTCCGGAATCTGCAAAGGAACAGACTCTTCAATTCGCAACATGGATAGATCACACTCAAACCGAATCGGCACGCGTTATTTCAAGCTTTATTAAGAAGACGGGCGTTAAGGTTGAGCTTTGGTCTACGTCTCAAACCGAATACATATCTAAACTTTCGTCGGCAATAGCATCCGGTAAATCCCCCGATGTTTTAGTTACAAACGGTGAGTTCCCTACGATATTGAAGGTCGCACAGCCGGTTACTACGGGCGGTATTGATCCTACGGACGAATATTGGGATCAAAACATTACTAAGGTTATGACTGTCGGCGGCAAATGCTACGGTGTAAATTCTGTTAATTCACCTTGGTATATCGGAGGAGGATTGGTGTTCTATAACAAAACGGTTATGGAAGAAAACGGAATAAAAACTCCGGGAGAATATTACGAAGAGGGCAACTGGAATTACAAAACAATGGAAGCCTGCATAAAACAATGCGACGCGCTCGGCGGCGACTATCAGGGTTGCTTCTTTGACGGAGATGTATTAGCTCCCGGACAGGGCGGAGCCTTTGTTAAGTATAAGGACGGCAAATTCTATAACGGTATGATGGAGGATAACTATTTATCCTGCCTGCGCTGGGTTGCCACAATGAACAAGGAAGGTCATCTTTCAAAGCAAAATATTCAAAGCTTCTTTAAGGGCAAAATACTTATGTGGACCACAAACTCGTTTGGACTCAGAAAAACCGGACATTTTGCTAAAATGAATACCGATGATCTCGGTTTCACATATTTGCCCACTCCGGATGAAGGTAAGCCCGTAACGACTGTGGGGCGCATTCGTGCGTATGGTATAGTTCAGGGTTCTAAAAATCCGGAAGCGGCAGCGGCGTTTATCCGTTATTATCTCGATTACAATAACTATGACGAAGACGAAATTTTCTTTAGTGACGAAGCAAAGGAAATGTATTTCAGCCTTATGAAATTGGAAAAGGACAGAGAAGTTGTATACAGTTATGGAAGTGCTGTGTGTAATTTGTATGATTCTTCAAGCAGCTATACTCTTTATCGCAGGATTGTTGAGCAGCTCAAGGGTCAAGATCCGGCACAGCTTACTGCATATGCGCAGTCGCTTAATAATGAGTTAAACGCGGCTTGCGATACGGCTAATAAGCTTTTAGCAGAAATAATAGAAAGAGATAAAAATATCGGTTGAGTGATAATATGAAAGAACTGTTCAGAATAAGAGCCAAGGCTTTGCAAAGCGGAGAAATATTTGAGCTTTCCGAAAAGGATTTCACCTTTTCGGAAAGCAAGGCGGAATATATATTTGCGCCGCTCGGTATTAAAGTGAAGATTAAAACACTTTCTTCGGACGGAGAAAAATTGCAAAAGATTTTCGTTTCGGTTAATGATGAAAGTGTAATTGAACAAGTGCGTTTTCCGGTGTGTCCCAAAACGGAGTTGACAAATTATGATAAATTGCTTGTTTCGACTGCCTGGGGAGATATGATGGAACATCCGGCGCAGCAGATAAAGCAATATTGTATGGGAAGAAATTCCGGCAATGAAATGTACGGTTGGATAAGAGCAATTTCCAATTCGGAAGTTTCCTATATGTACCCGTCCATAATGTCTATGCAGTATGTTGTGCTTTTTAATCAGGCGAAAAGCTTTTATTTAGCGTCTTATTCTACTGGAGATGAGAGTCATTCTTTCAATATTGCCACATATTCAAACAGTTCTTACAATTTAGAGCTTTCTATTTGTCACTATCCGTATATATCCGGTGAAGAATGGGAATCGCCTGTTTGTTCACGGGCAAATTTGGGAGCCGGCTGGCATGAGGCGGCAGACCTTTATTCATCACATATGAGCGGTAAATTCGGTGATCCGGATTTACCGCAATGGATGAAGGATGACAGTGTAGGATTTCACGGTTGGCTTGCAACGCCTATGAAAGCGTGGGGGCACACAAGCTGTCGCTTTAATGAGCTTGCCTCGATATATAAAGAAAAGGTTGCTCCCACAGGACTTAACACAATGCATGTGTACGGATGGTGCAACAACGGTCACGATACGCTGTATCCGAACTATTATCCCAACCCAGAGCTTGGCACGGTTGATGAATTGAGAGCGGCGTGTGAAGAAATAAAGAATATGGGCGGACATATAATACTTTACACTAACGGGCGAATAGTTGATCCGGAAAGCGAGTTTTTTAAAAACGGCGGTAGTGAAGATATATGTGTTGATGAGAATGGGCAGCCATACGAAGAAATATGGGGACCGAAAATACATTATAAAATAAACTGTCCGTCTCAGACTGCGTATCACAGGTATATGGCGGGAGCGGTTGAACGCATTATTAAGGAGTATGGCGCTAACGCTATACAGATAGATCAAACAAGCTGTAATTACGGCGAATTTTGTTTCAATAAAAACCATAACCATTCCAAACCGTCAAATAATTTCCTCGGTGGGCTTACAGAGGAGCTTAAAACCATAAGAAATACCTATAAATCATTAAATAAAGATTTCTTTGTGTGGTGCGAGGGCTGCCACGAGCGATTTGGAAAATATTATGATGTTGAGCAGGGACACGGAGAAGCATACTCAATGCTGCATATCGGCTCTGCCTGCCCTGAACAGTTTAAGTATACCTTTAAAAATCGAATAGTCAGCGGATTGGCTCTTGATTTACAGCAAATGTGCTATTCCTTTATTCAGGGAAAGCCGTTTGACGCTAAGGTTGCTAAAATGGCAGATCCGGATTATGCGGCGCTTATAACGCAGTTGGTTGCCGTAAGAAAAAAATATCCGGAAATTTATCTGCGTGGCAGATTTATGGATAATAAGGGAATAGATTCGGATAAATATTCGAGGTGCGGCTCCATAATATCCGAAGACGGTTCAGCAATGATGCTCTCGGTTTGGAAACAGGGTGCTGATTATAAAAGCGTAGGAAACAGCTCGACTGTCAGACTGCCCGATGGTTGGAAAGTCGCGCAAACGGTATTTCCGGCTGAAGCCGTTATATCTGAAATTGGTGACGGGATATATAAAATAGATTATAACGGACCTGTTGCAGCGGTTCTGTTGAAAAACGAAAAATCTTAATTTTGGGGAATTACAATGTTGGAAGAGAAATTACAGGTCTATGATTATAACGGCGATGGGTATAAGACAATGCACTCATTTGAGGGTTGGCGGATTGCTTATCTGAATTATGCCGAAAGGTTTTCAAAAGAGGGCATGACCTATCTTGAACGCCATAAATTAACCGATGAGGCATTTGTTCTTTTGAATGGTGACGCAACCTTACTTATCGGAGAAAAAGCAGAACCGTGTAAAATGGATAAAAATAAAATATACAATGTTCAAAAGGGTGTTTGGCACAATATAATTGTAAGCTGTGACGCAAAGTGTTTGGTTTTTGAAAATTCGGATACAAACGCTGATAATACCGAGTTTTTATATTTAAAATAATAGGAGATTGAGTGAAATGCTTATAATGTTTTTGGGCGACAGTATAACCGATTGGTTCAGAGATCATTCCAACCCCGAAAGTCTCGGGAAGGGCTATGTTAAATACACTGCAGAGATTTTAAAGGACAAATATCCGTTTTTGGAGTTCAGAAACCTTGGAGTAAACGGCTATTCAACCGAGAAGGTTGTAAATCTCTTAAATGACTTTGATGATGAAATTAAGCCGGATATCGTATCGATTATGGTAGGGGTAAACGATTTTTGCGATATACATAAACCGAAAGATTGGAAACCGGATTTGGAAGCAACCGGAAAAAATTATGAAGCAATATTCAAGGATATAAAAGAAAAATTCGGCTCGGAAATCTTGGTTTTGCAGCCATATTTGGCAGGCGAACACCATCCGTACTTTGACAGGGCAAACCTTGAGATAGTACATGAAAAGCTTGAAACTGAAATGAAAAAAGCAGAACTTAAAAATTTCGTTCCGCTTGATAAGCTTATTAACGAGCATTTCCCCGGTGAGAAAGCGTCGGTTTATTCTAAAGACGGCGTTCATCCGCAGCCGGCGGGCGCGGAATATGTAGGCGAAGTTGTTGCCGAATACATGGAGCCGATAATAGAAAAACTTATAAGCAAAGCGGCTGAATAGTTTAAAGCTGCCTGAAATTTGGAGTCATATATAATGAACGAAAAAAATTGCGATTTATCTTATCATATTTTAAAAAATAATACCGTTGAATTTTTATTTGACGGCAATAAGGCTTTAATCACCGAAAATTCGGATTTTTGGAGATTACACCTTGATAACGGATTTGAATACGAAATTCCTTGTTATTCATCATATCAAAAGGATTATGAGATTTTAAATAACGGCAATGAGACCGTAGTAAAATACAATTCGCTGACTACTGCGGACGGCAGAAAATTCAATGTTATTTTCAAGGTACATATAATTTCTGATGAAACAGGCATTGATATGTATTCCGAAATTGAAAATAACGACGACATAAGGGTTTCCGAGCTGCAAATGCCGTTTATTGATATGGAGAAATTCTACGGCGATACCGAAAAAGAGGAAATGTATATCCCGATAGGTCTCGGCATTAAAGAAGAAAACATACGGAAATATGTTGCTGAAAACTGCCACACGGAATATATGTCAGCCGATTATAATACGGTATGGTTTCATAATCAATACCCGCAGCCCCTCAGTATGCCGTGGATGGCACTGAAAAGCGATGAGTATTTGCTTTATGTTTCAAGGCAGGATAAGGATTTCAGACTTTGCAATTTCAGCGTCGGAACTTCTCCGCGAAACACAAAATCAAGAATAATTCTTTCGGTTTCGGGCTATCCGGCAGTATGCAAGGGCGAAAAGATAAAAACGGCAAACAGTCATATTTCGGTGCTCCGCGGCGAAATTGAGGACGCTGCAAGGCTTTACCGTAAATGGTCGGAGGAAAACTGGCTTGAAATAAGAGAAAGACCTGTTTGGGTAAATGAGATTGACGGCTGGCAGAGAATAATTTTAAAACACCAGTACGGTGAAATATTCTTTACATACGACGATCTATACAATGTATATAAATCGGGTGCGGAATACGGAATAAAGGCGCTGCTAGTTTTCGGTTGGTGGAAGGGTCGGTTTGATAACGGCTATCCGCTTTATGAACCCGATCCGGCGCTCGGCGGTGCCGAAAAGCTGAAAGAAGCCATTAAAAAGATACAGGAAGACGGCGGCAGAGTATATTTATATTCCAACGGTACGCTGATTGATATTAAAAGTGATTTTTATGCCGAACACGGCGACGCGGTTAAGAAAATTGATATTGATAACAACGAATACCGCGACCACTATCAGTTTTCAAATAACGGAACGCTGCTCAGGCAATACGGTTATAAATCCTTTGCAATAGCTTGTCACGCAACGGATGAATGGAAAAACAAGCTTATGGAAAACTGCAAGGTCAAGCTTTCGTTTGACCCGGATTCGGTCTTTTTCGATCAGCTCGGTTGCTGCTTCCGCCCCTGCTTTAATAAGGCGCACAAGCACGGCGGCAGAATTGACGATGAGCTGCGTTTCAGAAAAGAAAATATTGAGGAGCTTAAAAAGCTTATTCCCGAAGGCAAGGCAATCGGCACCGAATGGCAGGTAGATATATTTGCCACTTCGGTCGATTATGTTCACGGCTACGGCGAGGGTACATGGTATTGTGAAGACGCTTGCCCGGCGATGTTCAGGACCGCTTTCCCGGAGTGCATTATATCAAACAGACTTTTGCACGACGACCGCAGCGATTATAAAGAACAACTTAATTACACATTTATGAATGGGCTTATCTTTGATATTTCCATTTACAGGGGCAGAAAAAGCATACTTGCCGATTTGCCGGAGCTTGCCGAATATGTAGGACGGCTTACAAAATACAGAGCAAAGTACAGAGAATATTTTATTAACGGCAAATATGAAAAAGGTGTTTTTTCAAAAACCGAATTAAGCTTTTGCAAATATACGCTCGGTGATAAGGAACTGATGATTTATTGGAATAATACCGATACGCCGCAGAAAACAAAGGTTGACGGAGCAGAACACACGATTGATTGTCAGGATATTCTTTGTTTGGAATATTAACGAGATTTAATGACCCCGGAGGGTTGAGTATGAATGAAATTTCAAAAAGGAATGTGAAACTATGAAATCAAAAGGGATAAGAAATTCTGTTATATTTCTTTTTATTTTCATTATAGCCGCCTGTCCCTTTACCGCTGCTGCGGCAAATACGGCAGATAAAGAAACCGATTATTACTATTCTGAAATTGACGGATACGCCGATTACGGCACATATTTAAGCGGCTTATCGGGAAATAAATATTCGGGAGCGGATATACAGGGTACTGAAACCGAAAGTAATAGGTTTACCTTTTCTGTATCCGAAGCGGCTATTTACAACATAAAGGTAGAATACTCAATATCCGAAAAGACAAGCGGTAATATAAAATTCGGTGTTCTTTTAGACGGCAAGACGGCTTTTACCAAATGCTCGGATATGACGCTTTCATGTATGTGGACGGACGACGGTGAAAAGCGTATTGACGATAACGGCAATGAGTTTTCAGCCGAACAAAAGGTCGCAGCCGGTAATTATAGCGAAGTGCTGCACGATTACGACGGCATATTGACCGAAGCATATTTATTCGGCATCGGAGCGGGAACACATACTTTCGCATTTGAGAATTTTTCTACCGATATACAAATTGCATCAGTTTATCTTACCGCGCCGGAGGTTGTAAAGGCGTACAGTGATGTGAAGTCGGATTATGAAAAGAACGGGTATAAAGAGTATAACGGCGACAAACTGAAAACCGAAACAGAAAATCCGGTTTATAAAAATTCCCGTTCAATCATAGCTAAGGCGGATACTTCATCCGCACGGGTAAGCCCTGCAAGTCCTTACTCAAATAAATTAAACTATATCGGTGCTTCAAACTGGAAAACGCAGGGCGAAGAAATAGTTTGGGAGCTTGAAGTGCCGGAGGACGCGCTTTATAAAATAGGCTTTTCATATAAGCAGGCGACGGTTATAAACGGGTATTCATACAGAATATTGAAAATTGACGGGGGTATACCGTTTGAGGAATGCCGCAACCTCGGATTTTATTACGGCAGCGGTTGGCAGTATTATACATTCGGTGATAAGAACGAGCCTTATTTGTTTTATCTTTCAAAGGGTAAGCATACGCTTTCTCTTACGGTTACATTGGGTGAATTGACGGAGTTTTATGCCGAGCTTGAATCGGTAAATAAAATTATCGGAGATTTATACATTGATATTGTTATGATAACCGGCGAGTCTCCCGATAAAAACAGAGATTATGAACTGTTTAATAAAATACCCGATTTTGAAAATACGCTGAAAAGCATTTCCGACAGATTGGGCAATGTATCCGACGGGCTGAAAAAAGTAACAGGAACACGTGGCAGTTCTTACCTTTCCTCAATAACAAATATGAAACGCGTTGTTGACCGAATGCTTTCAAACAAGTATGATGCCACACTTTATGTGAGCGATTATTTTTCTAATTATTCCACGCTCGGCTCATGGCTTTATGAATTTAAAGAAATGCCGTTAAGTCTTGATAAAATATGCCTTTCGTCTCCGCAGGATAACTATAACGGTGACAGCGTAAATTGGTTTAAGCAAACTGCATTTACACTAAAACGCTTTATATACTCGTTTTCATCCGGTTACGATAAGAAATCCGATGAAAAAAGTATAGAAATATGGATAAACTGGGGCAGAGATCAGTCTCAGATATTAAACTCCCTTATAAACGAGAGCTTTACGGCAAAAACCGGAATTAAGGTTGATCTTAAAACAACAAATGCAACGCTTGTTAAGGGAATAGTTTCAAATGCGGCACCCGATCTTGCCATTAACCTTGCAAGAACTGAGCCGGTGAACCTTGCAATGCGCGGAGCTCTGGTTGATCTATCAAAATTCAGCGATTTTAATGAAGTCAAAGATAGGTTTGCAGAGACGGCGTGCCTGCCTTACGAATATAACGGCGGTGTATATGCTTTACCGGACAAACAAGCCTTTGATGTTATGTATTACAGAACCGATATTTTTGAAGAGCTTGGCTTGTCTGTTCCCGAAACCTGGGAGGAATTTTTGGAATGTACTGCGGTATTGCAGAGAAACAATCTCGGAGCATATATTCCGTATACTCAGATAACCGCAGCTACTACGGTTGACGCCGGAATAGGCGCACTTAATCTGTTCCCGACAATTTTAATGCAGTACGGCGGAGATTTATATAATTCCGAATTAAATGCTACCGCCTTGGAAACTGATGTGGCGGTTGACGCGTTCACATTTTGGTCGGATATGTATACACAGTATAAATTCCCCACAACAGCATCGTTTTATAATCGCTTCCGCGCAGGACTTATGCCGCTCGGTATAAGCCCGTATACGGTTTGCACAATGCTCGAAGAAGCGGCGCCGGAAATAAAGGGGAAATGGCAGATTGCACTTGTTCCCGGAATAAAAACGGACGGTAAAATAAACCGCACGGTTGCAGGTTCGGGAACCGGCTGCGCGATTCTCAAATCCTCTGAAAATAAGGAAGAGGCGTGGGAGTTTTTAAAATGGTGGACATCTGATGATACCCAATTAAGATATAACAATAATATTGAGTCGGTTTTGGGTGTTGTTTCAAGAATTACCACTTCAAATGTTTCTGCTTTAAAGCAAATGGCGTGGGATAAGGATAATTTAAAGGTAATAACCGAAGAACTTTCCTATGTGCGCGAGGTCAGAGAAATACCCGGCAGCTATTATGTTTCGCGTGCGGTGGATCAGGCATTCTGGACTGTTTATAACGGAAACGGCGGAATAAGGGATACGCTGATAAACTGGAACGAAACAGCTACCAACGAGATACAACGCAAGATTGAGGAATACAAGTAGGAGGAAAAGAAAGTGAAAAATGAAATAAAAAAGAAAACTGTCTTTTCAAAGTACGAAAATATTCAGTATTTTATAATGCTTGTGCCTTTTTCTCTTATATTTTTGATTTTTGTGATTTTGCCGATAATCTCTTCGCTCGCACTAAGCTTTTGCAATTACGATATGATAAGCGGGCCTAAATTTACGGGCTTTCAGAATTATCTGCGAATGTTTATGGACGATAAAATACTGACGACTGTTGTAAAAAACACATTGCTTTTTGCTATAATCGTCGGTCCGCTCGGTTTCCTTTTATCGTTTGTGCTTGCTTGGTTTATAAATGAATTCGGGCCGTTTGTACGCACCTTTCTTTCGTTCCTGTTTTATGCGCCGGCGCTTGTGGGTAATGCCTATTTTATATGGCAGATCATATTCAGCAACGATAGCTACGGTTACGCAAACAGCATATTACTTTCGCTCGGAATAATAAATGAGCCGATAAGCTGGCTCAAAAACGCGGCATATACAATGCCTATAATAATTGTTGTTCAGCTTTGGCAGAGTATGGGAGTTTCGTTCCTTGCAAATATTTCAGGTCTTCAGAATGTAAACGGAGAAATGTATGAGGCAGGGGCGATAGACGGTGTTCGCAACCGTTGGCAGGAGCTTTGGTACATAACGCTGCCGTCAATGAAGCATATGTTGCTTTTCAGCTCGGTTATGCAAATAGCAAGCAGCTTTTCAATCAGTGCAATTGCTATTCAATTAGCAGGCTATCCGAGCGTTGAGTATTCGGTTGATACGGTAATATCATATATGAGCGATGTTGGCACGGTTAAATATGAAATGGGATACGCCTCGGCAATAAGCGTACTTTTGTTTATGATGATGGCGCTTGCAAGGCTAATAGTAGGGAAAGCATTAAACAAGGTCGGAAAGTAGTGATACATTTGAAAAAAGTATTTATCAAGGTTTTAAATTTCTTTCGCTACAGCGGCGGAAAGAATCAGGCTAAAAGGTATACGAGAAGCCGTATAGGTAATTTTTTCTTTGTGTTCTTTCTGTTGCTGTTCGGAGCTTTTTCGGTTTTGCCGCTTGTATATTGTATTGCCACATCCTTTAAGCCGATAGATGAGCTGCTTGTTTTCCCGCCAACATTTTTTGTTAGAAGACCCACAGGACAAAACTATTCTATTCTGCCGGAATTACTTTCAAGTCTTAATGTTCCGCTGCTTAGATACATATTTAACAGCGTTTTCGTCTCCGCGGTAATCACGGTATTGTATGTTCTGTTTTCGGCAATGGCGGCGTTTTCTATTTGCAAATCCGGTCTTAAAGGGAAAAATATATATTTTGCGGTAATTCAGTTTGCGTTGCTTTTCAATGCTTATACACTTTCCATTCCGCAGTATGTAATTATATCAAAGCTTAATATTATTGATACATATTGGGCATATATTCTTCCGGCGATTGCTTCTACTATGGGTGTGTTTCTGATGAAACAGTTTATGGAGGGCAGCGTTCCCGACGCATTGCTTGAAGCGGCGCGAATGGACGGTGCCTCACCGATAAGAATTTTTTTCACAATAATAATTCCCATTGTAAAGCCGGCTCTTATGACGCTTACTCTTTTCGGCTTTCGTGACGCTTGGGCAAGCATACCTAACGGAACGATATTCTCGGAAGAAATTAAAACTTTGCCGTATATTATGACGCAGGTAGCGGCGGGCGGTATTGCACGGTCAGGCAGCTCCATGGCGGTAACCGTAATAATGATGATACCGCCGATTTTGATTTATTTTATAACACAAAGCAATGTTATGGAAACTATGAGCAGTGCAGGTATTAAAGAATAAGGACGGTGTGATTATGAAAAAAAGATTTATAAGAGCATTATGCTTTTTCTTTGTGCTTATGACAGCTTTTCAGCTTACTGCCGCTGCTTCAACAAACGATATACCGTATGACAGTTATACATATTGGTACAATTATTCCGGTAAGGGCAGAACACCGGTTTACAGTAAGCCGATTTACTCGGTTTCATCGGTTATTGACGCAAGCTCGCTTTCTTTAAAAAATGCGTTCGGCAAGATAACCGATGTAACGGTCGGAAAAGACGGTTGCATTTATATTTTGGACGGCGGTGCGTCGCAGTTGGTGGCGCTTAATCCCAATAATACAGTTAAATTTATTGTAAAATCTGTTTTGAAAAACGGGACTGAAATTGATTTTACAGGTGCGTTAGGCATTTATTGCGACGATAAAAATATATATGTTTGCAATACAGAAAAGGGCTCCGTTGAAATATTAAGTCTTGATGGGGCGTATACCGATGAAATTAAATGCCCCGACTCAAAGCTGGTACCGGACGACTTTAAGTACAGACCTATCAAGCTTGAAAAGGATTTAAAGGGTAATTATTATGTCCTTTGCGATGGCTCGTACTACGGCGCATTGCTTTTTTCGGAGAAAAGAGAGTTTTTGGGCTTTTATGGTTCAAACGATGTTAAGCAAACTGTGTTGCAGACTGTTGAAAAATTATGGAATAAACTTTTTATGACCGATGAAAAGCGCAGCGGCAAGGCAACGGCGCTGCCGTATCAGTTCATTGATTTATGCTCGCCTGACGGTATATTTATTTATACCTGCACCGGTAAAACCGAAAAAGCCATAAAGTCAGGGCAGATTCGCAAGCTTAATCCTGCCGGAGATGATGTTTTAAACGCCGGTGGCGTGGATTTTACCGATTCCGGCGACGGCTCGATTTCGCTTGATGGCAGAACGCAGGATCTCGTATCGGTTGCTGCCGATAATAATGGATTTATTTACACTGTTGATTCGGCTTTCGGGCATATTTTTATTTACGATAAAAATGCAAATACGGTGGGTGTTTTCGGTTGCGGCACCGGCGAGGGAACTCAAGCGGGAAGTTTTAAACTGCCCTGCGCCATATCGGTTTATAATGACAAATTATTTGTGGCTGACAGCAATCAGAATGCCATCACGGTATTTACTCTTACCGAGTACGGCAAGAATCTTTTAAAGGCACAAAGTATAACCCTTTCCGGCAAATATGAGGACGCAAAGCCGTATTGGGATGAGGTTATTAAAAACGACCAAAGCTGCCAATTGGCATATGCAGGACTGGCCCGTTATTACTATTCGGTGAAGGATTATAAAAAAGCGCTTGATTATGCTAAAACGGGGTTTGACCGTGATACATATTCTTTGGCATTTGAAAAACTCCGCAACGAATTTATCAGAAATAATTTCACGCCTATTATTTTAATTTTTATTGCGGTTGTTGCTGCGATAATAGCAATAGCAATTATAAAAAAGAAGAAAAACTTCGTTTTTATAAAGAATAAAATTGTAAGATTTGCAGTCGGCACAATGCTGCACCCGGTTGATAATTTCAAGGATGTAAAGCAGAAAAATATGGGATCTGTTCTGATTTCAACCGTGCTTATGCTGCTGTTTTATATAAGCTCGGTTATGAAAACCACAAACGGCGGATTTTCATATGTATACTTCGATTCATCCTCATTTAACGCGGCGTTTGTTTTTCTGCAAACGGTGGGACTTGTGCTTGTTTGGACTGCCGTAAACTGGGCGGTTTGTACGCTGGCGGATGGTAAGGGAACTTTAAAGCAGATATATATTGTTACAAATTACAGCCTGCTGCCGCTTATAATATCTAATTTCCTTTATGTTATTCTTACTAATGTATTGGTAACAAGCGAGCTTGACTTCCTGAATGTTTTTATGACCGTAATGCTTTTGTATACCGCAATAATGCTTTTGCTCGGTCTTATTGAGATTCACGATATTTCGTTTTCAAGGGCGATAATAACCGTAATACTTTCAATAATCGGAATATTGTTGATAGTATTCATTATCGCGTTGCTTATTATTCTTATTCAGCAAACCTACGGTTTCTTATCGACAATAGTTATTGAACTGTTCAACAATATCAAAGGATTGTGAGAAGTGTGAAATCAATTGCAAAAAGAGGCTTGGCGCTTTTGTCTGCTGCAACATTGCTTATTTGTTGCGGATGCAAGGCTTCAAAAAAGCAGACAGCGAAAGAGCTTACCGGAGAATTTAATAGCTTTAAAAGCGGTGTCGTAGCTGAGAACTCGAAATTTTCCTTAATGTACGATACATCAAAAAAGACTGTAAGCCTTTTGGAAAAGACGAGTAATACTCTTTGGTCAACATCGGCTGACGAGGCATATGCCGACGAATTTGACGATGGCGGAACACTGCTCACAAAAAATCCGAAGGTTTTATCACCGGTTTGGGTCAATTATTCGGAAAACGAATCCGGAAGTGTAAAAAGTGCAATAGCTTATTCGGCGTCGCTTAATAAAAAGACGGTTAATTTTGAAAAAACGGAAAACGGAATAGAAATTTCCTATTATTTTCAAAAAGAGGGCTTTATGGTTCCTGTTAAGTACGAGCTGTGCGAATGGGGACTGAGAGTTTCTGTGGATCGTGAAAAAATTATTGAAACCGAAAATAAGATTGTTTCCGTTACACTTGCTCCGTTTATGTGCGGCATAAAAAATAACGATGCAAATTCATATTTGTTTTTCCCGTCCGGCAGCGGCAGCGTAATTGAGCCTGCAAAGGTTAAAACGGAAAATGAAATCAGCATATCCGAGCCGGTATACGGTGAGGATATGACCGTTGCGGTTCTTGAAAGAAAAACAGAAACCGCAAATGTTTCCTTACCGGTATTCGGTGTAAAAAAAGGTAACGGTGCATTGCTCGGTATAATTGAAAACGGGGCGGAAACTGCGGTTATAAACGCCACTGTCGGTTCTGAAACATACCGCTATTCATCGGTATATCCCGAATTTGCAGTGCGCGGAAAGCAGGATGTAATAACAAAATATGTCGGCACGAACACAAAATATAAAAACCCGATTTATACAGATGATATAATATCCGGCAGCTTTTCTGTCATATTCACCCCGGTAAGCAATGCGTCATATTACGGTATGGCAGAAACTTACAGGGAATATCTGAAAAGTGCATATGAGCTGAAATCGGAAAGCTGTAATTTGCTTAATCTTGAAATTATCGGGGGAATAGTAACAAAACAGTATATACTCGGTATACCGAGAAACAAGGTGTTACCGACCGCAACATTTAAACAGGCGGAAAGCATTATCAACGAAACTGTGGATGCCACGGGAACAAAATTGAATGCTTGCCTTATGGGATACGGTAACGACGCGTACAGCATAGGAAAGCTTGCGGGCGGATTTTCCGTATCAAATAGTCTCGGAAATAAAAAACAGCTAAAAGCTTTGGTTGAAAATGAAAACAGCAATTTGTATTTCAATTTTGATATTTTAAGATTTAATAAGGGCAGCAACGGTTTTAATACGATGTTCGACTCTGCAAAGGGTGCAAACGGTTACAGAAATTCCGTTTACAATCTGCAAAAGAATTTCCGAACAAATAATATTTCTGACGGCGCATATTATTTTATTTCACGCACACAGCTTGATAAGGTCAACAAAAAGCTTAATAAATCAGTTTCCGATTTGGGACTTGACGGCGTGAGCTTTGATACTTTGTCGAATTACACTTATTCCGATTACAGCGATAAAGCGTATTATGCAAAATCAAATTCCGATTCGCAATTCTCGGAAATTATTTCTTCTTATAAAAAATCCGGGAAGAATATCGCAACACATAATGCCAATATTTTTGCAGCAGTTTTGTCGGATCATATTTATGACGCGCCCACAAAATCGTCCGGTTATCAGGTGTTTTCCTATGATGTTCCTTTTTATGAGATTGTTTTGAAGGGATATACCTCAATGTCGGGCGAACCTGTGAATCTTTCGGATGATTGCAAAAAGTCGGTGCTACATGCTGCCGAAACAGGAATAGGACTTACATATACGGTTATAAAGGATTACAGCCCGGATCTGATTGTATCAAGCGAGCCTGTTTTCTATAACTCAGCCTTTGATTATATAAAGCAGGATATGTTTGACACGGTTGATTCATATAAGAAATATTTTGAAAAGGTTTCGGGTGCCGAGGTTAACGGGCATACCGTTACCGAGGACGGATTGAGAATTGTAAGCTTTAATAACGGAATACACGCCTATGTGAATTATACCGACAAGGATTTGTCCTACGGAGATATTGTTGTTAAAGCAAACAGCTTTGAATGGAGGGAATAGGATGAAGAAAAAAAGCGTTGAGGCAAAAAAGGCGAGAAACGGCTATCTTTTTCTGCTGCCGTGGACGATAGGCTTGCTTTTGTTTGTCATTATTCCTATTTTTAAGTCAATTATCTTTTCATTCAGTAAAGTGACAATTTCCGCATCGGGTGTTTCAACCAAATTTGTTTGGCTTGATAATTTCAGGCAGATTATCAAGGTTGATCCGAGTTATATGACAAATTTGCTGAAGTCCTTATCCACACTTGCATATTCGCTGCCTATAATTACGGTGTTAAGCCTGATATTTGCATTGGTTCTTAATACAAAATTTAAAGGGCGCTTATTTTTCAGAACTCTTTATTTTGCACCGGTTGTTATAGCGTCCGGAGTTGTTTTGGAACTGTTGTTTCAGGCAGTCGGCGGAAATGTTTCGGAAGCGGGCGTTTCAAGCGATGTCTCGGCAGGTCTTATAGATGTGGCAGAGATAATGCAGTGGGTAAACTTACCCTCATCTTTTTCAAATTATATTTCTTCGGGTATTGAGAATATATTTACTCTTGTTTGGAGCAGCGGCATACAAATTGTACTGTTTATTGCAGGAATGCAGTCAATACCGGACAGTATGTATGAGGTTTCAAAGGTTGAGGGAGCTACAAAATGGGAAGAATTTTGGTTTATAACAATCCCAATGCTTTCGCGTGTCATTATATTGGTGGTAGTGTTCACAATAGTTGAGATATTGACATCTAAAACCAACGCGGTTATGGATTATGCCTACAACATTATGTCGAATCAGTATTACGATACTTCATCGGCAATGATTTGGCTCTACTTCCTCATAGTATCCGCAATTCTGGGCTTGTTGCTGTTAATTTACAATAAAGCATTTCTAAAAAGGTGGGAGTGAAAAATATGAATAATGTTATAAGCTCCGTAAAAGCCGATAAATTATCTGTTTATAAGACAAAGCAAAAAATCAAAAAAGCTCTTAATCTGATACTGAAATATGTATTCTTGCTTGCATTCGGTTACCTTATTCTTTATCCGCTTTTTTATATGATAAGTGTTTCGTTCAGAAGTGCCGAAACATTCTTTGATCCCTCAATAACTTGGATAACATTTAATCTTACGGATGAGTTTGCAAAAACTGCGCTGGATGTGCTGTCTTACGGTAAAACGCTGTGGAACACAATCAGCTACGAAGTGGTTTCAGCATTGCTTGAGGTTATTTCCTGCTCTGTTGCCGCCTACGGTCTTGCAAGATTCGACTTTAAGGGCAAAAAAATCTATGAGGCTATGCTGTTCATAACTATTCTTGTCCCGGTTCAAATAACGGTGCTTCCGCAAATGGTTAATTACGCCCATTTTGATATATTGGGTATTCTCGGACTTTTCCACAAGCTTACCGGTATTGATTTAAGACCGAACCTGCTTGATACGCATCTTGCGTTTTGGCTGCCGTCTATTTGCGGCGTAGGACTTCGCTCAGGTATTTTAATTTATATTTACCGTCAGTTCTTTAAGGGCTTGCCTAAAGAGCTTGAAGAAGCCGCCGCTATTGACGGTGCAAACAGCTTGACAACATACATAAGGGTTGCGGTACCGTCTTCTGGCGTTGTAATATTCACAGTTTTAATATTTTCACTTATATGGCATTGGAATGATTATTATTTATCCGCAACTTATCTTACAAAAAATTTCCCGCTTGCAGTTTCGGTTTCAAGAATTGCCGAGTCTTTACAGGTCAGGGGAATTTATTGGGGAACGGGTTCACCCGAGGCCACGGCTATTGTAATGGCAGGCTGCCTTTTCTTCGTATTGCCGATGTTGGTTTTCTATATGATCATTCAAAGAAAATTTGTTAAGAGTATAGACAGGGTCGGAATTACAGGCTAATGCCGAAAGGGTAAGCAAATGAAAATTACATTTTTAGGTCAGGCGGGGCTTTTATTTGAGTTTGACGGCGTAAGGGTTATGGTTGACACGTATTTATCAAACAGTGTGGAAAGGGTTGAGCCTAAGAATTACCGCCGCCTGCCTATAGACGAAAGTTTTTTTGATATAAAGCCCGATATACTTATTTTAACCCACAATCACCTTGACCATACCGACCCCGAAACGCTTGAAAAACTGTTTTCAAAGCACAGCGGCATTTGCGTTTTGGCGTCATACAATGCGTGGCAGACGGCTCGCAAATTCGGCGGGGATAACAATTATGTAATGTTTAACTGCGGTACTGTCTGGACTGAAAAGGGTATAAAATTTGAGGCGGTTTATGCCGAGCATAGTGACGATAAGGCGATAGGCGTTATTATTTCATACGGCGGCAGAAATTACTACATAACAGGAGACACGCTTTACAACAAAAAGGTTATAAATGATATAAATATACCTGTCGATGTGGTTTTTCTGCCGATAAACGGCGTAGGCAACAATATGAATATGACCGACGCCGCGCGCTTTGCGGAGGAAATAAAAGCAAAAACAGCCGTGCCGATACACTTCGGAATGTTTGACAGCCTAAATGCTGATGATTTTAATTTTAAAAATAAGGTTATACCTGAAATTTATAAGGAGATAAAGCTTTGAAAGTAACAGATATAAAGCCCTTTGTGGTGGATTGCTTCAGAACAAACTTTGTGTTTGTGAAAATTTATACCGACGAGGGCATAACGGGCATAGGCGAGGGCACGCTTGAATACAAGGAAAAAGCTTTTTTAGGCGCTTTGGAGCATATTAAGGAGTACCTTGTGGGCAAAAATCCGCTTGATGTGGAGCAGCATTTTCATAATATCTACCGCGACGCATACTGGCGCGGCGGACCTGTTTTAATGTCGGCGCTCTCGGCAACGGAAATGGCGCTGTGGGATATTTTAGGTAAGCACCTCAATGTTCCCGTTTATCAGCTTTTGGGCGGAAAAATAAACGATAAGGTACGCATTTATGTAAACGGCTGGTTTGCGGGCGCTAAAGAACCCGAAGAATTTGCCGCTAAAGCAAAAGAAGCCGTTAAGCGCGGCGTTACGGCTATGAAGTGGGACCCGTTCGGTAAATCGTACCTTGATATTTCAAACGCTGCTTTGGATAAGGCGCTTAGGTGCGTGGCGGCAGTCCGCGAGGCGGTGGGAAACGGCGTGGATTTGCTTATAGAGGGTCATGGAAGATTTAATATTCCCACGGGCATTAAAATTGCAAAGGAGCTTGAACAGTTTAAGCCGATGTTCTTTGAAGAGCCTACCCCGCCCGACAGCCTTGAAGCGCTAAAGGCGGTGAGGGATAAATCACCGGTTGCAATATCGGCGGGTGAAAGGCTTTACACCCGCTGGGATTACCGCCGTTTCTTCGATATATTGCCCGCCGACTACATACAGCCCGATATTTCCCACGCGGGCGGAATAATGGAGCTTAAAAAAATAGCGGCTGAGGCTGAGTGCAGATATATTCCCTTTGCGCCGCATAATCCGTCGGGTCCCGTTGCAAATGCGGCTACCTTGCAGCTTGCCGCAAATACGCCGAACTTCTGTATTCTTGAAATAATGTACAGTGATGTTGAGTGGCGCAAGGATATAACAAACGAAAGCCTTGAATATAAGGAAGGATATATAACTATACCCGATAAACCGGGTCTCGGCATTGAAATAAACGAGGAAGAATGTTTAAAGCACCCGTATAAGCCGCATACCTTACGGCACTATGACGGAACGCTTACCGATATACGACCGGCAAAGACGAAATTTTACTTTTAAGAGGTAATGAAAATGCAAAAAGCAATGTTTGTAACAGGCGGAACGGTGGGAACGGGCTTTGTTACCGCCGAAAAATTCGCGCAAAACGGCTATGCGGTGTTTATTACAAGCCGCAAAGCGGAAAAGGCGGAGGAAGCCGCAAGGAAAATAACCGAAAAATACGGCGTGTTTTCAAAGGGCTACGGGCTTGATATAAGAAACGAGCAGGCGGTTATAGATATATTTAACGATATTGATAAATGCGGCTGCTTTGTTGAAACGGTGGTTTTAAATTCCGCCGATATGGGCTTCGGCACAGACCCCGCAAAGGGAATGGATTTCTTTACGGTGCCGGTTGAAGAATTTCAGCGTGTGTTTGAAACCAACCTCGTGTGGAATTTTACAATAGTGCGCCAGGCGGCAATAAGAATGAAAGAACACCACAAGGGCGCTATAGTATTTTTCAGCTCAAACACGGCGTACCGCGCAATACCCAACAGAAGCGCTTATTCAGCCTCAAAGGGCGGCATAAACGCAATGTCAAAGGCTTTCGCCATAGATTTGGGACCCTACGGCATCCGCTCAAATGTTGTATTGCCCGGAACTATTAAAACCGCGCGCTGGGTGGAAATGGGAAATAAGCAGATAGTAAACGGAACGCTTACACCGATAGGGGATATATCCGATTTTGAGGATATAGCAAACGCGGCGTTTTACCTCGGTACAGACCTTTCAAAGAATGTGACGGGTACTGAAATAACTGTGGATGGCGGAATGTCCTGTCAGCTTTATCCGCAGATATTGAATAAATATAAAAAAATAGCAATGGAGGAAAGTGGAACATGAAGACAAATAAACGCATAATTAGTTGTATCCTATCTTTAGCGCTTGCCGTTGTTACGGTTTTCCCAGCTTTTTCGCTGATAAGCCTTGCGGAAAATTCGACAGAGGAAAACAGAACATCGTACAAATTCGATTTTGATTCGTATGCCAATGATTTTGGACTCGGCGCTAAGGCGGAGAACGGATGCGCGCTTACATTATCTAATGATAAGTCGTATTCCGGAAACACCTCGCTGAAATTCGAGGGTAAAAAGAATAATGCGGCAACAGACGCAAATGTAAGGCTTGACAGGCAGAGCGGCTACGATTCAAAGATAAAGGTCGGCAGCACATATGTTGTAAGCTTTAAATATTTTGTTGACAGCGAGTATTCAATGCAATTCTACTACAATTTTGCCGCGGATGTTTATCAGAATGACACTTTAAATGTGTCTACGGAAGCAAAATACGGCTATCAAATGATTAACGGTAATTATGCCGCTTCAAAGAAATTGGGAGGAACAAAAGCCGACGGTTGGCAAACGGAAACCGTTCAGTTTACGGTGCGAAAGGGCGAAAATACTAAGGGCAAAAATCCCGATGAGCTGATACTCTGTCTTCGCTCGTTAAGGGCGGTCGGCGTTGTATATATTGATGATGTTACCGTTACAGAGCTTTTTGCGGATGAATATGCCGTTAATTTTGTCACAAACGGCGGCGAGCCAATTGAACCGATAATCAAAAAGAACGGCGAAACGGTTGAAAATCTTCCGACAGCCGCTAAAAGCAATAACAAATTCAGCTATTGGTGCAGCGACAAGGAGCTTACTCAAAAGGTTTCGGCTGTTACTTTCGGTGCGGAAACGACGCCTGTAACCAATTATGTACCTTACACTTTATATGCAAAATATAAAGAGTCGCTTGAAAGCAGAACAACAGCGTTTGACTTTGATTCATACGCAGATGATTTTGAACTTGGGGCTAAGGCGGAAAATGGGTGTGCGCTTACATTATCACAGGACAAGGCACATTCCGGCAATACCTCGCTTAAATTTGAGGGCAAGACAAACGGAGCTGTTGCGGACGCGAATGTGCGACTTGACAGACAGAGCGGTTACGACACAAAAATAAAGCTCGGCAGTACATATGTAGTAAGCTTTAAATACTATGTTGACAGCGACGCCGGAGCGCAGTTTTATTACAACTTTGCAGCAGATATTTGGCAAACCGACGCTTTAAACAGTCAGACACACGCTGATTACGGTTGGCAGATGGTGGCTGACAACGGATATGCTTCTTCAAGATCTTTGACCGGAACCAAGGCTGATGGTTGGCAAACCGTAACTATTCAGTTTACGGTCGTCAAGGGCGCGAAAACCGCAGCCGCAAAGAAAAACCAGACTCCGGACAGACTTATACTTTGCCTGCGCTCATACAAGGCTATTGCGGATGTTTATATAGACGATATTACCGCAACGGAAATTTATTCGGACGAATATGCCGTTTGCTACAATACGGCAGGCGGCAACCAAATAGATTACAGAATTTGCGATGAGGGCGAAAAGGTGTATATTCCCGAAAGCCCTGTTAGAAATTCCGATGTTTTTGAAAACTGGTATACCGACAACAATTATGAATCCGTGTATACAGAGAGAACCTGCAGCGCAGAAAATACACCTGTAATAAATTACATTCCGTTCACACTGTATGCAAAATTTATTGCAGCCGTTCCTAAGCTGATTGATTTTGAAAACTTTGATATTTCCAAAACCGTATACGGCACTTCAAATAAGGAATCCTCAATAGCAATTTCAAATGCAAATAAATATGCGGGTAATTCGGCGTTGGAAGTTACTTCAACCGCAGCATCTAACTCCAAATTGCCAGCGAAAAACATTATCCTTTTAAAAGCGGGCGACCAAAAGGTAAAGCTGAACAGAGGAAAAAGCTATATTGTTTCGTTCAAATATTTTGTAGAAAGCGAGTATTCAACAACCACATATTATAACTATGTTTTGAGGAACTCAAATTCTTACGGAAATGCTCTTGCAAGCACAACAAAGGCAAACGGAATTATGATGTATAACGATCAGGGCTATCAGGCGGCAATTCCGCTTTCTGGCACCTCGGCAAACGGCTGGCAGTCAACTCAGGCGGCGTTTATCGCAAATGCAGATGATGAGGCTAAAACATATCTGTATTTATATGTTCAGACAAAATCGCCCTGTAAGGTTTATATTGACGATGTGGAAATAACCGAAGTAGGCGAAAATCAAAATGTCGTTCAGTTTAAATCAAATAATTCATTTGTCGGCGGGAGAATAACGGGAGAAAGAGGAACACAGTTCACTTTGCCGACCGTTAAACGCGAAGGCTTCAAATTTATAGGCTGGTATTATGACGAGAAATTTGAAAAACCGGCTAATAATATTCACCCGGACGAAGGCGTAACCACACTTTATGCTAAATGGGAATCTTCGGTAACGGTTGTTAATTCAATAGATTTTGAAAATTGGGATTATAAAGACGCTGTTTACAAAACAACGGAGTCGCCTAAATCTTCTCTTGAATTTACAAATTCTAAATCACACAGCGGTAAAACGGCAATGAAGTTTACCTCGTTTGCTGAATCGACAGATAAACTTGCAGCCAAGGCGGCAATAGTTTTGTCGGACGGTGAAACAAAATGCCAGGTCAATAAGGGCAAGAATTATTTGGTTTCTTTCTGGTATTATGTTGACGCAGAGTACGATTCTCCGGTTTACTATAACTTTGTTACAACATCTTCTTCAAGCGTAGGAAATGTATTGCTGAGCACTGTCCAAAAGAACGGCGTACAGCTTTATAACAGTGAGGGTTATGCCGCAAGTCAAAAGCTTTACGGCGGTTCATCGGCAGGTTGGCAGAAGGCGGTTTGCATATTTACCGCTTCAACAACTACTGACGCAAAGAACTTCCTCGCATTCTATATTCAGGCAAATAAGGTAAGCACAAGCGTTTATATAGACGATTTCTCTATTGAAGAGGTTTCCGATGATGTCGGCGTTGTAGTATTTATGGCAAACGGTGGAAAGGCTGTAGAGCCTATTATCGGTAAAATAGGTCAAACTGTATCGCTGCCTAATTGCGAACCCTTAAAAAGCAATTCTTGCTTTGCCGGATGGCATACCGATGTTCAAGGTAAAAACAAGGTTGAAAAAGTTACCCTTGCTAAAGATCCTACTGTTTTGTATTCAAAATTTGTTTTCGGATATTCAATAATGGACTTTGATGATGGCTATTGCTATGCGGATCGCTCCAAAAACAGAATGGCTATAAGCAAAGAAGGCGAAAACATTGAATGGTATACACCAAAATCTGAAAATTACGACTCTGCAAATGTTCACAGCGGCAAAAATTCCATTCACAGATTTTATCAAAACGATGATGCACACGCGGTGTTGTCGGTTATGAATGTCGAAGATTACGGTCTTACCGTGGGTGAGGAATATACCCTGCGTTATTGGGTAAAATGCACTTCAATGTTTTCTAAAGACTCGTATATGCAAATTTCATACGGCACCGACAGAACAAACGGCTGGAACAGAATAGCTAACGCTGAGGTTCCGAATATATGCAAGGTTAAAAAAATAGGCACCGATGAGTGGGTTCAGGTTGCATTCACCTTTACCGCAAAGGCAAACTCAATTTGTTTCAGAACAATGGGCGCAAATGAGCTTTACCTTGATGATTTTGAACTTATGTGGAGTAAATATCCCGGCTATGATAAGTTTGTCAATGAGGCAACGGTAAAATGCATTGAATCCGAGGTTGAAATTGAAACAATAGGTTTTGATTCAACAGACGACGGCAGCGACGAGATTTTTGCCGGTAACTTTAAGCTCTCGGCAGCAAAGATTGACGATAATAATGCCGAAAGCAGCAACGCTTATATTTACATTATCGCCGGTATTGCGGCGGGCGTCTTGGTTGTAGGCGGTATTACATTTGCGGGCGTCAAAAAGGCGAAAAGGAAAAATAAAGCGTCAAAATAAAATTTAATGTGCAGCTGTCTGCGGTAGATCCGCAGACAGCGGAACGGAGGGTTATATGAAAAAAATATTATGCCTGTTACTTTGCGTTTCCCTTGTTCTTCTAAACGGCTGCAATAATAAAAAGGCCGCAACGGTAAAAGCCTCTATGGTTGAAGACGGAAAGCTTATGTATAGGGTTATAAGACCGAATACCATTAAAAAGGAACAGCTTGAGGTTTACACCGATTTTTACACCGAGCTTAAAAAATCGGTAAAAATTGATTCCGAAACAGACAGCGGCGAAAAATTCGAGCGTGAGGTGCTGCTCGGAAACACAAAGCGCGAAGAATCAAAGGAAGCGCTTAAAAAGCTTAACGCTGAAAAGAAGGATAACAGCGATTATATTATAGCGGTTATAAACGGCAAAATAGCCGTTACTTCAAATGATGAAGACGGCTTGGCTTTAGCTTTTGCAAGATTTTTTAACGATTATGTTAAAACCAATAAAATACCCGATGATAAGTTTGAAAAGGTTTATTTTGCTGCCGATGAAAAAGAGCCTGACGCAGCAATTGTAGGCGAGCAGCAGAATCTTGACGGCTACAAGCTTGTTTGGAGCGATGAATTTGACGGAAATGCGCTTGATAAAAGCAAATTCCAGGCATACACACGAACCCACAAGCGCACAACCGAGCTTTCGGGCATTAAGGCAAGCGATTATGTTTATGTAAAAGACGGTCAGCTCCATTTACTTATTAAGAAATTCGGCGACTCCTTTGCATCGGGCGCGGTTAAGACCTCATCTACTATGAGATATACCTACGGCTATATTGAAATGAAAGCAAAGCTGCCGCAGGGCAAGGGCTATTGGCCGGCATATTGGCTGAACTCCGCAAACTTAGGCTATAAAATGGCGCCTGAAATTGATATATTTGAGGTTTTCGGAACACAGAACGAAATTGTTGCAAATCTTCATATATGGTCGGGAACGGATTCGTCGGCTCATTATTCGTTTGACGGCTCAACGCTCGGATCTTATATTAAAAAAGAAGACCGTATGGTTAAGATTGATAAGTCAGACGATTTCCATACCTACGGACTTGAATGGACAAAGGATTATTTAGCCGCAAATGTAGACGGCAAGGTTTTCTGGAAATATGAACTTGACCAGCAAGATGATTATAAGGAATGGCTTTCGCAGGAGCTTTACCTGATTCTTTCGCAGGGTGTAGCTTTCCCTGAATCCGAAGAAACAAATAAGGCTACGGTTGACGCGACCACTCCCGCTTTAGGCGATTACATTGTTGATTATGTTCATTTGTATCAAAAGGACGGAGTAAGGGGGGGAACATTTACAACGCACGACTAAACTATTTTCCCGGCGTATTAAAAATGAAAGGATTGATTCTATGAAAAAGCTTTTGGCATTGGTAATGGCAACAGTAACAATGTCGGTCTTTTCAATGTCCGCCGCGGCGCTCGACACGGATATTGAAGTGAAGGACGAATGGAAGTCGGTTCCTGCCGGCGATGTTAATCACGATTATACAGTTGATATTCGTGATTTAGTCCGCCTGAATAAACATTTTTCCGATAAGAGCGTCTATATTTACGAAGATGCGGCGGAGCTTGACGGAAAAACAGGTATCGATTTGGGCGACCTTGCAGCACTCAGAAAACTGCTTTTGGGCATAAAACTATAAGGAGGGAAATTTGAATGCGTAATATATTAAAAAGAAAATTACTCGGCTCGCTGCTTGCGGCTGCAATGGCGGTTTCCTGTTTTTCAGCCCTTTTGGCAGTACCCGCAACAGCACAGGCGGAGGAACGCGAAGCCACATATTTTGAAGGCTTTGAGGATATGGATGGGTATACATATACTTCGTCTCAAACTATAGTTCGAGCTTATAAAGGTAGTGCTACCATAGATGGCGAAACCTATCATTCAGGTAAAGGCTCAGTTAAACTTGTACCGAATACTAATGCTACTTCAAAGGTAATGATCAGGGTACGTACAGGTAACGGTCAGTTGCAATTAGCCAACGGAAACAGATACCATATGTCGTTTTATTACAAGTCAAATTCAACGTCATCGTGGAATTTGTGCTATGCAGTAGGTTTGTTTAAGTCTGACGGACTCAATGATGCCAATGTTAGTGATTGGAGCAGCTATAGTGTTCTTGAAAAATACAACAATTCTTATCCAAGAGCCATCGGGGCGAAAGCTGATGGTTGGCAAAGAGTCGATTTGGTATTTACAGTAAGCAATGCAACGGATACAAATAAATATCTTCTTCTCTATGTTCAACCCAAAAATAATGCGACTTGCTATATCGACGATATTTCGGTAACAAAAATTGACAATGACGACAATGCTGTTATTGTAAATACTCCTGCCGGCGAAAAGGCTGTATACGGTCAAACGGGCAACGATTATTCGGCGCTTATAGACCGCAAATACAACAATCAGTATTTAGCGGGCGTTTATTCCGATTCGTCTTATTCCACGAAAGTTTCGTCAACCGTATTCGGTGATGAAACAACACCCGTAACCTCAAATATTCCAACAACTGTTTATGCTAAGTATGCAGACAGAACAGAGTATGATATAAGCTTTGATGATTATGCAGATGATTATAGTATAGATAGAAAATATTGGGCAGCAAATCAATCTTCCATTGAATTATCTACGGATAAAGCTAATTCCAAAGCAAAGTCACTAAAATTTACTGCAACAACAAAAAATGCAAAAGCAAATGTAAGGCTTGATATGAAAACTGCGAAAGATATTAAGCTTAATGTCGGAACAAATTATGTTGTAAGCTTTAAATACTTTATAGATAACGCAAACAACTCGGAATTTTACTATAATTTCGCTTTGGCTCCTTCAACCAGTGTTACGAATTCTCAAATCGGATATGGCTGGCAGATGATTAATTCAACAAAGCCCGGTGGTGATGGCAATTACTATTGGTCTTCGCGAAAGATTGAAGGAAAAGATGCCGATGGATGGCAAACTGCTACCGTTCAGTTCACCGCTAGAAAAGGCAATGATAACCCAGATATTTTGTTTATGAATTTGCAAGGCAATACCATTAACTCTGACTTATATATTGACGATATAAAAATAACCGAACTTTTCGATAACGAATATGCTGTTATTAAAAATGAAAATAACGGCAATGAGCCTACTGTTCAAATAGGCTATGAGGGCGACAGCCTTTCATTGGAAACTCCGGTATATGAGGGAAGTGAATTTGACGGCTGGTATACCGATTCGGCTCTTACAACCGAGCTTACAGCCACCAAATTCGGCGCTGATGAAACCCCGGTTACAAGCTATGTTCCTTTCACGGCTTATGCCAAGTGGAAGGTAAGAACGTTTGCCAAGTTTGATTTTGATAATTATGCCGAGGGGTATAGCCCCAGTCATTACGAATCGGGCAACTCAAACAGCAGAGCGAAGATGGAGTTCGCGCTGACTGATGAAAAATCATATGTTGAAGGCGGTAAAGCGCTGAAATTTCAAGCAGCTGAATATAGTGATCCCACAACGCCCAAGGTTTCGGCAGCCAATGTACGTCTTGATATGAAAACGGCAAATGATGCTTCGGTTACAAACGGCGACACATACCTTATAACATTTAAGTATTTTGTTGGCAGCAACTCTTCAATGGAATGGTATTATAATTTCGCGGTTCGAAGTGACGCGTCAAGTAATTTAAATAGCAATACAGAAAAATCTATGGGTATGCAGATGCTCGGCAATCCGAATGATAACGGTCAGACCTATGGCTCCTCAAAGCCTCTGTCCGGCACAAGCGATGACGGCTGGCAGACCGCAGTTTGCCAATTTACTGCTGATACAACGGCAGCAAACGGAAATAAGCTTTTCCTTTATGTTCAGGGCAATAAGGTTTCGGCAAATGTACCGCTTTATATTGACGATATTGTTGTAACAAAGCTTTATGACGGTGAATATGCCGCGCAGATTATAAAGAACAACGGCGAAGAAAAAGTGGTTTGCTACGGCAGCGAGGGCGAGGTTCTTCCGCTTGAAACTCCCGTAAGAGCGCATTATGATTTTACCGGTTGGTATACAGACAGCGATTGCACAACAAAGTTCGGAGCAACGACATTCGGCAGCGGGTCCACGCCTTTAGTTAATAATATTCCGTTTGCAATTTATGCGGGCTGGGAAGAAGCGACAAACTATATTAAGATTGATGACGGTATTCAAAACGGTTCATTGACGGTTGACTACGAAAAAGAAATCATTAACGTTAATGCAAACAACGGTTATCAGCTTGTTCCGGGAAGCCTTAAATTCAAATTTAATTATGGCGGAAAGGATTATATAAAGCCGGTCACAGACCCGGTTGCAAATGACGAAAACGCCTATTCATTTGCCGTACTTTTGAATGATGAGGTAAGAGTAGGCACTATTGTTGTTACTGCGAAATTTGCCAAAAAGCAGGATATAGCAGGCGCGGCGGTTGCTTCGGCTTTAAGAAAGGCGAACGCTACCCAGACTGAGGGCATACGCTTCCTTAACAGATTCTATGCAAGTGAAGCTACGCTTAAAGCTGCAAGCTTCGGCGCAATAGTTACTCCTTATGATAATATTGAGGCGCTCGGCATTACCAAGGTTACTCTTGATAATCTTAACGAGGTAAAAGGCGAAAATATTACCGCAAATAAATTCTGCAACACAAACACGACCTATCGTGATTACGCAATCGTTATTACGGATGTTAAGGATAAGAACAGAGAGTTTGCGGTTATTCCGTATATGACCTATGACAATATAACCGTATACGGAACAATGGAAGTAAGATCGTATAACGATGCTGCGGAGTACAGCAATATCGGCTGTGAAATATACGATTCCTCTGTACTGGGAAACGCTAAAAGCTTAGATTGCGGTCTGCGCCTGAATTTCAGCGATGATTTTAACGGCGACGCTATTAACAATGAGCATTTCAAAACTAATACAGATAATTCGAAAAATTCAGCGGATCGCGTATCTGTCGGCGGAGGAAAGGCGAGCCTTTCTATAACCGGTTCGGATTATAACAGCGCAATGAGCGGGAATTTAACTTCTTATTGGAGATATACATTCTCGGCAGATTCCTATGTTGAATTGCGTGCCAAATTGCCGATGCAGGAAGGCAGGTCTAATTCATTTTGGGCAAAATCCGTTAAAAAAGACGGTATTCTTATTGAATATGATATGTTTGAAACCTTTGGCTCTACAAATACCATTCAGGCAAATATTCATATTTGGGATGAAAACAAAAAAGGAACCGATCAATTTCATTATTCGCTGGATTTGACATCGCAAAGCGCTGGAAATTATGTTGAGGCAAATCGGCGTCAGCATACCATTGACAGTTCAAGCTATCATACATTCGGAATACGCCGAACGAAAAATGCCATTACATTTTACTGCGATGGAGAAGCATATTTCACCTATGATTTGAATAAGCTTTTTGAAAATTACGGAGTTCCGGAAAGCTATCGGAAATATTTTGACCAAGATGCGTATATGATAATTGGCGACGGTGCTTTAAAAACCGCAACAGCCGAACAGGTTTCAGCAATGACAAAGGTAACCTATGATGTTGACTATGTTAAGGGATATTACAACTTCGGCTCAAGGTATGCTGCCGCTTAGAACCTCGGCACATTAAGAAAAAGCGTGGCTTATAATAGTATTTCGGCAGATGGGAGTATTTGATAAGCTGCGGCAAATCAAGGAAATAATAGGACATGTATACTCTGCCGCCGATGCCGGCGACAGAGTATACGCATTTATAAAGTAAAATTATATAATAATCGGAGAGATATTATGTATAAAGAAATTATTGCAAAAATGAGTCTGCGTGAAAAAATTCAGCAAACGGTTGTTGTTTTAATGGAAAAGGGAAAAAAGATTGAATTTTCTCCCGGAGCCGCATTTTTCTTCGGTCAGATAATAACCGAGGCGGACGAAACCGGTATAAGCGAGCTGCGCGGGTATGTAAAGGAGCTTTATGATTCCTGCGAAATACCGCCGCTTATTACCTCGGATTTTGAAAACGGCTGCGGCAGTATGGTTAAGGGGCTTACCCCGCTGCCGTATATGATGAGCCTTGGCGCAACGGACGATGAAAGTCTTGCGTATGATTACGGCAGGGCTACTGCGTTAGAGGCAAGAACGGTTGGTGCGAACTGGACATTTTCGCCTGTGTGCGACCTGAATATGAATTTCAGAAATCCGCTTGTTAATAACCGTTCCCTTACCGATAACCCCGAGCTTGCCTGCAAAATGCTGCCGAATGTTATTCGCGGTATGCAGGACGGCGGAATTGCCGCCTGCGCAAAGCATTTCCCCGGTGACGGCGTTGATTACAGAGATCAGCACCTAACCACAACCGCAAATTCGCTTTCGCTTGAGGAGTGGAAAAACAGCTTCGGAAGGGTTTATAGAAAGCTCTTTGAAAACGGCGTTATGTCGGTTATGGCGGGGCATATAGCATTTCCCGCTTATCCGCAAAAGCTTTCTGAGAAATTCGGTATGCCGCTGCCCGCAACCCTTAATAAAGCGCTTATTACCGATTTGCTTAAAGGCGAGCTTGGATTTAAGGGAATTGTTGTAACCGATGCTTTGGATATGGGCGGCTATGCCGGTTGGTACGATACAAGGGAGCAATCGGAAATAGAGTCGTTTAAAGCCGGCTGTGATATGATGCTTTGGCCGAGTGAAACTTATGTTGATAATCTTGAAAGGGCAATTAAAAACGGCGAGGTCTCAGAGGAAAGGCTTAACGACGCGGTTACGCGCATACTGAGCGTAAAGGAAAGACTCGGTTTGTTAAGCGATAATTATAACCCGTTTTACGATTTAACCGAAACGGATAAGGCTTTCGTTAAAGAAACGCAAAGTAAATGCGCCGAAAAGTGCATTACCCTTATATGCGATAAAGAAAAGCATTTCCCGATTGACGCGAAAAAGGTGCGCAAAATAGGAATAAATGTTATTACCGAGCACCCGCCCGTAAAGGAAGAGGCACTTGCACTAAAAAGGGAATTTGAAAAGCGCGGTTTTGAAGTTAATTATACAGATACTGGATTTTATGGAAATGAAAAGCTTTATAATTTTTATGCGGAAAACGATTTAATAATTTACGCTTTCTTTTCGCGCCCGTTCAGACCTATGGGATTTATTGACTTTATTTCGGGCAGAGCGGTTCAAATAAAAAATGCTTTTTGCCCGCCTAATGCTATGGAGAAAACCGCATTTGTAAGCTTTGGCTCGCCGTATATAGGCAAACAGTATTTTCAGCGAGCCGGAACATATGTCAACGCATACTCTATGCTTGAATGCGAGGCGGTTGCCTTTGTAAAGGCGGCATGCGGAGAAATTGAATTCAGTGGAAAATCTCCGGTGGAAATATAATAAAAATAAAGGTGATAGAAAATGATAACAAAATTAAGAGGCCCCGAAAATATAATGCACAGATATAAGGAAAATCCGATTATAGCCGTTGAGGATTTTCCTGTGCCGGCACACGCCGTATTTAATTGCGGGCAAACAATGTATAATGGGCAGACCATTTTGCTTATAGCAGCCTATTACAAAGAGGCAAGACTAAACGGCAGTAAAACGGGAATACATATTGCAAGAAGTGACGACGGTATTCATTTTGGAATTGAAAAAGAGCCGTTTTGCGATAAAAGAAACTGGGCAGGGGAGTGTCCCGGAAACTTTGATTGCTGGGTAATTGACCCGCGTATTACAAAAATAGGCGATACATATTACATTGTAAGACCTGCACAGGTTTCAAACGTAGGACCTGCGGCAGTTCTCGAAAAAACAAAGGATTTTAAAACCTGCGAATTTGTTGATTGTATAGCGCTTCCGTCTAACAGAGTGCCGTGCCTTTTCCCCGAAAAGGTAGGCGATTACTATGTAAGGCTTGACAGGCCTTATAATTTACACGAAAAGGAAGAGCCGGAGTGTATTCCCGATACTGAAAAGCTGACGGCGGGAATTTGGATTTCATATTCGCCTGATCTGATATTTTGGGGAAAGCACCGTCCGCTCATTTTCCCCGAATCCATTTCAAAATATGCAAACTGGAAGATGGGGCCTACTCCTCCGATAAAAACCAAAGACGGCTGGCTTGAAATAATACACGGCGTATATAAAGAAAACGGTGATTTTTGTTATTCAATCGGCGCAATGCTTTTAGACCTTGATGACCCGCAGAAAATAATCGGCGTGACTGAAAATTGGATTTTAACTCCTACAGAACCTTATGAAACAAGCGGCAGAGTAGAAAATGTTGTATTCCCGTGCGGCGCGATAGCTGACATTGAAACAGATACCTTACGCATATATTACGGTGCTGCCGATACCTGCATAGGATTAGCAACCGGCAAGATGAGCGAGATTATTAAAGCCTGTAAAAAGGGTAAATGAAAATGCTGTTATAAAGGTGAGTGAAAATTATGTCAAGAGTAAAATTGTGTGTATTTTCGGATTATCACTACTGCCCGGCTTTGTATCCGCAGGATCAAAGAGGGCTTGATACAATAATAGAAAGAGCGCATACGGCTGATGCCGATGTTATTTTGGAGTGCGGCGATTTAGCCGCTGACGCAACAAAGAACGACGGCTTTTTGCAAAAATTTCTTAATAATAAATACGGTATAAAAACTACCTTTTGTTATGGAAATCACGAGCTTGAACAGGTCGATTCATTAGAGCTTTTAAATAAGGCTTACGGTGTAGACAACAGCTATTTTTACAGAGATATGTTCGGATTCAGATTTATAACTATAGATACCAACTTTTGGTATGACGATGACGGAACATTCTATCATTATCCCGGCAGAGGGGTAGGAAGTCCTAAAGGCTGGAGCTACGACCAAAATATGTTGGGAGAAAAACAGCTTGAATGGTTAAGTGAAAGTATAGATAAATCTGAACTTCCGTGTATAATCATCGGACACAACCCTATGGAAAAATCCGATAAAGACGAGCATAAAAGATTTATGAAAATACTGCGTGAGGCGAACGAAAAAACGCCGGGTAAGGTTCTTGTATATTTCAGCGGGCATACGCATCGAAATCATATGGAAGTAGTTGACAATGTTCTGCATTTCAATATAAACGCTACATATAACGGTGAATGGCGTCCTACAAAGCATAACCTTTTCCCGAAAGATTTTACCGAAGGTCATGCAATGGCGGCAAACTGCTCTATATTTAAAGACCCGCTTTCGGCAATAGTAACTGTTGAGGATAACGGGCATATAAAAATTGAGGGAATGGAAACAGAATATATGTATGGTGTAGCCCCCGAAATGTACGGCGGTCCTTTTAAGGCTCAATACGGTATATGCGAACCGCGAATTTCAAGCGGAGAATTCTTTTTAAATGATAACAGGTAATCGGTTTATGAATGAAAACAAATAACTCGGAAAAGAGAGGTAATATGTGGCAGGGATATTGCTTAGAAGGTTTAAAAAATAAAGAAACGGATACCGAGTATTACGATATAAGAAAAGCACCGTTTAAAATATACGGGCTATATAATCCGAAAGAAAGCTTTCACCGAATGCCTGATGATATTGCAAAAAGTGCAGGTGGTGCATACCCGCACTCTGCAAACAGCTCAGGGGGAAGAATAAGGTTTGTAACCGATTCGCCGTATATAGCAATTAAAGTTAAGCACGGACCGTATAATAACGGCTCTCCGCATTTGTCGCGGCTTTCAAGCCTTGGCATTGACCTTTATGTAAGCAAAGACGGGAAGGAAACATATTTTGCAAGCTATTATCCGCCTATAGATAAAGAAGAGGAATGCGAGGGCATAAAGTATTTTAAAAATGCCGAGGAACGCGAAATAACAGTATATATGCCGACAGGTACCGAGATTTTCAAATTTGAAATCGGACTCAAAAAGGGCAGTACCTTATCCGAGCATAAGGAATATAAGCATAAAATGCCTGTGGTGTTTTACGGTTCATCCATAACTAACGGGTATGCTGCTTCAAGACCTGGAAATATGTATGAGGCGTTTATTTCAAGAAAGCTCGACTGTGATTTTATCAATTTAGGCTTTTCGGGAGCGGCTAAAGGTGAGCCGGTGCTTGCCGAGTATATAGCCGGGCTTAAAATGAGTGCGTTTGTTATGGATTATGACCACAACGCACCTAATGCCGAGCACCTTTTGAATACTCATAAGGCTTTTTTTGAGATAATAAGAAAAAAGCAACCCGATTTACCTGTAATCTTTGTAACAAAGCCGGACGCGGGACTGGATGAGGAAAATCAGGCGCGGCGTGAGGCTATACTCGGTACATATATGTCCGCCAGACAAAGCGGAGATAAAAATGTATATTTTATTGACGGTTATTCGCTTTTCCCTGACGCTGCACGACACGATTGTACGGTAGACGGCTGCCACCCGAATGATTTGGGAATGTATTTTATGGCAGAGAGAATAGGCGGAGTTTTAGCTTATATTATGAGAAAATAATTTTTTTGAGATCTTTATGTGACGAAATTCGGAAAAATTTGTACGAAGGTAAAACGAAATATATATTATTAAAAATAACGCTACAGAATTTGCCGAAATGTCCCTAAATTTTGCGCAGGAATGCTGCATGTAGGGTTGTAAATATGGGGTTAGGGCGATATGACCGTAAGCTTTACAATGAACCCGCTGATTATTTTTTGTCGCAGATAGGTCGCGCATAATGGGTAAAACTGTAGATATATATGAATATTTGAAAAAATAAGATATCGCGAAATGAGGAATGTAAGCTTTGGAAATACTTAATTTTGGCTCTTGTAATATTGACTTTGTATATAAAGTTGAGAATTTTGTAAGAGCAGGGGAAACTATATCCGCGTTGTCAACCGCCGAGCATCCGGGCGGCAAGGGCTTAAATCAGGCGGTTGCCGCCGCAAGAGCCGGTGGAAGCGTGTTTTTTGCCGGAAATATAGGCGAGGACGGGCTGTTCTTAAAGGAACTGCTTGAAAGCAGCGGAGCCGATACAAAATATCTTAAAATAAACAAAACAAGAACCGGTAACGCCATTATCCAGATAGATAAAAGCGGAGAAAACTGTATAATAGTTTCCGCGGGTGCAAACGCACTGCTTGACGAAGCTTATATAAAAAGCGTAACGGCTGATTTTTCACTCGGTGATATTTGTATGCTGCAAAATGAAACCCCGTGTACCGACTGTATAATAAAGCAGGCTAAGGCGTGCGGAATGACGGTTATATGGAATCCTTCGCCTATGAATGAAAAGATTACGGATAATGCGATAGGAATGTGCGATTACATTATTGTAAACAAAACCGAGGGCGGAGCGCTTACAGGCAAAGAAGAGGCTGAGGACATTTTAAAGGCAATGCTTAAAAAGTATCCGCACACAAAAACAGTGCTTACTTTAGGAAAAAACGGCAGCATTTACAGCGACGGTACAGTTATGGTAAAGCAGCCGTCATTTAAGGCGGAGCCTGTGGATACTACGGGTGCCGGCGATACCTTTACAGGGTATTTCGCCGCAATGATAAGCAATGGAAAAACTGCCGCTGAGGCCTTGAAAATCGCTTCTGCCGCAGCGGCATTAGCTACCGAAAAGCAGGGCGCCGCAAGTTCTATTCCGACAATAGAAGAAACACTTAAAAAAACTGGGGACATAGATAATGGCTAAGAAAGTTATATTTGATACAGATATAGGTTGGGACTGTGATGACGCGGGAGCACTTGCACTTATTCACTCATTGTGTAATATGGGAGAGGCTGAGCTTCTTGCCTGTACCGCAACCTATGCAGATAAGTATGTTGCCGGATGCATAGACGCCATAAATAATTTTTACGGCCGCAGAGTGCCTGTGGGAATTTGTTATGCCAAACCTTCAAATTTTTCTGAGAAAAAAACGGGATACTGCGGTTATGCAAAGGCAATTTGCGAAAAGTTCGATAATAATTACAGAACCAACCGTCCGGAAGATAGCTTAAAGCTTATAAGAAGAGTTCTCTCATGTGCGGAGGATAAAAGTGTTACGGTAATTGCCACGGGAACGCTCAGTTGTTTAGCCCAACTTGTTTTAAGCGGAGGAGATGAGATATCCGACCTTTCAGGCAGAGAGCTTATCAATAAAAAAATTGAGCGAACTGTAGTTATGGGCGGCAGATTTAAAGAAACATGGCCTATGCCGATTATGGAGAGCGGTGTTGGTGAGTTGATTGCGGAATATAATATTAAAGGCGATTTGGAAGCTTCAAAAACCGTCTGCGATTTATGGCCGGGTGAATTGATTTTTTCAAGCTATGAAATCGGTAATTATTGCATTACTTTGAAAAATCTCAAATATGATGAAACAAATCCTAACCCTATTGCTTTGGCATATAAGCTTTTCGGTAGGCCTGAGGGACGGGAAAGTTGGGACCCCACAACAGCATTGTACGCAATACGCCCGGATTTCGGATATTACTATTTGCATCCGTTCGGTAAAATATCCGTTTCAGAGGACGGAATTACCACCTGGGAAAAATCTGAGAAATTCCGCCACTCGTATCTTATACCGCGATTGAATTATAAGGACATAGAAAAAACAATCGATTCTGTTATAGATTTTCAATTTTAAGAGGTTATATATATCGAAATAGACGATCTGTATAAGGTCAACGCGGTTTTATCAAGGCTGCGCGAGGTAATTCCCGAAAGCTTTACTTACCAGATATTTGCCCCGAAGTCTGAGAAAAACGGGAATATAGGTATGAATATTGTAATAGATAAGCGGATTGATTTTGATATTTCATCGCTTTGCAATATTGAAAATGTGGCGTATGCAGTAGAGGAATAGATTGTATAGATCTTTGAGAAAAGAAAGCGGAACATGGATTGAGGTAATTTAAAATATGAAAAGCAAATTTGAAATCACAAACTGCCCGTGCGGTAAAAAGCACATAGCGGATATTGACGATATAATAGTTGAAAACGGGGCGATAAACCGGCTGCCGGAGGTTATAAACGGCTACGGAGCAAAAAAAGCTTTTGTTCTGGCGGATGTAAATACATATAAGGCGGCGGGTGAAAAGACCGTTTCAATTCTCTGCGAAAATTCTGTTCCGTTTTCCTCTTATGTTTTTCAAAATGCCGCACTTGAGCCTGATGAGCTTGCGGTAGGCTCTGCGGTTATGCACTTTGATAATTCCTGTGATATTCTGATAGGCGTCGGCTCAGGGGTAATTAACGATATATGCAAAATATTAAGCTTTCGCAGTAAAATTCCCTATATTATAGTGGCAACTGCACCGTCAATGGACGGCTACGCCTCAGCCACCTCGTCTATGTCGATGGACGGCTTAAAGGTTTCTTTGCCTGATAAATGCGCAGACACTATAATAGGCGATATAGATATACTCAAAAATGCCCCCGAAAAGGCGCTTATATCCGGGCTTGGCGATATGCTTGCAAAGTATATCTCGATTGCCGAATGGCGCATAAGCAATATTATCACCGGAGAGTATTACTGCGAGGAAATAGCTCAGATGATACGTGACGCCGTTAAAAAATGCGTTCAGAATTCGGACGGTCTTTTAAAGCGTGATGACGCCGCGGTTAAAGCCGTTTTTGAGGGACTTGTTATAGGCGGTGTTGCAATGACCTACGCAGGACTATCCCGTCCGGCTTCGGGAGTTGAGCATTATTTTTCTCATATCTGGGATATGCGCGGCTTGGAGTTCGGCACACCGGTATCAACTCACGGTATCCAGTGCGCCATAGGCACACTTTATGCGGCAAGACTGTATAACAAAATAAAGAATGTTAAGCCCGACAGGGAAAAAGCGCTGCGGTATGTCTCCGGTTTTGATTATGAAGCCTACAAAAAGAAATTAAAGGCTTTTTTGGGAAAGGGCGCGGATACTATGACAGCCCTTGAAAAGAAAGAGAAAAAATATGACGCAAATGCTCATTTAAAACGGCTCGAAGTTATAATTAACGATTGGGAAAGAATAGTTGATATTATAAATGAGGAAATACCTGAACCGCAGTTTATAGAAAGCATACTTGATAAAATCCATTGCCCGAAAACAGCAGATGAAATCGGAATTGATCCTGAAATTCTTCCTATGACCTTTGCGGCTACTAAGGATATCAGGGATAAGTATGTTTTGTCACGGCTTTGCTGGGATCTCGGAATATCGGAATTTTTTGAGGAAACAGCCGAATGATAAACAAGTGCTTTGAGAATATAAAGCTTTTCCTTTTTGATATGGATGGCACTTTATATATAGGTAATAAACTTTTCGATTTTACCGGAGAATTGCTGTCGTCTATAATAAGAACAGGGAAAAAGTATCTTTTTATAACCAACAATTCCTCAAAAAGCGTAAACGCCTATGTTGAAAAGCTCGCCCGGCTCGGAATTTGCGCGACAAATGATGATTTTCTTACCTCATCACAGGCGACGGCTTGGTATTTAAAGAAAAATTATCCCGGCAAAAGGCTTTATGTTTGCGGAACTGAATCGCTTAAAGCGGAGCTTAGGGATAACGGCTTTGAGATAACCGAGGATACCGAAAAAACCGAGTGCATAGTAATGGGGTTTGATACCGAGCTTACCTTTAAAAAGCTTGACGATGTATCTAAAATGCTTTGCGCTGAGGATTTGCCGTATATTGCCACTAACCCGGATTTTGTGTGTCCGACGGAATACGGCAGCGTGCCCGATTGCGGCAGCGTTTGCGATATGATTTATAACGCGACCGGCAAAAGACCGTTTGTTATAGGCAAGCCCTCGCCGCTTATGATACAGCTTGCAATGGAAAAGGAAAAATGTACTCCTAAAGAAACTGCCGTTATAGGCGACAGAATTTACACCGATATTAAAAGCGGACTGAATGCAGGCGCGCTCTCGGTGCTTGTTATGAGCGGTGAAACCACACCTGAAATTCTGAACAGCTCCGGCGATAAACCCGATATTGTGCTTGAAAATGCGGGGGAAATTGTGTGTTTTAAGGGGAATATTTAAAATGGGAAAATACATATCTGCTGTAGTAATAAAAGAGCTGTCCGAAACGGATAAAATACTTTCGGCACTTAAAGCAGACGGCATTAACTGTGCCAAAATCACATTCAGAACGGCGTGCGCGAGGGAAGCTATTGAATATGCCTGCGGGAAATATCCCGATATGGCAATAGGCGCAGGAAGATTTTGTAGAAATTGAATCTGATATTGTTTAAATACTAAGTCAAATAAACTATTTGCTGTTAGGCGGCAACATATTTTGAGAATGGTTGAACTTGTGATTGACAAAGCTGTTAAAGTATACGCCTACAAGACACCCATAATAAAAAAATCCGGCAATATAGTGAACGGCCGGCTTTTTATATACATATAAATGATAAACGGGAGTCGCTTTGGCAGCTCTCGTTATTATTATGGGGAGAGAGTATATGGGCAAATCAATAATCCGGAGGTATTCATAAATCTGCAAAGGTTCTTGCAGGTCTGTTTTGCGAACAATTAAATAGCATTATGCTTAAGGCATATATTGTTAAGGCGTTATCACGCCTTGCTTTATATGCTTTTTTTGTGCCTTTTTATATTTTTTATAAAAAATTTTTGATTTTCGGTTCACCCTTGGCAAGGTACCGTACTTCTTATTTTTATGAAAGGGTATAAAAAGGTGGGCGTGCATGAAAAAGACAACTTTTACTCTGCACGATATAAGCAAAGAAGTGATTTTGAGTGCAGACGCATACTTGCGAACAGTAATTATAAATAAAAAGCGGCATTACATTCGTAGAATTACCAAACTTTCACGGCATGGAATAGTCATGCTTGAACTTGAAAAATATGAAAGCAATCTTATTTGTAACGATAATTATTTCAGCACTTCCGGTATCACATATTTTTTTGTAAAGGGACAGCGCATTTCGATAAGAATCCCGGAAATATCCGAGGCTTTGAGTGAACTTCCGGAAATGCATCTGCAAATTCTGTTACAATCGGCGGTGTTGCAAATAACCGTTGAAGATATGGCAAAGGAATTTGGAATTTCAAAAAGAATGGTTTACCGATATAAGCACGATGCAATAGTAGAATTAAGAAAGAAGTTGAAAAATTATGAAGAATAGAAAGAAGAATATAAATATTCCTGACCATATTATTTTAAAACTTTTGAATCAGGAAACCGACGCCGAAAAAGAGGTGCTTAATCATTATGACAGATACATAAGAGAGGTTGCCACCGAACCCGTTTACTCCAAGGACGGCACCAGAACAGGATACTATTATGATGAGGATCTTGCACAGGAATTACGAATGGCTCTTTCTCAGGCACTTCCTGCTTTGCGGGAAGCACTTATTAAAAATCATTTAGAAAAGCGCCCCGTTATTGTTGTGTTAGGAAATTTAACAGACTAATCATTGCAGAATATCTGCTGATTATAAATTCTTTGTATTTCATTGCACCTTGACAAATATGCCCTATGGCATCATAGTAATATACTGCAGAACAATCCGATGAGCAACGATCAACGAAAATCCGCCGTGTGACAAACGGACGGTTGCCAAGAAATCGGTAATAATGAGACTTGCCGTAAGAGCTTAGCGGTGCTGCCTTAATTGCAGTTATATCATTATGTGTGATAATATGATATAATGCGGGACTTGGTGCACCCATTGCACCAAGTAGTCAACCGGTGCAGTGTATCCCTCGACGGATGGGGCTGAAAAAATCCGTTCTCACACAAATAAAAATATTTTTATAACCGATATTCCTTGTAAAATAAGCGCTTTCAGCTTTTTTGTTTCTCTAAAAAGCAAAAACGGAATTTGACAAATTATTTTCTCTGAGTATACTAAAAAATAAATCTAATATATAGATTTAGTGGCTGTGGTTTTGCAGGCACCTTTTAGTAATACAGGGAAGGATTACGGAGGTGCTGTATGGAAAAGAAAACATTTCAACCAAAGCAAACCAAGGATATGCCGGAGACGCATCAATCTTATAAATTCAAAGATACAGTTATAAATGTTGAGCCGGTATTTAAAACAACCGGCAAACGGACACTGTTTGATTCATTGGGTTTGATGATGCATAAAGACTCAGAACAATCCTGAAAGCAGCCGCGGCACAACTTTCGGTACTGTTTATTTGGCTGCGGGAAGGAGGCATAATGAAACGGTCAAATAGTAACAATAAAAGTGCAAGGGATAAAACGGCATTTATATATGTTCGTCTATCCCGAGATGATGAGCTGGAGGGTGAAAGCTACAGCATCAGCAATCAAAAAAAACTGCTGACGAAGGTTGCAAAGGATAAGGGATATACAAATATCGTTGTATTTTGTGATGATGGTATTTCTGGTGTCACAATGAACAGACCGGAATTTAACAAAATGATCGATCAAATACAACTTGGTAAGGCTGCTGCAGTATTTATAAAAGATTTATCCCGTTTGGGCAGAAACTATATTGAGGTCGGAAGACTGACGGAAGAATTTTTTCCGGAGCACAACATCCGATTGGTGTCTGTTTCGGATAATCTTGATACTGAGGAAGGTGAGAGTGAGCTTACCCCGATAAAGAACTTATTCAATGAATGGTACGCTCGCGATATCAGCAAAAAACGCCGTATCAGCAATAAGATTAAAGGTGGTTCCGGAATACCTTTAAGCCCACCGCCTTATGGTTATATTAAAAGTCCGGATAACTCACAACGCTGGATAATTGATGAAGAAGCAGCGTATGTGGTACGAAGAATTTTTGATATGTCATATAGCGGAATGGGTACTTTCCAAATTGCTTTAACTCTGTCGGATGAAAAGATTTTAACACCTACAGAATACGCAGCAAGAAAAGGTATTAAAAAGGCCGGTGGAAATACCGGCAAGACTACTGCTGACCCGTATCGTTGGGGACAATCGACTGTCGGCAAAATCCTTGCCACCCAAGAATATTGCGGTGATGTGATAAATTTTAAAACATATTCCATATCTTACAAAAACAAAAAAAGGCACGCAAATGATCCTGAAAACATATTAGTGTTTAAGGAAGTCCACGAGCCGATTATAGACCGAACAATTTTTGAAACAATACAATTAAGGCGAGGCAAGACAAGAAAACGTCCTATGTCAAACGGTGAAAAGAATATGTTTTCAGGCTTGCTTGTGTGTTCGGATTGCGGTAGAAATTTGCACTACCATTTAAACAACCGTAATATTAGGTTTTTTAGTTGTCCCGGTTATAATCAAGGAAGGCGTAAAGAATGCACTGCGACACATTATGTGCGTGTGGATTTTTTAGAACAGGTTGTGTTAGCAGAAATCCGAAGACTTACGCGTTTTGCTTGTAAATATGAGGATGAATTTGTCAGAGTAGTCAGTCAGTTTTCTAAGCAAGCGATGCAATCGCAGATTGATGCTTATCAAAGTGAGGTCAGATCCTTGATGTCACGAGATAAAGAACTTGATCGCATATTTGAAAGATTATACGAAGATAACTTGTCGGGGAAAATAACTGATGAACGTTTTAAAAAAATGTCTGCTAATTATGACGACGAGCAAAAGGATTTGCGTGAACGGTTGAATCGACTTAATGACATTCTTGAAGAACTTGCCTGTAAAACCAACTCAACAGAAAAGTTTATAAAAGCGGTAAAAAAATACACAAGGGTAAAAAAATTAACCGCAAGTATGGTAACCGAATTGATAGAGCACATTGAGGTTCATCATACAGAAAAAATAGATGGTGTTAAAACTCAAAAACTTGTAATCTATTATAACTGTATAGGTTCAATAAATATACCCGATGATGTGTCAATTCCGGAAGTCGATATTACGATGAAAACACGCAAAGGTGTGGAACTGACCTATGTGCCCAACGCCGCACCTGTAGCATCAGCAGTTTAAGGAGCGATTGCAAGGGGTTGAAGACGACAAAAGAGAAAACAGTATTTAGTCCTTTTTAAAAAGGCAATTAACTATAGTGAGAATGTGCAAATAAAAAACAGAGTGCTCTTACAGAAAACCTCTCGGTTACTATAAGAACACTCTGTATGGTCCGAGTGACAGGGATCGAACCTGCGGCCTGATGGTCCCAAACCACCCGCGCTCCCAGCTGCGCCACACCCGGATTTATTTAATTTTTATAATATGCGGATATTTTCACAATACATAAAAAGTGCCTGTATTAAGCTTTAAAAAACGAAAACAGGTAAAATCGGTACTTAATACGAAAACAATTATATTATTAAAAGCTTAAAATGTCAATAATAAAATACTTTTTGCCGTGTATTTGCGGCAGAAGTGCTGCAATCAATATAGATGAAAGCTTAAAGCTCCCGAAATAAAGCAACTTATCCCAAACGCCTGATTAAAACATTTCGTTTGGGATAACGGTGCGGAATTACACTTTTAATCGCCGCTTTTCCGCTTGCTTTTTTAAATTTTTCTATACGGTGATAATATCATTTGATTTTGCCGATACATCTGCGTTTTTATTTGTCCGTGGGCTTTTTTTCGGGTGAGCGTTGACAACGGGTATCATTTCTTTAAAAACGCATGTGTGGCGTTCGGTTATAACCCTGTCCTCGTGTAAGGAGCCGAAATACCAATGCCCGAAATCGCACGAACGGCCTATTTCCTCTAAATATCCGTTAAGCTTGTTTACACGGTCCGCGTCGCCGCGGCGCATAAGTATAGCGCTTTTAACAAGCGAGGGCGGCTCGTGGGTTATTATGTAGTCCACATGAAGGCCCGCCTCGTCAAGCCGCTTTGCACCCTCTGCCATTTCCATAGGCGTAGGCTCCTCATTGCGCCACCAGTTTCCGCTTTCAAGGCGCATATCCTTATCTGTGCTTTCGCCGCCGCCGAAGGTGAAAAAGCTTTTCCCCTCTATTTCAAATATCTGACCGCGCATAAGGTGTATAAGGTTACCCTTTATTCTGTGAACCATACCGCCGTGCCAATATGTAACGCGCGATTTGTATATTGTATCGAGATTATCGTGGGTACCGTCTACAAAGGCGGTAACAAAACGGCGCGCGGCAAGGTAGTCTATAACCTGACGCTCGGTTTTGCCGCCGGAAAATATGTAACCGAAATCGCCGCATACTATAAGCACGTCACCGCTTTTAAGCTTTCTGAAATTTTTATCGTACAGCCTTTCAAGACAGCCGTGCATATCGCCTGTAACGTATACCGTAAAAATCACCTGCCGAAACAAAATTAGGTCTTTAAAAAATCTGTATTTATGTTATAATAAATATTATACAACATATTTAGGGAGATTTCCATGCAAAAAAAGATTTTTTCCGTTATTTCCATAATTTTTTTAACAGTTTCAGTAATTTTTCCGTCCTTGACCGCCTCTGCCTATGAGGTTACGGGCTTTAACATATCCGCAAAGGCGGGTATGCTTGTATCGCTTGACACGGGCGAGGTGCTTTACAGCAATAATACCGAGGCTAAAATGTACCCCGCTTCGCTTACCAAGATCATGACGGTTACGCTTATGCTTGAAAGCGATAAGTATAACCCCGACGGTAAAGTGGCTATGACAAACGAGGTGCAAAAGCTTATTTCCGGCACGGGCAGCGCGGTTTCTACAATTAAGGTGGGTGAGGAAATAACTCAGCTTGACTTGGTTTATACCGTGCTTATGTCCTCTTTCGGCGACTGCGCGTATCTTGCCGCCATTTATTACGGCGGAAGCGTGGAAAGCTTTGTTGATATGATGAACGCCAAGGCAGTAGAATTGGGGCTTACGGGAACGCATTACAGCAATCCGGTCGGTTTGCACGATGAAATGACCTATACCACCGTACAGGACGTTTACACACTTACAAAATATGCCCTTAAAAACGAAACCTTTAAAACCGTGTGCGAGACTCCGCGGTATACGATAGCCGCAACCAATATGTCGCCTGCGCGCACAATATCTACCACTAATTTTTTGCAGGACACCACAACAAATTATTACTATCAGTATGCGCACGGAGTTAAAACAGGGTATACCGACGAGGCGGGGCGCTGCCTTGTAAGCACCGCTTCATACAACGGATATAATTATATGTGCATACTTATGAACTGCCCGTATAACACCGGCAGCCGCGTTGAGTTTACCGAAACCGCAAACCTATACCGCTGGGCGTTTAACAATTTTTCATTTAAAAAGGTTGCAAACTCAACCGACCCCGTGTGCGAAATGCCGGTAGAGCTTTCGCTTGATACCGATTTTGTGTCGCTTTATTTTGAAAAGCCGTTTATAACCGTTTTGCCAAACGGTGCGGACGATTCCACAATAGTGGTTAAAACAAAGCTGAATAAGGAAAGTGTTGAGGCGCCCGTTAAAAAGGGGCAGGTATTAGGCACGGCGGATATAGTATACGCCGAAAAGGTTATAGGTACAGTTAACCTTGTTGCTGGCAATTCGGTAAAGGAAAGCAAGCTTTTAATAGCTTTAAAATATGTTAAGGGCTTCTTTACCTCGGCTTATATGAAAATCGTTTACGGAATTATAGCGGCGGCAATATTGATATTTATTATTTTAATAATAAGGCTTAATTTTGCCCGAATTAAAAAAAGAAGGGTAAAATATATACCTTACGGAAAAAGAAAAGGAGACTGACGGAAATATTAGGAAAAAATATTAAAAAGGCGGCAATTACGGTGCTGGCGCTTTGTATGGGACTTACAGCCTGCGGCGGGGAAAAGAAAACTGAAAGCAGCAGCAAAACAGAGGGCTACGGCATACACCACGCGGTAATTACGGTTGAAAATTACGGCGATATTAAATTAGAGCTTGACGGCGATACCGCGCCTGTTACCGTGGAAAACTTTGTAACACTTGCAAAAAGCGGATTTTATGACGGGCTTACATTTCACCGTATTATAAACGGGTTTATGATACAGGGCGGCGACCCTAAGGGAAACGGAACCGGCGGCAGCGACAAGACGATTAAGGGTGAATTTAAGCAAAACGGCGTTGAAAACAATATATCGCATAAACGCGGGGTTATTTCAATGGCGCGCGCAAGCGATTATAACAGCGCTTCCTCGCAGTTTTTTATAATGCACAAGGACGGCGATTATTTAGACGGCGCGTATGCGGCGTTCGGCCATGTTACGGACGGTATGGACATTGTAGACAAGATAGCCGAAAATACGCCGGTTACCGATAACAACGGTACGGTTTTAAAGGAAAATCAGCCGGTAATTAAATCGGTTGTTATAACGGATTAGTCTTGGTTGTTTTAAGCGCAGGGTTAAGAAACCCGTATTTTCTATAAAAGGGGACGGATTGCCGCAGCCGTTTACACGGCTTCGCAATGACTAAATGGTCTGTCATTCTGAGTGCGTAGCACGAAAGAATCCGTAATACCCTAAGGGGGAAAACGGATTGCCACAGCCGTTTACACGGCTTCGCAATGACAAAACGGTATGTCATTCTGAGCGTGAAACGCGAAAGAATCCGTAATTCCAAAAAGGTGCGGTGATAAGAATAAATTATTATGTATACATTTTATCAAGCCAAACAAATGTCGTGTTATATACTGGTATAACAAGGAATTTAATAAAACGCATTTACGAACATAAAAACAATTTATCCTCAAATTCATTTACGGCAAGGTATAAAGTACATAAGTTAGTATATTATGAAACAACCAACGATGTTTATTCAGCCATTTCGCGTGAAAAACAGATTAAGTCGCATAGCAGAAAATGGAAAAATGAACTGATTACATCGTTTAATCCGCAGTGGAAGGATCTGTATTCTTCGTTGTTGTGAAAGAAAAGGGAACGGATTGCCACAGCCGTTTACACGGCTTCGCAATGACTAAATGATTTGTCATTCTGAGTGCGCAGCACGAAAGAATCCGTAAATACCCTTTAAGGGAAAAACGGATTGCCGCGCACCTTGCGGTGCTCGCAATGACAAAGAGACGGATTGCCACGCACCTCACGGCGGTCTCGCCTGCCGGCTCGGTCGGTGCGGGTGTCCACCGGACACCCGCACCGCAATGACAAAACGATAGATTGTCAACATACCGTAGGGCGTGCACAATGACGGGACGGTTAGTTGACAACACGACATAAGGCTTTTGCTGTTTAGAACGCATAGAAAAACCCGCCCGACGGAAACCGTCGGGCGGGTTAATTGATTTAATTTAGTACTTCCAAGCAGGCCAACCGTCCATAGACTGCTTATTATCATCTGATGATGAGCTGCTGTTGTCTTTACCGGACGAGGAGGAAGATGATGAAGACGAGCTGTTGCTTTTATCCGAAGAGGAAGAACCAGCAGAGCTGCTGTTCTTGGAATCGGTGGTTTTTGACGGAGGATCGTCTTCGCCAACCTGTTCTTTTCCGCTTTCGGCTTTGGAATTGTTTTTATTGGGTGTGCTAATTACCGAACCGGTATCATCATCAATTGTAATACCGTTATCGTTATCAGCGCCCATATCAATTTCATCAGCATAACCATTATTTGAACTGACATCGTAAGGACCGGATAATCTGTCGTCCTTTTTCTTTCCGCAACCGACAACAACAGTTAATAACAATAAAAAGACTAAATTTGAAATTATAAGTGTTTTAAAACTCATAGTATAATTAGTCACCAAACGTATTACCATTGCCGGTGGAAGAGGTGTCCTGATCGTCGGGTTCTAGTAAACCCGATGTGTATACAATATCACAACAAGTGATTTTATAAATTTCAGCCTTAGGCATTACAAATAATTTTTTCATAGCTACTCCCTCACACTTAACCTACATTGGTAACTTTAATCTCAGTCGAAAATACAGGTTTAGAATTTTCCATTTGATAACCGACAGCGGCATATTGTTCAGCAGTCGTTATGTTATAAATTCTTAATGCATACTGTATATAACTGTCATTAGACCACATCGTTTTAGTCTGCTCTACCTTGTATATTCTTATAGACTTACTTGTGTTAAATGTAAGTTCTACATAGTCATATTTTTCATTTTTAGACTTATCTTTATAAATGTTATTATCATATTTATCAGAAATATAAGATAAAACTTCCGCTACGGAATAACCGTTATTGGTCATTTTATATTCTACATATTCTTTCCAATCTCCGGCTATGCACATAGTGCCGCGATCACTGCCGGCAGATTTATTTGCATAACTGCCGAATTGTATAGCGTCTTTATCTTCAAACTTTGTATCCACATAACCGAATGTTATAACGTTCGTGGGAAGATCAAACTCACGATAAGCACCGCTTTTAACACCTTTATAATTGCCGTCCTTATCAGGAATAATGTAATTCTCAGCCGAATCCTTCAAGAAACCGTACGGTATAAATTTGCCGCTTGTCGGGGTTACACTTTCGGCGGGAGTTGGGTTCTCAGCCGGAGCAACAGCTACTGTAGCCGTATTAGCTGTAAGATCATACTCACCTGCTGTTAAAAGTTTTGAGCCGTCTTTTGCAAGACCTTTAACTTTAACAGTAATCGTACCGGCACTTTCAACCGTAGCTTTAAGCTTAATAGTTTCATTTCCTGTTATTTCGTTGGTCAATTCAACAATATGTATTGTTTTACCGTCGGTTGAAATAGTGTAGTTGGTGCCTTTCTCTAATTTGAGGGCAGTGTTTGTTGCCTCGGTAAATACAGCGCCTTCGCTTGTCAATTCAATATCCAAGCCCTTAACATTATCGGGGAAGTTGGCAAGTCTTAAAGAGAAATCGTATGTACCTTTTGCCTCCGTAGGTGTAGCCTCGTTACCGAAAACCGTAATTGTGGGTTTAGCATCAGCCGCAAAAGCATTCATTCCTACTGCCGAAGCTAACAGCGCGCCTGCTAAAATGATTGCTGAAATCTTTTTAATTTTCATTTTTATCCTCCTAAGCTATTTATAAAAATTGAGTGCGCTTATTTGTAATTTTATTTTAGCATAGCATAAAGTCGTTGTCAAGAAATCTTTAAGTTTAAAATGACGAAAAAAGCATATTATTTTTGACTAAATTTAATAATCGAAGCCTTAAAAAAGTAAAATGGCGACTATATAAACAAAATGAAACGCCGATTATTGTGAATTATTTTTATCGGATATTTTTTTATAACACAGGTCTACCGCCTTGCAGGCGAAAAATGCGATAAACGTACCCAAAACAGCGCCCGCCAAAACGTCGGTGGGGTAGTGGACGTACAGATAAAGCCTTGAAAACGCTATAAGAACCGCGAGTACAATAGCCGGTATGCCGAAGCGCTTATCGCGTATGAGCAATACCACCGCCGCCTCGAACGAGGCTAAGGTGTGACCGGACGGAAACGAAAAATCGGAAAGCGGCTTTATAAGCATATCGGGCAGTATTGCGGGGTTCAGATCGTACGGTCTTATGCGGGCAAAGGAATTTTTAAGTATAAGGTTGCCGATTATAAGCCCTATAAGCAGCGCCGCGCCCATGGATATGCCGGTTTTGCGCGTTTTTTTGAAAATTATAAAAAGCACCGCCGCGGCTATCCAAAAAATTCCGCCGTCGCCGAATTTGGTTATTATCGGCATAACCGCGTCAAGAAAGCGGCAGGAAAAATGCGTGTGTATGTAATCAAGTATTTTAAGCTCTGCCTGGTTCATTTTACGGAATCCCCCGTGTTTTGCATATCAATCGCCTTATAGGTATTGCCGTCGCGGCGGAGATATACATATTTATCAAACTTATCCTCGTAGACCGCGCCGTTGCGGTTAAGGGCGTTCACAAGGCGAACGCGGCAGCTGAAAAGATCGTCGCTGTACTTGTGGTAATCGGTAACGGTTAAGTCCTTTATGGCGTAGCTTTGATGCTCAAGCACGAACATTACAAGGCTTTTTCTTATATTTGTGTAAAGGTCGGTTTCGGAATCGATATACTTTTTTACGCTTGCAAGGTTTGAATCGTTTTGCATATATTCGGCATAAACGCTTGCCGCCTTGCCTGCGATATCGCCGACTGCCTTCATTTCGTCAAAGCTTTGCACTACGCTGTAAACGCCGCCGTCCTCCTCTACGGTTAATTCCTTTCCGCCGGAGGATGCGGTTACGCTTTCGGGCTTATTTAAAAGATCGTTTGCGGTTATTATCTGCTTTTTAATAAGCTTATCCGATTTTAAAAGATCGCTTTTAATATTCGGCAGCTTTTCGTCCGCCCTGTCTTCGGGGTTTACGGTAATGCCGTTGATTTTAACCTCTGCGTCCGACGGAGCGGTGATTTTAAAGCTTTTATATATCGAGGAATCAAACTCAAGCCCCGAAACGGCGTATTTTTTAGTTTTGCCGTTCTTTTTAAGGTAAACGTTAAAAAGAACGGTATCGCCGGCTTTTATGTTATAGGCAACGTCGCAGTCCTTCGGCTTTACCGAAGAGGAAGCGGCGGTTAGTTCCTTGCCGTTTGTTAATTCCTTTAACGCACTGTTAAAGCTTTCCTTGGTTTCGTAGGGGGAAAGCTTAAGCGAGTATTCTTCCCTTTCGGAGTAAATATCGCCCGTTTTGATTTTTGTTTCTATAAGCCTGTTAACGGTGGGTTCGGGCTGCGCCGCCTCGTAATCCGCAAGGCGGCCGTGCATTATAAAAAGCCCCGTTATAAGCAGCACGGCGAAAACCGCAACAGCCGCAAAATATATTTTATAAAATAACGATTTCTGTTTCATTACTGCTCCTTTGATACCACAAAATAGGTTGGTATTCGGCGCGGACTTGTAAATGCCTTATAGCGGTTTACAAGCCCCTGAAGCTGGTATTTATCAAGCTGGGATTTATCCATACCGTAAACGTCGTAATAATCGCGGTAATACATCATAGCCGAGGAGCCGCCGTCAAGCATAGCGGCGTTTACCGCGCCGTTTGCCACCATAAGCTCTATTACGTCGTTGCGCGTGGCGCCTATGCTGTCTACCGAGCGGCCGTCGGTTACAAGCATTATAACGGTGCCGTCCGCGCGCTGACCTATTGCCGTGCGCTGAGCGGTGCCGGTATCGTTATCCGCCTTGTAAAGCTTTACCTCGCTACCCGACTGCTCTATAAGCACGTTGCCTGTTTGGAAACAGACCGCGTCGCGGATACCAAGCTCGTCGGCTTCCTTTTTGGTCATAGATTCGCGGCAGATAAGCTTATCGTTTTTATCAAAGCCGATAAAGGTGCGCTTTGCGCCGTCGTTCCACACGTTTTTACCCTGCGAATAGGTAAGCCCTATCGGGGTAGAGCCCTTGCCCTGACCGCCCGCGTCGGGGAATTCGCCGCCGTTTATCATTGCGGCGGCGTCGTATTTTTCGGCTATATCGAAAATGCGGGCGCCCGCGGCGGCAGCGGCATAGTTTTCGGACGAAACGCCCACGCTTACGCGCTTCGGGTCCTTTACAAGAAGCAGATAGCCCTTAAATTTGGATTCGCTTAAAAACGAAAGCTTCATACCGTTCTTTGCGTCCGCCCATTCGTCGGTGCTGCCGTCGGTATAATTGTTTACGTCTATTACGTCGGTATTGACCTTTTCGCTGTCTGCAATTATTTTATTAACGGTGGATTTTGGCAAAAACAGACTCGGCGCCCATTTTGTCGCGCTTGCCTCTTTAGCCATTATAACAAGCATATTGCGCAGGCTTTTGCTCGGACCGTAGCATATCATAAGCCCTGCCGAGTAAACGGTTACAATAATCATAACAAGCGCCGTGCCTACCGATAAAAAGGTTCTGCCTACCACGGTTTTGGCAGATAATTTTTGCTTTTGCGGTTTTTTTGCATTATCCTTTTCCGAAAATACCCAACCCTGCTGTATGCGGTAGCTTATAAAGAACAGCACTGTATCAACGATAATTTTAATAAGCGTTGAAAGGGCGGGAGCCGCCTTGAACGCCATACCTATAAGCGATACGAGAAGCGCAGAGACGAGCATTTGCGGAACGGCGAGTATATAATACCGTGCAAGCGAGCGGCGCGCCTTTTTTTCCGAATTAAACACCGCGGTGCGGTTTACGTTATAATTAACAAAAGAGGAAACCGCGCGCGCAATAACCGTGGCGGCAAGCGCCGTAGCGCCGCCGAGAGCCGATTTTAAAAGCCTTGAAGCTATATAGAAAAGCAGAATATCTATTATAAACGAAATACCTGAGCTTAATATGTAGGACAATATAAATTTGTATATTTTAAGCGAATCGCGCACAGGTCTGAAATGAGACGAGGAATTTTCGTCAAGGTAGACCGTTTCAATAGGTATTTCCTTTATTGCAACGCCGCGCTGCTTGAATTTAAGCAGCATATTCGTTTCGTACTCAAAGCGGTCGCCCTTAACCGAAAGCAAAAGCCCGAAAAGGGAGGCAGGGTATGCCCTTAAGCCGGTTTGCGTATCTGATATGCTCATACCGCACAGAACCTTGAACACGCCCGATGTTATGCGGTTGCCCATACGGCTGCGCCCCGGTACGTCCTCGCCCGAAAAATCGCGGCAGCCGAGTATAACGCGCTTTTTGGTATTATCCAAAGCGTTCGCGCAGGCAAGCGCGTCCTCAGGCAGATGCTGACCGTCGCCGTCTACCGTAACGGCGCCGACGGCGTTCGGATAATTCCTTAAAATATGGCGAAAGGCAACCTTAAGCGCCGCGCCCTTGCCGTGATTTTGCTTTCGGTGTATAACGGTGATATTTTCATCTGCCTTAGGAAAGTATTTAAGATGCGATTTATCGCTGCCGTCGTTTACTATAATTATCCTTTTAAAGCCTATATCAAGCATTCCGTTAACGGTGTTTATAAGCCTTTCGTCCGGATTGAGCGACGGAATTATGACGAATATATTTTCATTCATCCCTGTAACCCCCAAAAAATGCATAATAACACATTTTATTCATTATACCGCCGCCGCGGATAATTGGCAAGTAACAAACAGGTAACAAAACGGTTAAAAATCAAGACGAGGGGCGATTTGGTTTTTTCCTCTTTTAGTCATTGCGAAGCCGTGTAAACGGCTGCGGCAATCCGTTCTCTTTTAAAGGGTATTACGGATTCTTTCGCGCTATGCGTTCAGAATAACATTGCGCGGCTTTCCTTTATTTGAGGAAAGTGTGTTCCTTGTTTGCGCTGTTTTTGTATTGGCTTGTGATTTTTAAAAACAGAATATAAAATATGTATATATTATAGGAGGAAGTTGATATGAACGGTAAAAAAATAATTAAAGCGGCGGTGCCGATTATTTTAAGCGGAGCGATGGTCCTATCGGTAAGCGCGGCGGAAAGCGAAGCCTTAAGCTTTGACGAAAAGAACATAGCGCTAAGCTTTGGGGTATTAAGCGACGTACATATTTGCCGTGCGGAGTTTTACGGCGAGTGGGAGCAGATACGTTATTCCGAGGATAAATTTGTAACCGCGGTAAACTTTTTAAAAAACGATATAGGCGAAAAAAATATGAAGGCGCTTGTTATCGGCGGCGATGTGGCGGATACGCTGGGACCCGTTGATATGGAAAAAACCTACGAGGTTTTAAAAAAGTGCGTTGATCCTGAAAAAACCGAGGTTATAGCAACACCGGGAAATCACGACGTATATTATTCTACCGTAAGCTATCTTTTACAGCACGATCCGCAAAATCCGCTTGCAGGGAAAAACGGCTTTGTTGAGTATAATCTGTTTGCCGAAAAATTGGGCGATTATGTATACAGGGACAAATCGCTTACGTCGGGAATGGATCTGATACAGGGGTATTACCATACCGTAAAAAACGGATTTCATTTTCTTTCAATGGTCTGCATAAGCGGAGATCCGAGCGAGGCGGCGCTTGACTGGACGAAAAAACAGCTTGATATTATAAGAGACAGCGGCAATAAGGGTAAGCCGGTGTTTGTGGTATCTCACGCGCCGGTAACCGAAAAAACCGTGCAGGCGTTAAAGGATTACCCCGAAATAGTATTCCTTACGGGGCACACCCACGGCACGGTAAACGGCGAGTGCGTAACGCAGTATCAGGACAGCTTTACCGCGGTACACTGCGGAGCGCTTAAAAACAGCACGCCTGAATTCGGCAAAATTGAGGTTGATAAAAACGGCGTAATACGGTACAGCACGTATTATATGACGTATACCGAAACCGCTGATGAAGCCGCAGGCTACCCCGACCGCACCTATACGGTAACGCCCTTTAACGGCGGAGAGCATATTTTCACCGTTAATAAGGTTAAAGGCACCGAAGCTGCGGCAACAGAGGAAAAAGACGGGAACGGCAAAAAAACCGTTATTGCCGCCGCTGCGGGAGCGGCGGCTTTAATTGTTATTAAAAAAAGAAAAGCGGGTAAAAAGCGTTAATCCGATTCAACGCTTTTAATGGTTTTCATTTTAAGCTTTAAAAGCTGTTGCTCTTCAATATTTATATATATGCAGTCCCTGCACTGGCCCATTATGTCAAGCTCGATATCGTCTAAGGTACATACGCCGTTTTCTTCGTAAATACATAAATAATTATCGCATTTCATATTATCACCGATATTATTATAGCACACTGTATTGAAAATGCAACCATTAACGGTTATATAAATATAACCACAAATGAGCATAATATTAGTTAGGTGATATTATGTTTAAGATAGATAATGAGCTGAAGAGTGCGAATATACCGAGAACTGTCCGTTTTACCGAACAGTTATTTGAAAGACTGAATAAAACAGCGGCAGATAATAACATTTCTTTCAATCTTTTGGTGCTGCAATGCTGTAAATATGCGCTTGACGATATGAACGAGGATAAGGATAAATAAAAATACAGGCTCTGCTTTACTGCGGAGCCTGTATTTTTATCGGCAGATATATGAAGCTGTCATTGCGAAGCCGTGTAACGGCTGCGGCAATCCGTTTCTCTTTTAAAAGGGGAGGCGGATTCTTTCGCGCTATGCGCTCAGAATGACAAACTGTTTAGTTGTTGTGAGCGTCACGGGGTGTGCAGTAAACTGTCGCTCTGTCATTGCGAGCGAGCAAAGCGAGCGTGGCAATCCGTTTCTCCCCTTTAAAATAATAAAATTCTCTTGCGCTCGTGCCGCGCGGGCACCCGCGTGTTGCACTTAATAGAGCCGAACCGCCCGATAAAAGGCAATTTTAACCGCCGTTTCACGTCCTCAAAGCTTGCAATACGGAAAGTATTACTGCGCTTTGTCGAACGCGCCCGACGAAAAAATTGCACTTTTTCGGGTGCGGAGCAGTTTTGTCGGAAATAAAATTTTTCTATATTGAAGTTAGCAAAATGAAGTAATACGTGCGTATTACGAGGCTTTGCAACAAAAATACAGGAAAATTTTATCCGCCAAAACCGGTTTGTCTCTATTAAGTGCAACACGGTTCTGTACGGACAGAAATAGGGGAAAGAGCCGTCGGACACCCTTCCGATCGGGTT